>Ga0210393_10001677_pt1 | contig 18429 bp, 15 predicted proteins | sample IncBWC27OmetaG_FD_160068 | JGI IMG/M metagenome (GOLD analysis project Ga0210393, IMG submission 160068) | Forest soil microbial communities from Barre Woods Harvard Forest LTER site, Petersham, Massachusetts, United States - Inc-BW-C-27-O ... | reverse complement strand
GGTCGTCGCCGTTGACGTCCGGACGGATGATCTGCCAGTGGTCTTCGGCCATGAAATATTTGCAGGCAAACATCGGCTTGCGGTTGAGAATGCCAATCCGCCAATCAAAGGTGGTCGGCAGGAATTCCTGGGCGACGACGAGGTCGGAATCCTCGAAGAGCTGCTCGAGCTGAGCGTTCAGCTCCTCCTGGGAAGCCACCTTGATTACTCCTCGGGAGAACGAGCTGTCCGGCCGCTTGAGCACCATGGGGAAGCCCAGCTCGTTGGCGCACTCCGCGGCGTTGTCGCGATGCAGCACGACCGTCTTGGGAGTGGCAATGTCGTGGCGGCTGAGAAGCTCGGCCAGGTAGACCTTGTTCGTGCAGCGGACGATCGATTCCGGATCGTCGATGACGACCAGTCCCTCGCTCGAGGCACGCCGGGCGAAGCGGTAGGTGTGATGATTGACTGACGTCGTTTCGCGGATGAAGAGGGCATCGAACTCGGCGATGCGCGCGTAGTCGTCTCGCGTGATCAGCTCGGCCCGCACTCCCAACGTTTCAGCCGCGCGGATGAAACGTTTGAGTGCCTCCGGCTCAGACGGGGGCTCCTCTTCCTCGGGATTGTGCAGGATGGCCATGTCATAGCGCATGCGGGCTCGTTTGCGCTGGGCGCCGCGACGGCCTTCGAAATATTGACGAGCGACTTCCACGACAAACGGCCAGTGTCCTTCCGGCACGTCGCTGGCCGCGATCGTGGCCACATTACGGATCTGCCACTTCTTATAGCGCTTGAATTGCACCCGCAGGAGAGGCGATTGGAACAGATTAAAGAGGTGGAGGCTCAGACGTTCATAGCGCTTGGCCAGGTTGCGCCCGAAATAAATACTCAGCGTGAATTTTTCGGACTGAATCGGGCCCAGGCTGTGCTGGATCAGATCTTCGAGTTCTTCGGACACCATCCGCATCATCGCCTGCGACCGCAGATCCTGCAGGGTGGTGATGCTGGGCAACGGCTTGTGGCCGCGGGCCTCGGCCAAGAGCGAGACGTAGTAGCCGATCGTCTGGTAACGATATGAGCGGCAGAGGTTGAAGACCTTGACGCCGCGAGACTCGCTGAACTCGGGCCGCGTGAGATACGACCGGGCGTCCACAACGTCGACGTCAGGGATGCGAAATGGCCAATCCTTTTGGCTATTCGCGATAATGAGAATCCGCACTCGGTGCTCGCTTGCGATTCGTCCGTGGCTCGATGATCAGCAGATTCGCGTCGTGCGTGACGATCCCTAGCAGAATGGCGTTCTTAACGCGGTCAACTCCGAGTGCATACGTCTGTTCGGTGGCGAGCGGGTTGGGGTGGAGCGGATCGGCCAGCAGCACCGTGCGGTTTGACTGATGGTAGCCGCAGAGCACGACAAAGTGACCGACGGGGCACCCACGCACGTCGTCTGGAACCGAGTCCCGTCCCAGCTCACGTTTCGCGCTATACAGATACGTCGCGCTCAAACCGGTGAGGATCGGTGTCGACCTTTTCAGGAACCTCCGGATCAGCTCGCTGGTCAGATCTTCCATGCGAAGTTTACCGCCCAGGTGCAGAAAGTCCAGATATTCACTGCACACCACTTGCAGACGCCTCGAGTCGGCCGCGTTCCGTTGTGCGATCAGCCGCTCGGCCAATGGCGGCGCGCCGGGCTTGAACCAGGTCGGATCGAAGACCTGCACGTTGTAAGTAATAATCGTGGCGTTGAAGCCCCTCTTAAGGGCGTGGCATGCCATCAGGACTGCTAAGGTTCCTCCGTCCTCTAGCTGGGGAATTTCGTCGACGACTTGATTGAGCGAAATCCGATCTCCGAAAAAGCGGTACACCGCGTGCAGGCAGGTAGGGCCGCACGTGAGATGATCCGGCTGCGGAAGGATTTCCAGTCGAAGTTGTGTTTCCATCGGATTCCGATTGTCGGTGAACGCCCGACGAACCCCCAAGGCCAATCCCGGACAAACCAGTCTGAATTTTATCTCGCAAAGTGGCTGGCGGCTTGTATGGAGGGTAGGAGGTGTGCCGGTAAGAAAGGTTTCCATTTTTGGTGGATGTGCGTTTTCGCGGGCTTTTGGCCTGATTTTTGGCTCGACCCGTACGCTCAAAATCGCCGGACAGTCATTGACGACCGATTTCGAGGCTGCCATAATGGGCCGCAGACGCGCGGATCAAGAGCGCTGTTGTCGCAAGTCGTCGTGTTCTTGTCCCTGGGCTCGAGCGTCTGTCGTAGGGATTTCCCATCTCTCGTTAAGCCTGTCTTGCGGTCGTTTCGACCAAATAGTCCGTCGGTTCCGGTTTTCGCATTGACGTGAAAGCGGTGTTTGTCCCGAGCATTCGATCGGGTCGGCACGCGGTGTCCGACGGCGGTTCAAGCGAATCAAACGGAGTCGTTCGTTTTCTACGTGCGCATCTGATTATTGACTCGGGATTTCAGGGACCGAAGCTGAGTCGGCTTCCGATGTGGGAAGCCGCCGGAGCTTGAGGCATTCGCCTTTTAAGTCACGGCTGACGAGAGGATTGCACCGTTGGCAGACGATTCTCGACCGGCCCAGCGCTCCCGACGGGACGGCCGCGATGATCCTGCGAAGGAAAGCCCAGAACAACCGATGAGCACCAATCTGATCGAAGCCCCAGTGGCTGTGCCAGAGCGCGATTCAGCCGTTCACCCTGCTGTCACCGACCACCGTGACTCAGACGTTCCCCCCGAACGTCGGTTTCCCGAGCTGTCCAACGAGCTTGAAAAAGAGCTCGTGCAGGTCTTCAAGCTCCTCTCCGACGAGACACGCTTGCGAATTCTCGTCTACCTTACCCGCGAGGGAGAGTTGCACGTAACCGCGCTGTGTGACCGACTTGGTCAGAGCCAGCCGGCGGTCAGCCATCACTTGGCCCTGCTGAGAGTCGCCGGACTGATCAAGGCCCGTCGCGACGGAAAGCACAATTTCTATTCGGTGCGGCAGTCCCGTTTTCGCCAGTTGATGGAGCAGCTGTTGCACAGCATCGGCGATTCCGGCAAGGGGCAGATTCGCTTCGACGAATTCACCGTCACGCACGAGCACTAGGCCCTGCCCCGGCTCCTGGCGTCGTGAGCCAATGTCGCGATCGTGATGCGCGCCGCTCGCTACTTCCAACAGGCCGGTCGCGACCGTCACTTTTCTTTGATCTTGGCCTCTGCTACAAAAAACCGCATGCCCTTCCCGGCAAAACTTGCGCTAGCTGACGGCACCGTCTTTACGGGTGCAGGCTTTGGCGCGCAAGGGGAAGTCTTCGGCGAGGTTGTGTTCAACACGAGCATGACCGGCTATCAGGAAATTCTCACAGACCCCTCCTATTGCGGGCAAATCGTCACCATGACGTACCCGCTCATCGGCAATTACGGGGTCAATGTCGAGGACGTCGAAAGCGGGGGCCTGTCTCTGCGAGGTTTCGTCGTCCGCGAGTTGTGCCGCGAACCGAGCAACTTCCGCTCGAATAGAACTCTCGATGATTATTTGCGCGAAGCAGGCGTCGTCGGCCTTGAAGGGATCGACACACGGGCCCTCGTGCGACGGATTCGCGTAGAGGGCGCGATGACCGGCGTCCTCTCGACGACCGATTTGGACGATGCGTCCCTGATCAAAAAGGCGAAGAGCAGTCCCGAAATCGTCGGTCTCGATTTGATTCGCGAGGTGATGCCCGCCGGATCGTCCGAATGGCAGGATCAGTTATCGTCATTGGGTCGCGGATTCCGCCCGCTAAACGGCCAGTCGTCGCAACTGGAGACGTCTGCTGCGGACGCTGGTCGACCGCTGCATGTCGTCGCCGTCGACTACGGGATGAAATGGAATATCTCGCGGCATCTGCGATCGCTCGGTTGCCGTGTTACGGTCGTGCCCGGCACGAGCACAGCTGAGCAGATCTTGGCGCACAATCCGGACGGCGTCTTTCTCTCCAACGGGCCCGGCGATCCGCGACCGCTCGATTACGCCGTCGAAACCATCAGAGGCCTGCTCGGGAAGAAACCGATCTTCGGAATCTGCCTGGGGCATCAACTTCTGGGGCTGGCCTTCGGCGGGACGATCTACAAGTTGAGATTTGGCCATCGCGGGGCCAACCAGCCGGTCCTCAATCGTCGAGCCAACCGGGTCGAAATCACCAGCCAGAACCATGGCTTCGCCCTGGACGGCGGGTCGTTTTCCGATCGCGTCGAGATCACGCATATCAATTTGAACGATCAAACGGTCGAGGGATTGCGGCATCGGGACTATCCCGCGTTCAGCGTGCAGTATCACCCCGAGGCCTCAGCCGGTCCGCACGACAGCCAATATCTCTTCCAGGAATTCCGAAGCCTGATGCGCGGTGACGAGCCTGCGCTGGTCAGTTGCTAATCACACAATTTTTCTTTGCCGAGTGAGTCAAACGATGCCCAGTGAGCGAACTCTGATTCTGATCAAGCCGGACGCCATGGAGCGACGGCTCGCCGGCCGTCTCATCAGCCGTCTCGAAGACAAAGGGCTGGCTATTGTCGGCATGAAGCTGCTGCAAGTGACGCCAGAGCTTTCGCGGCAACACTATGCCGAGCATGTCAACAAGCCGTTTTATCCGCTGGTGGAGAAGTTCATTACCTCGGGGCCAGTCGTGGCAATCGTGGCCGAAGGGCCCGACGCAGTGTCCGTCGTGCGGGCTCTGATGGGGCCGACGAACGGCCGCCAGGCTCCGCCGGGCACGATCCGAGGTGATTACGGCGTCAGCCGACAAATGAATCTGATGCACGGTAGCGACGGACCGGAGGCCGCCAAGCGCGAGATCGAAATCTACTTCAAGCCGGCCGAATTGTTTTCGGCGAAGCAGTCGATCACTCCGTGGCTCGCCGCGCCGGACGAGCTTTGACGGATTGGGGAGAGCGATCCGTCGGGGCGGCCGCGCCGCTGCCATTCTCGCCAAAACGAATACCGGCTCAGTAGGAGCTTCGCCCTCCCATTATGCCGGATCCCTCGTCGATTGAATTGAAGCCGCTTGTCGGTTTGAAGATCGTCAGTCTGGCGATCAATCTGCCGGGGCCCTTTGCGGCTAGCCGCTTGCGCGATTTGGGTGCCACCGTCACCAAGGTTGAACCGCCCGACGGTGATCCGCTCGCCCGCGGTTGCGCGGAGTGGTATCGAGCGCTCCATGAGAACGTCACCGTCGTGCGACTCGACCTAAAGGTGTCCGCCGAGCGCGCGCGCTTGAATCCGTTGCTGGCCGACGCCGATTTGCTCCTGACTTCTTCGCGCCCGGCTGCGCTCGAGCGGTTGGGGCTGTCGTGGGCCGAGCTGCACCGACAGTTTCCGCGCCTGTGTCAGGTGGCGATCATCGGACATGCTCCGCCTGCCGAGAACCAGCCTGGCCACGACCTCACGTACCAAGCGACTCTGGGGCTAGTCGAGCTCCCCGATATGCCACGGGCGCTAATCGCCGATTTGGGTGGAGCAGAAGAAGCGGTGTCGATGGCGGCGTCGTTACTTTTCTCGCGGGAGCGGAGCGGAGCTGCGGGCTTCGCGCAAGTCAGTTTGGCGGAAGCGGCTTCGCGTTTCGCACTCCCGTATCAGCATGGGCTGACCCGCGCCTCGGGGCTGCTCGGCGGCGGCTGGCCCGGATACAATCTTTACCAGGCGATGGCCGGCTGGGTTGCCGTTGCGGCGCTGGAGCCGCATTTTGCGGAGCGGCTAAAAGTCGAGCTGGCGGTCGAGACGTTTTCGAGCGAAGCACTCGCGGCGGCGTTCAAGCGACGCTCGGCAGCGGAGTGGGAAACTTGGGGAGCGGAGCACGATTTGCCGATCGTCGCCGTTCGCGAGTGACGAGAACGGGAGGGCGAAGCTCCTGCTGAGCTTCTTTTGAAGAAGCAAGGCAAGCAGCTCGGCGGGAGCCTCGCCCTCCCAATAAGACGAGGCTGGGGACGAAACAAGGCTGGGGGAGAAGAACAATGGCTGAACCTGTGATTCTCGAAGCGGTGCGAACACCGTTTGGTAAGCGGAACGGCGCCTTTCGCGAAACGCGTCCGGATGTCCTGTTGGCTCACGCACTCCGTGGCCTCGCCAAGCGGGCGGGCATCGATCCGGTCAAGATTGAAGACGTTGTGACCGGGGTCGTGCAACAAGTCGGCGAGCAAGGTGCGAACGTCGGGCGCTTGGGTGTGCTCCTCGCGGGGTTCCCCGTTTCGGTGCCGGCTGTCACCCTCAATCGCATGTGCGGTTCGAGCCAGCAAGCCGTGCATTTCGCCGCGCAAGAAGTCGCTGCCGGTGACGCGAAGTATGCGATCGGCGCCGGCGTCGAGAGCATGACCCGCGTGCCGATGTTCGCCGACATCGGCGGCGGCTACGAGAAATTGAATCCCGAAGTGCTGGAAAAATACGATCTCATTCATCAGGGAGAGAGCGCCGAGCGGATCGCGGAGAAATGGAAGATCAGCCGCGAAGAAGTCGATCAGTACTCGGCCGAAAGCCATCGACGTGCGAGTGCGGCTCTGGCGGCCGGATCGAACAAGGAGATTCTGCCTCTGCAGGGGCTCGACTCGGCGGGCAAGGCGTTCGAACTCAAACAGGATGAAGGAATTCGCGCCCAGCTCGACATGGCGAAAATGGCCTCGCTGGCCACGGTCTTTCGACCGAACGGCAATGGCGTGGTGACGGCCGGCAACTCGAGCCAGATTTCTGACGGGGCCTCGGCGATCCTGGTTGGCGATCGCGAAGTGGCCCGCGCTGACGGTTTCAAGCCGCGGGCTCGTTTCCTCGCCAAGGTGGCCGTCGGCGACGATCCGATGATGCAGCTCACCGGCGTCATCCCCGCCACGCGGAAGGCGCTCGAACGCGCAAAGATGACGATCCACGATCTCGACTGGATCGAAATCAACGAAGCGTTCGCGACCGTCGTATTGTCATGGGCTCGGGAACTGAAGCCCCGCATGGAACGAGTCAATCCGTGGGGCGGAGCCATCGCGCACGGTCACCCGCTGGGAGCGACCGGCGCTGGCCTGATGGCGAAGATGCTCGTCGGGCTCGAGACGACCGGCGGGAAAACCGGCTTGCAAGTCATGTGCATTGGGCACGGCATGGCAACCGCCACCATTATCGAACGGATTTAACGCATGCAGATCGCCGATCACATATTTCTGGTCACGGGCGGCGGATCGGGGTTGGGAGCGGCCTGCGCGCGGCGATTCGTCGCCGGGGGCGGACGCGTCGTGATCGCCGATGTGCAAAAGGCCTCGGGCGAAGCACTGGCGACGGAACTCGGCAGCAAGGCGCGCTTCGTCGAGACCGACGTGACGAACCGCGGCTCTGCCGAGCGCTGTGTCGAGGCTGCCGTCCGCGAGTTTGGCGAGTTGCACGGGCTCGTGAACTGCGCGGGGATCGCCTTGGCCGAACGGGCTGTCGGAAAGGAAGGTCCGCATCGCCTGGAGTCCTTTTCCCGCGTGATCGGGGTCAACCTGATCGGCACGTTCAACATGATCGCCGTTGCGTCGGCGACGATGTCCAAGGGAGAGCCGTCGCCCGTCGGAGAGCGGGGAGTGATCGTCAACACCGCGTCGGTCGCCGCCTTTGATGGACAGATCGGGCAGGCCGCCTACAGCGCGTCGAAAGCGGGCGTGGTCGGGCTGACGCTTCCCGTCGCGCGAGAGTTGGCACGGTTCGGCATTCGGGTGATGACCATTGCCCCGGGCATCTTCGAGACCCCCATGCTCGGCCAGCTTTCGGAGGAGATCCGCAAGTCACTGGGCCAACAGGTGCCATTCCCCGCTCGACTGGGACGGGCCGATGAGTTCGCTACGTTGGCAGCGCATATCGTCGAGAACGAGATGCTCAACGGCGAAACGATCCGTCTCGACGGCGCGATTCGCATGGCGCCCAAGTGAGAGAGCACGAATGACGAAATCCGAATGACGAAGGCAACGCGAAGCTAGAAGCACTCAACGAAAAGTGTCTTTCCTTCGGACTTCGCTCATTTGGACATTCTTTCGGCATTCGCGCTCCGTCATTCCAAATCCCAGGTCGTTGTAATTTTTACAGTCGGCCGCGCGACAAAAACCGCCAAAATCCTCGGGGTTTTTACCTCTTTCATGCAGGTCGCTTTGATCTGCGCGCGAACGCGATTTTGCTTTTGACACGCATTCGCGATCGCGATATTCTCCCGCCCCACGAACGAACTCCGACTCTCACCCCTGACTCGCGACACAACCACAAAGAGCGTTTTTCGCAAGACGCGAAAACCTGATGGACCTGTCCGAGAAGGAAAGCCGCGTGACGGCAAAGCAGCGCGTTCTCGTCGTCGACGGTCTTTCGGAGACGGAAGAAGTCTTGCGGGCGGTTCTTGAGCCCCGCGGCTTGATGGTCGACCGAATCCGCAGTGCGGCAACCGAGCAGCTGGCCGCCAAGCGCCGCCCGAGTGTGATGGTGCTTCACGTCGATGAAGAGCCGTCGCCGACCTCACAGCCAGCCGGCTGGCAAAACGTGCCCCGCATCGTGATCGGCGCGGCCAAAGTCAACGACGACTGCGAATCGGCTGCGGGGGAACACCACCTCGAAAAGCCGTTTCACTACGGCGAGCTGATCCGCACGATCGAGCGGCTGCTGGCCGCCGCAGCCGACTGAGCCCACCCGAGACGCGTGCTTCGTCCGCGCTTTAAAGTCCAAGGTCTGGAAAGACCTCGCGCGCCGAGCCTTTGAGTTTGGGCTTTGGAACGCGGACTTTGGACCTCCCTTTGCCGCCGTTGTTATGATGGTGGCGATGATCCTGCGGGCCGAAGCGCGGAACACGGAGCCGCCCGGCGCACGGACCGGTTCTTTCCAGGTCGAGTCGTCGTGGCAACGGACGAGAAAACCAGGCCGGCGAAGGCGACGCTCCTCGTAATCCGCGGGGCCGATCAGGGTTCCCGCTTTGAGATCGGCGAACAGCCGGTGGGCCTCGGCCGCGGGATCCGCAACGAAATTCGCGTCGGTGACAACGAAGCGTCCCGACAGCACGCCGTCATCCAGTATGTAGATGGGGCGTTCGTCGTCAAAGACAGAGGCAGCGCGAACGGCACCTACGTGAATGGCGCCGTCGTCCGGATGAAGGAGCTGCATGACGGCGACCAGGTGCAGGTCGGCGGCACCGTGCTGTTGTTTCACCAGTCGGCGGCCCAGCCATCGGGGCGCGAGGCGGCCGACCGCATCGATCTCGTCAGCCGTCCCGCCGGCGACGATCAGGCTAGCATCGTTGGCGAGTTGGCACAGGATGCCGCCAAGCGCCTCTCGGAGCAAACGGCCCACAGCGGCAGTGCGAACACGGCCCAGGAACTGTCCAACCTACAGGCGATCTATCGCATCGCCGAAGAGGCCGTCAGTCCGGCCATTTCGCTTGATCAATTGCTGCAGCGCATCCTCAATTTGACAATCGGAGTCGTCGGCGCCGATCGTGGTTGCATGCTCGTCACAGATCCCCAGACCGGCCAAAGCGTTCCCAAGGTCGTCAGCTACGGTCGCCGGGCCGACCAAAGCGCGCGGATGCCGGTCTCTCGCAGCATCGTCGACTATGTGCTGAAAAAGGGACAAGGCGTCCGCACGTCCGACGCGCGGACTGATCGCCGGTTCGTCCCCGGCCAGAGCATTCTGCAAGCCGGCATCCGCGAGGCGATGTGCGTCCCCATGCAGGGCCGCTACGACGTGCTGGGCGTGATTTACGTCGACACGACCACTCCGCCCGAACGAGTCGTCCTCGATGGCGGCGTGACGCACAAGTTCTCGGAGGAACAATTACGTCTCCTGGTCGCCATCGGCAGCCAGGCGGCACTCGCAATCGAGAACAGCCGTTACCAGGAGGCGCTGCTAAAGGCCGAGCGCTTGGCCGCAATGGGCCAGACGATCGCGATGCTCAGCCATCACATTAAGAACATCCTGCAGGGCATCCGTGGCGGCAGCTATCTGATCGACCTCGGCCTCAAGGAGCACAACGAAGGGCACGTGCAGCAGGGTTGGGGCATCGTCGAAAAAAATCAGAACAAGATTTACCAGCTGGTGATGGACATGCTGACTTTCAGCAAAGAGCGACAGCCCGTCATGAAACTGGCACCACTGAACCAAACTGTGAGTGAAGTGTGTGAGCTGATGCAGTCGCGCGCGGCCGACTGCCACGTCAGGCTCGAGGTCCGGTTGAAGGACGACCTGCCCACAGCGACGTTTGACCCCGAGGGAATTCATCGGGCTGTGCTTAACGTCGTCACGAACGCGATTGACGCGGTCGAGGGAATCGAAGGCGGACACGTGATTGTCGAGACGGGACACGACGCGTCGGCCGACGTGATCTTTGTCGCCGTGACCGACAATGGCCCAGGAATTCCCGAGGACCAGTTGACTCGCATCTTCAATATTTTCGAGTCGACCAAGGGCGCGCGCGGCACCGGACTAGGGCTGGCCGTCAGCCAAAAGATCCTCCGGGAGCATGGCGGGGACGTGATTGTCGAGACCAAGCCCGGCTTTGGTTGCCGCTTCGTGCTCGACTGGCCGCGGGGCGACGAAGAACACCGCTCGGTCGATCAGCCGACGGTTGTTTGATCGCGCCGCCGCGTAAGCGTGATCCGCCTACCTCACATCTCACTTCACGACGCCATAGGGCTGGGTCGGGCGCTCGCTGATTGCTTTCTTGGCCTCCTCAATTGCCTCCTGCAGGCCGGCCTTTGTCGTGTCGAAATAGGCGGCTCCCGCCTCGGCCTCCCATTCTTCAAGTGTAAATGGTTTGGCCAAACCCTGCTTTTGCAGGCGTTTCTCGGTGTCATAAGCCAGGAGTACGCCGCGAACTACGGCACGCTCGACCTTTCCGGTGTCGAGCGTCGAATTCCCCTGATCGCGAATGAGGGGCGCAAAGGCCACGCGGGTCACACCCAGTCGCGAGGCCTCGCGAAGAGCCGTTCTTCCGACCCGCTCCATGACGTCGAGCGAGAGTCCGCTTTCTTGCCCCAGTCCGATCAAGAGGAGTGCTTTGGCCTTAATCGATCCCGGCGGCGGAATAATGACGAGCGTTTCCAACCGGTCTCCCACGAATTCGCCCCGCTCGCGCAGAGCGCCGATTACGCCGCCCATCTCTTTATCGAGCTCCACTGGCGCGCCGGTCATACGCTTGGCCCCTTCGCGCGTGTATTTGAAGTAGCACACAACTTGCAGAGGGACGTCGGCCGTGTAGGGACCTTCCATGCGCAGCTTCATGGTGACGTCGTTGGGAGCGGCGAATGAGACTTCTTTGACAGCTTGAAGCTCGGCGCCGCGCGCCCCCGTCGAAACGACGAGCAGAATGGCGCTTGCCAGCAGCCAGTTGCGGATTTTCATGGGGTGTCCTCGTTGATTTCTCTGTGGCGGAATGAACTGGTGCCGAACGAATCCGACCGAAAAAGCGCCTGTGGCTCAGAATGCAAAACAATCGCAGCCGATGCCAAATAGGGGCTGGGGCGTTCCCTGCTCCTTTTTTGGATGAAGCAGGGCGCGCCATAGACCGTCGCAGCACGACTGCAGAATGGTGGAGGTCTGCCGATGCGTGGCCGCATCCGCGGGGGCGCGGTGGTATCCGCCGTAGGCCGCCACCGGTGACCACTGAGGCAAAACGGGCAGCGCCGGTGGGGCCAGCGGGGCAAACTCGCCGGCGGCGTACACGGCCCTGCCATCGACAATTGTCAGCACCGATTCGATGGCTTTGATCGCCGGCTCTGGCACCGCGAAGTAGTCGTCAGTCAGAACGGCCATGTCGGCCAATTGACCCGGGGCCAGCGCCCCTTTTTTCGTTTCCTCGCCAGAAAACCAGGCGCTCCCCAACGTGTAGCGCCTCAGTGCCTCGATGCGCTCGAGTCGATTGGCTTCCGGATAGAGCGTTGTTCCGCCGACCGTTTTTCCTGACACCAGCCAATAGAGGGAAACCCACGGGTTGTAACTGGCGACCCGCGTTGCATCGGTGCCGGCACCGACGGGCAGCCCCATCTGGAGCATCTGTTTGACGGGCGGCGTGTGGCTGGCAGCCGCGGCCCCATAGCGATCGATGAAGTATTCCCCTTGGTAAGCCATGCGATGTTGAATGGCGATCCCGCCTCCCAGTGTCCGCACTCGCTCGAGATTTCGCTCGGTGACGGTCTCGGCATGGTCGAAGAACCAGCGCAGGCCGGCAAACGGAATCTCGGCATTCACGCGTTCAAATACATCAAGAAATCGGCTGATCGACTCGTCGTAGGTGGCGTGAAGGCGGAACGGCCAACGGTGTTGAGCCAGCAATCGCACGACTTGCGTCAATTCCTGTTCGAGCCCAGCGGCCAGATCGGGCCGCGGCTCGAGGAAGTCCTCGAAATCCGCCGCTGAGAACGTCAACATTTCCCCCGCGCCGTTCATCCGATAAAAATCGGTGCCGGCCCCAGGCTTGGTCATCGTCACCCATTTGCCGAAGTCGTCGAGCTCCTGCTCGGGGCGTTGAGTGAAGAGGTTGTAGGCGAGTCTGACCGTTAGCTCACCGCGCTGATGCAGGTCCTCGACGACCTTGTAGTCCACGGGATAGTTCTGAAATCCGCCGCCGGCATCAATGGCGCTGGTGAGTCCCATGCGGTTCAACTCGCGCATGAAATGGCGCGTCGAGTTCATCTGTTGTTCGAGCGGAAGTTTCGGACCTTTGGCTAAAGTGGTATACAGAATCATCGCGTTGGGACGGGCCACGAGCAGCCCGGTGGGGTTGCCCTGTTTGTCCCGTTGGATTTCCCCGCCCGGCGGGTTGGGCGTGTCCTTGGTGTAGCCACAGGCTCGAAGAGCCGCCGCGTTCAGCAAGGCGCGGTCGTAGAGATGAAGCACGAACACCGGCGCGTCGGGTGCGGCCTCGTTGATCTCGTCGAGCGTCGGCATGCGACGTTCGACGAACTGGAGCTCGGTCCACCCGCCGACCACTCGCACCCATTGGGGCGGCGGCGTGCGTCGCGCTTGCTCCTTGAGCATTCGCAGCGCTTCGGCCAGCGACGGCACCCCGTCCCAGCGCAGCTCCATGTTGAAATTGAGTCCGCCGCGAATCAGGTGTAGATGCGAATCGTTCAGCCCGGGAATCACCCGGCGTCCGCCCAGGTCGATGCTCTGAGTCTTGGCGCCGCGCAGGGCCAGAATCTCGGAGTTTCTGCCCACCGCTGCTACCCGTCCGCCGCTGACGGCCAGCGCCTCGACTTCGGACTTATTTCGATCGAGAGTCGTGATCTTGCCGTTGTGAAGGATCAGATCGGCGTCCATGAAATGTCCTCGCTGACAATCGCTCACTTCCCGGAGAGAACGCGACGCTCGCCGCCCTCACTTGCTCCCGCCCTTGGCGACGTCTTGCGCTTTCTGGAAGCTCTCCATCACGGCGCCGTAGTTGGGCGACACCATCGTGTAGACCTGTGCGATCTCAGCGGCTTCGGGGCGGTTCCACGTGCGGTGGAGTTCGCAGATCACCGCGTTAGCGGTCGTTGGGATGATGCCCGCTTGGGAAAAACGAGCCAAGGTCGTTCGCGAGACCATTTCGCTCGGATCTCCAGAAGCGTCCATGACCGTGTAGACTTTGAATCCCGCCGCTTTCGCATCGAGCGCGGGAAACATAACGCAAACGCTGGTCCACACGCCGCCGATGATCAGCGTCTTCTTTCCGGTTTCACGCACGGTTTTTACAAACAGCTCGTTGTCCCAGGCGTTGACTTCGCCCTTACGGGGCACGTAGACCGCATGCGGCGCCTGTTGCTGAATTTCGGGCATGATCGGGCCATTGGGACCTTTCGGTTCCGAAGCGGTCGTGATCACCGGAATTTTCAATAGGGAGGCCAGTTTCGCGAGAGCGCTCGTGTTGGCCCGCAACTCGGCAACGCTGATGTCCTTCACGGTTTGAAAAAGTCCCGCTTGATGATCGAGCAATAAAAGGAGTGTGTCGGCTGCATTCAGCAGTGCTATGCCTCCGTCCGGAGAGTGTTTGATTCCGTCCTGAATCCCGTTCGTGTTCTCTGATGCCGGCATGAGATTCTCCTTCAAAGCGCTACTCGTCGTTGTAATTGATGCGGGTGACGCAAGCCCGTGAGTACCCAAACAGGCGCGACTCTGCAACATATACAGATTCAGGCGAGATCGAAGAGCAGGACCTCGGCATCGTCTCGCCCTTTTAACTCGATTCGTTGTTCATTGACCACGGCGGCTCCGTCCCCCTCGCCGAGCGATTGACCGTTCAGTTCGACCTGGCCGCGCGCAACTTGCACCCAGCCCGAGCGGCCCTCGCGCAATTCGTGCGAGACGCTCTCGTTTGTCTCTAAAACGGTAGCGAACAGTTCGACATCCTGCTGAATCGTCATGGCGCCGTCGTGTCCGTCGGGTGACACGATGCTTTGTAGACGACCCCGCTTATCGGCTTCGGGGAACGACTTCTGCTCGTACGCGGGCGCAAGCCCAGGGCGCTCGGGCAGCACCCAGATCTGCAGGAAGTGCACGGGATGACTCTTCGACGGGTTGAACTCGCTGTGTCGAATCCCGGTGCCCGCGGTCATTCGCTGGACGTCCCCTCGACTCAGCACGTCGCCGGTGCCCAGACTATCGCGATGTTCCAATTCGCCGTCGAGGACATATGTGATGATCTCCATGTCGCGATGGCCGTGGGTGCCGAAGCCGGAGCCTGGTGCAACGCGATCGTCGTTGATCACGCGAAGCGAACGAAACCCCATCTGACCGGCGTCGTGGTAGTCGCCGAAGGAAAACGAGTGACGGCTGTCGAGCCAGCCGATCTGCGTGCGGCCGCGCTGCGAGGCGGGTCGAAGGGTCACCATTGCACTGCTCCTTTATGTGGTTTCCCGGCGTACCGGTTTGTATTTGGTCGCAGTCATTTTGGTGCGTACAATGCATTTGGCAAGAATGCACTTTTCGGTAATGAAGTATCCTCAGAGATACCTATGGCGAAAAAAGCCGTAAGTTGCCCGGCTGAGACGGCGCTGACCATTTTGGAAGGCCGCTGGACACTGCTCATCCTGCGGGCCCTGTTTGAAGGCACCAAACGCTTCAGCGAGCTGCATCGTTCGCTCGCCGGCGTCTCCCATCGCACGCTGACTCATCAGTTGCGGGAGTTGGCCGACAGCGGGCTGATCAATCGCAAGGTTTACGCGCAGGTTCCGCCGAAGGTGGAGTACTCGCTTACGAGCCTCGGCCGAACGCTCAAGCCGGTGATCGACGCGATGCACGAGTGGGCCGAAACGCACGGCCGCTTGGTTAAGATCAAGCGCGGATAAATGTTCAGGTCCGCGCGCTGAATTCGGCCTTGATTGATTCGCAACGCGGGTACAATTTGGCCTGCCGATTTCGCGATCGACCTCATCATGGAGAAGACCGATGCCCAAGATGCGCGCCGTGCAAGTCAGTAAGGCAAAAGGGCCCTTTGAGATCGTCGAGCGTGACATTCCCGAGCCGGGTGCCGGCATGGTCCGAATCAAGGTTCAGGCCTGCGGTGTCTGCCACAGCGATTCGCTGACCAAGGAAGGACAGTGGCCAGGAATTGAGTATCCGCGAGTGCCGGGGCACGAAGTGATTGGGTTGGTCGATGCGGTCGGCGCCGGAGTCGTCGGCTGGACGATCGGGGAACGCGTCGGGGTCGGCTGGAATGGCGGATATTGCGGATATTGCGACGCGTGTCGCCGCGGCGATTTTTTTGCGTGTCAAACGTTTACCCGCGTGACCGGCGTGACAGCCGACGGGGGTTACGCGGACTACTTGCTCGCCCTGCCGACGGGCCTGGCCCGCGTTCCCAAGGAGCTTGCTGAAATCGATGCCGCGCCGCTGATGTGCGCCGGCGTCACGACGTTCAATGCGCTTCGGCACACGGGAGCGGGGCCGGGCGACGTCGTCGCGATTTTCGGGCTTGGCGGTCTTGGCCATCTGGGAGTGCAATACGCGGCAAAGATGGGATTCAAAACGATCGCCATCGCGCGCGGACAGGATAAAGAAGCGTTGGCTCGCAAGCTTGGCGCGGTGCACTATATCGACAGCCAGGCTCAGGATCCGGCGGCCGAGTTGGCCAAGCTCGGCGGTGCCAAGGCGATCCTCGCGACGGTCACCAGTGGCGAGGCCATGAAGACTGTGGTCGGAGGACTGGCGGTCAACGGAACCATGATGTTGATCGGAGCCGCCGGATCGATGGAGATCGATCCGGTGTTCCTGTTGATGGGCAACCGTGCCGTCAAAGGTTGGTATTCGGGGACATCGATGGACTCGCAAGATGCCTTGCGATTCAGCTCCCTGATGAGCGTTCGGTCGATGAACGAGGTCTTGCCACTCGAGCGCGCTAGCGAAGCTTATGAGCGGATGATGAGTGGGAAGGCCCGCTTTCGCGTGGTGCTGACCACCGGAAACTAGCTCCCAGCCATCTAGGTGCAATTACTGAGGCCTTTGGGGCGTGTCAATAGGCTTGGTGAATTTCTAGCTTTGCGCAGTATGTAAGGGCTTGAACCGTCTGCTGAATTAATGTTCAATCCTTAGTTCGGTTAATTGCGTTCAGCCATACTGCCGCGAAGCTTATCCCCAGTCCTTTGGCCTTGCTTCTCGTGCGAAAAGGGCGCTACCCGGCACCTTACGTGTCGCGTCGCCCTTTCTATAACGCCCGAGAAACTCAGGTCTTGCCGGAGTTCAGGATGTTTTTTGCGAAACGGGCCCGGAGTCTGCGCACTCACTCGACCAACACGCTCAATCAAAAGAAGCATTCGCGCCGGCGCAATCGACCGGTTACGGGGCTCATCCCGGGACCCATCTGCTGCGGGCCCAGCGTCGAAGAACTCGAGGGCCGGCAGATGCTCTCGGCCTCGGTCATTGGGACGCACTCTTTCCTCGCGACGCCCACTTATGTGATCGGCTCGACGATTGGCCCGACACTCACTCCCGCGAGCCAAGTGAATGTCCCCGGGTACAACCCGCAGCAGATGCAGACGGCCTACGGCGTCAATCAGATTCGGTTCAATGGGATCGTCGGCAACGGAGCCGGTCAGACCATCGCGATCGTCGACGCATTCGACGATCCCAACATCATCAAAGATACCGCTACGTTTAATACTCAATTCGGCTTGCAGCAGTTCAACGTCGCGGGTGGTCCGACGTTTCGAGTGCTCAACGAAAATGGCGGAACGACGCCGCCCTCCACCAAGGGTCAAGACTGGGACGTGGAGGAATCGCTGGATGTCCAGTGGGCACACTCGATGGCGCCGCAAGCCAACATCATCTTGTTCGAGGCCGACACGAACCTCAACAACGATCTGTTTCAGGCCGAGATCACGGCGGCCGACTTCCCGGGTGTCACCGTTGTCTCGAATAGTTGGGGCGGCGACGAAGGCTCGGGCGAAACTGGAGCAGATGGCATTTTTACAACTCCCGCCGGACATCCGGGGGTCACGTTCCTGGCTTCGACGGGCGATGACGGCTCACCCGGCGGCTATCCCGCGTATTCTCCGAACGTAGTAGCCGTCGGCGGAACGAGCCTGCAACTGCAGCAAGATGGGACGTGGGTCAGCGAGTCGGTGTGGGGCGACGGCGACGGAGCCACCGGTGGTGGAATCAGTCAATTTGAGGCGCAGCCCAGCTACCAGGTCAACAACGTCAATAATCTCAGCACCACCAAGCGCACGATTCCCGACGTCGCAGCAGAAGCCGACCCTGAAACTGGCGTACTTGTTTACGACACATTTAGCCAGCCCGGCTATCTTGAGGTCGGGGGTACCAGTCTCGCTTGCCCGCTCTGGGCTGGCATGGTGGCCGTCGCCGATCAAGGGCGCGCGCTCGCAGGCTTGCCATCACTCGATGGACCCAGTCAAACCCTGCCGACGCTTTACCAGCTCTCCAGCTCTGACTTCCACGACATTACGGTTGGCAACAACTTCACCTTCTCGGCCATGCCTGGCTATGACCTGGTCACGGGTCGCGGGACACCGATTGCGAATTTGCTCGTTCCGGCGCTCGCCGGCTATGGCACGGTTGCGCCAATCGTGAATGCCCCGCAAGGCCAGGTCGTCGCCGAGAATAGCTCGTTGATCTTCTCCGCGGCCAACAACGACGGCATCACCACTACGGATCCGTTTTCAGCTGGCAGCACCGACTCGCTCGCGCTCTCGGTCTCCCATGGTACGCTCACTTTGTCATCCCTAACCGGCTTGACGCTCACCGGATTGAACGGCTCCCCGTCGTTCACGGTGAGCGGAACCATTGTGAACCTCAATGCGGCCCTCAACGGCCTGATTTATCAGCCCAATAGCAATTACACGGGGCCCGATTCGCTCAGCGTGTCACTCACCGATCCCGGCGAAAATCTCGTTGGTACGGCCACCGTGCCGCTCAGTATCGTGACGTCGACGGGTCCCAAGATCACCGCCCCCACGCTGGCTTCCGTGAGCCAAAACGCCTCGCTGGTTTTCTCCCTGAACACCGGCAATTC
>Ga0210393_10001676_pt1 | contig 18430 bp, 18 predicted proteins | sample IncBWC27OmetaG_FD_160068 | JGI IMG/M metagenome (GOLD analysis project Ga0210393, IMG submission 160068) | Forest soil microbial communities from Barre Woods Harvard Forest LTER site, Petersham, Massachusetts, United States - Inc-BW-C-27-O ... | reverse complement strand
AACCAGAAAAGGGTCCCCGCACGAGGGCAGCTACGCGGCGAAGTCGTGTCTCGCCTGTCGGGGCGCTGGCACCAAAACGACGTAGAACAGTCAGTTGACCCCTCTTCTTCCCTCGTTCTCGTCTGAGTCTGATCACACGTCGTTTTAGAAGGCCGCGCCGCAGGTTTTGGAGGAACCTGTCTTTGATGACCTCGATGCGACCTTACGAGGTACTCAGGCTGACGACAAGCTCGCTGAGGAACCTGATCCTTCCCCCGTCGACCCCGAACAGCCCAATTTCCCCCCACTAGCATCTGAAATGCGGCAGCCTGAAACTGGGAGGGGGAAGCGAGGGAAGCCAAGGGCACGGCCAATAGTGCGCCCTCTATCACCACGCCGAACGCGCGCTCGTTCCCAGTTGCGATCGGTCAACCCACATGATGCTGCGTCTGCTGCCTTGCAGACCAACCTAAGGGCAAAGTCAAAGTCAAAAGTCTCTGCTACCGCAGCGGCCGCGCCGAAACCCGTTCCTGAGTCCCAAGTTTCTGACGAATTCATAGCGTACTCGGATGACGAGGTCGAGGCAAACTTGCAGGTCAGCGTCGAGTCTGGAGGTGCGTTGCGAGTCACATTTGGCTATTTTTCGGGTCATTTTGACACCGCTGCGCCTTTTTATTTTGCTAGGGAGCCCATCGGCCAACGTTCAGACGCAGAGTCCTAGCGCTGATGGCCTGCAGACCTCTCGACGTTTACAAGGTGCACTGCCAAAAGATGCCGTAGTCACCGATCCCGACGACTCTGATGAGGAAGAGGACAACTCTGACGCAGAACTTTTCGCGCATGCCAGGAAATTGGATGCACACGCGCGGGAGCGGCGGCCCCCTCGGCCCACGGCCAGTCAGAGCAAGACTGACGACCCCGACCGCAATCCGTCCGAAGAGATCTTTCCGTCACCTGGCACCCGCGCTGGCGCCGAGAAGGAACGCCGCACCCAAGCTGCTAAAGTTGCGCCTTATATCCCGCCGAGGGGCACGCGCGCTGCATCCATGGTAGAGGGAAGGACACGGGGAGCCTCGGTGCGCCGCAGGTGATGCCTTCGTAGACCCGTCAGTATGAGTCCTCTTCTCCTTGTGGTACTAATGATCTTTTTAGAGCGTCGCAAGCGTACCACAAGCTGCTCAAGTTACTCATACTCATGTCATATAGTCATTCTAAATTCGCACGACTTACCGCAATGTAATACCTTTGGCCGGTTATTGTTTCTAGCTTTCGGACTCCCGCTTGGTTCTAGTTGTTTTTGTAACTCGGTCTAACAACGTGATTAATGGACAAGTGCATGTCGCCCCATTCGACATCCGATAAGGGGGTATCAGTAGGGCTAGTTGTAGGGCTGGGGCCATCCGAGCTCTCGATGGGCCTCCAAGCGCTTGCCACGATTCACACTCTCTACTCGTTCTCTGTCACATATTTTATCTAGTAGTTCATGGAGTACTTAGATCTATAGGCCAATTCCGCGTACATCTCTCTCTTGTTCTCTGTATGATATCTAATAGTTCTTCTGGAAATATATCCCGTAATTCCTTCGTCAGTCGCCTGCGATGCTTTCTTTCTAGAATGCCATTGACAGGCTGTTTTCCCCCCTCGCTATGTCTATATATACTATTTGTAGGCCAGTAAAGTCTAGAATATAAGACGAGAGGTAGGGCCGACTTGGGCCACCGAGCAGAAGCATAGTCAGACCTGTCCACCTGGTTGGACTCCTAAAGATGTCCGCGGTCCTCCGTCAACGGCATGTTCGTCCCATCGTTGGCCTATAGCATGTGTTCTGGCGTTCGCATTCCTACATCTTTTCGTACAAAAGCCGTTAGAAGAGTGACAAACCAAACAAGATTGGCTGATGGCTCCGGTGAGCCGCACTCACGGTTGGTTGACGAAACTTTCCGCGCCACGGAAGATGAAGAGATCGTAGAGAAGGCCAGCCGCGAGGCCGCCGCAGCATGTGCCAATAATGGGGCCCCAGATCCAGTAGTGGTGACGAAAAGTGAACACTGCAAGTTGGACAGACATTACGTTAGCATATCGTTAAAACGCCGAAACACTAGGTCAGGTAGAAGACTGCACAGACCCTGCGCTCCGTACCCGACCATCGCGGTCATGATGCGCGGTCCCAGGTCACGCGCGGGGTTGATGGCATAGCCTGCGCGTCATATACTACGTCAGCCGGCTACTGATGCGATAAGCCCGGGTCGTGGGGGTGGGACATACCGGTCTGCATCCCGAAAGCTGCTCCGACGCCTAGGATGACGAAAAATATGGCCAAAGGGATGAGGCTGGGATGCAGCCCGCTGTTGCGCCTATCGGAGACGGAAAACACGACCATAAGGAGGACGAAGGTGCCGACAAACTGAAGATATGGGATATGGGATCGTTCAACGCTGATGTCTGCTCGAACAAGATGAGGGTGACTCTTACTTCGTCGAAAAAGCAGTTGGCTGACGACATGTAGGAGAGCTACCGAGGAAACATCCTGTCAGATATCACGGCGAATAGCGAAAAGGAAAAGAAACGAAACTGGGTAAGTCGAGAATAGTCCAGCGGTTTTGAGCGTACGCTGACCGTTCCCGCCCTCGAAGATGTTGATGGCATCCGAGTAATTGGCGTAAACGATGATTGACCCCAACCATGCGCCGATGAGCTGACCGAAAATGTAGGTGACCGCCTTGAACCATGGAAGCCCTCTGAAGACGGCCATGCAAAGTGTCACCTAGAAATCAGAGCGAACTCATCAGAACGTATGCACCCAGGATAAAATTTGGAAACGTACAGCAGGATTGATATGGCCACCAGACACCCCAACGGAAACCCACACGCCCAGGGCAGCAGCTGGAAGAAGGCCACACAGTCAGCGTTGCGAAGAAGGGGTTTGTGACCCTACAGACCACAACCCCAAGCGATGTTGAAACCGAGATAGCTGCCCTTCGGAGAGGGAGAGACGTTCGTATCTGCACTGAGCCCAAATTGGCAATTCACCCCATTTCCAACCAACATCAGGATCATAGTGCCGAGCATCTCCGCCGCGGGCTCCCTGATTATTTCTCTGGGGTGGGTGTTGGAATCGGACCAATGATGCTATCGAAGCGTATACTAACCTCATTTTCGCCCATGGGTTTGGATGTTGGGTGCGGTATGCTGCCTGGTCTGCAGAGACACCCACCGGCAGCGGCAGTGATTCGTCTTTTTGGTCTGTATGCGCTTGCGCTTGTTCCGTTCTGGTACCAAGATGACCGTCACCACAACGGCCGATTCTTCTCAGATACCGAAAGAGCAAAGACATGGGAGGGTAAAGGTTTGAAGATGGTACAGTGGCGATTACGCGGGGTAGGGTTCATAGTTATACGGATTGGATTGATTGATGAATTTGACGAATTTGATGTATGGGATGAATTTGACGAATTTGATGCATGGGATGAATTTGACGAATTTGATGAGGAAGCTCAGCAGGAGGCTTGAGCCAATGAAGGACTTGAGTGACAAAAACACCGTTACCTTTCAAACCGAATGGAGGGACAGCCAAAACCGACGCCTACTTGGGCTTTGTCGTTCCCAGAACCACGCTCGCGCCCACCTAGCATGTCTCCAGATGCGCTGTACGAGTTGATCACCACAAAGGCTGCCGCCGTCGACTTTATCATCGTTGATGTACGACGTACTGACGTGGATGTGCGTCAATTCCTGTGACCCGGAGTTCGCGAGTCTCACACAGGCCATCTTCATACCAGGCCATAATCCCTGGCGCCATCAACTTGCCTGCGCAGACGTTCTACCCATTGCTCCCGACGCTGATCCCCCTCCTCACAAGGATTCCGATCATAGTCTTCCATTGCTCCTCGTCGCTCGGACGAGCCACGCGCTGTGCTGGATGGTTTAGAGATGCCCTTCCGCCAGATTCAAAGTGCATGGCCTTCATCCTGGAAGGTGGAATGAAGGCGTGGCGTGTGCGCTTTGGGGAGGACAAACGGATGTTAATAATGATGCCACCTGAAGAGGGTGAGGGAGTTGGGACTGGAACTGGGAAATGAGGGTAGGCAGGTAAGTGCACGGTCAAGTCTCGGATTGGGACGCGACGCTAAACGAGAAAGACTTGGAATTTGGTAGCGCAAATTGAACTGTGGCCGAAAGTGTGCCGATGGATGTCTTATGTGCATGGTCGCGAATAATATCGGGGTTTGTTCTTGCGGAACTGTGACTATTGAACATGCTGTGGACAGGTGATTCCTGTCGCGAGTCCATACGTCGACTCAGAGCGAACTATAACCCTTATCGGACAGAGATATTCCTACATAAAGAAATTTAGGTCTTATCTACAACATTTCCCCTCTTTTTCCTTGAAGTCATTCCTCGCACCGTCTTGAGGGGACCACGCTTTGTCCATGATGCATGATGTTGTGATAGCCTTTCTCGGCAGGGACCTCATTAGTTCTATTACGGGCGAACAATGATGATACGGTGCCCTTTGGGAACATCAAAGGCGCTTACCTGCCAGTGTGAGCGCCGCCCCTACTACCCTCTGCATGGTCTCCCCCCACTTTCTTCTCGTTTGGCTCACGCTCGAGACCATTTATCGCGCCACTGACCTTCACGTAGGGATGCGTCGTGGGCTTGCCAGTGGGCTGTGGGCAATCCCCTACTGCCAAAAGGGACCATATATCTGGCCTGGAAAATGACAAGAACCTGTATACATGGTTGATGTCACTCTGGTAGGGCAGCCATTCCAAGTCCTCATAGATACCGGAAGGTGAATCAAATAGTTAACAGAATTGCTGTATATGATATGCTCACGAGCCTGTATCAGCTCTGACTTTTGAGTTGCGAGTACAATAACAGCCGCCAAGGATACCGGCGTACGCTCGGGGATCACCTACGGTATTGGCGAAGTGACTGGTAAGTGGCTCGCGTCCAACCTCCAAGCCTCAACTTTATCATGCACCAGGAAACATCAAAACAGCACAGTTGGAGTTTCTGGGTTACACGGTTTCAAATCAGGCATTCCGTGAGTGGACCCCGCTATACTTTCTTACTGATCTTTATCCTTTGTCATACAGTGACGTTACCTCATCATCGAGCACTCCTCCTGTGTCAGGCATGCTGGGCCTGGGACCTAACAAAGGTTCGAGGATCCATACTTCTCTCAATAATCAACCCCTGGGTGACACTGTACTCGATCGCATATTCCAACAGAACGTTTCGTCCCCGAACATCCTCACAGTCCTTCTCGGGCGCTCGAATGACCCCGCGGAAATGTATCCCAGCAACATCACAATGGGCAACGTTCTGCAAGGCCTAGAGGTCGTTACAAGCCAACCACGGGTGCCAGTCACATCTCTGCAACCACTCGGTGCTACGGATCAGCATTGGCAAGTACTCCTAGACGACGAGGACGGGATCGTTGGACCGGATGGGCAACCCATCCAAGTTCAATCTAAGATTCATGGCACTCAGAATCCGAAGCAACTGACGGCTATCTTCGATACGGGATTTTCATTGCCCCAAGTCCCTGAGTACGTGAAGTGTGGTTTTCTGTTCTCCTGGCGTCATCCTTATAGTCGTCGTTCGAAGAGAAGTGGCCAGAGCGATATATTCTGGCATCTCAGGTGCATCGCCGCTGTCCGTGGACGGTCTCGGCTCAATATGGCGTATACCCTGTGACGCTGAGATTGACGTCGCTTTCAAGATTGGTGGCCAAACATACCCTGTGCACCCGCTTGACACAAATTCCAATGATGTCCTGAAATCCAGATGGCCAGGTTTGCCTCGGTGCAGTATGTCTGTCCTTGGGTCTCATATTCATAGTCTAAGTGCCGTTCCAGTTCCAGCCTATTTCTTCCGAGTTCCGCCGCGACCCCATATTACGATCTCATTCTCGGGACTTCTTTCCGTGAGCTCGGCGATTCTCAGGCCACCGTGGTTTATGTTTCTGTCTTCTAACTCACTGCCCACCGCCAGTCCAGAACGTTTATCTCCTTATCAACTTTGGCGATTTCGTCGATGGCAGCGTGAATATCACCGCTAACCCATATGTACAATTGCTATCCACCGCAAACCCCGCAGCTGCCCATGCCGATTTCGTGAACGTCAGGCTGAACAACGCTCGTACTGTGCCCCTAACTCAGACCCCCTCGGCTGACGGAGCGCTTTAGTCCAACCCGCGACCCGTTCTCAGCTCCTTTGAAACAAGCGATGGCGAGGTCAGAAGCTCATTTCTGCGAGAAAAAAATTCCGATCATCGTCGTGTCGTCCGTTGGCGTTTGATTGGCGTTACCTGGGGTCATCGTGGTATGCTGCACGCGTAACAGATTCGCCAAGCATGGCCCAAATTGCCTCGCAAACACGTACTTATCTTATCGGCGACTGGAGACTCCGGCGCCTTTAGGCCATACCACTCGGGAGCGAGGATGTCATAGCGGGCCAACGCATCCAGGCTCGTGGGCCCGTCGATGAGGTACTGCTTCCTGTATTTTTATACTTATCCTCATCCTCTTCCGAAGGGTCTATGACGTACAATGGTTTGTAAGCCGTTTTATATCTCGTCTGGGGGGAGGGCTCATGGTAATACCCTTGTACGAATGTTCTAGATAGACGTTTTAATTATCCTATGCTCGTATGAATCTAATCTTCTGACAGCAGGAGCATTGCTCGAATTTTCTATTCATGAACAAAACAGTTGTCCTCAGTATAACGTCCATTCCAAGGGTTAGGAGATTTTAGTTCTATGTTCTATTATGAGTTCGCACTACACGTGGAATATCGTGAGTATATACATGTGATAGGCTAGATAATAAAATTCAGACTGCAGCGACAAAATAAGATAACAGAATGCGTGTTAACAGACAAACAAAACTCAAACTAGGAACAAAATAGTTAGGGTGTCTCCATTGGACCTCGGGTAGAGAATATCCACGCAGCAAGGATGTCAACCAGTGACCTGTGTCATTGTCCGGACGGTAGACACTAATGGACCCCGCCTTTGTCCTGGCCCTTTGGGCTAAAATAGGGGCCGCGCCCGGCTTGTTGGTGGCGTAGTTGAGTGGGAATTGGGTGGTAATGCCAGCCATGCGATGACGTTGAATGGGTTATGGTGACCGAGAGGAGTTGAGAGATTTGGCTGAGAGGAAATTCAAAAGGCACCCCTGCTACGGTCAGACTGGGCAGAGGCGAGATAAAGAATGCACCCAGACTGCACGCGCGGATAAGGGCTGCGCTGGTTATATTCAAAGAGCGCCAGCGCCTGCTATGCCCTGGAACAACTTCTGTATGGCTATCTATCAGCAGGAAAATAGACACGTAGAGGTAGGGTGTACTAGCCTGGGGGGTCAACGGCACATGTAGAGGTTGTGTCTGAGAACCCAAGGTTCGATGGGGATACTGAATTAGGCTGCTAGTGCTGATGCTTTCGAGACAATAGTCCATTGCTTCTTGTGTGGCCTTCCGTAACGCAACTGCTAGATCGTACGCATAGAATGCGATACTATTGCGTAGCGAGAGCCATGCATACACGGTCAGCACGCTGTGTAGCGTCTCAAGACTTGCGAGGTCCAGCCTCGGTTTGGGGAGTATTCCCTTCGTTTGCTTCGATACAAGCACTTGTTCTAGAGTGGTTAACAACCCGCTCTTGAGTAGGATCTCGCGTAGGTCTACCGAGAATCTGTTTTGGTATGAGCTGAGCACCAGACCCATGATCGCTTTAAATTGATCATCCATCGAGGGGAAGGGACATTGTAACATCAACGCGCGCTCAGTGAACGTCAGGTCCTGGCTGAACGAGTCGATGTAGCGCATCGTCTCGGCCTCCTTTGCGTTTGGATCCATCACGGCCATACTCGGCGGGAGTACTGAGCAGAAAAGGAGGGCGTCGCGTGCAGTTGTTACAGTCGAACCACAGGGAAGGGCCTCGAAGATGTCCATGATCGTGCTCGACATAAAACCGACACGTGCGTGGCGTAGCGGCTCCGGTTTTGTGTCTATAGCGGCCCTGAGAAGCGGGAGGTCCGAAGGCTCAAGTGTGGTGACCAAACCACCTTCAACGACCATACTGTAACGACCCGCACGACCAGCAATTTGTTTAACTTGCGAGACCTCCAGGGGCACCTCCATCCACCCATCCCACTTGCTCATGGTTTCAAAAATTACCCGTCGGATTTTGCTTTTTGGGGGGTTAGCACGGGGGACAGCGCAAAAGGCGGCCACTTACAGATTGAGCCCCATTCCGACGGCATCACTTGCGATCAAGACATCGACTCCGCTGTCGGGATTATTGAATAATGCTGCCTGCTCTGCACGAATCTCCGGCGGCAATCTGCCATAAACGACGGCGCAGCGGAGGCCAGTTTTTTCCTCGATAAACTTTTTCAAGTTGAATATATTGGACCGTGAAAATGTGACGACACAGTCACCCTTCTGGATACGGGTCAAGTCACACTCAAGACTTTGAGGTGCGATTTTGAGCGGCGACAAACGCTCGTAGTAATTGATGATAAGCTCGTCTCCCGTGATTTCGGCGAGCGCCTGGACAATCGGGACAGCGCGCTCCTCACCGCATAGATGTAACTCTTCCGCCGCAGCCCCCAGCACGGCAGCTGTCCAGGCCGGTCCGCGCTGTGAGTCTGCGATCATCTGAATCTCATCAACGACGACGACATCGTAACGTTTGTCCAAGGAGAGCATCTCGACGGTGCAACTGTAGAGTGTCGCGCCTTCTACGTGGCGTAGTTCATCTCCGGTGAGCAAACTACAGGGGCGAGCGAAAAGCGAATTTCCATGCTTGAGTACAGCGCGCGGGATTCCGGGTATTTGCACGTCGAGGTTTGTGGTCTCATCCACTTCGTAGTTATCAGCGGCTTCCGCACCAAGAGGTACGATTTGACCTGTGTTTAGTCGTTCATAGATTTCGTGCGCGAGAAGACGGAGGGGCCCTCCGTATGCTCCCACGCGTGAAGCGGCGAGGGTCCGCAGAGCTGTGTGGGTTTTGCCACTGTTGGTGGGTCCGACATGGAGGATGAGTTTACGACGCATTCTGCGAGCCTGTGGGAAGCTATCTGCGAGACGCGTGAAATCAACGGCTGTACGTAGTCGTGTCATTCGATCCAAGGTGTTCCTCGAGACTATACCCTCCAAGACCGTTTGATGACGCGGGTCCGTGGCCCAAGTATACAGGAATGATGTTAGGGCCTGGTCTATAACGAGTTTTTTTGAAGGAGAAGTTATGTCGTGGAATAACCGTGTCAGCTCGGCGGGACTCTTCTCTACGAGCCTAAGCGAATTGCCGTTCTGAACATCGTGCATGAAGGCCGTTAACAGTCCGGGCAATTCATGCTGTGGTATACCAAAGCGGAGGAGGCGCTGTTTTACTCCGATCTTTGTTGCCCAGGATGGGGCCTCGCGCCGGAATAGCTGTGCAAGTTTCGTGACATGGTCGGTAGGTGGCGAAGTGTTAAGCGAAGTGAATGGTTTGGGGATGGACAAGCCTGCCGGAGCTGAGATCGTAGAATGCTTGCAGAAAGAATTTCGGGGGTGTATCGAAAATATGACCCGGTCGCACCTGTGTGCGAGAGGACGAAAGAGGTTCCTCTGCATAAAAAATTGATTTGACGCCAACTTGGGCAGGAACGTGTTAGATGCCGACACAAGAAGTAAGTCTCATTTAACCCACCACAGTGCCTATTGATACTCTATGGTCGTTCGGCCTGATGTGGGGCAATTGAAGAGGGCGTGGAAAGTCACGTGTTGATCTCGCCGCGGTGGTCAGCCGACGACGACTCGCCGACACTCAATACACTATGGCATCGATTGCACCCTCACGACTCGCTGCGTTAACGCGTCTCCGCAGCGTCATCTTTCAAACATCATACAACCCAACTTCCCAACGCACTGGAGCGAAATATCTCAAACGTCGTCTTCGCGGACCCTCGATGATTGAATATTACCCGCAGCAGCTATCCATCTCTGCCATCAATAGGGAGTTTCAGGGATTGGATCTAATTGACGAGGATGAGGTGCAGCGGCTACAGGACGTAGAGGACAAGAAAAAAAGAGGGAAGGGTGCGCCGAAAAAGGCCAAGTCTGCTGGTAAGCACTGGCAATCGTATCGCCTATCTCTCTTTTGCTAAGCTTACCTTTGTCTCATAGCTGACAGTCGCCGTGCACAACGAAAGCGATAGAGGCTTCCTCGTTGTATGGGTCAATCTTTCCCGTAAAAGTTCCCAATAAACTGCTATGTATGCTCGTACAACGTTTCTTCCATGTCTCCATTACCTCCATCCCCATCCACCCCATCCATATCCATACCAGTCACGTATACATTTGGGTTCTCCTCACCTGTGCCCCAACTCGGAAGACGTGCTAGCAATTCTTCCTCGTCGGCGCCCTCGTCCGGTCCAATCTCGTGCAACTTGGTAAGCGTGCGGTGAAACAACTCATCGAAAGTGGTCTGGTGGCCGAGCCGCCGCATGTCATGCACGAGGTTATCCTCTTCATCGTCATTCTTTCCCTCCATCCAGGTCTCCAACGCGCTAATTCCCGTGATTAACAAGCTGTGCACTCGCGTGCAGTCCGTCTGTGTGGGATGCGGTGTTTTCTCGAGCAGCTCTTCAGGTAACCCCACGCCTCCGCCTCTCACTGGGTTCCATGCTTCCCTGCAGAAGACGGAAAGCCAGCCGCGGTCGAGCATGTCTAACCACCCCAGAAGTGGAATCAAGTCCGTAGTATCAGGGGAATACCCGGGGATCTGCTCCATCGCAGTTCCTGTAAGGCGTAACAAGAGCGAGATCCGCAGCATCCCGGACGGAGGAACAGGTGGAATCTGCAGAGTCAGCGAAAACAAACTCCGCATCGCCAGAAGGTAGGCTCGAAGAGTGGGAAGTTTGGATTCAGAGTCATGTCTGGAACGTTCATCAGCCGAGTGATAATATGCAAGCAACGCCCTAGATGCTGACCGCCTGCTGTACTCTTGACTAATTTCGAGGTATTTCTCGTCGAGATAGTCGAGTAGACGTCGCTCTTGCTGATCGCTGAGTGGGTGAATTCTGATGGTGGCTGAAGCCATGTTGGTTGGTCATCAAAAAGGTCTACGAGGGACACGGCGCACCCGCGCGACAGACGACATGCCCTGATCTCCTAAGACTAACTCGGTGAGCCCTGCTAGCTGCGGAATTGCTTCCCTGGCTAGGCAAGGGCCGATTACTCCAAATCCAATCACAGCTTACGCTGCGAGGGATGATGGACACCAAAGTTTTCCGGAGGGGACAGCCTTGAACTCAGCGCGCAGACACGTGACTCCGTTGGGACGAACATCGCCTCGCATTCCCACCTTGGGGCCATTACAGCCACTGCACCACCGTACAACAATGTATCCCTGCACATAAATCGTACTTATATGGTCACTCTCGCCCCTTCAAACCAAATCCTATCACTCTTTTTATATTCGCCAATAACGAGACATTTCATCAATTCTGATGGGGGACTTAAAAGTCTCATGGCAGTACAGAGAAGTGCATATAGTATTCAGAGAATGCCAATATTTCGTCGGGGATTGAAGCCAAACAATCGTCAACAAAGGGGTCACTTCTCGACGACCACGACCAAAGAGCCGAATCTCATCAGCAACGATATTCACGCCCGTTTCCTTTTCTTTCATCGTGCGGTGCCTCGTAACAACGCACTTACCGTCAAACAAATGACTAACACTCCTTCAGGCTCGAAGCGTCCCCACGATGGCTCCACAGACACTGAACATAAAAAGCGTTCTCGCGATTCCGAACCCAGGGAATGGAAAGATGCACGAACCTCAGGAAAATCTCATGGCACGCGGGATAGACGCACTACCGATGACCGTTATCGACGAGATTATAGTCCACGACGGGACCGCGACCGCGACCACCGAGGCAAGGATGACAGGCGGGAAAGAGATGATAGGCGAGACCGGGCTAGGAGAGACAGCGGCCGGTATCGCGATCGTAGGCATGAGGATCGCGGAAGGCGTTCTTCATATGCTGACGAGCGACGGCACGCCCCCGAGTCTCCCCGTCGTCCGTCCAATGGTTCTTCACATCCCCGCCGGACGCCTGATTCCGACAGGGAAGAGGGCGAGTGAGTATAATTCGCCCCAACATGACTATCGTGGCTTTGACAACGCATACACATAGAATATCTCCTCACCCATTGCGCGGATCATCCCCATCACCTAGGAAAACGCTCACTATCATAGGATCTAATCCTCCTGCGAGCGCACGCTCACCAGATTCCGCACTTCCCACACAATCTGAGCCGGAGCTCGAATTAGCTACGTCTCCTGTTCCAACCGAGGTGACCCTCGCTGCGCGCCGCGCCAAACGGCAAGCCATCCTTGCCAAGTATGCCGGCGTTGCAAGTGTCAACACGACAGAAGCCAGCCCCAGCCCGGGGCCTAGCAGTGCGGTCCAGCCGCCGCCTCCGTCTGCTGAAGTTTCTGATCCCCAGTCTCAGCGTCACAGCATCGTCGGAGAGAATGGTGCAGCATCCGTCTCACGGGATCCGTCTGCGGGCCCATCGCGTGAGTTTTCTCGTGCTCTCTTCTCTGGAATATACCCTGAGATTTGCGATGCCAGAACGCCGAGGGTCCCAATCCGCATCGCCTGCGACTGACATATTTGAGCTTGCGAAGGGAGGCGAGGAAGAGGGGGCTCAAGCGGAGGCTCAGGAACAGGCAAAACGTGATGGCGCGCGTGAGCAGGTGTCTGCGGCAGACTACGATCCAAGTCTGGATCGCCGGGAGGACGAGCAAAGGCGAGTCCGCGGCGCCAAAGAAGAACTGAATCAGGATGTTGAAATGATAGAGGACGATGACGAAGATGACGTGGACGATATGTTCGCTGTGTCCGTGGCGGACAAGAAGAAAAAGATCAAGAAGGTTAAGAAAGTAATCGTATGTCGTGTCAGCTATTCGAACATTCATCACTACACTGATTTTTGTCGCTCGGTTAGAAACCCGCTTTACCGGCTCTCATTACGACAACGCTGGACACTGCTGCAGACCCTGAAGGTTATTACCAAGTCATTCTCGGCGAGCACCTCGATGGCGGTCGCTACCAAGTATTTTCCTCCGTTGGGAAAGGCATGTTTGCCAATGTTGTGCGTGCCCGGGTGCTCCAAAGTGAGACAGGCGATGTTGGCAAGGAAGTTGCGATCAAGATAATACGTAGCCAGGAGTCAATGTTTGTTGCCTCGCGCCATCATCTTCTCCTTGACATGCTCACGAAGGGTCAGGTACAAGGCAGGACAGAAAGAAGTACAAATTTTGAACAGGCTTAGACAGTCAGATCCAGAGGATAAGAAGCATGTGGTCCGTCTAGAACGGACCTTCGAGCACCGTGGTCATCTTTGCTTGGTCTTCGAGTCCCTGAGGTAGCCGTCATTTCCCGTCCTTTTCTATCCTGTGTTGATATTTTTACATATAGCATGAACTTGCGCGATGTCGTTAAGCGCTTCGGCAAAGATGTCGGACTGAATATCCGCGCTGTCCGCGCGTACGCACAGCAACTCTTTTTGGCGTTGAGTCTTTTGCGGAAATGCAACATAATGCACGCGGACATCAAACCCGACAATATAATAGTACGTCTTTTTTCATGCGGCGTGTCTTCTTGGCATTACTTGGTTTTATCTCATGTTGACTCACACAGGTTAACGAGCAGAAGACACAGCTTAAGTTATGCGACCTTGGTTCCGCCTCTGATGCTTCCGAGAACGAGATCACACCCTATCTTGTCAGCAGATTTTATCGCGCACCAGAAATCAGTGAGTCCTATCCACTGCGATATTTACGTCCTCATCACCCACTCGCGTGCAGTTCTTGGGATTCCATATGACCCCTCGTTAGACGTCTGGTCCGTGGGATGCACTCTTTACGAGCTTTACACAGGAAAGATCCTACTCCCCGGCCGGTCGAATAACCAGATGTTATTGCTCATGATGGAGCTGAAGGGCCGTTTCAACCAGAAGATGATTAAAAAAGCAAAGTTTGGCGATAGCTATTTCGACGAGATGGGCGGTTTTGATAGCATCGAGAGAGATCGGGTGACAGGGGCGGTGCGTGCTCTCTTGTGATATCAAATTCGGGTTACAGATCTGTTTCCAGGACGTGGTGCGCAAAGTTCATACCTCAAAGCCGACACGCGACCTCCGTGCGAGGCTCATGCCACCCTCGTCCGCGCAGATGAAAGAGGACGAGCGTAAACTCCTTACATCGTTCGTTGATTTGTTGGACAGATGCCTTGTCCTTGACCCTGCAAGGCGCATCACCCCAAAGGAGGCACTTGTTCATCCGTTCCTCCGTGGTTGAGCTTGTTTGTCCGAGGAGATAGTAACATCGCATCGCATAGCTGGTACACGGCGTTTGCACGTTTTTCGAATTTCCTTGGCTTCGGGGTGGTTGTATGTAAAGTATGGTACTGAACTTCCTAATCCATGCGCAGCGTAGGCAGCGCTTGAATAGTGTGAGGAAAATCCCCGTCGCCCGGGTTATGATCTGATCTAGATTGTTGGCTGTTAAGGTAAAGTGAGGCAAGCAACTTGGCAAAGCGTACGCAGGATGCACAAGTGCTGTGGCGAAACGAAAGCGACAGCAATATGGTGATTGTTCACGTCAATATCAATGGCTCTAAACTACTGTCGACCGTCAGGATTTCTGCGCCTAATTTTGCGTTTACTCTTGGTCAGATACGCCATCACTCACAACGTCCTGGACATACGCAAAATGCTAGACCCCCGCGATCCTATGTCTGGGAGGTTCCATTATCGAGCGCAGATGCGGGATAGAAGGGAAGTACGCCTAGTGTGCCTTACTCATGGTCGATCTCGCGGCACGGAAAAGATACAGTTCCGTGATTGCATTGAGTACGATACACCCAGCCGATCGTTTTCCAAACGCATACCAATCTCGGGGATTTGAGAACTCCTCGTGCCAGTCAATTTCGCTGCAGTACCTAACGTCTAACGATGTGTGCAAAGCGGTCGGTGTTCGATTAGCGTTCTCCGCGGATCCCATGTATGAAACCGTTCTCCATGGACGACATTGGTGCCTCACTGGTTCCGAAATACGGTTTGTCTTTTGAGTTGTGAACACAGCTCACAAGGCAGATAGGTGACGTTCTTCTCTTCAATGCAATGCAGGGCACCCTACGGAACTCCGGTAAAACGAATGCTCTCTTGTGGCTGGGGGCGTCTGTCTTCTGCATCGACGTACCTGCAGAATAACTTTACGCCTTCAGAGGACACACCCACATTCCTCTGTGCATGAAAATATCTTTAATCTGAACGGTCGGCACCCTTGCCGTCTGATGACGACCTCCGATGACAATCGTTCTGTGACGTATCACTTTCGTACAGGCAAGGCCCCGACGTCGGACCGTCTGTCCTAACGTTCGACGCATCAGTTGCATTAGACGACCTAAAGTTTTCATTCCGCGGGGGCGCGGCCCTGTGAATGGGAAGTTTCGCAACGTAAGAGTGGCACTGTATCCTCATCCAGTCGGGAGGCGCCAACGACGCATGACTCGGTCACAATGGGGTGGTAGCTTATGTCGCCTCTGATCCGAGAGGTACCTCCCGAACCACGCTCACACCGCGATGGTGATAGAGGAGTCTGAGGAGAGGGCTGCCCGAAAGCGTTCGGGTGAGAAGACCTTCCCTGCGCTCTATTGCGGGTATTGTGCGGCACAATTCCCTCGCTGGGGATTCATGACCGCAGATCACAACCTTTCACGTATCGTCTTTCGCTAATCCCGATTTGTCACATCCATCTCAAAGTCGAATGGGACTTGTGCGCTGGACTCGGAGAAGGCAATGGCTAGCTTACGAGATTCGTCCCCCGTCGTCGTAATGGTCATACATCCCTTTGACAGTGCGCGTCGACGTCCATACCACCTTGCGACCTCAATACGGTATGGCCGTGCTGACATACATTGGTCCTTGGCTGCGAGGAGGAGGAATCCTAATACAGCAAGTCCATCTTGTCTTGACGCCACCGACGTGCAGTGATCTCAGGCTAGCGTATCATATACATCACAGGCTAGGCCCGAATGAATAATGGCCTAAGTCACAAATAGGATGTTGCCCGGCAATGAATTGTGTTGGGTCCCGGATCATTCCTCTGTCACCCTGTCATTTGATTTTACAGGCGAAGCAATTTCAAATCCTATTCGGGAGCTTTAAAAAGTGCTAATGGAGTATCTACCGATTTTAGTTCGTGCCAGTCCCAGCTTCGCGTAAAGTATAATACGCATTCCACAATATAACTTTGGGACATCCCACATGGTCAAAAAGTCTTCTACAGCATCTACAGCATAAGGTAGTGGGGAACGTACTCAAGGCCGTATGGTCCCATTCGCGATCTACTAGTAGCTTCTCTTGTGTCAAGCGTTGCGGCGGTTCCCGATCTGTAAGTCGCAACTGCATCCTGCTAGCACTCATTATGGGGCGGTGCATAGAATCTAGGTGAAAACTATTTAGGGATGCTTTCTGCAAACGTCCATTCTGCGACCAATAGTCGAACGACTGTTCCATGATTCCTTATATTGGCACACCTACCATCACACGGTGGGCGGCGAAGTCTTTCAATCGACTGAACTCGAAGTAACACCGTCTAAGTCATCAGCAGAATAGTCAGGGACAGAAAATGGATGCAGAAGTACTCCCTCGGCATCACCATTGCATCCGAGAAGCTGAGAGGTGAAAAGTGCCGTCATAAGCAATATAGAATCTCTTAAAATTTACGAATGCATGAACGCTGCTGCGTTAAAGTCTGTGAGGGTCACAAATGGGACCATAAGTTGTTATCAAAGTAAGGAGGCGATAAAAGGTCAGATCAGTTGTTAGTGACCTATGGCCAAGATCGTTGAGCAATACTGCCAGTCACCGGCGGCCATGTGAGAGGGCGCAATTTGAGCAACAACAACATTCCAGTAGTAAGAAGCCCCGGGGCCATTGTTCTGCCAACATCACCAAGACTGGATGGTTTTTGCAGCGAGATGTGTTAGTCATGCCGTCGATTCAAGAGTATCTAGTAATCAAATGGGGCTGAGTATGATGGGATAGGTCTTGAATGGAAGTGACATCAGGAAATGCAGTAGAGATACGTTACTGGCATTATACCGGCGCATATGCATGTTTGTCATCCACATGAATATTCTCTTCGAAAAACAACTCATGAATTAGCATACAATGACCTCAGAATGCAGGCCTTGCCTTGCATATCGCCGCGAGTGTGTCCATACCAAGAGAACTCGAAGCTTGAAGGCCCGGGAGCCTGGCAGAGGAAGGACGGACGAACACGGGCTGTAGTCTACGTCATTGTAAAGGTAAATTTCAAGGGAAAAAAATAAGACGGCTAACCTGGGTTCTCTGACTACGCGAAATTCAGAAGCGGTGAAAGAATGCTCACGAGTATAAGGGGTAATATGAGCATGGTTGGCGCATCCGAATCCTGCCGGTAAGACATGGATGGCGCGACTAGCAGAAACAATATAACCAGTTATGCTCACAGCCTGGCAGACGGCTGGCAGTTACGTTCTACGCTCAGGAACGTGAAAGGATAAGAACTTTAACTCCGTTTGACAAAAGGATGAGGTAACCGAATGGCCACGTACATCAAGCGCAACCGTGACCGCCTTGTCCGCACTTTTGTGGTTAACCTTCCGAGTCTGGATTCAAGTTCAAAACATCATTAGCGCTTTTACCGCCCGTTACAACAACGCTGGTTACCGTTACCGTCATCATTTCGGCATCGATCGGCTGAACACTGACTTACACATACCAATGGGGATGAAGACAGGTGAGAAGAAACGATAACGAGAATGGAGATAACTTAAGTGGATTCAAGTTAGGATGTCTTATCGCCTTCTAGAACTAGGTCAATGCCCGGGCGCGACAATTTGCCTTTGCGTGTATGTAACTTCGCAGAATATGGAATAATTATCGGGGTACAGGGATCCAGCGAGCCCGCTGTTACTGAACTGCGACGGGATCAGCCTGAGTCAGCAAGACACCACTGCAAGCAGAAAACCACCTTACCCTGTGATGGGCGACAGTAATGTGTATCTGTATCTAGCTCGTAACGATACCAGCTGCTGGTGGGGTGAGGGCAGTAGCCCGAGTCGCTGTCTCGCATCCCTGTAAGCGCGAACTAACCGAAGAGGAAGCTTAAGGAAGCCTCGATAAGAACCGACATGATCGTTCGCGAGGGCTGGCAGGGAAGAGTTCCGAAACCTGAGAGAATTACTACGGTCCGATTTGCATTTTTCCCTCCCAGCAATATTAAACAGACTCGTAAACCATAAGTGTTCCCCGCGTAAATGCTGTATGCAAGTCGCAAGACGATACGTATATACAAACTCGGTCAGATTGAACTGTATGGGGTGCGAGTTAT
>Ga0210393_10001675_pt1 | contig 18433 bp, 16 predicted proteins | sample IncBWC27OmetaG_FD_160068 | JGI IMG/M metagenome (GOLD analysis project Ga0210393, IMG submission 160068) | Forest soil microbial communities from Barre Woods Harvard Forest LTER site, Petersham, Massachusetts, United States - Inc-BW-C-27-O ... | reverse complement strand
GTCGATCGCGATCTCCGAACACAAGGCCCGCGCTGCCGCCAGCTTCCGGCGCGAGACCAAGGTCATGGAGGACAACGTTCAACTGAAGCAGGCGTATTACACGCTCACGCTCGACGGCATCGTTGCTTCACGGGGTGGAATCCCCTTGATCGACAAAGGCAAGCTGATCGGCGCCATCGGCTGCTCGGGCGGCACGGGCTCCCAGGACGAAGTGGTCTGCAAGGCGGGCGCTGCCGCCGTCAAGTAGCACCCATCGCGTGCGACCCAAGGTTCTTGGAAGGACTACAATTTCCAGCGATCACGGGTATACGCGAAGTGGGGGGCGGCATTGGACGGTGGGACGGCATTCGTCGAACTGCGCGATCGGCTGCTGCGCGAGGGTCTGTCCCATGCGCAGGCCCTCAAGTCCTTTCATTGGCCGTCGATTCGGCACTTCAATTGGGCGACCGACTACTTCGACCGGGTCGCCGCCGGCAATGATCGGCCGGCGCTGCGGGTGGTCGACGACAGGGGCCGAGATGAGGCCTTGAGCTTCGCCGAGCTCGCAGGCCGTTCCAATCAAGTCGCCAATTTCCTCGCCGCACAGGGGGTGGGGCCGGGCGATCGCGTGCTCATCATGCTGGGCAATGTGTCGGCGCTCTGGGAAGCCATGCTGGCGACCATGAAGCTGGGCGCGGTGATGATCCCGGCGACGACTCTGCTGCAGCGGGCGGATATTCAGGATCGTCTCGAGCGCGGACGCGTGCGTGCAGTCATCGCAGACCGGGCGCAGGCCGTGCAGTTCGACGGGCTCGCCGGGGCGCCCATCCGCATCTCCGTCGGCGGATCGGCGACGGGGTGGCGCGCCTTCGAGGAGTCCGAGGCGTCGGATAGGATTTTTCGTCCCGCCGCGGCGACGCCGGCGGATGCACTGATGCTGCTCTATTTCACGTCGGGAACCACGGCAAAGCCTAAGCTGGTCGCACATACCCAGACCTCCTATCCCGTAGGGCACCTGTCCACGGCCTACTGGATTGGCCTGCGGCGCGGCGACGTACACTTGAACTTGAGCTCCCCCGGCTGGGCCAAGCACGCCTGGTCGAGTTTTTTTGCGCCGTGGAATGCAGAAGCCACGGTGCTCGCGTATCACTTCGAACGCTTCAGCGCACTCGCGCTGCTGGATCAGCTGGTCCGCTGTCAAGTCACCACCTTTTGTGCCCCGCCGACGGTGTGGCGCATGCTCATTCAGGAGGACTTAAGCCGTTGGCCGGTCAGGCTGCGCGAGGTGGTGGGAGCGGGTGAGCCGCTGAATCCGGAAGTCATCGAGCGGGTGAGAGACGCCTGGGGACTCACCATCCGGGACGCCTTCGGGCAAACCGAGACCACGGCCCAGATCGGCAATCCACCCGGTCAGGCGGTGAAGTCGGGCTCGATGGGGCGGCCGCTGCCGGGCTACGCCGTCGCCTTGGTCGCGGCCGACGGCACTCTGCAAGACGAGGGTGAGATTTGCCTGGACTTGAGGTCGCGCCCGATCGGCTTGATGCAGTCGTACCTGGATGATTCCGACAAGACCGCCGATGTCATGCGCGACGGTTTTTATCACACCGGCGACGTGGCCAGCCGCGATGCGGACGGGTATCTGACCTACGTCGGCCGCGTCGATGATGTGTTCAAATCGTCCGACTACCGGATCAGTCCCTTCGAGCTGGAGAGCGTGCTGATCGAGCACCCGGCGGTGGCGGAGGCGGCGGTTGTACCGAGCCCCGATCCACTGCGCCTGGCCGTGCCCAAGGCCTTCGTGGTGCTGGTCGCCGGAGCGGCCGCGGATGCGGCCACGGCACGCTCCATCCTGGAACATGTGCGCGGGCGCGTCTCGCCCTTCCGGCGCATTCGGCGTCTCGAATTTGCGGACTTGCCAAAGACCATTTCCGGAAAGATCCGCCGCGTCGAGCTGCGCCGTTCGGAGGCGGATCGGCCGGGCGAGGGAGTACGCCGGAATCTCGAATTCTGGGAAGAAGACTTTCCCGATCTCGGGAGTTCCGAGCGATGACGCAGCCCGAGCTCAGCTTCGTGGCGGGAACGAGCGAGCGGCCGCTCATCTACCGCACCATCGACGGCGTGCTCAAGACGGCCCTCGCCAACGATCCGGATCGCATGGCGCTGGTGGTGCCGTTCCAATCGGTACGGCTGACGTTTGCGCAATTCGATCGTGAGGTCGAGCGCGTCGCCCGTGGATTGGTGGCCTGCGGTCTCGAACCCGGCGAGCGCATCGGCATCTGGGCGCCGAATTGCGTGGAGTGGATGTTGACCATGTTCGGGGCGGCGCGCGCCGGCCTGGTATTGGTGAACATCAATCCCGCCTACCGCACCACCGAGCTCGAATTCGTGCTGCGCGTCGTCGGCTGCCGTGCCCTGGTGTTCGCCCCGCAGTTCAAGTCCAGCGACTACGCGGCCATGCTGGATTCCTTGATTCCGGAATTGGCCGGTGCCGAACCCGGGCGCCTCAAGTGCGCCGCCTTCCCGGAGCTGCGCTTGGCCATCCAGCTGGGTACGGAGCACCGGCGGGGCACCCTGTCGTTCGACGAGCTTCTGGCGCGCGGGCGCGATCTCGACGCCGCCGCAGTGGCATCGATCGCGGAGAGCCTGGACGCCGACCAGGTGTTCAACATCCAGTTCACCAGCGGCACCACGGGCACGCCGAAGGGCGCGACCCTGACGCATTTCAACATCGTGAACAACGGCTTCTTCGTGGGCGAAGGCCTGCGTCTTCGCGCGGACGACAGCGTCTGCATCCCGGTGCCGCTGTATCACTGCTTCGGCATGGTGCTGGGTGTGCTCGCGGCCATGACTCACTCCGCGGCGAGCGTGTTGCCCGGCGAGGGGTTCGAGCCCCTGTCGGTGCTAAAAACCGTGGCGGACGAGCGTTGCACCGCGCTGTACGGCGTGCCGACCATGTTCATCGCAGAATTGGAGCACCCCCGATTCGCCGAGTTCGATCTATCGTCGTTGCGCACCGGCATCATGGCCGGATCGCCGTGTCCGGTCGCCGTGATGCGCCGGGTCGTCGCCGAGATGCACATGCCGGAACTGACCATCTGCTACGGCATGACGGAGACCAGTCCCGTGAGTTTCCAGACGCAGACGGACGATACCCTCGATCGGCGCGTCGGCACCGTGGGGCGGGTGCATCCGCATGTGCAGGTGAAGATCATCGACGCGGCGGGACGCGTGGTGCCGCGGGGTACCCCCGGCGAGCTCTTGACCCGCGGCTACAGCGTGATGCGCGGCTATTGGGGCGAAGCCGAGCGGACGCGAGAGGTCATCGATGCCGGCGGCTGGATGCACACCGGCGACTTAGGGGTCATCGACGCCGACGGCTATTGCAACATCGTCGGCCGCGTGAAGGACATGATCATTCGCGCCGGCGAGAATATCTCACCCCGCGAGATCGAGGAATTTCTTTATCGCCACCCGGCTGTGTCGGACGTCGCAGTGGTCGGCGTCCCCAACGCCAAGTACGGCGAGGTGGTCTGCGCCTGCGTTTGCTTGAGAGCCGGCATGACCGCCACCGAGGAAGACATCCGGGATTTCTGCCGCGGCCGGATTGCGCACTTCAAGGTGCCCCACTATGTGCGCTTCGTCGACTGCTTCCCGCTCACGATCAGCGGCAAGGTGCAGAAATACCTGTTGCGCGAGCGATTGCGCGCGGAACTCAACCTCACTGAAGACGAGCACGCGTGATGTTGAACAATATCGAGATCAAGACCTCCTCGGGGTACGACCATGTCATTGACGTCTTTTGATGCGAATGCCCCAGCGGCCGCGGTTGTCGATGTTCTGCGGCGCGATGGCGGCGTGATCGTCCGCGATCTTGCCCCCGTCGGTCTGGTCGAGGCCTGCGCGGGCGAGCTGAGGTCGTCGTTCGACGAATTCGACGAAAGCCGGCGCACGGACTTCAGTGGTCCGAAGACCCTTCGCTGCGGCGGTGTTCTGCGCTACGCCCCCAGCTGTGCCGCACTGATCGCGCACCCGATGGTTCTGAATGTGGCCGATGCCATCCTGTTGCCGGCGTGCGCCGAATATCAGATCGGGAGCACGACGGGGATCGAAATTTTGCCGGGGGAGAGCGAGCAGCAGCTGCATCGCGATGACACGCCTTATCCGATTCAGATGGCGGGACTCGAACTGCAGATCGCGGTGATGTGGGCTTTTACCGACTTTACCTCGGAGAATGGGGCCACACGCGTGGTCCCAGGCAGTCATCGATATCTGCGCGCCTGGCATAGGCCTGACCTGACCCATTGGGCGAGCGCCGTTATGCCACGGGGTTCCGCCCTTTTCTACCTCGGATCGACATGGCATGGCGGCGGCGCCAACCACAGCCGCTCTCCCCGGACCGGTCTCATCAATACTTATTGTCTCGGGTGGCTTCGTTCGGAGGAGAACCATTGTCTCGAGGTTCCGCCGCAGGTGGCGCGGCAGTACAACGAGAGAATCCGTCGTCTGCTGGGGTATACGACCCATGGTGCCGGCCACGATCAACTCGGCTACTTCGGCGGTGACGACCCGGTCTGGGTGCAGCAGAATGAAGCGGAGGCTGCGGCGCGCGGGCAAGTGCCGGGAAGCGCGGATTCACGCCCATCGCGGCCGGCAGAGCCTCCGCCACGGTGAATCATTGTCGAGGCACGAACCTAAAGATCCGCCGGTGCCGTCTCGCCGCGCTCCAGAGCGCCCGCTTCGGCCGCCTGCAGGGAGCGGGTGATTTCGTACTTGGAAATGAACCAGATTCCGATGGATACGAATGCGAACCACACGCTCATATAGCTCAAACCAAGCCGCTGCAGAACCTCCGTTGAAATCGGCCCGCTATCGGCGGCCGTTGGGTAATGAATCAGGGTGAGCAACAGACCGGCAAACAACGCGCCAAGCGCAGTGGCGACCCTGTCGACAAATGTTTGGCACGCGAATATCGCCCCTTCCAACCGCTGCCCCATCCGCACCACGACATCGTCCGTGACGTCCGCATACAGTGAGTAGATGATGGAAGCAGTCACGATCCAGAGCAGTTGGCTGAGGAAATCGTAGGTCGTAAGCACGTACCAGAGGCCTTCGCTGCCGCGTTCCGGAAGCAGATTCAAGCAGAGCAGCGGCGGTAGAATCATGCTGATGGCCACGGATGCGCTTAGGAAGCGGATCGCCATGACCCTCTTGTCGCCCTTGACGACAAACTGGCGTATCACCGGAGCGACCGCGAACGAGGCCAGCGCCTCGACGACGGTCAGCAGCGACATCTGCCTGCTGCTCATCCCATAGAAGAAGCTGTACTGGTAAAGCCAGAGCGAGGCGGTCGCGCCGAGACCAGTCCCGACAAACAGGCTGGAAATAAGCAGCGCGCGCATCGAGTGGTTTTGCAGCAGCTGGACAAAAGACCGGACCATCTCCCTGGCGCCAGTGGTCTGCTCCGTGGTCTTATGAAGATGGGGGATTTCCGGGTGAAGCCCAATGCTCGAGAACAGCAGCGACACCAGGATTGCCGCGCCACAGACGATGGCGGCCTGGTGGTACCCGCCCAGATTGGTCTGGCCGGTGAGATGTTCGGGAGTGTCCCTGAGCCAGACCCCGTACATGGCGATGGTCATCACCGAACCGACAAACCAGCTCGCCGAAGTCGGAAGTGACGCGAGTCGAGTCCGTTCATCGTAGTCAGGCGTCAATTCCGCAACCAGGGTGCGGACGGGTGCGTCGAACATCGCCATCGACAGCCGCAGGAGGACCAACACCGACGAAAGGTATCCGAACAGAGCCCATTGCGTCTGCGAACCCACGGGCGGATACCAGACGAGCACATAGAGAGAGGTCAGCGGAAGTATCGACGCGTACATGAATGGGTGGCGCCGGCCCAGTCGCGATCGCCAGTGATCCGATAAGTATCCCACCAGTGGGTTGGCCAGGGCGTCGAAGGTTAGTGCAATCGCCAGTGCAACGCCGGTCAGGGCTGCGGACAGACCAATAACCTGGCTGTAGAAAAAGAACAGAAAGTAGTCGATCCCATTGCTGATGATGCCCGTGGTCGGCACTCCGCTGCATGCGAACGCCAACTGAGAAAGAATCGCGACTTTCTTAGCCAACCTCAACGCCCCCACGAGGCCGCCACCGCCATCACCACTCTTCGCCGAGTTGCTCGTATCCTAGCGCGGATTCGACTGGTTCTGTGAAGCCGGTCCGGCCGGTCGCAGTGTGACCAAATTCCGGTTTCCCGGTCGTCGCGTCAATGATAATCAAGGCTGATGGGGCGTCGCCCCGCGCTACCGCAAGGGACTCACCATGGAAAGCGGCATGTTGAATTACCGGCTAAATCTCGGCGCTCTGGCCATGGCATTGGCCTTGCTCGCGCCGTGCATGGCGGTTGCCGAAAGAAACGTGGACACCGCGCTGCGCAAGGCGTCGCAAGCCGGCGACCTCAAGGAGATGCAGCACCAACTGGAATTGGGAGCGGAACCCAACCAGGCCTACGCGCTGGTGGCGGCGGTGCAGGGGAATCAGTTCGCGGCCGTGAAGTACCTGCTCGCGCACGGAGCCGATCCGAATGCCTGGACCCGGATCAATCTTCGTGTTCCGGAAGGCGCCGCCTACTGCCCCATGTTTGTGGCCGCGAGCCAGGGCAATCGGGAAATCCTGGGCTATCTAAAAAATCACGGCGCGGATGTGAATGCGGAATGGACGCGCGACAGAAGTCTCTCACAGACCGCCCTGGGCGCGTCGATTCTTGCCGGCGACCTACAGGGTACGCAGTTGCTGATCGAGTACGGAGCGAACGTCAATCTCGTGCCGAGGCGCGGCGACCTGCCATTGATTCAAACGGTGTTTGCCCCGAAGAACAAGGTCGAGCTGGCGCAATTGCTGCTGCGCCATGGCGCCGATCCCGACATCAAGAATGCGGACGGGGTCACGCCGCGGCAGCAGTCGCGTGGATACGTTGCGTTGAGGGCTTCGATCAACCAAGCGAAACCGGTTTCGGCGGCGCAGTTGGAACCGGAGGACGTGTTGGAGGTGGCCATGGCGCTGCACTACAAGGCGCTGTGCGATGTCGCGTTGCCCGGCTACCCTGCCCAAGTGGCGGCGGACTATTCGCTCTGGCGAACTTCGCAGGCCAAGTCGGTGTCGCAGCTCGAAGCTTCGCCGGAATTTCAGACGCAGCAAGCCGGCGCCAAGGCCGCCTTTGATCAGGCTAGGGCGGAACTCAGTGGCGATGAGCTGCAACAGCAGATGCAGACGCTGCATCGTATCTGCGAAGTGGCGCTGGTCGATCAATTCCGCACCGGCACTCCGGTAGTGGAGGCGGGCAGCGGGGCCGCGCCTCCGATCGGCATAATCCAGCCCGCTCCGGCCACGGTCACCACGGTCACGGTGCACAGAAAGGCTGCGCCGCCCGCAGTCGCCGGCGGCATGGCGTCCCACCCATAGCGCGCACTTTGCGGCGCGGAGCCCCTAGCGCCGAACGCAGAGCGTAGGGCCATCCTTCGTGGGGCCCGGGCAGTGAAAGGTCTTCTTGCGTAGAATCCAGCCTGTGGTATCCCGTCGCCAAACTCGCATAAAAAACATTTGGGCTGAGAAGCAGCTATTCATCGTTCGAGGCGTGGTCGCGGCGGTCATCGCCGGGGTGTTATTGCTCGCCGAGGCCGGCCGTCTGTTCTATCTGCAGGTCTTGAAACACGATTACTATGCGGAACTTTCCCAAGGCAATCGCATTCGGACGGAACCGATACCCCCGAGCCGGGGATTGATTCTGGATCGACACGGCGCCGTCCTGGCAGACAATATGCCGGCCTTTCAAATCGAACTGGTGCGCGAGCAAGTCGGCGACGTTCAAGCCCTTGATGCCGCGCTGACCGAGTTGGGCACCATCGGACTGCTTCGCAAAGAAGAGATCCCCTCGATCAAGCGCACCATCCTCCTGCACAAGGTGTACGAGAGTGTGCCGATCAAGCTGCAGCTGAACGACGAAGAGATGGCATTGTTCGCGGTCCATCGATTTCAGTTCTCGGGCGTCGATATCCGGCCCCGCCTTGCGCGGCACTATCCGCTGCGCGATGTGGCCGTTCACGCCATAGGATATGTAAGCGCCATCAACGAACAGGATATGAAACAGATCGACAGCGCCGAGTATGCAGGCACCAGCCTCATTGGAAAGCTCGGCGTAGAAGCCGCCTATGAGAAGCAGCTGCACGGTAAGCCGGGATTCAAGGAGATTCTGGTGAACGCCGCGGGCAGGCCCGTCGAGAAGCAAGGAGAATACGCGCCGCAACTCGGTTCTCGTCCGCCTGTGGCCGGTGAAGATCTGATCCTGGGGCTGGACATCCGGGTGCAGAAGGTCGCGGAAGAGGCATTGGTGGGTAAACGCGGATCGATAGTGGCACTCGATCCGCGCACGGGCGATGTCATCGCGCTCGCGAGCACGCCGGGATTCGATCCCAATGACTTCGTGCGCGGCCTGTCAGTAGCTCAATATAGCGCCCTGCAAAACAACATCGATAAGCCGCTGCTGAATCGTGCGCTGCGCGGCGCTTACCCGCCTGGATCGACGGTCAAGCCGCTATATGCGCTGGCCGCGCAGGTGTACGGGATTATGACGCCGCTACAGACCGAATATTGCCCAGGGTTCTTTACTCTACGCGGCAGCAGCAACAAGTACCGCGACGATAAAAAGCACGGATCTTTGAACATGCGCCAGGCCATCGCTGAGTCTTGCGATGTTTATTTCTACCGGGTCGCCGAGCGCATGGGTATAGGGCGCATGGACGAATTCATGAAGAAATTCGGCTACGGTGAATTGACGGACATCGACATTCCGGGTGAAAAGCCCGGCCTCTACGCATCTCCAGAATGGAAGCGGCACAACTTCAAGCGGTCCGCGGATCAGGTATGGTTTCCGGGCGAGACCATCAGCATGGGGATAGGCCAGGGACCGATTACGGTCACCCCATTGCAGCAAGCGCACTTCGCGGCTGAAATTGCCGAAAGAGGACAATTGGTCGCCACCCCGCGGCTGGTCACGGCAACCCGTGCTGCAGGCTCAACCGTCATAGTGGCTCGACAGCCCACGTTGGTGAGTCCGATCAATGTCGCCAATCCAGATCAATGGGGAGTCGTTTACGATGGAATGTTGGGGGCAACCTCTGCGGGCGGCACCGCCTATCTTGCGGGCCTCGGAGCCAAGTACAAGATTGCGGGTAAGACGGGAACGGCGCAGGTGTTTACCATCAAACAGACCGAAAATACGCGCGCGAAAATCGTCGACGAAAGGAAGCGCGATCACGCCTGGTTTATCGCGTACGCGCCGGCCGACGATCCCAAAATTGCAATTTCGGTATTGGTGGAAAATGGCGGCTTCGGCGCTGCGGCAGCGGCGCCTATCGCGCGCAAGGTCCTCGACGCGTATCTGTTGGAAGGTGAGCCGCCGGAATCCAGGAAACCGGTGGCGTTGAATTGACTAAACGATGGCAACAACCACCAGCGGCAGGGTACCCCGATGCGATCTGGCGCCGCCCACGACGGAGCCTCGGGACGGCGTTGGGTCTTATCTGCTCGCTGTGGAGCCCACCGGGCAGCGCAACAGTCTATGAGTTGCCTGCCGACGGCTCCGCTGTCATCGGTGCCGACATCACGATCAGCACCCACTACACGGACACGCTGCTGGACATTGCCCGTAAGTACAGCCTGGGATACGACGAAATCATTCGTGCCAACCCCGGCGTCGATATGTGGTTGCCCGGCGAGGGCACACACATAGTGTTGCCGGGCCGGCGCATTTTGCCTGCGGGACCTCGTCAGGGAGTGGTGGTCAATCTGCCCGAGCACCGGATGTATTTCTTTCCCAAGGCGGCGCAGAACGGCAAGCGGGTCGTCATCACCTACCCGGTGAGCATCGGTAGGCTGGGCCGGACCACGCCGCTGGGGCAAACCCATGTCATCGCCAAAGTTGAACATCCCTCGTGGTATCCGCCGGCCTCGATTCGCAAAGAGCATGCCGAGGCGGGTGATCCATTGCCGCCAGTCGTGGGACCCGGACCCGATAATCCATTGGGAGACTTCAAGATACGGCTCGGCTTCGGCAATGGCACCTACGAAATCCACGGCACGAACAATCCCACGGCGGTCGGTTTGGCGATTACGCACGGCTGCATTCGGATGTACCCGGAGGATGTGGCCGAGCTCTATCCCCTGCTTCCCGTGGGTACCTCGGTGCGCCTCGACAATGATCCGGTGAAAGTGGCTTGGATCGACGGCGAGCTGCAGCTCGAAGCGCACCCGCCGGTCAATGCGCAGGGAGAAAGCTTTGAACCCGACGTCGATCAGTTCTCCAATTTGCTGCGCCGCGCGGTAGGAGAGACCACGGTGGCCATCAATTGGGACTATGCGCGCGAGGTGCTGCGCAAGGCGGACGGCGTCGTCGCGACCGTGGCGCTCGAGGCGGCTGATCCCTCCGCGCATTGAATTTCACTTGTAACGCCGGCCGCGGCGGCCGACACCGACCGGTAGCTCCGGGCGCCTAGGCTGGGCCGCAATGAGAGCCCAATTGCATATTATTGCGGTCGAAGACGGCGTGACGGATGCCGAGACCATTGAGCGGCATCTGGCCAACGCGGGTCTCAAGTGTGTCGTCCGGCAAGTGAAGACGGAGCGCGACATTACGAGAACCGAGAGCCTGACTGAGGCCATTGCCCAGCTGCAAGGGCAGACGCGCCTTGGTCAGGAGGCTGAAATTGAACTCGGATTGGCGCAGAAACTGGAAGCGGTGGGTCGGCTGGCCGCCGAGATTGCGCATGAGATCGATGCCCTCATTCAACACATCAGCGGAAACCGCGCCCGAGAATGACCCTCTCGATGGCGGGGAGCCAGCTTGACTTCGAGTGCACTCTAGGTTGTCTAATAACAGCCAACGCCTGCGCACACCTTCGGCTTGCAAAACGGCGTCTCGGAGATCACGAAAGTCATGAACGCGCAAGATCACAAACGAACGATGGAGATGGTTTTTGCGGAGCTGGCCAATGGCAACGGCCGGCCATTTGTCGATGCGATGCGTGACGATTTCGCGTGGACGATCAGCGGACAAGGGCCATGGGCAAGGACGTGGCGGGACAAGAATGCGGTCAGCGCCGATCTTTTCCGGCCGCTTTTCGCGCAGTTCGCGACGAAATATCGAAACACGGCGACCCGCTTTATCGCAGAAGGAGATACGGTCGTCGTTGAGTGCCAAGGGAACGTCGTCACGACGCGTGGAGATCGCTACGACAACAACTACTGCTATGTCTGCCGGTTCGCCGAGGACGGCAAGCTCATTGCGCTGACGGAGTACATGGACACAGCGCTGGCTGAACGCGTGCTTGTACCGCCGCCTTGATGAGAGCGCTGCTACGACCTTATGTCAACCGGCGTTGCCGCCGGAATCTCTTAACCCCGTTTCGACGCCTGCTTCGCTTCAGCTTCCAAGAGACAACTGGAGCCGATATGAGCCGCATATTTCAAGTTTTGTTCCTTCTGGGCATCGCAACGATAGCCCAAGCGCACATCGGGGGCGGCATTGCCGAAGTCGCCATCATCGACCGGGATAGCGGAGAGGTACTGAGCCCTTACTACTATCGCGGCGAATGCTGGGTGGCCGGGAGACCGGGCGCCCGCTATTCGATCGAAATCCGCAATCGACTAGGCGAACGCGTGCTGGCGGTGACGTCGGTCGATGGGGTCAACGTCGTTTCGGGAGCGACTGCCGCTTGGGATCAGACCGGTTATGTGTTCAGCCCCGGCGAGCGCTATGAGATCACCGGTTGGCGGAAAACCGACCGGGAAGTCGCCGCGTTCACATTCACCGCGTCCCCTAATTCCTACGCCGAGCGCACGGGTCGGCCGGCGAACGTGGGGGTTATCGGCGTGGCGCTGTTTCGCGAGCGTCAACCGCCGCAGGCCTATGTGGCGCCGTCCTACGTGCCGCCGACGGTCGGGTACCCGCCGGAACGAGCACAATCGGCGCCAAGAGCGGCCAACCTCGGAGAATCGGCCGACGCCAAGGCGCCGCTCGCGGCAGGGGCATCGGCGTCGCCACCCGCACCGGCAGCAGCGCCGATGTCGCCGTCTACCGCCATCGTGACGGCATTACCCGCTCCGAAACTCGGCACGGGCCATGGCGAGCGCGAGTACTCCTACGTGAATCACACGGAATTCCTGAGGATGCAGGACCGTCCGAACGAGATCATCCGGATTCGCTATGACAGCTTCGAGAATTTGCTCGCCTTAGGAATCGTCAAGCGGCCGCGCCCCGCGGCGCCGTGGGCCAATCCGTTCCCTGCATCCCCGGACCAGCAGTATGTGCCGGATCCTCCGGGTTGAAGCCGGGAACTGCCATAATGCAATGAATGACGGTCACCGGCGAGAGTGACGAGGAGTTGATGGCGCGTTACGGCCGCGGCGATGCGGCGGCCTTCGAGTCGCTGTATCGTCGGCATGAAATGCGCGTGTGGCGCTACCTGGAACGCAATGTGCGGAACCGGGCGACGGCGGATGAGTTGATGCAGGAGGTTTGGTTCGCCGTTGCCCGGGATGCCACGCGCTATACGCCAACGGCGAAATTCACGACCTGGCTGTTCACGATTGCGCACCACCGCATGATCGACTCGATCCGCACGAGTCGCCGGCACACCAGCCTGAATGTCTTGGGGTTCGAGGCTGAACCGGTGGTCGAGCAACTGGTCTCGGAGCCGAGCGCCGGCCCGTTCGCGATGGCCGTGGCGCGAGATGAGGCGGGGGCACTCGTTCGTGCCTTCGATGAGCTGCCGGACGAACAGCGCGAAGCCTTCCTGCTGCAAATCGAGGGTGATCTCAGCGTCGAGGAGATTGCGGCGATTACGCACAGCAGCTTCGAGACTACCAAGAGCCGACTGCGCTACGCGCGCGCGAAGCTGCGCGAGCTGCTCAAGGAGTACGCGTGAGCGAACTACCGCCGACCCCGGAAGATTCCGACGAAGTCGACGCTCTCTATCGGCGCGCTTCGGCGCGCGATGCCAGCCGGCCGAGCGAGTCGGTACGTCGCGCGGTGCTCGATCATGCCGCACAGCTGGCCGTGGATCGCGCGGCGGGGAAGGAATCTGCTCGGCGCGGCACCGGGCTGCGGGCGAAGCGGCAAACGTGGTGGAGGCCGGCGGCCATTGGCACCCTGGCCGCCGCCGCTCTCGCGGGTTTCCTAGTAATTCCGCAGTACCTTGCGCCGGACGCGCCGATCAATCCGACATCGTCACCGACACCCGCGCCGACTTCAGCATTGACGCGAGCGCCGACGCCGGCACTGACGCCAGCGCCCCCACCGTCATCGGTTGAAGATGTACAGTCGTACACGGCGGCCCCGGGGCCTCGCGCTGCCGCTCGCAAGGAGGCGCCAGCGACTGATGCGATAGAGAATGTCGTGGTAACCGCAGGGAAAAAAACACCCTCGGAGGGGCGTAACAGGCAAGCCGCGCAGATGGTGGCTCGCGAGCCAAGCGTAACCGGCGCGCTCAGTGCGCCTGTCGCGCAGGGTGTGCCGAGCGCGCCGAGTGCGTCGAGCACGGCAATCGGGCAGGACAGCGTTCAGCCCGCGGCCCGAAGTGCGCGAAGCGCTGCCTCCGGTGCGACCGCCTTACCTTATTCGCCGCCGTCAGCGGCTGCATCCGTCGCCTCGGCCGCACGCTTGACGGACGCGGCCACGCAATTGCGGCAGGCCGCTGAGCTGGGGGACGTTCCGGCCTTGCAAGCTTTGCTGGGCAAGCAGCCAGTCATCGATGCGCGCGATGCCGGCGGCCGCACCGCGTTGATGTTGGCGACACTGCACGGTCAGACTCAAGCCGCGGAGGTGTTGCTGTCGGCCGGCGCCGATCCCAACGCCGCGGATGCGCAGGGAACAACGCCTCTGCAGGCTGCCCTGGCCGCCGATCAGACCGACATCGCTGCGGCGCTGCGGCGCGCCGGTGCCCGTTAGCGCGCGAGAGCCCGCGTCCATTGGGGCTGGTACGCCCGGATGCGTTCCATCTCAGCCGGAGGCACCCCGGCTTGTTTTGCAAATTCAGGCCATCGCGCGATCGCGGCTGCCAAACGCTTGAGCAATTCCCTCGGCCGTCGAACGTCGAACGCGTCGGCAAGCGCCATCAGATCCGTGTCCGTGATATTCCACGCCTTTCCACCGACCAACATTTGATGCTGACGTGTCCATTTTCCCGGCGCCGGGTTGTGCGAGAAGCAGGTGTCGTAGGCCGGCGCGATGTCCCAAGCTCCGGACCGGTCCATCATGAAGGCGAGATTCTTGGTGTGATCGTCGCAGTTCACTGCCGCAACGTTGAACGCGCAGCGCAGCCAGGCTTGTTCGAGTGCGGGTGCACCCAGCTGCAGATCGAGTACCGCGCGCAAGTACTGTTCGTACCCATGCACATAGGGCGTGTTGAAATCCAAATGCATCAATCCGCAGAGAGTCTGCACATGCACTTTCTCGTTGCCTCGACGGTCGAACCGTCGGGTCATGAAATGCGCGCGGCCACCTTCTTCCAATAGACGGCAGTCATTCATCGTGATGCCCGCCGCCGTCGCCATGAGGTAGTGCGCATATTCGATCCGCCCGAAGCCGGCCGAATTGTTCAATGCGCCGTCGGCACCGACATCGAACTTGAGGAGCCAGTGTTCATAACCTCTGGGCAAATCGAATTGCCCGGAGACAACTTCGTTGGTTTGGGGATTCCAACCGATGACGGCTTTGGCGCGAGCGCCGCCGGCGGAACTGCCGATGTCCAGAATTTCCTGCGCCACCGACTGGAATTCGCCCCGCAACGCTCGCCGGGCGTCCTCAACGAGATGCGCCATGTCGAGAGATGTCACCACGGCCGGGCTTCGCGTTTCGGCCAAGGCCGGTTCGAATTCAAGAGCGCCCATCGCTCGACGGCCGACGTAGACCAGGCGCTGTAGCGTCGTGATGTCTTCAGTCCGGGTTCCGTGACGAGAGAGATATTCATCGATGAGCGCATTGCCGAACTTGTCCGGGAGCGAGTCGGCCAGCAGGCCGGGTAGACCGTGAAAGGTCTCTTCCGGCAACCCGGGAAAATTGAAGCGCCGCTTGGATCTCAACTTCATCTGCAGCGGCGATAGCTCCAAGCCTCCATTCTCGAAGGCTGGTACGTATTGAAATTCGTAGAATCCCGGTTTTCCCGGCAGGGGTGCGACGGCCCCGACTGACCGGTCCCAAATCCGCACCTCAACGACATTGATGTCAGCCATGTGCGCGATCCGGGGGTGCCGACGCCTTACCCCTGCGCGGCGCGCGTTTGCGCTGAGATCTTTGTTTCTCGGCGGCGAGCAGCGCCAGCGGCCCCGGGGCATCGGGCGTGGGAATCAGGGTGTCCAAGCCGTCCAAGAGATTCAGCGCCCGTAAAATGGCAACGAGATTGCGCAGGGTGATGGCGCCGGTTTTCTCGAACCGCTTGAGCGGCGTCAAGCCGATGCCGCTGTTCCGAGCCAACTCGACCTGGGAGATAGCGGCTCCCTGCGGCGAAATGCGCCAGGCCTTGATGGCACGGGCCAAGCGCAGGGCGATTTCGGTGTTGGAGAGGTGATTCACTGATATAGGCTAATATTAGTTCTATACAGGAGAAATATCATTATAGCAGTCTAATTTTAGATCACAAGACTTACGGTCACTAGTCGGTCTAATATTAGATTTTTATCCGCAGATGCATAGCGTATAGATCTAATATTAGTACTTATTCACTGTGCAGGAAACGTCGCGCAGAGTGCAGGAAAGATCGCCGTGCCGTTTGACAGGTGACCAAAAGGTCACGTATGTTTTGGCCATGGACGATGTGTTCAAAGCGCTCGCGGACCCCACGCGCCGGCAGCTGCTCGACCAGCTCTTCGAGAAGGACGGGCAGACATTGAAGGCGCTGGAGAAGCGGCTGCCGATGACCCGCTTCGGCGTCATGAAACATTTGAAGCTGCTGCAGCAGGCGGGACTGGTCGCGACCCGGCGGCAAGGGCGCGAGAAGCTGCATTACTTGAACGCCGTCCCGATACGACTCATCCATGACCGGTGGGTGAACAAGTTCACCGCGCCATGGGTGACTGCGCTGAGCGATCTGAAACAAAACTTGGAGGGCAGGACGATGAAGAAGGTATTCGAGATCTACATCAAGACGACGCCTGAGTTGCTATGGCAGGCAATCACCGACACCGAGATGCGGAGCAAGTACACCTTTGGCGCCGTGGTCACTTCGGACTGGACCCCGTCCTCCCAGTACCAGGGCGTCGGCGGCGGGGCGCCGATCTTCGAGGGCGAAAATCTTGAAGTCGATCCTCCGCGACGGCTGGTGCAGAGCTTTCGGGCGCTGTGGGGTGAGGATGTGAAGGGCGAGGGGACCTCGCGCGTGACCTGGGAAATCGAGCCGGTCGGAGACTCCTGCCTGCTCAAGGTCACGCACGATCAGCTGCGCGAAGGCGCCAACAGTCAGCTCTTCGGTGGCTGGCCGATGATTCTCTCCGGAATCAAGACGCTGCTGGAGACGGGCGAGCTGCTCACTACGCCGGGATCACTGCGCTGGGTGGGTGACGGCGTATTGGCTGCGCATTGACCGCCGCGCCAAGGTATCTTTATCCCATGGCGGAGCTAAGTTCGAGGGGCGGAAGTCGATGTACGATCTATACATAGCGAACAAGAACTACTCGTCCTGGTCGCTGCGGCCCTGGGCGCTGCTGCGCGAGCTCGGCATCGAGTTTCGCGAACATCTGCTCTACTTCGGGCAGGAATCGAGCTGGGTGGGCTACCGAAAGATTTCTCCCAGCGGCAAAGTTCCGTGCCTGGTCGATGGCGACATCGTGGTCTGGGATTCGATGGCGATCATGGAGTACCTGGCCGAACACCACGATGGAGTGTGGCCGGCGCGCTCGGATGCGCGCGCCTGGGCCCGAAGTGCGGCGGCGGAGATGCACTCGGGCTTCGGCGAACTGCGCAACCGCTGTTCCATGAGTTGCGGGATTCGGGTGCGCCTCAACGAGTATCCCGACGCGCTCGGGCGCGACGTCGCCCGAGTCAGCGCACTTTGGACCGACGGTTTGCACCGATTCGGCGGCCCGTTCCTCGCGGGTAAGGCATTCACCGCCGTCGATGCCTTCTTTGCGCCGGTCGCCTTTAGAATCCAAACCTATGGCCTCACTCTCGACCCCGCGGCCGTGGCGTATGCGGATCGTCTCCTGGGCACGGGCGCGCTGAAGGAGTGGTATGCCGACGCCCTCAAGGAAACCGTGCGGGATCTGCCGCACGAGGAAGATGTGGCCCAGGTTGGGCGCGTAACGGAAGACTCGCGCGCCACATGAGAACGGTCAAAATCTTCAGAATCGTCGCGGCGGCCGGTTGGCTGATCTTGTCCCTGGGTGTTGATGACGCGATCGGCCAAACGCCGCGCAGCGATGCATGGTGCGAAGACAAGCCGGTACCCGCGTATTGCGGCGCCGTGCGCGGCGCCCGCGCGGAGGGTTGGCCGGAGCAGACCCGCTCGGAAGTCATGGCCCGGCACGGAATGGTGGTGACCAGTCAGCCGCTCGCCGCGCAGGCGGGGCTGCAAATTCTCATGCAAGGCGGCAACGCCATCGACGCCGCCGTCGCCACCGCCGCAGTGCTCAATGTGACGGAGCCCATGATGGTGGGCGTGGGCGGCGATATTTTCGCCTTGGTCTATGTGGCCAAGGAAAAGAAGCTCTATGTGCTGAACGCCAGCGGCACCGCGCCCTCGGGCGCCACGCTCGCCCGCTTCAACGCCCTGGGCTATCACTGGGATCCAAGGAATTGGGGACCGAGCTCGGGAATGCCGATCCACGGCATATTGCCGGTAACCGTGCCCGGCGCCGTGTGGGGCTGGGACGCCGTGCTCAAACGATTCGGCAAACTCACGTTCAAGGAAGTCCTGGAACCGGCGGCCCAGTATGCGGAGCACGGATTTCCGGTATCCGAACGCATCGCGCACGACTGGCTGCTGCCGAACGCACTGCCGCTGCAGAAGTGCTGCACTGAGCCTGACCCTGAATCGGTCAAGACCTGGTACTTGAATGGCCGGCCGCCGCGGCCCGGTGAGATTTTCAAAAATGCCGCGCTCGCGAAAACCTTTCGCGTGCTGCAGGCGAAGGGCGCCGATGGGTTCTACAAGGGCGAGATCGCCCAGGCCATCGTCGCCAAGTCGCAAGCTCTCGGCGGCACCATGACTCTGGACGACTTGGCCCAGTACAAGGGTGAATGGGTCGAGCCGGCCCGCACCCAGTACCATGGTTTCGACATCCTGGAATTGCCGCCGCCTTCGCAGGCTTGGGCGGCGAACGAAATGCTCAATGTGCTTCAGGCCTGCCTGCCGCAGTGGGCGCCGGGGGAGACGTTGGCTTCCCTCGGTCCCAGAAATCCCAA
>Ga0210393_10001673_pt1 | contig 18434 bp, 19 predicted proteins | sample IncBWC27OmetaG_FD_160068 | JGI IMG/M metagenome (GOLD analysis project Ga0210393, IMG submission 160068) | Forest soil microbial communities from Barre Woods Harvard Forest LTER site, Petersham, Massachusetts, United States - Inc-BW-C-27-O ... | reverse complement strand
CGATCGCGAGATGACCACTCTTGCCTTTCGTTTTGCATAACGGCCGGACCACTTGCGCGTGCTCTAATGAATCACATTTCGTCGGGGAATACGCGGGCCGGTGCCAAGCCAAGCTATACGCGATAGGTTGCGTAAGCAGAACACTCGACCTCACGGGAGACTCACGGGACTCGATAATGCCCAATCTGCTGAGAATTGGCCGCTACTTTCTGGCGGTGCCGCTGCTTGTCTTCGCGATTCAATATCTCGTTTTCGGAAAATATCTGGGCGGACTTCCGCCGATGCCGCCATGGGCGCAGGGCGCAGGCTTCGGCGCGTACCCAGTCGGCACGCTATTGCTCGTGACGAGCACGACGATCTTCATCAATAGAAGGGTGCGACTTCTGTCGATCGTGACAGGTGCGTGGTTTGTGTTTTGCTTTTTCGTTTTTCACTTGCAACACGCCGGTTCGGTCTGGGGCAACGGCACCGATCGCACGCGCGCGCTTGAAACGTTGTGTATCGGGGTCGGGCTGTTGGCGCTGGCGGCGTTGGCGCCTGCCGAAGGTTCCGTTGCGCTGAGTGCCGGCGCGAATCGCAAATTGCTTCTCGGCAGCCGGATCACGTTCGGCGTTTCGATGGCGATTTTTGGCTGGCAGCATTTCATGTATGCGCAATTTCTCGTGAACCTGGTGCAGACATGGCTGCCGGCACATGCTTTCTGGATTTACTTCACGGGGACCGCGATGATGGCCGCAGGTCTGGCAATCGCGACCGGCATCCTGACGAGAATCGCGGGAATCTGGCTCGGCATCATGTTTGCGTCATGGTTTTTGACGCTACACCTGCCGCGCGTACTCGCAGCAATTCATAATCAGGATGAAATCACGAGCATGTTTGTGGCGCTGGCGTTCGCCGGAGTATCGCTGATCTTCGCCGCGTCGACTGAAAAATCAATCCCTGCGACGTGAACTCAGTCAGCTGTTGGCATCAGCTCGCGGCGTGCGGCCGGGGCGGATTTTGCCGTAGCAGTTCGGCAATGTCATCCATTTTGTCGTCGAGCAGATTGATTTTCTGCGTCACGCTTTGAATTTCTTTTTCGGCGCGGCGATTCACTTCGTAATCCAGTTCACCGCGCAGGCGATCCTTCGTGTCTTGCCGATTCTGACTCATCATGATGACCGGCGCCTGAATCGCGGCGAGCATCGACAAAAACAGATTCAGCAAAATAAATGGATAAGGGTCCCAACCGCGCCCGCCGAGCACCACGTTCACGACCACGTACGCGCTCAGAGCCGCTAAGACGGTGATGATGAACGACCATGACCCGCCGAAATGCGCGACAGCGTCGGCCACGTGCTCACCAAAAGTGGCGTCCTCTTCGATCACTTCGTTGGGATTGCGAGCGGCACGCAAACGCACGAGGTGCTGTGCGGCATGAAATTGGCGGCCGAGCACGGTGAGCATGTCCATGCCGGCGTGCGGCTTGCGCTCGAGAAGTACCTGAATATCATGACGATCGACTTCGAGACAGCGCGTGGCTTCAAGCGCGACCGCGTTGGTCTGGTGCGGCGTTTGCTCCAGCATCGACGCAAATCCGAAAAATTCGCCGTGTGAGGGCTCATCGACGACGACCTCCTGGTGGTCTTCGTCGACGACGCTGACGCGCACCTTGCCCGTAACCATCACATAGGCGCGGCCGCTGTTGTCGCCAACTTTGTAAATGCGCTGGCGCGGCACAAAGTCTTTTATTTCGACCTCGTTCGCGAGCACGCAGATCTCATCCTCATCAAAGAGCGAGAAGAGCGGCACAGCGCGGAGCGTTTCGGGATTGCACGGCATCGATCACCTCGGATTAGTTGCTGGAAGTAACCGCAGCATTTCATAAGTTCGAGTTGGCGGGCAACTACGCTGGCGGCGGGCGTTGCCGTTTCACACGATATTCATTTTGGGGAATGATCCGGTGTTTACGTCTGAGATCCTTCGCTCCGCTCAGGATGACAGCCGCGGGGCGAGCGGCGAGCAGGGATTTAAGAGCGGAAATCGCGGGCGCAATCGACGCAGGGGCAGATCTGGCGGAGATGATCGTAGCTATAGATTCCGGTGGAATGGCCATCGCTGAACGCGATGTTGATTGCGTAGTTGCCGACGGCGTTCGCCGTGCGTGCTGTGGGCTTGGGCTTGAACATTGGCAGGACAGAGGCCGCGGAAGACGCGGGGCCCGCGGATGCGAAACCCTCTTTGCGTACACGCTCGTCGTTGCACGTCGCGCACGGGCATTCATCGCGCAGGAATGCGAAGTCGTAGTGACTGGCGTGGCCGTCGGCCCACGTGATGTCTACGCCCGCGCCATTCGAGACGTGTATTTTCACGGCGGCGGGTTTTTTGCGTGGATCAAGAGGGCTCGGCATGGAAGAGGTTGACAGTCGACAGTTTAAAGTTGAAAGCAAACAAAGACAAAATCAGGAACAAGATCGGAGCCAACTCTGCTGTAAATGATGCGCCACTTTCGACCTTCAACTGTCGACTGTGGATTTCTTTTTCTCGCAGCACTCGCCTGGCGGGATCGGATTTCCGTGCGGGCACGTTTTGGGGTGGCCAAGGAAGGTGCAGATGCGCTGATCGAGCTCGGGGCTGATGATGTGTTCGAATTTGCAGGCTTGGTTGTGGGCTTCGGAATCGTCGACGGCAAATGTGTCTTTGAATAATCGCTCTGCGAGGCGATGGCGGCGCACAACGTCGCGTGCTCGGCGCGTTCCTGCGTCGGTCAATTCGACGTGGCCGTTGAACGATTGCACCAACTGCAAGTCCACCATGCGGCCGAGCATGCGGGCTGGAGATTCGTCGGTGATCAGCGGAAGAGTTCCGGCGGGACCGGTCGGCTGCAAGGCGTCGACGCGGGCGGGCTTCCCTTCTTCGCCAAAAATCCAGATTTGCTCGAGCAGGTGATCGAAACGGATCTGATCATCGGCCGTCGGCGTTTCCGTCCCAGTGCTGCAACAGTCGGCGGTGTTTGCGAGCGGGCAGAGCATCGGGTGGTTCGGACCTTGGAGCAAGCTGTCGTAATGCAGGTGGCCGTGCTGCAGTTCGATGCGGCGATCGGCTTGGCGCGCGATGTCGGGGTCGTGCGTGACCATCAGGATCGTGTGACCTGCACGATGCAAGTCGCGGAATCATTCCATCACGATGGTTTCGTTTTTTTCGTCGAGGTTGCCGGTAGGTTCGTCGGCCAGGATTAATTTCGGCTGATTGATCAGTGCGCGCGCGATCGCGACGCGCTGCTGCTCGCCGCCAGAAAGTTGCGCGGGGAGATGCGTCAGGCGATCACCGAGTCCGACGCGGCGAAGCGCTTCGGCGGCCTGCGATTCGTCGGTGATGCTGTGAAAATACTGCGCCAGCATCACGTTTTCGACGGCAGTGAGATACGGCACGAGGTGAAACTGTTGAAAGACGAATCCGATTTTTTCGGCGCGGTAGCGGACGAGCTGGCTTTCGCTGAGTTTCGCGAGATCGACGCCATCGACGATTACGCGGCCTGAGCTGAGCGTGTCGAGACCGCCGAGAACGTTGATCAGCGTGGTCTTTCCCGAACCGGACGGCCCCATCAGCGCGACCCATTCGCCCGCGCTGATGTTGAAAGAAAGCGAATCGACCGCGCGCAGTGCGCCGTACGTTTTCGTGAGCGACTCGATGGCGACTTGAGCGGTTTGCGTTTGAGGCGTCACGCCTCACCTCGAAATACCGACGCGGGACGAATACCGGCAAGCCGGCGCAGGGGATACGCGCCAGCAACGGCAACCACGATCGTCAGGGCTACCACTACAGGATACACAATCAATCGCGGTTGCGCCGCGACACCGAAAACGGCTTTGCCGAGCGCGACGGAGAGAGCGAGGCCGGTGGCGGCGCCGATCAGTCCGGCTATGAGGCCGAGTGTTGCGGCTTCGGCGAGGAAGAGGCGCAGCACGCGACGCGTTGCTCCACCGATCGCTTTCATCAGGCCGACGTCGTTCTTGCGCTCCATCGCGACGTTGGTCATCGCAGCCATCACGCAGAGCGTCGTGAGAATGAGCACTACCGCGACGGTCGCATTCAGCAAGCCGCTGATACGTTCGTAAATTTTGCCTTCGGCTTCGGTGAATTGCCGGATGCCGTGAACATTTGCTTCGGGAATCTGTTTCTGCAACTCCGCGATGTATTCGCTTACGCTTTGCGACGTCCCCGGAACGCTCAGTTGAATCATCGAAATCTGCGGGCCATTCGCGAGCCTATCATCGCGGCCTACGAAGGCAAGCTGATCCGCGGAAAACAGATTCATGAATATCTGGTTATCTTCGACGCCGCCAAAATCCTCGACGGTGGAAACGAGACAGCCCTGTTTGTTCGTTCCGTTTCGCAAGATCAGATAATCACCGGCATGCACCCGGAGCGCCTTGGCGGCGACCTTCCCTACCCTGCACCCTTCGCCGAGCCCGGCGCCCTCTTGAATTTGTGAGGGCCAAATGTGCTGAGCGTTCTTTCCGGCGTAGCCCACAGCGACGACAGCGATTATTTGTGGAGATGGAGTTTCATTCGCAGCGCTCTCGGGCGACGAGCCGGTTGCAGCCCCTTCGCCCGGCGAACCCGCCCCTTTCTCGATAGGCACGTACTTCAGATCATCCGACCTCTTGGTCTGAGGCGGATGAGACGTGCGATTCGCTTGAATCAACACGTAGAGTGAATCAATCCTAGTCACTTCGCTGCCGTCGTTTGTCGGAGGGATCCGTTCGTCCAGTGATTGTGAAATGGTAGCGTCGGAGGATGGATCGGCGTTTCTGGGAGCGACGATTACGTTTGCGCCGAAGGTGCGGAATTCGGTTGTCAGGCGGCGCTTCGCGTCAATTTGGAGATTGAGCAGAGCGGCGGTGACTGCAGCGCCCGCGCCCAGGGCGAGAAGAACGACGATGAGTCGTCCGCGATTGGCGGAGATGAGCCGTCGCACGATGCGCCAGAACATGAGGCGGGATTGGGACATCACTCGCCTCGCAGGATCGGCGCGGGTTCATACCGCGCGGCACGTCGCAGAGGGATTGCGCTTCCGGCGAGCGTGACAACTGCGGCCAGGCCGACAATCACGGCGAGGACGAGCAAAGACGGTTGTGGCGCGACTCCAAAAATTTTCAGGCCGACGACGCGAGCAAGAAGAATTCCGATAACGTAGCCTGCAGCACCTCCTGCAAGCGCGAGCAACAGTTGCTCTGCGGCCAGCAAGAAACCAATCGTGCCCGAGCCTGCGCCAAGCGCTTTCATCAAGCCAATCTCGGTGCGGCGTTCGATCACCGAAGCGGCGGACGAAGCTCCAACCGCGAGCGCCGCTGCGAGCAACGCGGCGAGTGTCACGAACCACAGCAACATCTGAACGCGCGACAGGATTCGTCCTTCGCCGTCGGCGACGCGATGAACCACGCGCACGTCCGAGCCCGGCAAGACTTGCTGGATCGAATACGCAATCGACGAAACGTACGCCGCGCAGCTCCAGCGCTCGAATTCATCCGCGTTCATCGTCTTCGGATTTCGCCGCGCAAAATCGTCTTCGGGTTTCGTTAGCGCACTGACATACAGTTTTTGATACTGCTGGGGCTTACCAGCGATTTCCTGCGCGATGCGTAACGGAACGATGATCTCGTCATCTTCCGGTCCGCCAGAGTCCAAGAATCCGACAGCCTTAAGCGCCAACTGTTTCCCGTCTGCGAGCCGCACAACAAAATATTCGTCCAGCGGCATGCCGGGAACTGACTGCCCATCGACGATTGATCCGCGTTTGCGGCCGAGGTTCTTTCCGACGACGCACTCCAGAGCGTCGTCGTTGAACCAGCGGCCTCTCATGATGTGCCACCAAGGATTCGTCTTCTCAATGCCCGTCGGAAACATCGAGCCGTCAGAAAGCGCAACCGAATGGTTGGCCCACGTGCCGATGACAGGAAAGCGTGAGAACCGCGAGACCCTAGCAGGATTTGTGCCCGCCTCCGTTCCTTCAGCCGAAACGGACAGTGTGGGCGCGAACGCCAAAATATTGTTGTGCCAGAAAACAGTTTTAACTTTGGGCAGGTCTGCTTCAGGAAGGTACGCCCCCGCATTCGCGGGACGATAATCCACGCCGCCAATTTCAATCGGCAACGAATCCGCCGCAGGAGTCACAATCAGATTCGCGCCGAGGCTGCGAAATTCTCGCGAGAGGCGATCGCCGACATCGAGCGAAACGCTGAGCGCCGCGGTCGCCACTGCCATACCCAACGCGAGTGCCGCGCCCGTCAGCAACTTGTGTCGCGGGCGGCGGCCAAACGAATCGGCGACGAGGCGGATGAACATGGCAGTTTAAAAAATTCAGCTCAGTTCGGAATATCGTGCGTAGCTTGGGACAGCGCGGAAATATCGAGGACGAGGTCGGTGCCATCGACGCGCGAAGGCACGCCGATCGGATTGCAACCACCGGCTTCGCCGATCGTCGGGACGTAAATCGCCGAGCCACAATGGCGACAGATCACGTTTTGGCCGTCCTGGCGATAACCCTCGGCGCCGCAAATTCGGCACGCGTCGAGCGCCGTGCCCCAGCCGGTCGGCTTTTTGATGATCATGAAGCGAACAGTTTTGCCGTTGCCGACATCGGCGGAAAATAAGTGCATGTCGCCGTCGTTCACAGAGGAAATCGGAACGCGGATATCGCTTCCCTGCACCGCGATTTTCGTGATCGTTGGCGCCGCAGAATTCGCACGCGCATAGATAAAGTCAGCCGTCAGGGCCAGGATCACGATGAGGCAGGCCGAAGCAGCAGCCGCCATCCAGCGTCGCTGGCGGCGATTTTGCGATTCGAGCAGGCGCTTCTCGGCGTCGTTCGTCGCCTTCGTCACCGCCGACGCCAGACGCGCGTTCTGCCACTCGCGAATCACCAGCAAAGCCGCCGCGCCAAAGATAAAAACGAAGAAAAACAGGTCGTTGCGCACGATCGGGCCGACGATGGCCATCTCCGTCCGGCTCGACGGCAGCCACTGCGCCTCGCTCAACTCATGCAGCCCGGTAATCGCGAGCTGAAACACGACCAGCATCAGAATCACACTCGTGGCCGCAAAGAACCGCGATAGGGGAATTTTTAACGTGCCTTTAAAGAAGAAGACTCCGACGGCGACCGCCGCCGCGATACCCACTACGGTGCCAATCCAGGTCTGCAAGCCTGCGGTCGAAAGCTCCACGGCCCGGAGGATCAGGGCCAGCTCGGCCCCCTCCCTCACAACCATCAGAAAAACAAAGAGAAAGATGCCCCAACCGGCCGCATCCCCCGCCCGAGCGGCGTAACTTTCCAGCTTCGTTTCGATTTCTTTTTTCAGGTGGCGCGCAACGCGATTCATCCATACGATCATCGTAATCACGAAGGCGGCCGCAACCAGTAACATGACCCCCTCGAAGCCGTCTTCGCTGATCTGGAACCGTTCGAGCGCGATAGCAATGCCCAAGCTAAGCGCAACCGCCGCCGCCACGCCATACCAGGCGAAACGCGCCAGATGAGCACGGCCGGTACGGGACAAATACACCAGGATGATGCCGACGACGAGGGAGGCTTCGACGCCTTCACGGAGAGCGATGAGAAAGGCAGAAAGCAAGCGAACTCCAGTTGTAAATCACTTGCAACTAAGACCTAAGTTTACCGGTAACAAGAACTTCCGTCAACCGGACTTCTTTGGTCGTATATCTTCGCGATAGAATACCTTATCGATGCGCTTTGCTCAAAATTTCGTGCGGATTTCGGCGGCGACGCTCTGTCTGGCGCTGCTCGGAGGCGTCACCCGTTCGCAGACGCCGACGACGCCGCGCGCGACAACAGATGCGGTGAAGGTCGATCCGAAACGGGCAGAGAGATACCTGCAAGACGGCGATGATGCTGTCGCCGCGGGCAAATTTGACGAGGCGCTTGCTGCCTACGATCTGGCCTCCAAGTACGCTCCGCAGGACATCGCGATTGTTCGTAAAGGCGCGCTGCTGCGTGCGCAGCTAGTCCAGGCGCACACCGACAATGCCGAGCAGTTCGCTTTGAACGGTGACGTCGTCAGAGCCATTGCGGAATTCCACGCCGCGATGCGCATCGACCCCGCGAACGCCGTCGTGGCCGAGCGGATGGCGCAGGTCACGGCGATGCGCGAAGACGAGTCTGCGCCGGCGCCGACGACGATCCACGGATTGCCGAAGCTGAACGTGCAGACGGGCAAGCACAACCTCGATCTGCACGGCGATACGCGCAGCGCGTACGACATGGTCGCGCATATGTTCGGGATCAAAGCCGCGTTCGACCCCGACCTGCCGTCGCGCCGGGTGCATCTACGCGTGGACGACGTCGATTTCGCGACTGCGGTATCGCTGCTCGCGCAGACGTCCGGCACGTTCTGGCGCCCGGTCGGCGCAGACATGATTTTCGTTGCCGCGGATACAAACGAGAAGCGGAAGCAATTCGCGGTGCAGGCAGTGCAGACATTTCCGCTGGGTGCAGCCGTTGCGCCCGAAGAGATGACCGAGCTTCTGCGTGTGCTGCGCGAAATCACGGCATCGACGCGCATCGAGCTCGACACCGGCAGCCGCAGCATCACGATCCGCGACACGCCGGAAAAGCTTGAACTCGCGGGCGAGTTGATCAGCCAGGTCGAGCGCGCGCGCGGCGAAGTGATGCTTGAGATCGAGTTGCTGGAAGTCGACAAGGACAAAGCGACGCAGCTTGGCATCACGCCGCCGGCTTCAGGTCAGGCGTTTCTCATCAGCCCGAACGACATCAAGGCGTTAAGCGCGGCTTCGGACCTTTCCAACGCGCTCACGATTCTCGGCCAACTCTTCAGCGCGCAGGGCATCTCGAGCATTCCAGGATTCACGCTGGTTGGCGGCGGGTATTCGACGTTTCTGCTGACGCTGCCGTCCACCGCCGCGAACTTTTCCGATGCATTGACGCTGGTGCAAAGCGGCCGCCAGATTCTGTTGCGCGCGCAGGACGGGAAGCCCGCGACATTTTTCGTCGGCGATCGCTATCCGATTACGCTTTCACTGTTGTCGGGCAGCTTGGGCACTGGAACCGGAGCATCAACGAGTACAACTGGCACCACTCCGGTCATCGGCGCGCTTCCATCCGCCAGCGAATTTCCCGAGACGACATTCAACGTCGGTAACAATCCGGTCGCGCTTGCTGCGGCTGCATATTCCGGTGGGACGTTGCCCGATCTCGCGGTCGTCAATCAGAACGACAACACGATCAGCATTCTGCTGAACCAGGACAACGGAAATTTTGTGGCGCAGGCGAATTCGCCGGTTAAATTGGGCGCCAATGAGTTGGGCCCGGTGGCAATTGCGGCAGGTACTTTCGGCAACACGGTCGTCAACACGAGCGGGGTCACCGTGTCGCCCGAAGATCTCGTGATCGTCAATTCGACGACGAATAATGTGACGGTGCTGCTCGGGAACAACGACGGCACTTTTACGGAAGCGCCAGGTTCGCCCTATGCAGTCGGTACGAATCCGAGCTCGGTGGTGGTCGCCGATCTCAACGGCGACGGCGATCTCGATTTTGCGGTCACAAATAAAGGTGACAACACGATTTCGTTCTTCAAGGGCGATGGCACCGGCAAATTCACCGCGTTCCCGGCGTCGCCATTCAAGCTTCAGAACACCTCGACGATTTCCGAAAAGGGGCCGATCGCATTGGCTACGGCCAATTTCAAGAATACGACTCTGCCCAATTCCACTGCGCCTGAAGTCGATCTCGCCGTCGTCAATGAAAACAGCAACAACGTCGCGATTCTGCTCGGTTCGCTCGACACCAACGGCAACGTCACCTTCACCGAGGCGACGAGTTCGCCGATTGTGGTCGGGAACACGCCGGTCGCAATCGCTGCGGGTGATCTGAACACCGACGGAATCCCTGATCTGGCCGTGGTCAATCAGGCCGACAACACGGTCACCGTAATTTTGGGAAGCACAAATGCCGACGCCACGTTCAGCTTCGCGCCCGGCTCGCCGCTTTCGACCGCGACAACGCCGGCCGGCATCACCATCGCGAATTTCACGGGCGGCGAAGTGCCCAGCCTCGCGGTCACGAACGCCGGCGTGAGCACACTCGGCGTGTACGTCGGCCTGGGCGGCGGAGAATTCGCTTCGCGCCTCGAAGTGAGCACGCCCGCCACGCCGTCGGCGATCATTTCGGCGACGCTCACCAGCACCGGCTTGCCTGACGTGGCGCTGACGGCGCTCGGCCCGACTGCGGACGTAGGCGTAGTCACAATTTTTCAGGACTCGTCGAGCTTCGCCACAGGATCGACGCCGACGCAAACGCCGTATCCAGGGGCGGAGTACGTCGATCTCGGAGTGAAAGTGAAGGCTACGCCGACACTCCACCAGAATCACGAAGTCACGTTGAAGCTCGAGTTCGAGATTCGCGCTCTCTCGGGGAACAACATCAATGGAATCCCGATTATTTCCAATCGCACGCTCAGTCAGGTCGTGCGCGTGCGCGACGATGAGACCTCATTGATCAGCGGATTGCTCGACAAGGAAGAGACGCGCTCGCTTACCGGGTTGCCGGGGATCGCCGACGTGCCGGGACTAAGTTACGCGGGATCGACGCACAACAATTCATTGACCGACACGGAGTTTATGATTCTGGTTACGCCGCACCGGCTGCGCTCGCGCGCAAGTCAGGCGCGCAGCATTTTCGCGGGACGCGGCGATCCGCAGAGTCGCGGCTCGATTGGCGCAGGGGCACCAGTGGAAGGTTCAGAACCGGTTACGCCACAACCGCAGCCTGAGCAGCAGCAACCGCAACAACAACCTCAACAACAACCGCCGCCGCCGCAAGGGCAGCAGCCTGGACAACAGCCACCACAAGGGCAGCCAGGGCAACAGCCACCGCCACAGCCGCCCCCTCAACCGTGATTTCCTCGGTGTAATTGCTTGGCGTAACTAGTCGGCTCGGGTTAGGGCGTGACCTGCGAGCCGCTCCAGAATCCGCAGCGGCGAATTTTCCGGCCGCACCATCGCGTCGCGCGAAATGATGAATGTTTGCTCCAGCGCGTATTGCCCTTGCAGCACCGCGTGGCTCACGGAATCGGTGAAGACGATCCAGGTCGAGTGCGGCGGAAATTCCCAGCGCTGCTTCGGGCAATTTTCCTGAAACTCGCCGCTCTCTTTCATCGCGTTGTGGCAGCGATGCATGAAGTCATCGTACGGCGATCGATTCGCGCCGGGCATATGCGCTGCATTGGCGATTCCGCGCAGCGCCTTCGCGATAAAATTCGAGGCTTGCCGACGCGGGAGGCCGAGCATCTTCGCAAATTGAGGTCCGAGTACGTCGAAGGTCTGACTGGTGATCCACACGCGATTCTGTGAAGGATTGATGTTGGTAAAGAGGCGAAGAATCCGGTCGCCGTTGGTCGGCCGCGTCGGAAACGCATCGACGTGCGGCAAATCGTTGCGCGCTCGCAATCGTGCGGGTCGCCCCTGCTCTTCCAGCGGGCGGTAGCTGGCGTAGTCTAATCTCCACTTGCCGGCGTAAGGCGGGAGCATCCAGCCCAGGAATTCCGCCGACCGTCGCGAATATCCCGCAACGATCGAGCGCAATCGATCGACTTCCGGGCCTTGTGCCGATTTGTCCAGGCCGGTGATGCGATCTTCCACCGGTCGATACGCAATGTTCTTGTGAAAGCTGGCGTCGGTTTGCTTGAGGCCGAGGAGAAATTTCAGATCGTCGTCGGGAAACGCGAACGGCGTTCGCGGAAAATACAAAATGTTGCCAAGTTCCAATTCGCCGCAAAGCGCTCGTCCGCGATCCGCAGCGACACCTTGGGTGCCGACTTCGTCTTTCACAGTGACGAGCCGGCTCATTCCAGCGATCGAACTTTGTCCAGCAGGAACAGAAGCAGCACTCATTCGCAGCTCCAGGCGATACCAATCTAACGTGTATCTCTTAACGTCCCTAAAAAGACCGAGTTGTCATCCTGAGGTGGCCGCAGGCACCGAAGAATCTCAACGTCAGCTCGAGCACACTCATCCCATCGGTTCAAACACGACCACCGGCTGATACGTTCGCGGCACGACCGCCTCGGCAATCGCGATCAATTTATTCTGTTGGTTGAATACGCGCAACTTTGGCGCCTTGGGTTCGCCGCCATCCAGCTCCGACGTCGCGCCCGGCGCCGCCTCGACGCGCCCGGGCTGAATCTGCGCCACCGTAATATTGAATTTAGTCCCGTGGCGCACGCGACGCTCGACAATCGGCAGCACATTCGCCCTCGGAAAATTCGGCAACAGATTTTCGAGCTTGATCAAGTAATCCGCGAACTTGCCCGCTTTCGCGCCTTCGGCCAATTCTTCCAGCTTGATTGCCTGCTCCAGCGAAAATTCCCCGACAGCGAGCCGAGAAATTTCCGCAAGATGCGCGCCGCTGCCGAGCTTCTGTCCCATCTCGTGCGCCAGCGACCGGATGTACGTCCCTGACGAACACTCGATGACAAATCGCGCAATGTGCCCGTCAATTTCGGTCAACTTGTACTCAAAGACTTCGACCTCGACCGGTTTCAGCTCGACTACCTGCTTTTTTCGAGCCAGTTCGTACGCCGGACGTCCGTGAATCTTCTTCGCCGAAAATGACGGCGGCATCTGTTCGAACCGTCCGACGCGCTCCGCAGCAAATCGCTCGAGCACCGATCGATCCAGTGCAGGCGCGGCGTCCGGCCCTTCGGCTTCTCCGTCGGAATCAAATGTATTCGTAGCAAATCCAAATCGAAATCCGGCTGAATATCTTTTCCGGCGACCGGAATAAAACTGCACGAGCCGCGTCGCTCGCCCGAGCAGCACCACAAGGACTCCCGTCGCCAGCGGATCGAGCGTGCCCAGATGCCCGACCTGTCGCATCCCGGCCAGATGGCGCACCGCGTCGACGACGTCGTGCGATGTTCTTCCCTTCGGCTTGTCGATCACGAGCGCGCCGTCGTAGGGCGCAGGCACAGGTTGTCGCGGCATGAAGTTTGAGATTACCTGAATTCAGTTGGAATGAATTGGAAACAACTTTGAAATCAACGGCTTCAGTCCGACGAAGCCGCCGGCTTGTCTTTCTTCATCTCTTTCAAAAGCTGCTCGATCCGTTCGACGTGTTCCTGCGACGTATCCAGCGTGAAATGCATTTCCGGCAAACGCCGCAACTGCAGCCGCTCGATCAATTCGCTGCGAATGAATCCCGCCGCATGTTCGAGCGCCTTGATCGCGTCGCTCTGCTCTTTGTTCGAGCCCTTCACGCTGACAAACACGCGCGCATGCTTCATATCCGACTGCACACGCACCTGGCTGACGACGACGCTGCCCTCGAGCCGCGGGTCCTTCAGCTCTCCCGCCAGCATGGCGTTGATCTCGTGCGCGATCTCCTCGCCCACGCGTTCATGTCGATGATTCGTTGTGGTCATTTCCGTTCACAGCGGCTGCGGCAATCGTTGCAATCCTGTCGTCGCGCAGTCGCAATCGCTCAAACAATCTCAAACCTCTGCCCGATCAAAAACGATCCCAAAATTTCGTCCGCTCTATCCAACACCTTTTGCAACATCTCGCGGACGTGCTTCTCTTCGTTCGACAGCGTGACAACACCGATCACCGACCGCTGCCACACGTCGTGATGCTCCAACTCCGCCACCGCAACGTTGAACTCCCTTCGCAGCTTATCCTTCAGGCTGCGAAGCACCTGCCTCTTATCCTTGAGCGATTGCGCGTCGGGGATGTGCAGCTCGAGGGTGAGTAAACCGACCGGCATGAGCGGTCCCTATATTATCGTGGCTCGTGACACACAAAACGCCAAACGGCGGCGAACTACTTGCGCCCCGCCGACGCTCCGCCCTGAGCCGCAGCTTCGGCGGCCGAAAGCTTGGTCACCTGGAAGCATTCCAAAATGTCGCCGACTTTGACGTCGTTGAAGTTCGAGATGCCTACGCCGCACTCGAATCCGGTGCGCACTTCGCTCGCGTCGTCTTTGAAACGCTTCAGCGAGCTCAGCTTCGACGTGTAGATCACCGCTTCATCGCGCAGCACGCGCACCTGAGAATCGCGCTTGAGGATACCGTCGACAACGTAGCAACCGGCGATCGTTCCCAAACCCTTGACGCGGAACGTGTTGCGAACTTCCGCGCGGCCCAGGTACGTCTCTTGCACGACGGGCTCGAGCAAGCCTTCCATCGCCTTTTGAATTTCGTCGGAGACTTCGTAGATGATCGTGTGCGGACGAATCTCGACGTGTTCGCGCTGCGCGAGTTCCGCCGCTTTGCGATCGGGCCGGATTCCGAACGCGATAATGATCGCGCCCGATGCCGACGCAAGAAGCACGTCGTTTTCGGTGACGGCGCCGACGCCTGAGCCGATAATCTTCAGTTTCACCTGGTCGGTCGAAAGCTTTGGCAGCATTTCGCTCAAAACTTCGACGGAACCCTGCACGTCGGCCTTGATGATGACGCCGAGTTCTTTGACTTCGCCGGTCTTCATCTGCTCATGCAACTGATCGAGCGTGATGCGGCCGCCGCTGGAACGCGCCATCGCCGCATCGCGTTCTTTGGCTTGGCGGAAATCCACGATGTGGCGCGCCCTGTCTTCGTCGGTTACCTGGAAGTTGTCGCCTGCATCCGGGATGCCCTGCAAACCGAGCACTTCGACCGGCGTCGACGGCGTTGCGTCTTTCGTCGGCCGCCCGCGATCATCGAACAGAGCGCGCACTTTGCCGAATACCGAGCCGACGATAAAGAAGTCACCGGAACGCAGCGTGCCGTTTTGAACCAAGATCGTGGCGACCGGACCACGTCCTTTATCGACACGCGATTCCAGTACCGTGCCCGTACCCGGCGCATCCGGATTGGCCTTGAGCTCTCGCAAATCGGCGACGAGCAGCAACGTTTCGAGCAGCTTGGGAATTCCGGTCTTCGTCTTCGCCGAAACCTCGATGAATTCGGTGTCGCCGCCCCATTCGGCGGGCAGCAAGTTCAAATCGGCAAGCTGGCGCTTCACGCGTTCCGGCTGCGCCTCGGGCTTGTCGATCTTGTTCACGGCCACGACGATCGGCACGTTCGCCGCCCGCGCGTGATCGAGCGCTTCCTTGGTTTGCGGCATGACACCGTCATCTGCGGCAACTACGAGCACGACGATGTCGGTAACTTTCGCGCCGCGCGCACGCATACGCGTGAACGCTTCGTGACCCGGCGTATCGACGAACACCACCGCGCGATCGCCCACCATCACTTTGTACGCGCCGATGTGCTGCGTGATTCCACCCGCTTCGCCGGTCGCAACGTCCGCTTCGCGAATCGCGTCGAGCAAACTTGTCTTACCATGATCGACGTGGCCCATCACGGTAACCACCGGCGGCCGCGGCTTCAGGTTTTCCTTGGTCTCTTCCTTCGCGACTTCGAGAACCATTTCCTCTTCGAAGGAGACGACGCTCACGACGCCGTTGAACGCTTCCGCGATCTGCGTCGCGGTCGGCACGTCGAGCGCCTGGTTGATGCTCGCGAATACGCCTCGATCCATCAGCGTCTTGAGCAAATCTTTTGCGCGGACGTCGAGCTTTTCCGCGAGTTCGCGAATCTTGATGCCTTCGGTGATTTGCACGTCGCGCGGCGGACGCGGTTCGGGCGGCGCGATGACTGCCGCGGGACCTCTGCCACCTGCACCCGGGCGCTGGCGCGTCGGGTGAAGCTTGCGCTCGCCTTCCATCTCGCGTTTGTCTGCAACGGGACGCTGGCGCTGGGGTGGTTTGCGCGCATAGAGCGGCTTGCCCGGCTCCGCCTTCGCCGGCATTTTGTCGGGCAATGGCGGCAACATGCCTGGACGACCCGGAGTGCGGGGGCCTGGACGCGAACCTGTCGGCACCGGACCACGCCGCTGCTCAAATGGACGCGAAGGTCCACCCGGCCCGCCCGGTCCACCGGAACGCGGAGGAAATGATCGGCCTTGTCCGCCGGGACCGCCGCCGCCAGAGAGCGGACGAATCGGCTGACCAGGTCGCGGACCACCACCCTGACGCTGCTGCCCGCCGTAACTTCCAGGAGCTGTCCCCGGCACAGGGCCGCGGTTTCCACCTGTCGGCATAGGCGGACGTGGAGCGGGGCGATTTCCTTGCGCGCCGGGCGCGTTCGACGAAGCTGCCGCCGGTCGCATCGGCTGACCAGGAGCTGGTCGGCCCGGTTGTTGCGGTTGAAAAGGTCGTGGGCCACCTTGCGGAGGCGCACCCGATCGCGGATTGCCCTGAGGTGGCGCACCTTGCGGGCGCAACGGAGCTCCGGGTTGAGGTCCAACAGGCGGGCGCGGAGGCGCGGGCGCAGTCGTTCCTGAAGTCGTAGCCGGAGCCGTCGGTGCTGCGGGCGCAGCAACTGGAGGCGCAGGTCGCGCAGCGACCGGCGGAGCAGGTGCGGGCGCGGGTGTTGACGGAGCGGGCTGAACCGCTGGTGTTGCAGCCGAGGCGGCAGGTGCAACCGGGGCCGGCGTCGGAGCAGCAACTGGAGGCGCAGTCGCAACGGGCGCCACTGGAGCGGCAGGTTTCGGAGCTACGGCCGCTGGTGGCGGTGCCGCAGGTGCTGCGACAGGCGCGCTCGGTGGCGGCGCAGCTGGAGATGGAGCAGCAGCCGGACGCATCCGGGCCGCCTTGGCAGCTGCTTCCTTCGCGTCTTTGTCCGCCTTGGCTTTCGCTTCGGCGGCGGCTTCTTCATCCGCAACGCCGTGAAGGTGTCTGCGAACCTTCTCGGCAACATCGACCGGAATCGAGCTGGAGTGGGTCTTCTTTTCTTGTACGCCGTACCCGGGCAGCAGGTCGATGATCGCCTTTGCCTTGACCTCTAATTCGCGGGCCAGCTCGTTAATACGTACCTGATTTGGGTCTATCGTCATGAATCCTTAGGAATTTGACTCTTCCGAATGCTTTTTCTCGCCGCCGTCTCCCGCGGCCTCGGTACTTTCGGCCGATGGTTCGCTCGACGGCTCGGTCGTCTCTGCCGCAGCTTCTTCATTCGAAGCCGCTTCCGACGTCTCGGTAGTTTCGGCTGAACCCTCGGCGGTCGCCTCTGCGCCCGCTTCTTCCGCCGGCGCTTCCGCACCTTCGGCAGTCGCCTCGGTTGCAGCGCCTTCGGCTGCCGCCGCTTCGCCGCCGCCTTCGTAGAACCGATTTACGGCCTGATAAATCTTGTCGATCATCTTCTCGCCGATGCCCGGAATCTCCATCAACTGCTCCGGTGTCATTCCCGCGAGCTTCTCGACATTGGTAATTCCAGCCGCTTCGATCTTCTCGATCGTCTTCGCGCCGATGCCGGCCAACGTCGTCAGCGGAGTCGTCGGCGCCGTCAGCGCGGTCATTTCCTCTTCGATTTCGCGGCGCTTCTCTTCTTCGCTCTTGATGTCGATGTCCCAGCCGATCAGCTTGCTCGCCAGGCGGACGTTCTGCCCCTTTTTGCCGATCGCCAGCGAAAGCTGCGAATCCTCGACGATCACTTCAAGCTTGTGATTCTCAGGGTCAGTAATCTGGACGCGTGTCACTTTGGCCGGGCTCAGCGCCTTCTGCGCAAACGCGACGGTCTCTTCGCTGTACGGAATGATGTCGATCTTCTCTCCGCGCAATTCGCGAATGATCGATTGCACGCGCATACCCTTCATGCCAACGCACGCGCCCACCGGATCGACGTCCTTGTCGCGGCTCGCGACCGCCACCTTCGTACGCTCACCGGCTTCGCGCGCTGCATGACGAATCTGCACGGTACCATCGTAAATTTCCGGCACTTCCATCTCAAACAGCCGCTGCACCAGGCTCGCATCCGCGCGCGACGTGATGACCTGCGGCCCTTTCGCCGCGCGATCGACCATCTTGATGACGACGCGCAGGCGCTCGCCGATGTTGTACGTCTCCAGCTTCGACTGCTCACGCTTCGGCAGCCGCGCTTCGGTCCGGCCCATATCGACGATCAGGTCCGGCCCTTCGGCGCGCTTCACGACGACTGTGACCAGCTCGCCGACGCGATTGTGATACTCATTGAAAATTGTGTCGCGCTCGGCTTCGCGCACCTTCTGCAAAATCACTTGCTTGAAGGTTTGCGCGGTAATGCGTCCGAACGCATCGGTCGGCTTGGTCGCGACGATCTCCGTGCCAACTTCGGCCGACGGATTCTTCTTCTTCGCGTCCGTCAGGCTCAGCTCTTTCTTCGGATCGACGACTTCTTCGACGACGGTCATCACCGAAAACACTTCGACCTGACCGGTTTCCTGGTTGAACTTCGCGCGCAAATCCTCTTCGGTCTTGTAATGCTTCCGCGCGGCCACAACCATCGCATCTTCAATCGCCGACACCACGACTTCCGGCTCGATGTGCTTCTCGCGGCTCAACATCTCAATTTGCTGATAGAGCAGGTTCGCCATTTCCGTTCGTTCCTAGAAATCCTTTA
>Ga0210393_10001672_pt1 | contig 18446 bp, 14 predicted proteins | sample IncBWC27OmetaG_FD_160068 | JGI IMG/M metagenome (GOLD analysis project Ga0210393, IMG submission 160068) | Forest soil microbial communities from Barre Woods Harvard Forest LTER site, Petersham, Massachusetts, United States - Inc-BW-C-27-O ... | reverse complement strand
TCCGTGTTCTCCAATGGGCTGAATTCCATGAATACGTTTGTCAGCAGGACATGCGCCGCTCCCGAGGTGGGAGGCAATGCATCGACCTGCTCGCTCATATCCCCTGCCAAGATCGCCTGGTTCCACATGTCCGCGCTGTAGGTGAGAAACCAGTGCAGCAGCGGTGCCTCGAAGAGAATCCGGGTCGCCTCGCTTAGGCGAAATTCGCGGGAACCAGACAGATTCATTGAAAGATCCTCTTCTATTGCCGGATAAAACGGATTGGGAGATATGAACTTCGCTCGGCGGCCTATTTCTCCAACCTTCGTTTTCGAAGAGTAAAAATACGACGCAACCTCCATAGGGCGGGCCAACTTGAGAGTTCGCGAGTCGGGCTCGACTATCCAGGTGAGCGGCACACTGAGAAAGAAGCTGTACCAAGGATCCTCTGAAGGATCCGGGAACAGCACGTCCATTGAGTCGTTAATTCTTCGAGCACCGCTCATAGGCCAGCTGACCGGGATCGGTTCACAAATGTAGAAATCCCGGAGATCGCCTCCTTTCGTTGAAGGGTCCCCTGCGACAAGGCACGCCGATTGAGCCTGTATTCGTGTGCTTTTCGAGAGAATTCGACGGGAGGACAAATCGAGAAGTGAGCCGTGCGACGGAGCGTTGGATCCGTTCCATTCGGGAACATCGAAGACATAAAGATAACCATCTGCAGTCGATGGCCTATATTCCCACCACGTCTCCTTCAGCGGAATATCTCGTGCTTTATCTGGTTGACCCGGAGGGCCTACAAGATGCTCCGCTGAAACCGGGAGTCTCTCATGCAGAGCGAACCACAGCGCGATGTCGATCGAGCGAGTTACGTCCAACAATGATGAGCCCGGCCCGTAGTGCTGCGCAATTGCCTCTATCCATGGCGAATCTTCGTCGGGAGCAGTTTGCGTGCTCGGCGACAACTCTCGGGAAATCGCCATAGCGCAGTATTGCCAAATCGGATCGCGCGCAGCCGCTTTGGCACGCAATCCCGTTGGGAGCATGACGCCGAAGTCCTTGGTCTGGCCGCGGTACACCCGAACAAGACCGGGCGCAGGCTCCGGCAGTTTCGCGAGTTCCTCCGTCAATTCATGGAAGCTCGCGAAAGAGGTCTTCATAATATTCGTCGTGAGGCGAGACCATCGATCGAAAACCTAAGGAAGGCTTCTTTCGTGCGGACTCACGAGTATTACACGAGTTCTCATCCTCATCGCGTTTGCTGCGCGCGCGCCGAGACCCAATCCTTACTTCTCGTGGCCAGAGCGATTGTGAGCACGCCGCGAGATACGATAGCCCTCGCCGGTATTCGGCGTGGGAGGAAGTGGTCGTCCCTTCGGAACTGTTCTCTCTTCCCCAGTATGGCCTCCGCGTGGGCCAACGATTTCGTACTCACCGGAAGCCGGGGCTTTTTCGCCTGGTTTCAGAATCCGCATATCGTTCTGCACTCCTCTTCGCATAGAAATATCTGGACGTTAATTGCTAGTCCTTGGGCAATTCTAACGGCGATTACAATTTCTGTCAAGATGTGTTTGATTATCGAACGAAACTAAGCTACACTCATGCCTCGATTCCAAGCGTTCCGAGAGAGGTTCTTCGGAACACTTGCGTCGAGATCGAACGAGGTGAATTCATGCCTATTACCCAGGAAGAGATAGGCCGACGTCTCCGAGCAGCGCGAGAAGCAGCGTCGCTAACGCAGCAGCAGGTAGCCGAGCGAATCGGACTTTCGCGGTCTGCCATCGCGCAAATCGAGCTTGGAAACAGGTCGGTGAGCAGCACCGAACTTGACCGACTCGCTTCTCTGTACAGCCGCGATATCCGGGACTTCTTTTCCGAGCAGTTCGCAAATGAAGACTCGCTGCTCGCACTGTTCCGCGCTAATCAAGACATTGCCGCTAAACCCGAGACCGGAGACGCTTTGAGGCAGTGCATTGCCGTTGGACGCGAACTCACGAATCTCGAAAGGCTCGTTGGAGTTCCAGACGAATCGACCTCGGGGGTGCGGTACACTGTGCCTGAACCGAGGTCTCGGTACGACGCGATCAAGCAGGGATCTGGTCTCGCAGAACAGGAGAGGCGTCGTCTCAATCTTGGCGACGCGCCGATCGAAGACATAAGCGAACTCCTGGAGAGACAGGGCATCCGAACGGGCATGATCGATCTCCCTGAAGATATTTCGGGACTTACCTTCGTGGACAGTAAGGTCGGTCCTTTCACGGTTGTGAATCGCGGGGAACACATCGCTCGTCGCACTTTTTCTTTTGCGCACGAGTACGCTCACGTGCTGCTCGACTGCGACTTGCATGGGGTTATAAGCCGAACCAGCGATCGCAGCGGCATACGGGAGGTCCGAGCCAACGCATTCGCGGCCAACCTCCTTCTACCCGAGGCGGGGGTACGTCAGTTCCTCGCAGAGCTCGGCAAAGGCGGTGAGTCGAGACTATTCGCTGAGACGCCAACCAATGACGATCAGGCTATTGCTCTCGAAGCTCGTGACGGCTCCTCAACGCAGGAGATTCGACTGCACCATGTCGCTTTGCTTGCTCATCATTTCGGTACCAGCCGCATGATGGCGCTCTACCGATTACGGAACCTCCAGATTATCTCCGAGCGTGAGCTTGCGGTTCTTTTGGAGCAAGAACGATCTGGTCGGGGTCGTCAAGTCGCCGAACTCCTCGACTTGCCCGAACCCGATCATGTCAACGAGCGGAATCGCTTTCGACATCGGTTTCTGACGCTTGCTTTGGAAGCATTTACCCAAGAACGAATCACTCGCTCGAAGCTGGAAGAGCTGTTTGCGATGGCCCTGAAGGAGCCTAAATCTCAGACTTTGCTCAGAGATTACGGCGCACTCCTCGCTGACGAGCCAACGGGCGTATCGATACCGCGCAAGTGAGAATACTGTTTGCCCCCGCAGAGAATTGTCGTGACAGACGCGAACGTGCTGATCAACCTGATCCACGTTGACGCGTTAGCGATGGTTGCCAGCCTCCCGGATTACGAGTTCGTGGTTGTCGACGAGGTCGTCGGGGAAATTACCGATCCGCAGCAGGCCGCTGCTCTCCAGACAGCCTTTGCGCAAAATCATCTTAAGAGAGACAGTCTCACGGATCTGGATGCCCTAGCACTATTCGCCGAGTTAGTACAGGTGATGGGTCGGGGCGAGGCCGCATCGCTTGCGCTTGCCGCCGGCAAAGACTGCTATCTCGCGTGTGACGAGAAGCGGGTGTTTCGCCGCAAGGCCATCGAGATTCTGGGAGAAGATCGATTACTTACAACACCCGGAATTATCGTTCTATGCATTCGTCAGGGACTGATCACTATCGACGAGGCCGACCGACTCAAGGCGATCCTTGAGACTAAGCGATTCAAGATGACCTTCGCGTCCTTCCGCGGGGTCGTCTAGAAGATCGTGCATGGAGCCCGGCAGAGCCATCGAGCAACCGCTCGACATCGGCATCCGGCCGCAGGTAGACTTCTGCCTCCAACAAACAAGCTTCCGCATGTCCCACATTCGATTCTAAGGCGACGCCAACCGCGCATCCACCCGGCAGGGCATCGTAGTTCATGATGGTCTCTTCGACTACGTCGACGTAGAGCGCTTGTTGATTCGCTTGCCTCTTCCGCTCGATGATGCCGTTCCCCGAGCGCCCGATTAGTGCAACAGCCCAGCGAGAGCGGTGCGGGTCCGGTCTTCCTCTCAGTTGTTGAGCCGGTCTAGTCGAGTACGACGTGTGGCCTGCCTCCCTAAAATGCCCGCAAAATGGAGTAGAGTCCGTCACGCAAATGATCATCACGGCGTGGCGGCACGACCATAACCACGTCCGGCGACACTCGAGATATTGGGGACAATGTGGACTCCTCTTGCCGTTGGATCAGAAGGCAACTGGTGGCATGGACGCGGAAATGAGCTCCGAGAAACGAGTTTGAATAACCGATAGGCTATTCTCCGCCCTTGCCAACCAACATAAATGGCGCCCAGGCATAAGGGTGATGAAGATATGCCGTATCTATGTCGTTTTTGAGAAGCAACGAACGAGCGGCAGCCTGTAGAGCCAGAGCGTGCGGTGGATTCGAATTCGCACCATAGTAGTCAAACAGTAAAGTCATGAAACGCTGCGCGGCTCTATCGTCTACACTCCATTGCGATACTATTATTGATGAGGCACCAGCGTAAAAGAAGGCGCGCGTCAAACCGGATAGCCCTTCCCCGCTTCCGTCTGGGGAATCCGTGTTGCAGGCCGACAAAATCAGCCATCGGTTATTTTTTAGTTCAAGTCTTACGATATCGTCGATGGCCAGCAATCCATTGTCTTCAGCGGTTTCCACGGCTGGGGGAGTCAACACCAGTGCAGGTTCGGTGACCCCTTCTACCCTTCCGCCGACCAGCGCATGAGTCGCGAACGACAATACCGACACTTCTCTCAGGCGAGAATCCTTCAGCCCCATAACTACTGGCTTTCTCGCTTGATCTCGCAGCAAGAGCGCTTTCTTTCTTGGAACCTTTAGGGCATCAGCCTCTGCGTTTAGCTCAGCTTCTGCCCCACAAAGCCGGGGAAGCATTCGTATCTGGTCTAAGGTCAAGGCTTGTACTTCATCGTCGCCTCGGGTTCTCGGCATCGACCCACCTCTTTCTCCGCAAGCGGCACCCTCTAAAATTGGGTCACCGATGCCTATGAATTTTTCTTTTGTCGAGGTCTTTCTTTGGTCAGCACCGACAACCTGCCCATTTTGTCGCAATAATCTCAAAGATGTGGCTGAAGGAAGTATGCTAAGGGAGTAGTGAGCATTCAGAAGCCACGGAAGTTTCGGATAGTCGTAATTTAGTATGTGGCTGAACAGATCCGATGAGATAGTTTTATTCGAACGCGCCATCGTAGCCATTTTTCCGTATTCGCTCGTGTCTGAGGTAATCAACGCAGCGAACGGAACTGGCAACAGCAAATCGTCGGGTACCACGATTAGATGGTTCACGTTCGCGAGATCGCGTTCGAAGGGCTCTAGAAGAAGTTTGTAAAGGCTACGCGCGTCAACGACATCGAACAATGTTCTTGGCTGTAAGCTACGGCGGAGTCTGCTGATACTCGCTTTGACTGCTGTTCTCTCAATCGGCCTGAAGCTATATAGGACGGGTTTGTCTCGTCTGATTAGCCAAGCTAACAATTGCGAGCCGGATACGAAATATGAGACTAAGGCTTCACCTGAGCTCAACTCATTCGCCGTCTCTTCGACGTTTATTGGATCGGGCGCTGCGAACTCACTGTACTTGGGAAACGCAGTTCGAAGTTCAGTCGAAAGACCATCGAGGTCCTTGTCAATTTGATTCGTCGCGTTTTGTAGGTACCGTATCCGGTCGAGGACCTCCGCGTTTGGCGATTCCTCGTAGGCCGCCGTAAGCTGTTCTACAGTCGCCTCCCTTCTGTTGTGAAGGTCTTGGACTTTTCTAGTTAGTTCTGCGGTCGCAGGATCAGCGACCGCACTCCGCAATGCAGCACGAGCCAGCGCTTGCTGGGCGACGCCAGCGCGTAGTTGCTCGACTACAACGAATGCCGTCATCGCTGCCTGCGGCGTTGGCTTCTTCGATTGCTTTTCCGATCGGGTCAATGCTTCTAGGTACTGAAACAGGAAGCCTCGATTTGCTCGAGCGAGACTATCTAGGGCCTTGTCGTCTAAGCCGATGTTGCGACGCATTATTGATAGCTGCGTGTGGCGGGCCTCGTCGAACAAGACCAGTGCGGCATGCTTTTCACCTAGGTAATCCTGAGTGGATGCAAGGCCAGCCAAGTCGCGAATCACAGCAGGATGTTCATTCCCGAGGGTCTTCCGGTCAATTGCGAGTGCACCTTCATAGTCGCTTTTGGCTTTTGCGTAATCGCCAAGGGAGAACTCGATATCGCCGAGGTCGCTCAAGCTTTCAGCAACTGTCGGATGTTGTGACCCGAAAGCTTTAATTCGAATCGCCAGCGCCTTTCGCTGAAAGCGATAGGCCTTAGCCCACTCTTTTCTTGCAGAGTATAACTCCGCAAGATTGCTGAGTGTCTGTGCGTAGTCAGGATGATCTGTACCAAGGGCCGCTTTTCTGATTGTCAGGGCTTCTTTCTGAAGCCGTTCCGCTTCAACATAATTACCGTCGCGGACATCCAGCTTTGCAATATTGGTGAGAGTAAAGGCTTCGTCCGGATTCGGCTCTGTGAAAGCCGTTTTCTGCATCGCCAAGACTGCCCTGTACATGACCGCAGCGTGTTTATATTCACCTTCCGCCTTATATAGCGCGGCCATGTTATACATCGTTCTGTAGATGTCGGGATGACCTGGTCTGAGATCCTGCTCTTGTAAGTTGAGCGCTTGCTCATAAAGAGTCTCGGCCTCACCGTACCGACCCTCTTCATAAAGGTCCTCGGCAAGGTTGTTGATGCTGAGCGGGATGTTAGGGTCATTGTCGGGTAAAGATTTTTGTCGAAGCGCTACCGCCTGTCTGAGAGCGTCTTCCGCTTGAGCTAGACGGCCCTCTTCGATTTCCAAGGTGCCTAAATTGTTGTAGGCGTATGCCACCTGATCATCTCGCGGGGCGGGCGCGTTTTTCCAAGCCAAAAGAGCTCTAGAGAGTTCGTCGTTTGCTTGGTTGAAACGTCCAGCTCGGCTGTCTACAATTCCGATATTGTTCCAGGCGACTGCCAGATCGGGGTCGTTCCAAGCCAGCTTCTTTTGTCTGATGGCCAGTTCTGATCGAGCGAAGGGCTCCGCTTCGCGATAATTCCCCATCTGAAAATCAAGCAGAACCAAGCGGTTGAGGCTCGACGTTATCAAGACGTCATCTGGAGCCATCACGCTACTCAGCAACGACACTTCGCGTTTTAGAACCTGCCTCTCCTTTGTAAAGTCTCCTTGCTTATCGAGCGCATCGACCTCCGAATCGAGCGTTCTCGCCTCGGCTAGGATTTCTGGAGTCGAGCGACCCGAAACCAGTTGCCCGGCAGCATTCGAGCCAAATAACATAACTAACGCGAGGGACATAACGTTGACAGCGGTAGACGTAGAGTGAGTCAGTCTCACTGCGCAGCGCGACCATCCTTTTAACTTGCACATCGTCGTTCGCCTGCCGTCCGCAGCGCCATCACGCGCATCCGGCCGGATATCACCGTTCTAACTCCGAGGTGAGAAAGAAAGGCAAAAACGGTCTTTAGTGCGTCACAAAACGGCGATCACGTCAGCAACCGACTGACCAGTATTTGTCCACGCAACGACCCGATAGCTGCCGATTGGCAATGCATCGAATGTCACGTCAAAAGACATGCCCCTGTTGGGCCGCAACTCCCGCGTGCGTACGGGCCGCTTTGAAGGATCCTTAGATTTGCTGATACCGATATAGATCCGCGACTTAGAAGGCGATTGTTCGGTTGAGACGCGCGCTTCTATTGGCTTCCCGGCAGGATAAGCGTCGGCTAAAAACAAATGAATTTCCTCCAAAGGCAACGCCTCTCTCGTGCGTTCTTCTGTTACGAAGCCCTCAAGCTGTTCAAAGACACGCTCGGAGTTTTGAAGAGATCCGTGGAACTCGGTTACATATACAAGCGAGGCGTCATTCGATTTCGCGGAGAGGCGAGGGACCGTGCCGTCTCCGCCGAATACACCTGTCACGGTCGACGTCTTAAAGCCAGACCTATCGAGAGAACCGGTTACAAGAGTCGGCTCGTTTATACCGATAACATTGCAAAGTGTGTATTTGCTTTGAGTGTACTCAGGCAAGGCGATATTGGCGGCCTGTGCGGCGGCAATTTCCGCGTGGAATGTTATTGCATTATTGAGCTTGCGCTGGTCTAAATTCGGTATCCCACTAAGTCGATCAATGGACACTAGCGTATTGTTATTGTAGCAGCATGGATAAGTAGGTAAGAGCTGATACACGGAGGTAAACGAGCGGAGGAGGCTCGAAACCGCTGACAATTCGATTGTTCCGACAAGCGGGAAATCCTGCTCGTAGCCGTTGGCTACGAAATTCAACGCCTTCATCGAGCCAGAGAAGGGAGTGCCAAAAGTTATGAGCGACTTTGTTTTTCGCCAGCCTCCCAGCACTTCTAGGTAGTAGAGAGCGATTAGTCCTCCCATCGAATGACAGACGAAAATCACCTTGGCAGTCCGGTTTCCAGAATGAAGTCTCCATTTGTTGAGCCAAGTATCAACACACTTTTCGAGTCTCCGCGCCGAAACGCGATTGTCACGTCTCCAATCATAGGGAAATTCGAAATAATTGAGGCCTAATTGAATCTCAAAATTGGCAAGCAGATCACGTCTGAGTTGCGAGTATCCATCAACTTTCCACAGCCCAGGCGCCAAGTGTAAGTCCGGCATTAGTGCGCGCGCCTCGACACCATCCCCGAGATCGTCGGTATCTACAGGATCGTTGGAAAGCTGAAGACGCTCCTTGTGCCGCCAGAGACCCAACAACATGTCATTGATCGCTCCAAGTGAAGGTGCCCAAGCGGCTCGATTGCTTGCGTAGAGTGTGCTGCCTAAAATTCCCGGTATGACTATGATGACGTCACGCATGGGAATGCGTGTTGTCTGTGATAAAGCGCTCTCGAAAGTCCCACTTACACAGGCCGCCGAGATCCCGGAGACCGCCAGGGTCAAGAATTCACGTCGTGTCACTTGCTAACTCTCCAAATTTGCCGAGCGAGAAAATGCGGTAACGTCTCGTCGACACATTGCGATGAGGAGAGTGATGCCGTCGAATCCTCAATCCAAAGTGGATATGCCATCTTCTGGATCATGCTTGGTCGGCAGTAGGATTCTGGCTCTAGATCTGCACGGTAGCCGAACCTAAAGTCTTGTCGAGGCAAAATGTCTGAGTCGAGAGTGCGGTTCGCGATCGCAGGCAATTTCTGCGGCGAAGAATTGACTGGGGCCTCTCGGACACCGTCCGGGGGCAAAGTTCCACCACCATCTCTAGTGAGGCAAAGCCAATTCAGGGTCCTCCGTCTGCAACTTGTTAAAGGAAGGAAACGCAAATCTCGATCTCCGTGATCAAATACTTTACGAGCGGCGCGAACTCGGAGTTCACCATGGGCTACGGCAGCGCTATAATCGAAGGAGATGTATGAAACGCGTCGTGCTTTTATCTTCGAGTATGTGTGCCAGGTGGCATCCGGCGCGTTTATATATCGCTGTCCATTCTGCTGCGTCAGATGGCGGAATACCTTGGCCAGAGATTAGCTGAACGAAATCGTGCAGAATCGCCTCGCGCTCAAATTTGCCCTTCCGACCCAAACGGCCATAGTAGTCAGATATCAATAAGGGCCGGTCTGGAAAGATATCGCGCAGTTCGCGCAGCCAAACGACGATACGCTCCGAGCCATTAGCAAACATCTCATTCGCGACATTGGAGACGACCAGGGCTTGAATCCGACGACGAATGTTTAGCGGTATTAACCCACTCAGCCTCCTACAGTCACCCTCGAGTACCCGCAGGCGGCCGCTGGCACCGGCGGCGCGGATGCGCGTCCGCACCACCCGACACATCGAAGGGTTCAAGTCGACTCCCCAACCGATGAAGGACGCATCTGATTTGGCGAGTGTTAGCAAGAGCTCTCCCGATCCGCATCCGACGTCTAGAACGTGATTAAATTGAAGACGGCGAATGAGATCAGGCACAATCCCAAGCATCGAATTGTTAACTGCTTCGAAGGCGCGAGCGTAACGAATTCGGTCAATCATATTCTGAGCTCTCGACGGATCACACAGCAGATCGCCGAGGCGCCGTGCATTGTTGGCGTATGCGCCGAGATACAAATCCAACAAGAATCGGGAACCTGCAGAATAGCTAGATGTAGTAACGTAGCGCCGGCCTATCTTGCGAACCAAATCAGTGCGGGCCAGGACGAACTCTATAGTGCCTCGGAGCAAGTCCGCGTCGAGGCCATGTTTTCGCGACAACGCCTCGACGGTCGCAGGTCGCTTCAAAGACTCAAACACCTCCAGCCTGTATAATGTCGCCACCGCATGAGAAAGCTGGAAGCCTTCGGCAAGATCTAGAGAGGACCAGCGGTCATGCATCTATGCAGCTAGCGCTCCGAGCTGAAAAAGAGTTCTGCTCAGGTCGCGAGGTTCGAGTAGTAGAAACTAAGATTCGCAACGCCACTAAGTTCGAGAAGAACGCAAGATCGGGCCTGCCGGTAACTCCGTGCAGCCTATCCACGACGTCGAGACATCTTCGTGGTTTCTTGAAAAACTTAAGGATAGTGTGAACCGCTGGAGCGATCTTATAGCTTGTGGATCCTTCCCCGGACAGGTTGATGAGATATGATACACGCTTTTCGCATTCCGATTCAGCGAGCAGCAAAGAGCCATCCCGATCGCGCCGAATGTTATCGAGTAACAGTCCGCAGTCATGCGAGTCCGAAAGCAGATGGACATTCGGACCAAGCTGGTAGGCATCTTCTACATCAAAGATGGGTATAGGTAAATCATCGATAATCGCCTGTTTCGTTACTCGATTAGCCAGCAAGGCATAGCGAAAGAGCGATGTAATATGATGACGGCGACCGAACTTGGCACTGATGAATGCCTCTACCAGCTTTGCGTTTCCGCGATTATATCTCTTTCGATTTTTAGCCCACGAGTGCAAGCCATCAACCAGCTTACTAAGCTGCCCACCGTAGGCTCTGAGCGTGTAATTCAGTAAAATAGGGCCAACTCGCCTTAGCACATCGAAAACTTCGACGACGAATGTGTAGCGAGATCGCTCCATAACTGCGGGATAGTAGTGATAGGTTGGGAAAATGCCAGGATGGCGAAGAACGGCACGTTCATCGTCTGTTCCGAGCAATACCGTGTTGTAAGGATCTGCATACCCATCGTACCTAAGCTTGTCAGAGAATTGCTCGAACATCGGAGTTCCAGGTTCCGGCGCGAGAATATGGAGTTGTGGAAGGCATGACGGACTAAAGCAGCGTCCTAGTAAATCGAGCGTACTCGCCTGATCTTGCTCGGTTTCGTCCGGATAGCCTGTAATGAACGACGCGGTAGTCTGTATCCCGAACCCTCGCGCTGTGTCGAGAGTAGGTTCGACTAGCGCAAGATTCAGGCGCTTCTTAGCGCTTTGCTGAATTCGTGCGGAGCCTGTTTCGATTCCAAAATAGAGCTCCACGCATCCGGCTCCCGCCATCTTACGAAGAAGCTCTGTATCCACACAGTCGACTCTCGCAGAGGCGCGCCAACGGTAACCGCGATTTTTTACAGCCTCGCAGAAAGCGAGAACTTTGCGCGGATTTACGGTAAACAAGTCGTGATCTAGCTTGAAGTCAGAAACGCCGTAGCGGTCATGTAAGATGTCGAGTTCCGCTACGAGGCGCTCAGCAGACTTCAATCGAAAGCTTCGTTGAAAGAAACTTGCGGTGGAACAAAAGGTACACATGAAAGGGCAGCCACGGCCCGCCTCAATTCGCATTAGATCTAGAGCTAAGTCCCGCACTGGATAGTAGTCATAGGAAGCAATCGGCAAGCGATCAAGTTCTTCGATTTTTGGCGCACCCGGATTAACGCGAACGCCGACTGCGTCAGAAACTCGCCAGGTAATACCTGAAATCCCGTCGAAAGCGCGCTGCTCAAGTTTCGCCAAAACGGCCGGAAAAACCTCCTCCGCTTCATGCCGCACCACAACGTCAAATTGAGGAAAGCGTTCGAGAACTTGCCGGTGCAACATTGTGGCGTGGGGACCGCCGATCAGGATCGGCAGTTCCGGCTCTCTTCGCTTAATCGCGGCAGCGACATTAGTAGCGAAAAGAAAGCTGCAACCAAGAGTGGTAAATCCAATCGCTTCCGGAAGCAACGCAAGCAGGTCGATCGCCGCGCGATCATAGAGAGTGGAGTCGTAGGGAAGCTTACCAGACTTGATCAGTCTCTTAGGATCGTAGATCTGGACGGAATGCCCGGCCGTTTCTGCAACAGCGGCAAGGGATAGCAAACCGAGATGTGGATGAACATCGAGTCGGGCAAGGTTCCCATCATCGGGCAGAACTAAATTGTCGACGAGCAGCAACCTCATTAGACTCCCCCCTATGGTTTTGTATCGAACATCAAAACCCCAACGGCCGCGAGTTCCCTCAAAACATCCAAGAACTGTTTTGCTGGTCGACGACCGCCTCCGAACATCTTACTCAAGTCCCCTATCGAACGCTTCCCGCTGGAAAGAGAGAGCGTATAGAAGCCCACCTCATCTAGCTCAACAATATTGATCTCGTCCGCATCGTCGGGGCGCCAGTAGCAGAAATGAAACGTACCGAGTGGCACCTCCGAAAGTTGCGGAGAAGTATCGCGCAATGTTGCGCATGCTATTCGGGGATCGGATCGCATAGTGAGCAAAACGACGTCACCACAAATCCGCGGGATGTGGTTAGGATTAAGGATAACTTGCTGCAGGGACTTTGCAGCCATTCGTTTGGGCGCAAGTCGAGCAGCTGCGCTGAGGCGTGTCAGCGCTTCCTCATGACGAATTAGATCCCAGAGCAGCGTGTGCTCATGCCGTTCAAAATTGAGCCAATGCTCAAGAAAACTCAACAGATCGGTTAGTCTGGCCTCTGAGGTGTCACTGAGCGATCGCCCAGCAATGGCTTGATGCGTAGCATAGGATGCGAAGACTTCAATCTCTAACTCGCCTATAGTCATTAACCGGAACGTCATTGGAAGCTGCACACGCAACTTATTGTGGCGAACCTTCACCATGAGGCCGACAAATTTCCACATCGTCTCAAGATCGAAAATGCGTGGATCGACACCGTAGTCTCGGAGCAGCTCAGGTTCCTGCTGCCAACTGGAGAGCAGTTCGGGCCTTGCCAGAGCCGCTGCAACAATAGCCTGGGCCCTTCGCGCGTTCATAACCGCCCAATGAGGTGACGGAGGCGCTGAATGTGTTCTCGAAGGATGGTTTCTGGAAAGTAAGGCGACCAGTTGTATTCTAGAGTAAGTGCGAGCGGACGAGCTCGGTCAAGGACATGTTCCAGCAGCTTAAATACTAACGATGGAGCGGGAATGGAATGATCGTCCCAAGCGACCCCTGACTGGACATTTACTCCTGAGATGTGAATCTCCACGACCCGCTCAAGCGGTAATTGAGCGAGTTGTTCAAAGGCATCTGTACCTGTGTTTAACGAGGTTATCAGAAAGTGCGTGAGGTCTAGAAGCAATCCAAGATCACAGCGCGAGAAAACGGCCGCGATAAAGTCCACCATGGACATCGTACTACCGGGGATTGAGAAGTATTGCGGGGAGTTTTCCAAAATCAATGGCACATCGTATCGCGACCGTAGCTTTGCGACATTTTCCAGAACGCGCTCCACCGCATCTTCACTAAGCTGCGGACAAACTGTGTAGGTCAACGCGGTCGGCGTCCCGAGGGTATTGCTGGCGGTTTCCAGTGCATCCGCCGCTATAAATGCCAAGTGTTCCCCTATCCAAGGAGTTCGGGTGCGCTCTGCCTCTTCCCGAATTTCCTCTAACGTTTCGTCGCTAGGAGGAACAGAGCCAGCCACTGACATGCTCGCGCAGTGCAAGAGAAGCGGGATAGACTCTTGAATTGATCTCAAATGCGGCGCATGACGCAGCTGCTCAAAGGGAATCTCCAAATAGTCGACCAACCCAGGATTCGTACAAATGAACTCCGGTACTCCCAATCCGTAGGCAAGCCCGATCTTGGTTTCGCGGCTGCGACTATTCAGAGATTTCACGGCATCTAAGTTGCTGCCAAACAACTAAGCCCTATCAGTTAGGCAGACTAAGCCTGCGATGGAGTCAGGTTGTTCGAGCCGGTTGAGAACTGTGAAAACCGTCGCCATTGAGACGACGCTCTGGCACTTGAAATGCGATCAGATTTTCAGTCGTAGCTCCAACCGTCGCCGAGCTTACCGTTGGCGAAATCCACCTTAGTTACCTTGATGGTCAGATCGCCTTGCTTGGCAAGACAACGTTGGATCGCAGCGATCGACTTTTTGTCGAGCGGCATGTTGAGCTCCATGATCGGAATCTCACCCTCAACTCTGATAGTTCCCTTTCCCTTCTTCGCCATTTTTCTCTCCCTTTAAGCGTCCGCGCTGGAGTGCCGTAAACCAATGACGAAAAAGTTGTCATATGTCAACCGTAGAATACGCAATCCCTAATATGAAAGCTCGCGAGCATCTAAACTGATTAAATCGCTAATCGGACCTCGTAGCTTCCCCCCCTTGTGTGCGCCAGACGTGCGCGGCGGCTTGAGAATCATCATTGGCTCGTTTCTCGGCATAAAGATAATCTGTATCTGCCAATCAACCTCCTGGTCTTCTGAAAGTACCACCTCATAGCGCCGTGCAATGAAAGCTAGTGCCGCCTTGATTACATACATGGCGAGATGCTGCCCTAAGCAGTGGTGTCCTCCAGCTCCAAATGGAAAATACTCAAATGGTGAGGGCTTCATATCTGTCCAGCGCGCCGGCAGGAAATCTTTCGGATTAGGAAATAGCGCAGGATCGCGGTGCGCTAGGAACGGACATAATACAAGCTCGCAAAGCTCGGGAAGTTGCATACCGTCGAAAAGCGCCGACCGCCTGGTAACACGCACCATTAACGCATTGGGGGGAAGCAGACGGAGACTTTCTTTGATGACGGAATCTAGTAACGGAAGTCGAGCGAAGTCCTTCGCGTGAGGCACTCCACCGGTATCTGATATTCGATCAAGCTCGTGCCGCAGGATACGCCGCAACCTCGGGAGTTGAGAAAGGATTAGGAGAATCCAAGTCAGGGAGACTGCGATGGGTTCATTAGCCGACATGAACAGAACATTGCCGTGAGCGACCAGCTGATTCTCAGAGAGCGGCTTCCCGTCCTCTAGTTCGATTCTGGCCAGCTTAGCGAGTATGCCGTCTGATGTTGTAGGAGCTAGCGTCCGGCACCAGCGGATATATCGTCGCAGTGCGCTGTCGACTGCAGTGCCGAGCTCGATCAGATCCCTTCGCGACCTTTGAGTTGTCGTCCTGAGGGATGACACCACCTCGCGACGAAGATGAAAATATTTTTGAAGCCCAGATTCAAGCTGCCGCACATCGCCGTACTGATCGCCGAAGAGCATTCTCGATGAAATCCGCAGGGCAAGTTGTCGCATTTCACCGAGGAGAGCCAAGCTTGCTCCTAGACGCCAGCCGGCGGCAAACTCCTCTAGCCCCGCTGCGATAGAAACGTACTGGTCTTCAATATTTCGTTCGCTCAAAGCACGCATCAGAATGCGGGCGTGTTGAGCGTGCTGCTCACCGCGCATACTGTGCACGGCGAAGTTAAGGTTGACCAATTTTGGTGGCAGCGAAAGGCGTTTTGAAGCAGACATCGGCATGACGAACTGATCGAGGTTGCTCAAAACCGCTCTATTGTATCTTGCTCCGAACACGCCGATAACGCCGGTACACTCAGGCGCCCGAGAGAAAATCGGCCCCGTTTCGCGGATCACGAATATGTCTCCCAAGCGCGAGCGTGACTTCGCAAAGAACCTCAAGGGATCCTGATAGAACGCGGCGTCGTCAATGGCGCGGGGTATAGAAGATGGTAGCGGCAGACCCATTGGTTCATGAACCTGCGATGGCATCGGATATTAGGCATTCCGCCTACCAGAACACAACCAGCAGTCAGAGACCGGCAGTGACTCTACACTTTCGCTTTCACGCCTGGCACCACGGTGGCGCGCGACTTTCGCCTCCTGCGGTACTGCATGCCATCCACATCGCCACGTCCCCAGAAACCGAATAGATAGAAGGTTGAGATGAATCCCTTCACTTCAATCGCCCCTTTGGCTCGCTGCGTGTCATGCCGTGCGACGCGCAGCGTGATCGCGCCGTCACCTCAGTCCACTGCGGCCATTGCGGTATGGACGACCGTCCATGCGGCCGTTCGTTTCATGTACCTCAAAATTTTCAAGGCGGCTGTAAATCGTGCGGCGGTTGACGCCCAAAATCTCCGCAGCGCGGACCTTGTTGCCACCGGCGTATGTGACCGTACGGCAAATTAATTCGTCGACGACATCTTTCATTGAAGAGCCCAGGTGAACGGTAAAGGAACTGTCCGGCCGAGCTGTCGCTTCAATCTCCGAGGGTAGGTCGCTAACTGCCAACCGCGTCGATTCGCAGAAAATCACGGCGTGCTCGATTGCATGCTTCAACTCACGGACATTGCCGGGCCACCGGTATCTGCCCATCGCAGTAAGGCACGCATCATCGATGCCGGCGATCTGACTGCCGTGCTCCTCATTTGTTCTCCGAACAAAGTGGTCGACCAGCAAGGGCAGGTCCTCGATACGTTCCCTGAGCGGCGGAAGGTGAATTGAACAAACCTTCAGGCGGTAGTACAGATCTTCGCGCAAATGTCCGTCCCGAATCGCATGCTCGATTCGTCGATTCGATGCCGCCAGCACACGAACGTTGATCGGTATCTCTCTCGTACTACCGATAGGGAGAACCTTACGCTCCTCAATCACGCGTAGGAGTTTGGCCTGCGTTTCGCATCGCATCTCCGTAATTTCGTCGAGGAGGAGTGTACCGCCGTTAGCGCTCTCGAAAAGCCCTTGCTTCCGACGGTCGGCGCCCGTGAACGCACCTTTTTCATGACCAAACAGATGGCTTTCAATCAGCGTCTCAGGAATCGCGGCACAGTTGACGGCCAGGTACGGACCATCCTTACGCGAGGAGAGCTGGTGAATGAGTTGAGCCGTGATCTCTTTTCCGGTCCCGCTTTCGCCGGTGATCAGAACAGGCACATCGGATGAGGCGATACGTTCGATCAGGCTCATGATCCGGCGCATCGGTACAGACTGGCCAATCATGACGGACTCCCACGCTGTCGTTTTAACTCCTCCCCGCTCCCGCCTGTGGATAAATAGTCGTCCCGCCCTAACACGTCAACAATAATTGAGGTATTAGAAGACGATTCCAGAGAATGGGTAAAGCTAAGAAAATGGCTCGCGGCGAGAAATTTCAGTTTGTAGGCTATTATAACTGTCTCGATTTCGTTAACACGGAGTTCACGGAACAACGCGGACGGCGCATCGACTCGCTCCGGAGTTTCGCCGATCTGATTGATTGGCTTGGCGAATCGCGGCTTATGAATCGAGCGCAGTTACAACGCGCTCTAAAATTGTGGGGAGGAAGCAGCCATGCCGCGGAGCGCATTTTTCGAAACGCGCTCCTCTTGCGAAGTGCGCTCCTGACGATGGTTGAAAGGCTCACGACACGCCGGCCAGTGCCACTGGAATCACTTGAAGCGATCAATAAGATGATTGAAAAGCGTCCGGCCTGCGTGCTTCGCGCGCGAAACTCGGGGCGCTTTGAGGAAGTGACCCGCCTGGATCTGCGCGAGCCCGAGCAGTTGATGGTGCCAATCGCGCAGTCAGCGAGCGATTTGCTCTGCCACGGAGATCTCGCGCTCGTAAAACGATGCGCCCACCCCGCTTGCGGCGCCTTCTTTTACGACACGTCCAAAAACCACACGCGGCGCTGGTGCAGCACCACCGAGTGCGGCAATCGCATGAGGGTCGCCGCGCACTATCGACGCCACCGCGCGGCCGGCTAACGGTCGAACCTCTCCATTGGCGCGTCTTGGCTATCAGCCGGCGATTTTCTGCACTGTCGTCGCCCACCCGCGCGTCAGCATCTTGTGCCCCCACAGTTCAGAGTTCGATGGGTCGCGTTGCACGAAATCATAGCCCAGCCGTTCGCCGCCCGCACCGAATTCGATGTCGAAGCCGCTTGGCGAGCGCATATAGAATGAGACAAGGCTGTCCATCTGATGGCGGCCGAGCGAGAGCGTGACCTGCAGTTCGCGTTCCTGAACCAGATCGTAAGCGATGCCCACATCGTCGAGTGCGTTGGCCTCGATGCACATGTGCTGCACGCCCTGCAGCCCGGGAATGCCGATATAGGCGAAACAATGGGTGCGTCGATTGCATCGATAGAAGTGCGCGTCAGGACCTCCGCGCTCGACCATCTCGCTCGGCGCGCCGGCGAACGGCGTCAGCCCCAGAATGCCAGTCGCGAAGTGCTCCAGTTCCTTTGTCATTTGCGGCACCACGACCACTACATGGCCGACCCCTTCAGTGCCCGCGACAAATCCCTGCATTGCCTTGCCCGGCAGGAATGATCCCGGCGTGAAACTCGCTCCGAAAAAGACTTCGTGCGCATACCCGGCCGGATCGTGGACCCGCGCGAATGCCTGCACGCCTCGTTCATGCCGTTCCTCGGGATTGCCGAGTTGCGGTTCCAGGCCTGCTGCGCGCAATTCCTCGACCGCGGTCGCAAACGCCATGTTGTCGCGCAGTTCCCAACCGATATAAGCCAACCGGTCCGTCTTGCCCGGATGGATTGCCACGCGATGATGACGATCGTCCATCCTCAACCGAACGGCGCCATCTTTGCCGCGTT
>Ga0210393_10001670_pt1 | contig 18456 bp, 13 predicted proteins | sample IncBWC27OmetaG_FD_160068 | JGI IMG/M metagenome (GOLD analysis project Ga0210393, IMG submission 160068) | Forest soil microbial communities from Barre Woods Harvard Forest LTER site, Petersham, Massachusetts, United States - Inc-BW-C-27-O ... | reverse complement strand
CTGGCGATCCGTCATAATGGTACCTAAACCGAGGACAACCCAATGAAAGCAATAGCGATCTGTGCGCTCGCCTTCGTGACCACTGCGATGCCCGCCCTGGTTTCGGCCGGCGATCAACACGCCGAACGAGCGACGGCAAAGTCCGCGATTTTCGACAAATTCAAGGCGCTGGAGGGCGTGTGGGAAATGCAGGGAGGCCATGACGAGCACGGTGGTCCCCCCAACGGCAGCGTCTCATACAAGGTGACGGCCGGAGGCAGCGCCGTGATGGAGACATTCTTGGCGGGGAGCGAGCATGAGATGATCACGCTCTACTACATCGAGGGGGACGGAATGGCCCTCACGCATTACTGTATGCTGGGCAACCGACCGCACATGCGGGCCATTCCGTCAAAAGATCCCAACAAGATCACGTTGCGCTGTCCCGAGGGGGAAGATCGCGCGCTGGAGGCCGAGCAACACATGCATCAGGCGACCTTCACGTTCCTCGATGCCGACCATTTCAAATCGGAATGGACCCTTTATAAGGACGGCAAACCCGAGGGAACCCACGCGGCCGTCTTCGTGCGAAAGAAGAAATGAGTGCCCGCGTCTAGCCGAGGAACTCTTGACCGTGTCCTCAACGCAGCCCGAATCCGTCGCGCCGCTCGTGGAGCATTTTTTCCGCCACGAAGCGGCGCGACTCGTTTCCGTCCTGACGCGAGTCTTCGGGTGGCGGAATTTCGACCTCGTCGAGGACATGGTGCAGGCCACGCTGCTGGACGCCCTGCAGGCTTGGCGCAATCAGGTTCCCGAGAATCCCTCCGGCTGGCTGCACCGCGTCGCTAAGAACAAGATCCTCGATGCTCTGCGACGTAACCAGATTGGCCGTCGGGTCGTCGAAGAACTGGCGGCCGACCAGTCGACACGGGAAGGGGGACTCGACGAACTGTTTCTCGACTCCGAAATCGAGGACAGCCAGCTCAAGATGATGTTCGCCTGCTGTCATCCGCGGCTCGCTCGCGAAAATCAGTTGGCGCTCACCCTGAAGGCGCTGTGCGGATTCGGCACTTCGGAGATCGCCCGGGCATTGCTGACGCAGGAAGAAACGGTCAAGAAGCGGCTCCAACGGGCAACCCGCGATCTGGTCGACAATCAAATCGCGCTCGAGCCGCCGCCTGCCGACGAGCTCGTCGCACGGCTCGACAGCGTCCATCAGGTCCTCTACCTGCTGTTCAACGAGGGCTACAGCTCGACCGATGGGGAAGCGGCTATCCGGGAGGACCTGTGTGAAGAGGCGGCCCGACTTTGCCATCTGCTCTGCGCGCAGCCGCGATTTGCCACACCTCCCACGCAGGCGCTGATGGCCCTGATGTTGTTCCACGCAGCCCGGCTCGACTCGCGCGTCGATCCGAGCGGCTTCTTCCTGCTCATTTCCGAACAAGACCGTGGCAAATGGGATCAGGCGTTGATCCAGCGCGCTCGCGAGTTTCTCGATCTGTCGGCCCGTGGCACGGTGGTGTCCGTATTTCATCTCGAAGCGGGCATTGCTTTGCATCATTGCGCCGCGAAGAGCTTTGAAGAGACAGACTGGCCGGCCATCTTGCGGCTGTATGACGCTCTGATCGCCCTCCATCACTCGCCCGTCTATCTGCTCAATCGGGCCATCGTCGTCGCCCAGATCGAGGGGCCGGCCGCCGGTATTCGCGCCTTGGACGAAGCGGGTCTCGACCCGGCCTTGCAGCGCTATTATCTGTTTCATGCGACTCTCGGCGAGTTTTACCGCCGCACGGGGGACTTCGAGCGCGCCCGCCGCCATCTCGAGGTGGCTCGCCGCAAGACGAACTCCCCTTTCGATCGCGAAGTCATCGATCGCCGTCTAGGCCTTTGCGACTAGCTCCCGCATCAGCGGGGTGTGGTTGGAATGGCAAACGCCACAAAGTTATGCTGAAGGCATGCCGTTCTGGGGACAGGGCGTCCGGACGGTCCCCTGCCGATCCACACGATTAGGACATGCGCTATGTCGAAACATGTGACGAAGGTTGATCGCCGCGGATTCTTGAAGACGGCCGGTTCGGCCGGCGCCGCGGCCCTGGCTCCCATGATCATCCCCAGCTCGGTTCTCGGCCGAAACGGGGCTGTCCCGCCCAGTGAGCGAATCGTAATGGCGGGGATCGGCATTGGTAACCGGGGAACTTACGACCTCGGTTGCTTCTTGGAGCAAAAAGACGCCCAGTTCGTCGCGATTTGTGACATCAAAGAGGCCCGCCGCCTCTCGGGTAAGAAAAGAATCGACGGCGCGAACGGTAACGAAGACTGCAAGATGTATCGCGACTTCCGCGAAGTCCTCGATCGCAACGACATCGACGCCGTCCTGATCGCAACCGGGCCCAACTGGCATTGCACCGCCGCCGTCAACGCGGCCCGGGCCGGTAAGGACATGTATTGCGAAAAGCCCTGTACCAAAAACATTGCTCAAAGCCTGGAACTGGCTGACACGATGCGCCGCACGGGCCGCGTGTTTCAGGCTGGTACGCAACGCCGAAATTTGCCCCACTTCGCCTTCGCGTGCTGGCTGGCCCGCACGGGCAAGCTCGGCAAGCTCAAGCGGGCTTATGCGCATCCCGCCGGAATGCAGCCGGTAACCAGCGGCTGGATGCCGCCGGAAAGGGTACCGCCGATCGAGCAGGTCGACTGGAATATGTACCTCGGTCCGGCGGCCTGGCGTCCGTTCAACGCCAAGCAGCTCGACGGCTTCAATTTCGAAAAAGGTGGGGGATTAGTCGGCGGCGGGGTGCTCGAATGGGGCTCGCACTGCGTTGACCTCTGCCAATGGGGCGTCGGCAACGATGGCTGGGCTCCGGTCGAATACAACCCGCCGAAAGACGGCCAGATCGTCGCCCGTTACCCGAACGGCGTCGAGCTGATCTTCCGCGAAAAAGACTGGATTCCACTTGGCTCGTGTCCCGTGCGCTTTGAAGGTGAGACCGGCTGGGTCGAAACGGGGGACAGCGGAAAGATGGTCCTCAGCTCTCCCGAGCTGCTCGCCGGCCGAACGATCCCCGAGATCGGCGGCTATCCGGCCACGTTCCACGTCCGAGATTTCCTCGATAGCGTGAAGTCGCGCAGCCAGCCGAAGGGCAACGCCGACACAGCCTGCTTCGCGCACATCGCCTGTCACGCGACGAATATCGCGCTCTATCTCAATCGACCGATCAAGTACGACCTGGCCAAGCACGAGTTCGTCGGGGACGAGCAGGCCAACCGCTTACGCTCCGAGGCGCTTCGCGAACCCTGGCGAATTTGATTCGTTTGCCGAACGAATCCGCGGACTCGCCAACCGACTTCAAGCGCCGCTTCCTCCCTCGACTTCAACCCTCATTCGGAATTATTGCCGTGCATCCGATTCGTAACATGCTTGCTTGCCTCACGTTGCTTCTTGCTTCTGTCAGCGTCGGCCAAGCCGCCGGCTGGACAATGGAAGGCGGCCGGGTCCCCTCGCCGAAGAAAGAAGCCGATTTGATCGCCGTCCTGCATTCAGACGCTGCCAAAGCGAAGAAAGCCGACGCGTGCAAGGATCTGGCTGTGTACGGCTCCGACAAGGCAGTCGCAGAACTCGGAAAACTGTTGGCGGATGAGCAGCTTGCCTCTTGGGCTCGGATCGCGCTGGAAGCAATCCCCGGTCTGGCGTCGGACGAAGCATTGCGGAAGGGCGTCGATTCGCTCAAAGGGAACTTGCTGGTCGGTGCGATCAATTCGATTGGCGTCCGACGTGACGTGTCGGCCGCCAAGGCGTTGGCCGGCAAACTCGGGGATCAAGATGTTGCGGTAGCCTCGGCGGCGGCAGTCGCCCTGGGGCACATCGGCAATGCGGACGCCGCGAAATCGCTTCAATCCGCGCTGGCTTCGACGTCGGGCAGCATTCGATCGGCCGTGGCCGAGGGACTGGTGTTGTGCGCCGAGCGTGCACTGGCCGCCGGTCATGCGGCCGAAGCTGTGGCGATCTACGACGACGTCCGCAAAGCGGATGTTTCGAAACAGAGAATCCTCGAGGCCACTCGCGGTGCGATTCTTGCACGACGCGACGAAGGGATCCCTCTGTTGATCGAGCAGCTGAAGTCGGACGACAAGAAAATGTTTCGGATGGCCCTCGGTCTGGCGAGGGCGTTTCCCGGCACTCAAGTCGACCAGGCGCTCGCGGCCGAGATCGATCATGCGACGCCCGAGCATGCGGCACTCGTGATCGGGGCGATGGCCGATCGTAAGGCGACGGTGCTCGTCGCTGCGCTCCTCAACGCCGCGACTCGCGGTCCGACTGAGGTGCGCGTCGCGGCGATTGCCGCTTTGGGGCGCGCGGGAAACGACTCGTGCGTGGCGCCGCTGCTGGGCTTTGCCCTCGAGTCGGACTCCGAACTGTCGAAGACCGCAAAGTCGGCATTGATCGAACTGCAGGCGCCCAATGTCGACGAGCACCTCGTCGAAAGGCTGCATGGCACACCAAATGGGCCAATGTATCCGTTGTTGATCGAAGTAGTCGGCGAGCGACGGATCAAAGCGGTCGAAGATCTCGTGAAGGCATTGGAGAGTTCAGACGACGTCGTCCGGGTCGCGGCACTGAAAGCGCTGGGGACGACTGTTCCGGCGGATAAGCTTTCTGTCCTGATCTCGCAGGTGGTCACCCCCAAGCATGAACAAGACACGGCGGAAGCCGAAAAAGCTCTGAAGGCCGCCTGCGTGCGGATGGCCGATCGCGAAGCCTGCGCGAAAGAGCTGGCGGCGGCGATGGAGCGATCCTCGGTGCCGACCAAGATCGCGCTCTTGAAGATTGTGGGCGCGGTGGGCGGAACCGAGGCGTTGACTACGGTCGGCACGGCCGCCAAGGCGAACGATTCCGAGGTGCAGGATGCCAGCAGCCGCTTGCTCGGCGAGTGGATGACGATCGACGCTGCCCCGGTCTTGCTTGATCTGGCGAAAACCGCCCCCGGCGACAAATATCGTGTGCGCGCCTTGCGGGGGTACATTCGAATTGCCCGCCAGTTTGCAATGCCCGAACCGCAGCGAGTGGAGATGTGCGAGAGCGCGATGAAAGCGGCCGTTCAACCGGCTGAACAAAAGCTGGTTCTGGACATCCTCAAGCTGAAGAAATACGAGAGTCCGGCGACGCTCCAATTGGCGGCGAAATTCACGAAAGACTTTCCCAAGTTGAACCACGAAGCCTCGCAGGCCGCAGTTTTCATTGCGCGCGATCTGGGGGATGAAAAACACAGCGGCACGGCGGACGAAGTGAAAGAAATCCTGTCTCACGCGCGGCTCGAAAAAGTGAAGCTCGAGATCGTGAGCGCGGAATATGGAGCGCCCGGCAAACAAAAGGACGTGACCCAAGCCGTGCAAAAGGCCGCGACCGACCTGCAACTGATTTCACTGCCGTCACCCAGCTACGTGGCGGCTTTCGGCGGCGATCCCGCACCGGGCACGCAGAAGCAGTTGAAGATTCAGTACCGCATCAACGGCAAGGCGGACGACGCGACGTTCGGCGAGAATGCGCTGATCATTCTCCCGATGCCGCGGTAACACGCACTAGAGCGTCTTCGTCTTAAACACCAACAGATACGGCACAGCCGGGCGGTCCTCCGTGTCTTTGAAGTTGCCGAATTTCTGGCTGTTCACCCAAATGACATAGGTCTTTCCGCCTTCCAGCTTGACCGGAAGGACGCACGTTCGCTTGTCGGCGAGATACTTGCTCTTGCCGTCGACTTTCGGAAAGCTGGCCTTCGATACCTGTGACCAGGACCAACTCTGGTCGTGCATGTCCTTGCTGAAGGTGACTTGGATCTCGGTCAGTTTTGGATCCACGTCGGCGCTGCCCGCTTCCGGCACGGTCTTCACAACGACCGGACGCGCCGTTTCGACGGTGATGTCCTCACCGCGGGCCGCAAAACTCGCGAGACTGCACACTGCCAGAGCCAACACCAGAGTTTGAGCCTTCATAGCGAATCTCACCATAAAGAGACGTGTAGAATTCCTCGCCGCCGACCTTGGGCCGGTTCGCGGGTCGACACGGCTACGATCGTGTCCTGTTTTGAAGACGACTGCAACAGAAATCTCTGCGGCAGATTGAGTCGCGAGTGAAGTGCGAGGAAGCGACGTGACCAACGCTCAAGCTTGGATCGACCGGCTCCAACTTCGGCGGCATCCAGAAGGGGGCTGGTTTCGAGAGACTTATCGGTCGGAAGAAATATTGAACCGCGCGGCGTTGCCATCCCGGTTCGGCGGCGATCGGGCGTTTTCCACGGCGATTTACTTTCTGATCGAAGGTGAAGACTTTTCTGCGCTGCACCGAATCGAGCAGGACGAGATCTTTCACTTCTACGACGGCTCCAGCCTGACTCTGCACGTGATCGACACGACCGGGAATTACGCGGCGGTCAAACTCGGTCGCGATTTGGGAGCTGGTGAATTGCCGCAGGCCGTCATGTCGGCCGGCTCCATTTTTGGCGCGACCGTCAACGATCCTCGGTCGTATTCTTTGGTCGGCTGCACCGTCGCACCGGGTTTCGATTTCGCCGATTTCGCGATGCCGAGCCGCGAAGAAATGTGCCGACAATTCCCGCAGCATCGGCAGATCGTCGAGCGACTAACGCGGTAGCCGAGTTGCCGGGGGCGATTGTCGTGCATCCCTCCGCGCAAGAACTACGTCAGGTCCGATCGTTTCACGGGATTCATGGACAAATGGCGTCACTAATCCGGTATTTGGGCTGCTGAAGTACCATCTTTCCCTATGGGCTGGGAAACAACTAGAATTCGCACCACGAGAAACCAACGTTCGTGTCAGCGTCACTCCAAGTTCTTGACGGAATGAGCCGTGCCGAAATCGCCCGTGAATGAAGCAGCCGAGCCGGAGGCGACACCGCCTGGGGGCTCTAAACTCGAACGCATCAGGCACCAGCCTCCACCCACGGCGCTTCCTCCACGGCAGCGGGTGAAGTCGAAGAAGCAGGGGTGGAAAAGCCCGCTTCCAGTCGGCTATGGCGTGGTTGGCGCGACGCTATTGGTCGTGGGTGCTGTGTTGGTCTGCCTATGGTCCATGGGAAGCCGCAGTGCCACTAAGGTCGTTGCCGTCGATCAACGCTCGGTGAACGACGGTTTCTCCTCTTTATCGAAAAAACAGTCTCCGGTTGAGGTGACCCCACCCGTTGAGACGGCGACGCCAACTCCGGTCGCGCCGGAAAAGGTGGAAGCGAGTTCAAGTCAGGGTCGCGCGTCGATGGCCCGAAAGCCCAAAGAAGACGCGAGTGACGGATCGGTTCCCCCGGGACAGACTGCGGCTGCGAACGTTGGCGACTCCGCCTCTAGCACGGTGCAGGCCGACAAGGGGAACAAGCCACAAGTTCCGCAGGGCGGTCCGCTTCCCGAGAAGGCAAGCAGGCACGTTCGCTCTGACGGCGGACCCAAGAGAGGGACCTCGATTGAGCAGTATTTCCGGAAGCTCGATGCGAATGGTGACAATCGGCTCGATTCGACAGAGCTTCCTTTGTTCATCATCGGTCGAGCCGACACGGATAAAGACGGCGAGCTGACGCTGAGCGAACTGAAGCGAGCGTTCAAGAGGCTCGGGCAGAAGCTGTTTGATTCTCCCACCCGCTCAGAGTCGGGACTCCCGGGGCTTATGATAGATCGAGCGTCCTGCCCCATGCGGCACTAGTGCGTGCTGTTGGTTGAAGACGGCGCGTCTTCACGGTTGGCGGCCTCTGCATTTCCCGGCAAGGAATCATCGGGATGTCCAAGCGCGAGATCTGCGACACATTCGAGCAAGGACTCGCCTTGCACCGGGCGGGTCGCGTGGACGACGCCGAGCGACTTTATCGCCAGGTGCTGCGCGACCAGTCAAACCATGCCGGAGCGATGCATCTACTGGGTGTGGTGGCGCTCGGCTCGAACCGCTCGCTAGAGGCGCTCGATTGGGTCGAACGAGCGATTGCTGTCGCCCCCGGCAATGCGATCTTTCGTATCAGTCAGGGACAGGCGCTCACGGCACAGCGTCGGCTCGACGACGCAATCGACGCCTATCGGCGGGCGACCGATCTGGCACCCGACTTGGTCGAAGCGTGGTTCGCCCTGGGAATCGCTCTGCAATCGGCCGGTCGACGGCGCGAAGCGGTCGCGGCCTATGAACGCGTGCTCGACCTTCAGCCCGACCATGCCGACGCGTCTAACAATCTCGGCAGCGCATGGGATCAGTTGGGGGAATTGGAGCAAGCGATCGCCGTTTATCGAAAAGCGCTCAAGCGGGAACCAGAACGAGCAACCACGCTCAACAATTTAGGGAGCGCTCTCTCTCGATGTGGACGAGTGGAGGAGGCGGTCGCCGTCTGCCGGCGTGCGATTGAGCTCGAGCCTGATTTCGCCGCCGCCCACAACAATTTGGGCCTCGCGCTCACGTCGAGCCGACGACTCGACGAAGCTGTCGACGTGCTCCATCAGGCGGTCGATCTTCGTCCCGATTTCGCAGAGGCGTGGTACAACCTGGCCAATGCCTTGAACAAGCGGGCCGACTTCAACGAGGCGACGGCTGCCTATCGCCGCGCGTTGAACCTTCGGGCCGACTGGGCCGAGGCCCACATCAATCTGGGCAATACCCTTCAGGCCCGTAGCGAATTTGAAGCCGCGGTCGATTCCTATCAGCGGGCTCTTACCTTGGAGCCCGATCATGTCGATGCGCTCAACAACTTGGGAAGCGCCCAGCGCGACCTGGGACGCGTCGACGAAGCCATCGCGGCTTTTCACCGTTGCATTGCGCTGCGTCCCGGTTTTCACGTCGCCCACTGCAACTTAGGAAACGTGTTGCGGGATTCTGGGCAGATCGAAGAGGCCGTCGATGCGTATCGGCGGGCCGTTGTACTGTGTCCGACCGACACAATCTCTCACAGCAATCTGGCCTATGCTGTCCATTTTCACCCTCGGTACGATGGGGCGGCCATCCTGGGCGAAAACTTGGGTTGGCATGCGGCGCACGCCGCCGGTCTTCGTGGCGAATCGGCCCGGCATCTCAACGACCGCGATCCCGATCGACGCTTGCGGATCGGATATGTCGGGGCTGACTTCCGCGACCATTGCCAGTCGCTGTTCACGATTCCTCTCTTGTCGCGACACGATCACGAGCAATTTGAGATCGTCTGTTACGCGAATCTGACTCGTCCGGACGCCGTCACTCAACGAATCAGGCAGTATGCCGATCGGTGGCGCGTGATTGCCGGCCGCAGCGATGCCGACGTGGCCGATGATATTCGAGCCGATCAAGTCGACATCCTGGTCGATCTGACGATGCACATGTCCAACGGTCGCCCACTGCTCTTCGCGCGGCGGCCCGCGCCTGTGCAAGTCGCCTACTTGGCCTACCCAGGAACGACCGGACTCGCCGAGGTCGACTATCGACTCACCGATCCGTATCTCGATCTGCCCGGTGAAAGTGATTGTGATTACGCAGAGAAATCGCTTCGCCTGCCGGAGACGTTTTGGTGTTACGATCCGCTGACGGACGTGCCCTCACCTGGGCCGCTCCCTGCGACCGCTGCCGGACACATCACCTTCGGCTGCCTCAACAATTTCAGCAAAGTGAACGCGACGACGCTGCAGCTTTGGAGTGGCGTCCTGCGGACGGTTGCCGATTCGCGATTGCTGCTATTATCGCCACGCGGTGGGCATCGCGCGCGGGTTCTGGGCAGGTTTAGGCACGCCGGTATCGACTCGGATCGGATTGAGTTCGCGGAATATCTGCCCCGGCCGCAGTACCTCGAGCTCTATCGACGGATCGATTTGGGGCTCGATACGGTTCCATATAACGGGCATACGACCAGCCTCGACTCGTTCTGGATGGGCGTTCCGGTGGTAACACGCGTCGGCCGCACCGCGGTCGGCCGCGCGGGCTGGAGCCAACTTTCCAATCTCGCATTGACGGAGCTTGCAGCCTGGAACGACGACGACTTCGTTACCATTGCGTCGGGCCTCGCGCACGACTTGCGCCGCCTGACGCAACTCCGCGCTACTCTCCGCGACCGCATGCAGGCATCGCCGTTGATGGACGCGCCCCGCTTCGTGCGCCATGTCGAGGCGGCTTATCGCGTCATTTGGCGCGAATGGTGTCAGCGTGACTGACGACGACGGATGGCCGCCGTGCAGCCGCCGATCAATCGGCTCGACCTAGGGTTTGCTCTGCTTACGGACCCAAGAGCGATCTCGTCGCGAAACTCGGGCTTCATGATGCAAGTGACGTGGCCGGCTCGGGCGATCTCGACGACCGACCAGTCCGGACGGCTCCGACGCAAGGGCGCGACATAGAGCTGCTTGACTGAGTCGCGATCGCCGACGGGAACCTCGACGGGCGCGGCGATCTTTTTCAACTCGTCTTCGGTCACGGCGAATTCGGTGACCCCCTTGAAAATGCGGGCGGGACGTGGCCTCGATCACGGCCCGGAGCGCGTTCCCAGAATTTCTGCAGTGGCGTGCCCGCACGAAACCAACCCATCCCCCCGACCAACCCCGACTTCACGCGCTCCGGATGCGAGGCCATGAACTTGACCGCAATCATGCCGCCGATGGAATAGCCCACGATATGGGCCTTTTGGATTTTCAAGTGGTCGAGCAGTGCAACGATGTCGTCGATGATGGCCTGCCCATAGGCCTCTTCCTTTTCCGGCTTGTCGGAACGACGGTGTCCGGGCAGGTCGAAAGCGATCACCCGATGGTCTTTCGCCAATTCACCCAAAACGCCAGTGAGTTGCCAATTGACGTTTGTGCTCGAATGGAGCGCGTGAATCAAAAGCACCGGCTCCCCAGTACCCCTCGACCACGTAATGGATCTTGACGCCGTGGCAGTCGAGGACCTGGACCGAGGGCGGCGCTGCCTCCGAAAGAGAGCCTGACAGCAAGAAAACCGCCAGGCCGGTGAGCAGCGTCGCGCTTTCTATCGCGCCGTAGTGCGAGACGTGAGCAATCTTTCAAAGGGGCGCGCCGCCTGAGAATTATCGAATCGGCCCTGACATATTTGATTTCCAGCGGCGGAGCTCGTCAGGCAATGGAACAGCCGACGACGAATGCCGACGGCAGTCGCCCAAAAAGCCAAGGCCACGGAGCGGGCATTTCAAGTTACGAATCCGGCTCAGAAAGAACAAAGGACTCACCACAGCCGGCTTTGGTTATCGACGTGATGTGGCGACAGGCTTGGTAGGCTCTCTCATTAGGGTGTGAATCTCTTTTTCCACTTTGATCATGCGATCCCAATTCTCCAGTCGCTTCAGATCCTGCGGCGATCTAGGCGGAACCATCGAGCGTTCGAGATCTTGTCTGTTCTGTTGCATCGTCTTTCCGGGCTCCAGATTGCAGATGACTTTCTTTTCTCCAACGACTATCTCCAGTGTCTGAGGATTGACTGGCGAAGCCGCGCCGATTGACGCAGGCAAATCGGAAAAACGAGATGCTTCCAACACTCGCCTGAGATCATTTATTTGTTCCGGGCTGCATCTACCGTGCCGGGATGGTGGCGAAATCCGCTTTTCAAAAAAGTCGGATACTGACCAGGCTCCGGTCGCGTCCAATATCCATAACTGACCGGTCTTACCGGCGAATCCGACCTGCTCCACCTTCATTCGGAGAACTTCCGGATTTGAATGCCCATTGTGCTTTGGTTCGCCGCCTGCTGTCGCAGTCTGCAGCATGCAGGTGGCGACAAGAATCGAAGCTAACGGTCGCATTTTGCACCTTAAGAAAAAACCTCTCGCATCTCATTAGACGCTTCACTGAGATGAGGCGTTCCCAGCTAAGGCGACCTTGAGATTCAGATTTGCAAGTCGTTACCCGGTTGAGTCCAAATTCTTGCGTAGTCTGCCGGGGCAGGGAAGGGCCAATCTCGCCGGCTAGTTCACCTTCGCAAGCCGCCACGACATGGCTCAAATCGATGTGCTAAGGCGTCCCCTTCTTAGATCTGGAGCCGAAACAAGCATCAGCGAGAACACCGTGCGTTGTGACTCGCGTTTCGCAAAGTCTCGGCTCCTCATTGCATCCGACTCGACGTTCCTCCTGGCAAACCGACCGACGCTCGCCCTAGGACCAAAACGGCTGCGTTGCTCTGCAACCTGCGCGGCGCAAACAGATGCGTACTTGTACGTGTCGTACTCTCGTACGTATTTACCACTAAAAGCAAGAAGTAGAGCAAAGGCTGTGCCGTTATGAGATTAAGAAAAGCTGTTCCTACGATGTTTTAATGATTGAAAATGACATTTGTATCGGTTAGGAAGAGTGCCATCTTTGCCTAGAGTGGATATTTTGGTCTATCACAGTGAGGAGCACGGTATGCGTAAGATGGATTGCATCAGCCGGCGAGCGATTGGAGTTCTCATCACCCTCGTCACGACAACAGTCGCCCCCATGCCCAACAAAGCTGTCTTCGGTCAGCAGGCGCAAGTAGGGCCAAGCTATGCGAAAACAGAGCTGAAAGTCGACGAGGTCTACCTGCCTGTGGAACGTATCGCACCAACTGCGGGACACGGTGCTCCGGCCGGGGCCGCTCTGGCGACCAGCCCGATGGGTCGAAGAGAGGTCGCCGCCTACGCGAAATCGACCTTGGACATCGAAGATACGACCGTCGACGAAGCGGCGTCTATTCGGATTGGCAATCGCGGCTATTACAACTTTCGAGTTGTTCATTCGGGTGTTCCCCTCGCTCGCATCTCCTCGATCGCCTTGATGACTGGCAAGGACAATGAGGTATTGCTCTCGCGGCGACGTAATATGCCCTCGAAATATACCACGGCCGAACCGTCGATCGCTGAAGCAGCAGCTCGGCAAACTGCCTCTGGCGATTTCCAACAACGGACAAAGCAGGGCAAGGCGCAGATTAGGGACGCGTCGCGGGTCTACTGGAGAGACTCTGAAGGCACTGGACGACTTTGTTGGTCGATTACGATCGAAAATGGATCTCTCGAAGACCCGTGTGCTGCAATGTATTACATTGATGCGACCCGCGACGGATCAATTGTTCATACGCAAAACTTGATTCACTTCGATCACACGGGCTTCGCGCGTGGTGATGTGTGGGCCAGCACCCCTCTTCAGCCATCAGCGCAACTTCCGCTGGGATTTCTGGAGGTAAATCGAGTTGGAAATGGCGGTGGGGCAGTGCCCTCGTCGATGCAGGGACGGTACGACTTTCAGCCCGGCAACGGCAGCGTTCAGATCAACGGTACGCTACGTGGGCCGTTTTGCGTGATTTCTGACCAGTCGGCGACACCCATCGTCAACGCCGCCGGGTCGGGCAACCAATCCGCGGACATCAATCTCAATCTGGCTGCCACCCAGACGGCGCAATTGGCGCAAACGAGCGCGTTTTACTGGATAAATGTCGCGCACGACTTCGCTAGTGCCTATCTCCTTCCTTCGCATTTGCATGCGATTCCAACGCGCGTCAATATCAATCAGTCGTGCAATGCATTTTTTAGTTCGGCCGACGTATCAATTAACTTCTTTCATGGCGGAAACGGATGTCAGAACACCGCCTATTCAGACGTGGTGGTGCACGAATATGGCCATGGAATCGACCATTCGTTCGGAGGGATTCATCCGGGAGCAGATGGTGAAGTCGGCGGTTCTGCCTACAGTGAAGGATTCGGCGACGCACTAGCGGCACTGGTCACGCGGCAGCCGCTCGTTGGACGAGACTTTCAGGGGGCGGGAACCTCATTGCGCGATGCGCGAACGGTTGTGACGTATCCCCAGCCAGCGGGTACCGACGCACACCTTTATGGCCAGGTTTATTCGGGCTTCGTGTGGGAGTTTGTTCAGGAACTAAGAAAATGCGATTCTGACGATAGCGCATTCGAGACCGCTAAAGCGATCGTCTTGGCCTCCGCTTTCCTTGACCCGTCAAATATTCGGGATGCCATTCGTCTCGCATTTGTCGTCGACGATGATGACAATGATCTCACGAACGGCACTCCACATTTCAAGCAATTGGCCCACGCGGCGGACAGTCGAAAGATTCCCCGTCCTGCGGATCCCAGCACGTCGGCTCAACCGCGATACGTGTATCGAGGCGGCAACGGTGAGCATCATCTGATTATCGATACCGGAACCGCAGGGTACTGCTGGCCAAGTGCAGCCCTGGCGGGGTCTCCTAATACGGACTGGCTTACAAGGCTGCAGTTTAGCTCAGCCGACACGAACTATTGGTACTTTTGCGAAGCGGAGTTCCCGGGTTACAAATGGGCATTCGGAAAAGACGCCGGTTACGACGGCCTGTTCGACGTCTACTTCTTGCCGAACGGCGAAAATGGTCATAAGTGGGTTTTGTTTCAAAGGGCAAAGCGTCTGGAATTGGTTAACGCAACTGCAGCAGGATTTAATTCTAGAAAGTAAATGGTTGCGGACCGCCGCTCGTCGACAGGATCTCCTTCAGATGTTTCGAATCGGTTGTTGGTTCTTACGCGTTGAAGCTGGAGGAGATCCTCAGTCGGCACAGGAGCTAAGCCGCTTTGATTGCACTCGCCGGCGAAGGTCGGAACCGTCATGCGACGGCCGGGTGTTCCAGCACCTCCGCGAGCAGGGCCGACTCTTTGCGGCTGCCCACGGCGAACGGCGTGCGCTGATGCAGGCTAGTCGGTTGGATGTCCAGAATCCGATGGTGACCGTCCGTGGCGACGCCCCCTGATTGCTCGGCCAGGAACGCAATTGGGTTGGCTTCGTACATCAGGCGGAGCTTGCCTTCTTCGTGACGGGCGGTCGGCGGGTAGAGGAAGATTCCTCCCTTGATCAGCGTGCGGTGGAAATCGGCCACCAGCGAGCCGACGTAGCGGGACGAGTAGACGCGCCCTGCTTTTCCCTCGCGCAGGATGCTGAGATAGCGCTGATAGCCGGCCGAAAAGCTCGCGGAGTTTGCTTCGTTGACCGAATAATAAGGTCCGCTATCGGGCATTTTCAAATTGGGGTGCGTCAGCACGTAAGCGCCGATGAGCGGGTCGAGCGTGAAGCCGTGCACGCCGTTCCCGGTGCTGTAGACGAAGAGCGTCGAAGCCCCGTACAGAACGTAACCCGCCGCAATTTGTCTGGTGCCCGGTTGAAGTACGTCGACCAAGGGCTCGCGCGCGCCCGTCTCGTCGGTGTCACGGCGCAGGATGGAAAAGATCGTGCCGACGCTGACGTTGACGTCGATATTGCTCGAGCCGTCGAGCGGGTCAAAAATCACAATGTATTTGCCGTAGCGCGGATCACGGAGCGTGACGACCGGCTCGTCGTTCTCTTCGGACGCGAGGACCCCGACGTTGCCGCGGCTGCCCAGACACGACAGCAGGGCATGATTGGCGAGGATGTCGAGCTTCTGCACCGACTCTCCCTGAACGTTCGTGGTCCCCGCGCTGCCGATCACGTCGACCAGGCCGGCTCGGCGAATCTGGGCGGCCACGACCTTCGTCGCCAGAGTGATGCCTGAAAGGAGCCACGAGAATTCGCCGCTCGCGTGCGGCTGGACTCGTTGCTGTTCCTGTTGAATGTGTTGCTGGACGGTCAAGAACGAATCGCGCTGCATCGGGGGCCTCAGAATCTGCGCCAATCGCAGTGAATTGCGAGCAAGAAATGCGCAATAGAAGTGCGACGGAAGCGCTTAGATGGGGGGCATCCTATGGTGGTGGGCCCGCGGTTGGCAAGCGGGAAAAGTGCGCGCCGATTTCCGGCAGTCGCACTCCGATCAACACGTAAGCATCCGATAGAGGCGGCTGAATCGCCCGGCAGTCGAAACGCATCTCACATTTTCCGCCCGTTGCGCCATCCTGCGACAAATTTGACATTTGTGCGGCTTCGCACATTTCTTCGTGAAGCGCCCCTGTTATGATTTTCGGTGGGGCAGGCTGAGAGTCGAGCGAACGGGGTGGTTTCGCTCCTCTTGCGTGCTGCTCGCGAACGGAAACGCACGCCGCGGGCCTCGACGTGCAAGGAGAATCGGATGCGGCGCGCGAGAGGCTTCACACTGGTTGAGTTGCTGGTGGTAATCGGCGTCATCTGCGTGCTGATGGCGCTGTTACTGCCCGCCGTTCAACAGGTGCGCGAAGCGGCCCGGCGGACACAGTGTCGCAATAATCTCAAGCAGATCGGCCTGGCGTTCCACAATTACGAGAGCGTCAACCGAGTCCTGCCTCCCAGTTCGACCAGCCGAATCGATCTGGGTGTTTGGAGCCCCGAGCCGACGCAGTACGCGCTGCACAGTTGGGCCGGCATGCTGCTGCCGTTCATCGAATTGCAGACCATTGTGCTGCAGGTGAACTACGATGTGTCGGCCCTCGACGCGCTCAACAAGCAGGCCGCCTCGCAGATCATTCCCGTGTACCGTTGCCCGTCCTATACGGGGCCCGATTACAGTAATTCTGCGTTCTATCTGCCCTTATCGAAGAAATATGCGATCCGAAATTATGCGGTGATGGGAGCGACGACGATCGGCAAGCTGTATTTGCATCCCGATGGTGTGTTCTACGCGATGTCCTCCACGCGAATGGGGGACATCAAGGACGGAACGTCAAACACCATCTTTGTCGCGGAAACTCGCGAGCCCGAGGCGGCCGTTTGGATTGACGGCGGAACCGGCTCGATAACGTCGCACCCGTACGACCAGACCAGTCCGCCCGAATACGCGCTGCCCCAGGTTGGGATCAACTACACGCCCTATTTCGTTCCAACCGACGGGCAGGGCATCGACTCCAAGTACGGCCCCTCGAGCATGCATCCGGGCGGCGTGCTGCACCTCTTTGGGGACGGCACGGTCCATTTCATCGCGCCGAATATCCAACCGACCGTCTACGACGCACTGGTTACACCGGACGGTAAGGAAACCATCAAAGGTCTCTTGATCGACTGAGGCGGGATTCGCCTGTCGCTTCGGCTGGGCTAGAGGGTTGCGAGCAATTCTTCGATGGAGCGTAAATCGGCAACCTGCGGGCGGCATGTGCCCCGCTCGCAAACGTAAAGCGTCGGCTGCTCGTCGACCGCCGTCTTTCCCGCCAGAGTCTCGCGTAGGAGTGGCGCGATCGACGAGTCGCCAGCATCGGCGGATCGTCGTGCGATGACCGCGTTTGGCAGAAAATACTTATTGAGCGCGCGCAGCACACTTGTCGTTTCGTCGTGCGATTGGCCATCAACCAGGACCAGTTCGTACGACGGTCCGAGCAAATCGTCGAGCGCCAACAGGGCCTGACCGGTGGCCATCGTCACACGAGCCATCTCGCCGGAGAGCATTTCCAGCGTGCCTCGTGCGGCGGCGTCGAAGTCCTCTCGCCCGCACAGCCGCGCGAGTCGCAACAGTGAATAGGCCGCCATGCCGTTTCCTGAGGGGGTCGCATTGTCGTGCAGATCTTTGCTGCGAGCGATCAGCGTCTCGTGATCGTGCGCGGTGTAGAAGAATCCTCCCGCGGCACTGTCGGCGAAATTAGCGATTAAGTCGGCCGCGAGTTCGGCAGCGGCCGCCACGTAACGGGGGTCGAAGGTCGCTTGATAAACCTCGGCGAGGGCGTCGAGCGCGCAGGCGTAATCATCGAGGTAGGCGGCCAGCCGCGCCGTTCCGTCTTTGAAAACGTGCAGCAATCGCCCTTCTGGTGTTCGCAGCCGACTCAGCAGGAAGTCGGCACTCCGCGCAGCCCCAGCCGTAAATCGCCGTTCATCCAGGACACGTCCAGCGCGGGCCATCGCCGCGATCATCAGGCCGTTCCAGCCGGCGAGGATCTTGTCGTCACGCCCCGGATGGACGCGCTGTTCCCGACGCTCAAAGAGCTTCTTCCGGCCACTTATGAGCAAGAGATCGAGATCGGCTTCCGAAAGTCCGAGCACGCGGGCCGCTTGCGCCGTCGTTTTAACACGGTTGAGGATGTTGTGACCTTCCCAGTTTCCCTCCGGGGTCACGTCGTAGCAGTAGCACAGAACGCGGCTCTCTTCGGGCGCGAGCACTGACTCGATTTCGTCCTTAGTCCAAACGAAGAATTTGCCCTCCGCGCCTTCGCTATCTGCGTCTTGAGTGCTGTAAAAGCCGCCGTCAGAATGCGTCATTTCGCGAAGCACATAATCCATCGTTTCGCGGACGATCGTCGCAAAGCGCGGCTCGCCGGTTGCCTGAAAGGCGTCCAAATAGGTCGAGGCGAGCAGGGCGTTGTCGTACAGCATCTTCTCGAAGTGGGGGACGAGCCAGCGGGCATCGGTCGAGTAGCGATGAAACCCACCGCCGAGATGATCGTAGATTCCGCCGGCCGCCATGTTGTCGAGCGTGAGCACCGCGACATCGCGCGCGTCCGAACGTCCGAACCGCTTCCAAGTCCGCAACAAGAGCCGCAGATCCATCGGATGCGGAAATTTGGGCGCACTGCCGAAACCGCCGTGGACCCGGTCTGCAATTCGCAGGCGCGTTTCTTCAGCCACTTCGAGCAGCGAAACATCGAGGCTTTCGGGGGCGGCATA
>Ga0210393_10001669_pt1 | contig 18457 bp, 18 predicted proteins | sample IncBWC27OmetaG_FD_160068 | JGI IMG/M metagenome (GOLD analysis project Ga0210393, IMG submission 160068) | Forest soil microbial communities from Barre Woods Harvard Forest LTER site, Petersham, Massachusetts, United States - Inc-BW-C-27-O ... | reverse complement strand
AGCCGCCAGAGCGGCTAACCAGGTCCATGGGGAAATACGAACCGTCATCGTGGTAGGGTAGCGGACTAAACTGTCACAAGGATTACACAGGCGGTAGGAGGACCATACGGGTATCCGCCACCGAGTCACACAAAAGAACGCCCTGACGGCACTCGTCGCTGTGGGACTAGTGCTACGTGTCTGGCAGTATGCCGCGAACCCGCCGCTCCGCGGCGCGGTTCGCCTCCGGGGGGCAAACCCCAACTACGCCCCCCGGACCCCCCAGTAACATCGAGTCATGCGCATGGGTATCCGCTACCGAGTGACGCAAGGGAACGCACTCACGGCACTCGTCGCTGTGGGACTTCTGCTGCGTGTCTGGCAGTATGCCGCGAACCCATCACTGTGGTACGACGAGCTGTCGATCGCCCGCAACCTGACGCAGCTCTCGCTGCGCGAGCTGGTGACCGGGCCGCTCCTGTACACGCAAGTCGCGCCAGTGGGATTTATTGCGGCCTTGAAGATCACAACACTGATCTTCGGGACGAGTGACTTGGCGCTGCGATTGGTTCCGCTCCTCTGTGGGATCGCCGGGCTGCTGCTCTTCCGGCGCCTCGCCGTACGGACGCTCGACGGGACTGCGGCGACGATCAGCGTCGCGCTCTTCGCGCTCGCACCTCCATTGATCCGCTACAGCACCGAGCTCAAACAATACGGCATGGACGTGCTGATCACCGTGGCGCTCATGCTCGTGGCCTTGGACCTTCTCGATCAGCCCACGACCCGCCGATGCGTCATCGCGGGGCTAGCCGGGTTCGTGGTCATCGTGTTCTCGCAGGCCGCGATGTTGGTCATGGCCGGGATCGGCGCGGCTCTCCTCGTCATGCGCCGGGGACCGGTGCTCATCACCGTCGTGCTCTGGGCGCTGGCCTCGATCCTCGGGCTCGTCATCGCGCGACACACCACGACTCCAGAGACCATCGCGTTCATGCATGGCTTCTGGGGCGTGCGCCACGGCTTTCTTCCACTGCCGCCGCGCCCCACAACCGGCATCGCGTGGATGTGGACTCGGATGACGCAACTTTTCACCGAGCGGTGGATGCTGGAGTACCCACTGCCACTCCTCTACTCGGTCCTCACGGTCCTCGGCGTCGTCGTGCTCTGGCGCCAGCGCCGCTCGCTCGCGCTCATACTCGTCGGGCCGTTCGTGATGACCCTGGTCGCCGCGGTGGCGCAGCAATACCCGTTTCATACCCGGGTTGTTCTGTTCCTTTTGCCGAGCGTCCTCATGGCGCTCGCGGCGGTGATTGCCTGGGTCAAGCGACCGCTCGTCATGGCGGCGCTGCTGCTTCCACCACTGTATACGATCGTGACGAAACGACCACCGTACGTGGTCGAGGCTTACAAGCCCATGTTCGCGTTCTTTCAAGTGCATCGGCAACCGGGCGACTCGGTGTACGTGTTCTCGACCACGTCCGAGGCGGCGGATTTCTACGGACCTCGGTACGGGCTGGCTGCCGGGACCTATTACGTGGGGATCTGCGATCGGAAAGACACGCGGCCGTTCATCGTGGATATGGATCGATTCCGGGGCACGCCACGGCTCTGGGTATTGACCTCCGGACCGGCGCCATACACGTGGGCGCGCCGAACCATCGGCCGCTATCTCGGCACCATCGGAGTGCACACGGATTCGATCGTGATGCCGGGGTTCGAGTTCACCCCCGTGAGCGCGGACTTGTACAATCTGAGCGACACGGCGCGACTCGCGTCGGCCGAGGCCGCGACGTTTCCTGTCGACGCTCTCCCGGACACAGTCCATCCGGGGTGTCGCGACCTCAGACCACCGCGGCGGTCTGTGGCACCGGTGAGAAACGCACCGTAACGCGTGTGCCTTGTCCCACCGTGGACACGAGCTCGATCTCCGCGCCGTGCGTATCGGCGATCCACTTCGCGATCGAGAGACCGAGTCCTGCTCCATCGGACCGCCGGCGCGCGTCGTCGCCGCGGTAGAACCGATCGTAAATGCGCGGGAGATCGGCGGCCGAAATGCCGACGCCGGTATCCTCGACCGTCACAATCGCACGGCCGTCGGTCGATCGTACGCTCAACGAGACCCTGCCACCGGTCGGCGTGAACTTCACCGCGTTGTCGAGGAGAATCACGAGGAGCTGCCGCACGAGCGTGGGGTCGGCCTCGACGGGCGCCTCCTCGAACTCCGTCACGTCGAGATCGACGCCGTGCGTCTCGGCGAGCACCCGGACGCCGCTCACTGCGTCGAGCGCCAGGTCGTCGAGGTAGAGCTGCTGCCGCACGATGGCCCGCTCGCCGGCGTCGACCCGCGCCAGGGTCAGGAGATCGTCGACGATGCGACCCATCCGCTCGGCCTCGAGCCCGACCGAGGTCAGCGCGTCGACGTAGGCCTCGGGCTGTCGCTCGCGAGAGAGCGCAACGTCCGCGCGGCTGCGGAGCACCGAGACGGGGGTCCGGAGCTCGTGGGCTGCGTCGGCCACGAATCGCCGCACATAGGCGAGGTTGCGCTCAATCGGCTCGATCGCCTTCCAGGCGAGGAACCAGCCGCCCACGGCGACCAGGAGCACCGCACCCACCGCGCCGGCGGCGAGGGCGGCGATCAGTCGAGCGTAGCGGTCCTCGAGCTCGATGCGGTCGGCCACCGCGACGACGATGTACTGCCGGCCACCGCGGACCTGGAAGCGCTCGGCGTGGGCCTGAAACAGGCGCTGGTGGGGGCCGTGGCGGTCGAGCTTGAAACGCTGATCATCCGAGCCCGCCTTGGCGGCGATGGCTGCGACATTGAGGACCGGCTCTGGGACCTCGAGCGGCACAATCGGCGTGCCGGTCGAGTCGAGCAGGTACAACCGGCGCTCCGGGATCACGAGCTCCGAGAACGCGTCGACGAGGTGCGTCGGGCCGAGTGCCGCTTCGGATTCGCGGATCTGCGTGGCTCGCTCGGCGGCCTGGGTGGCATCGACCAAGGACTCGTCGAGCTCCTCGGCCAAGCGGCGGGCGATCACCGTAAATACCAGGACACCGAGAACGAACAGAATGAGGCAGAACGTTCCGGCGTACCACGCGGTCAGCTGCAGCCGCAGCCTAGTGAGAGGCTTCACAGGCCAAAACGATAACCGGCGCCGCGAATGGTGTGGATCAACTTCGGCTCGAAATCGTCGTCGATCTTGCGACGGAGGCGGCGCACCAGGACCTCCAAGACGTTCGTGAACGGGTCATGATTGTCGTCCCATACGTGCGCGGCGATCGCGGCCCGGTCGACGACTTTGCCCTCATGCCGCGTAAAGAATTCCAGCAGCGCAAATTCTTTCGCGGTCAGGATGATGGCGCGCCGGCCCCGTTGCACCTGGCGCGTCTCGAGATCCACATCGAGATCGGCCACGCGAACGCGTTGTGGCGCCAATGCGGGTTGGCGCCGGGAGAGGGCGCGCACGCGGGCGAGCAGCTCGCGGAACGCGAATGGCTTCGTGAGGTAATCGTCCGCCCCAGCCTCGAGCCCGCGCACGCGATCATCGATCGCGTCGCGCGCCGTGAGCATCAGGATCGGCGTCGCGATCCCGCGGGAGCGAATCTGCGCGCAGAGGTCGAACCCGCTGCCGCCCGGCAACAGCACGTCCAGGATCATGACGTCGTACGTGCCGAGCACAGCGCGGTCGCGCGCGGCGGGCACATCAGCGGCGACGACGACCTCATAGTGGTGATCCGCCAGGCCATCGGCGAGAATCGACGCCAGCTCGGGGTCGTCTTCGACGATGAGCAGTCTCACACAGCCAGAGAACCTGCGCAGTAGCGGTCGAACGCGTCGGTCAGATCATGGGCGATGTCGTCGGCCGACCGTCCCTCGATCTGGTACCGCTCGAGCATGAATACCAGCTGGCCGTTCTTGAACAACCCGATCGACGGCGATGAGGGCGGGTAGCCCACGAAGTAGCTTCGGGCGCGCTGGGTCGCATCCTGGTCCTGGCCGGCGAACACCGTGGTCAGCGTATCCGGGCGCGTCTCGTGCTGGAGCGCGCGGGCGATCGCGGGCCGGGCGTTTCGCGCCGCGCAGCCGCAGACGGAATTCACGACTACCAAAGTCGTCCCACTGGCGCCGCGCAGCTTCGCGTCGACGGCATCCGCCGTCCGGAGCTCCTCGACGCCAAGGCGCGTCAGCTCGTTGCGCATGGGGGCGACCAACCGCTCGTCATATATGCTCATGCATGTAATATACACCACATGCACCCAGTCCTTGTCAGCGGGGCCGCAGGGTTCATCGGCTATCGGTTCGTGGAGCGATGCCGGAAAGAAGGGATTCCCGTGGTGTCGGTCGACGCGAGAGAGCACTTCATGGCCCGCCCCGAGCATCGGGACCTGGACACCGGGGCGATTGTCGATCGGCACGAGCTGTTCGACTGGCTGGGCGCCGCGCCGCGCGCGCTCACGGGCATCGTGCACCTCGGTGCGTGTACCGACACGACGGAGACGGACGAGAAGCTGTTTACCAGGGACAACGTCGAGTACTCCCAGCGCCTCTGGACGTATGCGACCGAGCGCCAGGTTCCCTTCGTCTACGCCTCCAGCGCCGCAACGTACGGAGACGGCACGCTCAGCTATGACGACGACGAGTCCGTCATCCCCCGTCTCCAGCCCCTGAACGCGTACGGGAGATCGAAGCAGGCATTCGACCGCTGGGTCTTGCAGCAGGGCTCCACACCGCCGGCGTGGTCGGGGTGGAAGTTCTTCAACGTTTATGGGTATGGGGAGCGGCACAAGGGGCACATGGCCAGCGTCGTCATGCACGCGTTCGATCAGCGATGGGCTGGGGGGCCGATTCGCCTCTTCAGGAGTCACCGCGCCGGTATCGCCGATGGACACCAAGCGCGTGACTTCATCGCCGTGTCCGACGTTATCTCGGTGCTCATGTTCGCGCTGACCAAGCCCGTCGCGCGGGGCATCCGCAACCTCGGGACGGGTACCGCGCGGACCTACCTCGATCTCGCCCGTGGCGTATGCCGAGCGCTCGGCAAGTCCGAGAAGATCGAGTTCGTCGATACGCCGATCACGATCCGCGACAAATACCAGTATTTCACTCAGGCCAGAATGACACGCCTGAGAGATGAGGGATATCGGGAGCCGTTTACGACACTCGAGGCGGGGATCGCTTCGTACGTCGGCGCGCTAGTTGATGAAGCCGTACGCGATCGGCTCCCGGTCTAGCGGCCCGGATACCCACACGCGCTGACCGACGCGCGCGCGCAGATTGGGCGAAGGGTTCACCAACGCGTGTCGCTCGCCGTCCTCAGTCACGATGTAGAGCGTGCCACCGTCCATGACGAGCTTGCCGTCCGTCGCCGGCTGGCCATTCGCGCTCACGACGGTAAAGCTCTTGACGGTGAACTGATCGCCAGCGCGCTGACCGACGACCTGGACCTGCAGTCCATCGAGCCGCTGCAGCGTCGGCGGGCCGACCAAGCGCAGCGCGATCCCCGAGTAGCCAGGGATGATCACCGTCCGTGGAAACGGGTCGGTCCCGACGACCTGGATCGTGCCGATCACGGTGTCGCCCTGGACGGACTTGACGGTTGGCTCCGTCCGGGCGCCACTGTGACACGCAAGGATGATTGCGGCCGAGAAGGCCAGCCATGCCGAGCTCATTGCACTCGAATAATACCGATCCGGAGTCCGCTGGACGTGCTGATGCTGCCACCGCTACCATTTTGTAACTGGATGTACTGCTTCCCACTCCCCGTCGAGGTGAGCAGGAAGTACGAGGCCGCCGTGCCCGCCACGCCCGTCACCTTGGCGTTGATGTTGCCCGTGCTGAGCGCCGCGGGTTGCATCGGCCACACCGGCGTGTTCGAGAAGTTCTGGCCGAACAGCCCGCAGGGCACTAACTGATTGGCGGTGTTGAGACACTGTAGCGACGTCTGACCCAGGTAGAAGATCTGCCCGAAGTTGAATGACGGAATCGTGGTCCTGACGTCCACGGCGGTATATGTCGCCGTGTCGTAGATCGCGCTCGCCATGGCGAAGTAGACGAGCAACTCCTGCACGCTCTTTCCCGTATGCGATGACACGTTCGCGAGGCCGCTCAGCGTCGGCTCGTTCACGAGCGACATAATCAACGACGGCTCGGTCGTGGCGTACTGATCGAGCACCCAACGGGCGAATGCCCAGCCTTCGCCGTAGTTCGTCGGCGTGGCGTTGCTGCCGGTGTTGCCGAATCCGAGCCCAGTCGGCGATTGGCTTTCGGCCGCGAGGTAGTCGAAGAAGAACGGCAGGTGACTGCCGGTGAGCGCGACCGGCTTTGTCCCGAGCGAGTCCTGGCACGCGGGTGTCTCGTTGGGGCCGAGGTAGATCTCGCAGGCGACCGCCTGGTTGAAGTTCGCGTTCCCCTTCCAGGTCGTGTTGTTGAAGTGCCGCTCCCAGATCTCCGCCGACACCTGGGCGAGGCCCTCCTCGAGCCACCGCTGCTCGAAGAACTCCAGGCCATTGTTGATGATGCGGTCGGTGTACGAGACGATGTGCTTCGTCTCGTGGGCGGCGGTCCCGCGCATCAGATCTTCCCACGCCTTTTTGACCCAGCCGCTCGCCGTGTCCGGCGCCCAGTAGTAGAACATCTCGGTCTGATTCCCGAGGTCGGCGTTCTGGTCGCTCAGATTCCCATCGAAGGGAAAGAAGTCGCAGCCGTTGACGAATGCGACGATGCCTCCGCCGAACGTGTTCAACACCGGCGAGATCACAACGGTGATCTTGCCAATGCTCGAGAGGTGACTGTCGTAGGCGAGCGGGTTGCCGATATTGGTGTTGATGTGCGGCCACGTGACCGCGTCGTACTCATTGGCGAATGTCTGATAGAAGGCCGAGTCGCGCATGTTCGACGGCCACTTCGTCGTGTTCGTGTCGGCGAGCACGATGACGTGTTGGCCGACGGCAACCGTGCGGGCGCCGATCGAGTCGACGCCCGTGCAGCCCGCCCCGAAGGAGCTCGCGATATAGATCTTGTTGACGGCGCCGACCGTTTGCGAGATCGAGAAGCTGGGCCGCGGAACGGTCCCACCCGATGCGGGCGCCACGCGACCCGAGCGTGCGTAGTGCTGGAATACGGCCGTGTTGTGGTCGAGCATCGTCAGGTGGTTCTCCTGGCGCTTGCGGAGCGCCAGGATGCGTTTGACGGCGGACCCGGCGTTGTAGATGGGCGAATGCTTCGTCGCCGCTTGGGAGCGGCGCAGGGGCGCACGAGACGCCAGGTGCACGCGCTGGGTGCTCGTCATCGAGCCGAAGAGCGTGAAGTCTTCGTTCGCCGCGGCGCTCGTATCCGTGTTGACGACCGCGATGAGGTACTGCTGACCCGGTTGCAGCACCAGGTTCGTCGCCATGACCGGCGTCGAGAGGAAAGTGGTGTCCTGCCCCACGGCGAGCGTCGTGCTGCCCGCGGGCGGGAAGATGGCGAAGGTGATTTTGAGGGTCGCCGGGCTGTTCGTCGCGCTCGATGCCTTGACCGGAATCGTCGCGCTGTAGCTCCCCGCGGTCAGCGATCCGGTCGTCGCATTGAGGGTGATCGTGGCCGGGGCGCTCGAGCCGGTGAGGGTCGCGCTGAGCCATCCCGACGCGCCAGTGCCGTAGGCGATCGTCCCGAGGGTCAACCCGGACAGCGTCCCCGAGCCGGAGTTCGTGATGTTCACGGTTTGTGCGGTCGGATTGCCGCTCCCAACCTGAACGCCGAACGACACTGTCGTGGCGGCCAGGCTGATCGCCGCGTTGTTGGCTGGTGTGGTCGGCGAGCCGCCGCAACTGGACAGAAACGCGCCGAGACCCGCAATGCCAAGAAACCGCACTACGCGTACATCCATCGTTCCCCCTTACCAGTTCAGAGCGTTTGTCACGGCATCCGCGGACGCGGACAACAATGTGATTCTATCGGCGCTCGGCGCCTGTTGGGCGTCTTTGAGACCGTGCCCCGTGCAGACACAGACGCAGCTGCTCGCGGCCTTTGTCTGACCATCCGCCACGCTCGCGCGCAACGCGGCGATACCAGCGGCGGAGGAAGGTTCGCAGAAGATCCCCTCGAGTTGGGCAACCTGGCGATAGGCTAACAGGATGGCCTCATCGGTGATCGCGCGGAAGGCGCCGCCGGACTCGCTAGCCGCCGCCACGGCAGTCGCCCAACTGGCCGGGCGTCCGATGCGGATCGCGCTGGCGATGGTCTCGGGGTGCTCGACGGGGGCGCCATGGACGAGCGGCGCAGCGCCAGCCGCTTGTCCCCCTATGATCCGCGGAAGGCCCGATTGATACCGGCGGAATCCCGCCCAGTAGGCCGTGATATTCCCGCCGTTGCCCACTGGCAACGCTAACACGTCAGGCGCCCGGCCCAGGACGTCGCAGATCTCATAGGCGGCCGTTGCCTGGCCCGCAATGCGGTCTGGGTTGACCGAGTTCACGAGAGCGACCGGGTGCCGAGCGACGAGCTCTCGGGCGACATCCAAGGCCGCGTCGAAGCCACCATCGAGCGCAATCGCTCGGGCGCCATACGCCAGGGCCTGGGCGACTTTGGCCATGGCCACTTTCCCGCCAGGCAGCAAGACGATGGCGGCGAGTCCCGCGCGGGCAGCGTAAGCGGCCGCGCTGGCGGCGGTATTTCCGGTGGAGGCGCAAATGACTGTATGGGCGCCGCGCTCGACCGCCTTGGCTACCGCGACGACCATCCCGCGGTCTTTGAACGACGCCGTGGGATTCATCCCTTCGAACTTCACATAGAGCTCGTCGACGCCGACCCAGGCGGCGAGTCGCGGAGTCGCCAAGAGCGGCGTGTCGCCTTCCCCCAAGGTCAGGGCTGGCGTCGCTGGCGTGACCGGGAGGTACGCCCGCCAGCGTTCTAACACCCCTCTAACAAATTGCGGCGACGATATCGTCATAGACTGCCGACCCGGTGGGGAGCGCTCCGGCGCCCCGGCCGATGAACGTAAGCGAGCCGGCGAAGTCACCTTCAATGAGCACCGCGTTGTTCTCGTCGTTCACGTGAGCCATGGGATCCGTTGAGGCCAGGCGCTGCGGCCCGACGCGGAGCCGCAGGCTGCCGTCCGTGAGGACGGCCTCGGCGATCAACTTAAATACTTCTCCTTGTTCGGGCCGGACATCTTCGATTCCCGTGCGCTCGACGCACTCGACGGGGACCCAATAGCCGAACGCGTGGCGCGCCAGGATGACCAGCTTTTGCGCTGCATCCAAGCCCGATATATCCGCGCTCGGGTCGGCCTCGGCAAATCCTCTCCGCTGCGCCTCCCGGAGCGCTTCGTCGAATGACATGCCGTCGGTCGACATGCGGGTCAGAATAAAATTCGTTGTGCCGTTCAAGATCCCGCGGATCCGGGTGATGCGATTGCCTTTGAGTGTGCCCCGCAAGGTGTGAATCAAGGGAATCGCGCCACCCACGGCCGCCTCATAGCGCAACGCGACGCCGTAGGCATCGGCGAGCGCTTCGAGCGACGCACCGTGCGTGGCGATCAGCGCCTTGTTGGCGGTGACGACGTGCTTGCCGCTTTCGAGCGCGCGGCGCACGACGCGAGATGCGGGATCGACTCCGCCCATGAGCTCGACCACGAGACCGACCTTCGGGTCGTGCAAAGGCTGACACCAGTCGTCCGTCAAGAGCGCCGGATCGAAGTCGATGGCGCGTTTGCGGGCTTTGTCGCGCACGACGACATGGCGCAGTCTGAGCCGCCCATTGCCCGCTGCTTGCATGATCTCGACGGCGGCCGAGCCGACGGTGCCCAGGCCATAGACCGCGACGCCAACGGTGTTCGACATATCAGTCTCCAAAAAAGAAAAACCCCCCGATCATCCGGGGGGCTCGATTCGGCTTGTGACTTCGCGCTAGTCGCGGCCGGTCGCGCCGTCCCCGGAGAGGGACCGCGTCGTCATGGTCGTCGTCGTGCGCGTGGCCGCAGTGCGAATCATCATCGTCAAGTATCCCGGGGACGGCTACGAGGCGTCAAGGGTCACTCCGCGCGAATCCGGGACGAGTGGGAACGCGACCACGCCCTCGGGGCCCGCTGCCTCGCGGAACGCCGCGGCCATCGCGTCCGCCACACTGGCAGCCTTCTCCGGCGCCGTTACCGCCAGTAGCCCCGATCCGGCACCGGATACCGTTACTCCCCACGCGCCGGCGGCAAGTCCCGCCTCGCGCACTTCGGCGCCACCGGGGATCAGTGGCAAGCGATACGGGACGTGCAGGCGATCCGCCAGACCGAGTTTGAGGAGCGCGACATCGGCGGTCTCGAGTCCGCGGATCAGCGCCGCCAAATGACCGAGCGCGCGCGCCGCCTCGCCATGCGGGATGGTCGCGGGCAGCGCTGCGCGCGCCCGCGCGGTCGACAGCGGCACACCCGGCGCGGCGTACGCGAACGCGATACCCGGGGCCAGCACCAGCGGGAATGCCTCACTGTCCACCACCGCGACGAGTCCACCCAAGAGACATGGGGCGACGTTGTCGAGGTGCGACTCCCAACGTCTGGCGGTCCGCAACACGTCGACGGTCGAGGACCCAACCGCCGCACCCAGTGTCAGGCCACCCACGACAGCGGCGGCGGATGACCCGAGGCCACGGCCGACGGGAATCTCCGAGTCCAGCACGAGGGTGCCACCCAACGAGGGACACACCGATCGCATGGCTTGCGCGAAGAGATCCAGTTCTTCGGGCATGCCTTGGAGAGACGCAAGGGTCCCACGGCGATCGATGGCGAGAGGACCATCCCCGGCCCGATACTCCGCGGTCAGGTAACGACTGACCGCGAGCCCAATCGTGTCGAATCCGGCGCCTAAGTTTGACGTGCTGCCCGGGACGCGCACTCGCATGGGGATAAAGATATGATCGCACTCTTGCTCAGCGCCGCGATGCTGGCGGCCGATACGAATCATTTCGTCATCTGCCCCGTGCTTCCGCCGACATCGGACACGATATCGGAGACGGTCTACGGCACCGTGTCGGATCCGTTCACGCGATTGGCATTGCCGGCGGGATTTGCCGGGATCGTCGCTGAAGCCGTGCGAGCGAAGATGCAGATTCCGGCGAACCTCCCGATCGTCGTATTCGACCCGTCGGGCCGGCCCACGATCGCCACGACCGCGGCGTTCTCGGTCATGTCGAACGGCACGGCACAAAGTGTGGCCGAGATGACCTCGTCGTCATCGCTCGCGATTGACTCGATGCTCATTGGTGGCATCCTGGGCGCGGCGAAAGACTCGAGCTTTCCGCCGTTGCCACCTCACGCGGGGAACGGGATCCGACTGGCGTTCGCGTTGTCGACGGATTCGGCGCTGGGCGCGGTGCCAATGTTTTCGGCACGGCTACCCGAGTGGCGCGCGTTCGCGACGGCGAGTCACCCCGAGAACAAAACGCACATGCGGCCCCTGGCGACCGCGGTGCGTGGGGAGTCGGACACGCTCGAAGTCGCGATTGTCATCGACGAGAAGGGCGTGCCACTGCTGGGAACCGCCAGCATCGTTCGGTCGCCGGGCAGCGCGCTCGCGCTCAGATACCTCGAATGGTTCCGGCAGTCACACTTCGTTCCCGGACACATCCAGCAGTGCGCGGTCCGGTCGATCGTTCACGTGAAGGGCACGATCAACATCGAGGACCAGTTCATCCCCGCGTTCTAACGTTCGACCGTGACGCCTCGCCAGAACGCGACGTGGTTGAGAATATTGGCGGCCGCGCTCTTCGGCGCCGGATAGTACCACGCGGCGTCGCGGTTCGTCTCGCCATTCACGACGACGTCGTAGTAACTCGCTTCGCCTTTCCACGGACACGTCGTGTGGGTGCCGCTCTGTCGCACGTGCTCCCGCTTCACGGCATCGGGCGGGAAATACACGTTGCCTTCGACGATCTCGATGCGGTCACTCTCGGCGAGGACCGTCCCTTTCCACGTTGCACGGGCCATGCTGGAAGACTAAGCGCCCTCTTCGTCGCGTGCACGCTCAGCATGAATCGCGCCGACGGTATGGGCACGGTGCTCGCTCAGCAATAACAAATAGCGGACAATTTGCACGACGATCGCGAGCAGTGCGGCGAACGTGCAGATGATGGCCGAGGTGATGGCGAGTGAGAGCCACGCCATTTGCGGCCAGTCGATGAATGTCGCGCGGCCGGTGCCGAATGCTTCGCGGTGCACCGCGATGAGTACGAGACTGGTGAGCGCCTCGCCGGCGGCGACCGATGCCGCGAAGGCGGGCGCGCGCCAGATCCAGTGGCGCACCGTGTAGTTCGACAGATGCAACACCGCGGCGCCGCACAGGACGAGACCGACGAACACCCAGTAGAGCCAGGCCGTCGATTCTGGCGTGTGCGGAATGATCAACGCGCGCACGAGACGCAAGACGATCCCGGTGAGGAGACCCATCTCCGCCGCCGAGAGCGTGAGCGTCCGGAACGGATTGGTCCGTTCGAGTCGCCACACGATGGTGCGCCGCGGGAAGAACTCCGGCATCTCCTAACCTATGGAGTCGTCGCCGGCCGCAACAGACAGCACGCCCACGAGAGTCTCCTCCAATCGCTCGAAACTGAACGGCTTCGTCAAGGTCGGCCGATCCACCATGCGATCGCTCATCGTCACCACATCGCCGGTGATGAACACCGTCCGCGCGGCCAATCCCGGTCGCTCGGCGACCAGCGAGTGATACAAGCCTACTCCATCGACCCCCGGCATGCGGAGGTCCGTCACCACGATATCGACGCGCGGTTCACCCTCGCGAACGACATGCAACGCCGCCCCCGCATCGGACGCAGATACCACGCCAAAGCCGCGGAGTTTGCCAAAGGCTTCGAATCCGTGGCGCAACGTGGCCTCATCGTCCACAAACAAGACTGTCATTCCGGCAAGCGGGGATCGCGCCGTATACACCGGTATTTCGGCACTCACATAGCGCTCGGCGCGCTCGTTGATCGCCGGAATCGATACGAGGAAACGCGCGCCGCTCGCACTGTCGACGAGGGTAATCGTTCCGCCATGCGCGATGACGATGCCGTACGAGACGGACAGTCCCAGTCCCGTGCCTTCGCCTTCGGGTTTCGTCGTGAAAAATGGCTCGAAGATCCTCGCGCGGGTTTCCGGTGGGATGCCCGGTCCCGTGTCGGCGACATCCAGCACCACCCGATTGCGATCGCCGCGCGTCGCGATCGAGAGGGTGCCACCGCCAATGTTCGCCATCGCTTGGATCGCGTTGGTGACGAGATTCAAGACCACTTGTTGCAGTTGCCGTGCGTCCCCGTGAATGGCTGGAATGTCCGGCGAGAGATCCAGCGCGACGTGAATGCCGCTGGACGTCAGTTGATAGTTGCGCAGGCGAATCGTGCGCTCGACCACTTGATTGAGATCGAGCGGTTCGCGTTGTGGCGCGCTGCGACGGGCGAATGCCAGCAAGTCGCGGACGACCTGACTCGCCCGTCCGGTCTCCGAACGAATCACATCGATCGACTCGCGCTGCTGCGCCGTCAGTCCGTCGTCACGCAGGAGGAGCTGCGCGAAGGCGCTTATCGACGACAGCGGGTTATTCACCTCGTGCGCGACACCGGCGACGAGCTCGCCCACGGCGGCCAGGCGCTCGGTTTCCATCAACCGGGCGCGCATTTCCCGCTCGCCGGTCATATCGCGCCCGATGATGAGCAACGTCGGCGGGTCGGTCTCGGGCAATCGACGAGCGGCGATCGAGACCGCGCGGGACTCACCGGCTGGCCGCACGACGTCGACCTCGAGACGCGCCGGCAGGTTGCCGAACGCCGCCGTCAGCGCCTCGCGGAGCCGTCGCTGGTCCTTGGGCGCGATAAAGTCCATGAGATCGCGCTTCGTCGGATCCAGGCCGACGAGCTCGCGCACGTAGTCGTTCGCCTCGACGACCCGGCCGCCGAGTTGGACGGTGAGCACCGCATCCGGCGCGGCACGGAACAACGTGCGGAAACGCAGCTCGGCCTGCCGGAGATCCTGGACCAAGTCGGCGTTGGCCAACGCCACCGACAGCATGTCCGACATCGCCTCGACCCGCGAGATGTCGTCGGGCGAGAAGGCGCGGACGGCAGAGGAGCCCAGGCCGACGGCGCCGATACGTTCGCCACGCCGCTGCAGCGGGACGATGACCAGCGACCGCATCTGCGGCACGGCCTTGGCGACCGACTCGCTGATCAGGCCGGGATGCAGCGCCAGGTCGTCGACGGCGAGCGTGCGCCCGGTCTGAATCACGCGCCCGTTGGCCGAATCGCTAGAGAAAATCGCGCCGTCGAACTGGGCCAGAATGCCGGCCGCCGCGGCGATCCGGTATTTCGTGTCGTCGATCACGAGCGCGACGGTCCCACCCTCGGCGTGCGCGACGTCCATGACGGCTTCCAGAAACCGTTCCAACACGCGCGTAGGATTGAGCTCGAGCGCGACGTGCTGACCGAGCATCCACATCCGCTCGAGCACCCGTTCGGCGTTCGCCAGCTCCCCACTGCGCTCGGCGATCCGCTGCTCCAATGTCGACGACAGCGCGCGCTCGGCCTCGACGCTTCTGGCGAGGAGCGTCGCCTGTTCCGTTTGCGCGGAGAGCGAACGGGTCGCCCGCGCCGCCAGCAGCGCGACGAACAGGGACACGGCGACCGCCAGCGCCGGGCTCGACTCGCCGCGGAACCCGAGGACGAATGTCGCGATCGAGACGACGCCGGTCGCGATGATGATGAACCGGGCCCGGACGGTCGATGAGCCGGTGATTTCCCGTCCCGGCGGAGGCGGGTGGACCGCACGCGCGCGCACAATCCATCGGGCGGCCAGCGCGAAGGCGATGAGCGCCACGCCGGCGGCCGGCACGCGAACGGCTTGGACCTCGGATCCCACCGAGACCGCGATCGCCGCGAGGCCCAAGCTCAGGCCCCCCGCGCGGCCGACCCCACTGCCACGCGAGGCCAGGAGGAGCGCCAACAGCGACAGGAACAGGATGGGGAGCGCGCGGTGGACGATCGTCCAGCCGGCGCTCACGCCCGGCAACGGCGGTATCGCGTACGACAGGGTGATGCCGACGACCGTCGCGGCGCAGACGAGGAGCGAGATATCGAGTGCGAGCTCGCGGCGCCGGGCGCGGCGGTGCCAGCCGAGCTGTCCGGCGGCGCCGGCGATCAGCGCGGGATAGACGAGCCACGCGACCGGTGTCAGCCCAGGCGCGAGTTGCGACGCACCGGCGCACACGGCCGCGACAACGACGCCCACGAGCAAGGGCGTACGCCGGAGAACGTCAACCATCCGTTGGGCTGATTGGTCAGTCACTGACCGAAAGACGCTTTAGATGCCCACCGCGCTACTCGTTACTTCACCCAATGTCCGAGTCGCCTCCAGCGAATCTCGGTGATCGCGCGGAAATAATCGAGGCCGGCGTCGGTGTCGTACGAGTAGTAGATGAACATCGGCTCGCCCCGGATGTTGACGCGGGGGACAAATCCCCAATACCGGCTGTCCTTCGACCGGTACCGATTGTCGCCCATCATGAAGTAATGCTTGGGCGGGACGACGATCGGCCCCCAATTGTCGTGGGTGATCGTGTCGGGTGGCGGCCCGAATCGTGAATTCGTGATCTGAAATGGCTTTTGCCAGACGTAGTCCGGATGCGACTCGTTCGGCGGCGTCATGGGATCCGACGTGTCGTTCGGATCATACTGTGAGTTGAACCCGGGCCCCTGCGGCTTCGGCACGCCGTTGACGTACAAGATCCCCTTGCGCATGTACAGGGTGTCGCCGGGCTCCCCCTGCAGGCGTTTGACGAGCGTGGGATTGGGATCTTCGGGCTGGTCGATCTGGTTCGGCGACTTGAACACGACGACATCGCCGTGGTGAGGGCTGGAGTAGCCCGGCAGCAGGATGTCCGTGAACGGGATATGGGGGCCGTAGACCAGCTTGTTCACAAACAGCCAGTCCCCGACGAGCAGCGTCGGGATCATGCTCCCCGTGGGGATCCGATACGCTTCGACGATGAAGAGCCTGATGAAGAAAAACACGAGCAGCGCGCCGATCAGGCTCTTGGCGCTTTCCCGCGTGGAGCGTTTGCGAGGCTTGGACACGAGCGGCCGGGTTATAGGGAGAGCGCTCGACGAGCGTAGATGCCGAGCGCTCTCACACCCGTGTCAATTTACGCGTCCTTGAGATGCTTATTGACCAGCTTTGTCATGTCGAACATCGACACCTTCGCCTTCCCATTGAAGATCGGCTTCAAGGCGTCGTCGGCATTGATCATACGCCGTTCTTTCGCATCCTGCAGGCCCTTTCTCTTAATATATTGCCACAACTTCTTCGTCACCTCGGTCCGCGGCATTGGCGTATTGCCGACGACCATGGCGAGTTGGGCGCTTGGCTGCATCGGCTTCATGAACGCCGCATTCGGCTTGCGTTTCGACGCTTTCTTCGCCGGACGCTTCTTCGCGGCGGGACGCTTGGCGGCTTTCTTCTTCGCGGCTTTCTTGGCCTTCTTTTTGGCTATGGCCATCGAGCGTATCTCCGGGGAAGTGAGGTAACGAATATCCCTGTAATGCGGGTGCAAAGTATACGTCCCCTCGGTAGACGCAAGGGATACGAGGGAGATCGGCGCCAGCCGCATCTCTGGTAAACCGACCAGTCGAGCGGAGCGAAGCGACGCATCGACGAGCGGCGGAGCCGCGAGACCTACGATTTCTCCGAGAGATCGATCATACGGGAGCCCCGGATGTACTCGACGGAGCGTGGATCGCGCAGGTTGGACAGCCGTCGCACGACGGCCCCGATACGGACCGCTTGCTCGGCAATGGTGCGGAGACACTGCGCCCGTTCCTCGGCGGTCATCGTGTTGTCCTCGAGGAGGGCGACGTTGCCCAGGAGCGCGGTCAGCGGGTTGTTCACCTCGTGCTGAATGGCGATGGCCGTCTCGCCAATACCGGCCAGCCACTGCGCCCGCTGCAGCGCGTCGACCGCCTGGCGCCGTTCGAGATCGACCGCCATGTGGCGCTCGGCAATGGTGATGCGCGTGGCGAGCGTCTCGGGCGTGAGCGGCTTCGAGAGATAGTCGTCCGCTCCGGCGGCGAGCACGCGGCGGAGATCATCCGTCGCGCCCCGGGCCGTCGCCATGAGGATGAACGTGTGCTGCCCAGCCGGCGACCGTCTGACTTTCTCGCACAGATCGACGCCCGATAGCCCGGGCATCTGCCAGTCGAGGACCAGCAGCTCCGGCGCCTCCCGCTCGAATGCGGCCCACGCCTGGAGGCCGTCCGCGGCGGTGACGACGGAATGGCCCGCGCTGGTCAGCACGGCCTCGACCAAGTCCCGCATCATTTCGTCGTCGTCCGCCACCAGAATCTTCATCGGCCCCCCGTCAGAACACCCCGCCGTTGCACCGGCTCGGCGCCCACGCTGGGTTGACTGTCGTCGTCACCCCGGCCGACGCCCGTCTCATACCACCCCACGACGACCCGCCCGCCCTGCAGGCGCACATCCGGCGCGCGCGCATCCACATCATCGCCAGAGGCGCTCACCCGCGTCTCGAACAAGTGCCCGGCGGTATAGGAGATGGCCAGCATGACCTGCGGCGTGCGGCGATTCGGGTCCTCGTACGCGACGACAACCGTGTCGCCTGCTGCGGAGACGGCCGCGGCTACTGGCCTCTCGCCGTAGACGATCACGAGGGGTGCGTGAAACATCCCTTTCATGAGATGTTCATAAAAAATGCCGGAGCCTTCCGGTGGCTCGAGGTAGTATGCCAAATGCACATATCCACTGTCAGCGTCGTAAGCGATTGCGGGAGCTGGACGCGAGCAACCCATCACCGATCGATCGCGCTCCTCGGCCGTTACCGCGGCGTCCCAGTGCTTCCCGCCGTCTACCGATCGCGCGAGCCGTAACAGCGCGCTCGAATCCCGACGCACGGTCCACCATGCGGCATAAACGAGACTGTCGCCGCCGACCACGAATCGGACCGTCGCTTTGCACTGATGGCGCTCTGATCGCACCTTCAGCTGGGGAATAGGCTCAGTTGGCCCGCGCGAGACCGGTGGCCCGTCCCATCGGACCGGTGCCGGCTGTCTGCAGGCAACGAGCGAGACCATACATACGATCGTCCGCGTTACTTTCCGCATCATGTCTCAATCTGCTCGAGTCCCTCGTCCCGTAAATGAGCTTGTCAAGAGTTATGCTCCAGGCTCTCCAGAACGGGTAGAACTCAAGGCCCGGCTGGCTTCCATGGCCGGAGAGCGACCCGACATTCCACTCGTGATCGGTGGCGAGCGCGTGCGGAGCGGCGATGTCGCCCATTCGACCATGCCACACGACCACCAACATGTCCTCGCCGACTGGCACCAGGCCCGCCGGGAGGACGTGGAACAGGCGATAGCAGCCGCGGGAGAGGCCCATCGGGAGTGGAGCGGCTGGAGCCAGCAGGAGCGCTCAGCGGTCTTCCTCAAGGCCGCCGAGCTGTTGGCGACCACCGA
>Ga0210393_10001668_pt1 | contig 18457 bp, 21 predicted proteins | sample IncBWC27OmetaG_FD_160068 | JGI IMG/M metagenome (GOLD analysis project Ga0210393, IMG submission 160068) | Forest soil microbial communities from Barre Woods Harvard Forest LTER site, Petersham, Massachusetts, United States - Inc-BW-C-27-O ... | reverse complement strand
CACCAAACCCGCGGTGATCAGGACGATTCGCGGCGGCGGATATCTGTTCTCACCCGCCGGTGACAAGACCTGAAGCGACACGACCTGAAGCGGCGCCCCCCGATCCAGCGGCTCCTGTGCGGCAACGGAACAACAGCCTTCTTCAAACTGCCGCAAGCCGAGCGCCCGTTCTGGATTTCAGCGCGCCGATGCAGTAGTCATGCGGACGTGATCCGGGCCGTCTGCGGTCCGCGCGAGCGTCCAGCCGGTGAGCGGTTTTACCTGCCGGGCGCGTTCGCGCCAGGATCATGCTTGAACAACAGAACAAAAACGCGATGGCGATTCGGCCTTGAGCCACGGTGGCTTTGGCTTTTCGGCGGCGTCAGGCGCCGTGTCGTATCTCTAGGGATGACCGTTCCGATGCTCTCTCTTTTCCGCGCGATGTTTCGATTGACGAGTGCGTCTTTGCTGACGGCCCTGATGTCGGCGGGCATATCGCCGGCTTCCGCCGCGCAGGGTCTTGCCATGCACAAGAAGGTCTACCTGTTGCGCGGCCTGACCAACGTTCTGTCGCCGGGAATCGACCAACTCAACGAGGACCTGCAGCGGCGAAACGTCGACGTCACGATCGCCAATCATGTGTTTTCAGATTCGCTGGCTCTCGATGCCATTGACGGCTGCAAGAGCGGCCGGATCAATTCCATCGTGCTGGTCGGACATTCGCTTGGCGCCAGCGCAGCCGTCAGCATGGCCGAGCAATTGCAAAGGGCCGGCCTTCACGTCGCGTTGATCGTGACGATCGACCCCGTCGTCAAAGTCGTCGTCCCGAATAACGTCCGCACCTTGAGGAATTTCTATCTCTCCAGCGGTGTCGGCACGGCGGTGGAGCCGAGCGGGCACTTCCACGGCACGCTGCAAAACGTCGATATGGGAAAAACCGACTACGGACATGTGTCGCTGACAACGGCGCCGACGATCCAGAACCAAGCCATGCGCGATATTCTCGCCGCCAATTCGAGCTGCCGCTGAAATTGGCTGCTTGAGAGGTCCGCCACCGGCCCCGTCATCATCGACGGTCTTTGTTCCCTTCAGGTCGCCCTCGCCGCGGTCAGGACCACCTAAAATTTTATCTTGTTAGATTTGCTGGCTTTTTCCTCCCAATTGTTTCGTCGCGGCGTCCCCCACGAAACAATTCTCCCGCCCATGAAACCATTTTCCCTTTTTCGTGCAGACGTCCCGAAACCTTCGCTGACTACCAATAGCTCAACGAAGCGCCGCCACAGGGCGTCACCGGGAGACTGTCATGCAGAACGTCGTAGCCATCAGTGCCGCAGCCCGCCAAGGCATCATTGCCGCTCAGGCGACGTCCGACGAAGCGCTGCTTGACAGCATTGCCGAAGGCGGCCGCCACGCGATGCATATTCTCTATTCGCGCCACAATGTGCGGGTTTACCGGTTCATCCTGCGAATGGTGCGCGACACGACCACGGCCGAGGATTTGACCAGTCAGGTTTTCCTCGACGTGTGGCGTACCGCGGGCCAATTCCAGGGGCGTTCCCAGGTCTCCACGTGGCTTTTGTCCATCGCCCGCTTCAAGGCCCTGACTGCCTTGCGCCAGCGGCGGCACGAGGACATCGATCAGGAGGAGATCCTCGAGATCGCCGATGGAGCGGAGACGCCGGAAGCCTGTCTCGACCGTAGTTCAACTAGCGAGATCCTGCGCGCCTGCGTCGCCAAACTGTCGCCGGCGCATCGCGAGATCATCAACCTCGTCTATTATCATGAGAAGTCGGTGGAAGAGGTCGGCCTCATCATCGGCATTCCCCAGAGCACGGTGAAGACGCGGATGTTCTATGCGCGCAAACAGCTCGCGGATCTGCTCAAGGTCGCCGGCATCGAGAGCCTGGCCGCCTGAGCCGGTAGTACCCTCGTAACATTCGACGTGATAGAATCCATCACCGCAGTGATGATGGATTCTTTTCATGTTCGAAAGCTGGGATGCCGTCGGCTTGGCCCGGGCGCAGTTCGCGTTCACGATGTCGTTTCACATCGTGTTTCCCGCTTTCTCGATCGGATTAGCCAGCTACCTCGCGGTTCTCGAAGCGCTCTGGTTGTGGACCGGCCGTGAGGTCTTCATCAACCTGTTCAATTACTGGCTGAAGATTTTCGCCGTTGCCTTCGGCATGGGCGTGGTGTCCGGCATCGTGATGTCCTACCAGTTCGGTACCAACTGGTCGGTCTTCTCCGACAAGACCGGCCCGGTGATCGGCCCGCTGATGGCCTATGAGGTGCTCACGGCCTTCTTCCTCGAAGCCGGCTTCCTTGGCGTCATGCTGTTCGGCCTCGAACGGGTGGGCCATCGCTTGCACTTTCTCGCAACCTTGATGGTGGCCATCGGGACCTTGATCTCGGCCTTCTGGATCCTCTCGGCCAATTCCTGGATGCAAACGCCGGCCGGTTATGCCGTCAACGCCGACGGACAGTTCGTTCCCGCCGACTGGCTGAAGCTGATCTTCAACCCGTCGTTCCCCTATCGCATCGTGCATATGGTGCTTGCGGCCTATCTCACCACCGCGCTGGTCGTCAGCGCCGTCGGCGCCTTTCATCTTTGGCGCGACTCCCATCAGGCGGGCGCCCGCGTGATGTTTTCGATGGCGATGTGGATGGCGACGCTGGTGGGACCGATCCAGATTCTCGCCGGCGATCAGCATGGCCTCAATACGCTGGAGCACCAGCCGGCCAAGGTGATGGCGATGGAAGGCCATTACCAAAGCCACAATGACGGCGCGCCGCTAATCCTGTTCGGACTACCCGATCAGCAAGCAGGCCAGGTTCGCTATCCGATCGAAATCCCCAAGCTGAGCTCGCTGATCCTCAAACATGCGCTCGATGCGCCGCTCAAAGGCCTCGACACCGTTCCGCGGCAGGATTGGCCGCCGGTTCCGATCACGTTCTGGTCGTTCCGGATCATGGTCGGGCTGGGATTTCTGATCTTCGGCCTCGGCCTGCTTAGCCTGTGGGAACGCTGGCGCGGCCGGCTGTACGAGTCCCGCCTGCTGCATGCCTTCGCGGTCGCAATGGGACCGGCCGGCTTCGTGGCCGTGCTCGCGGGCTGGATCACCACCGAGACCGGGCGCCAGCCGTTCACGGTCTATGGGCTGCTGCGAACGGCGGATGCAGCTTCGCCATTGGCTGCGCCCGCGGTTTCCTCCTCGCTGATCGCCTTCGTGGTGGTCTATTTCACCGTGTTTGCCGCCGGCGTGACCTATATCCTGCGCCTGATGGCCCATCCGCCGCTTCACGGCGAACAAGGCCCGCCAGGCGACATCCCGGCGCGCGCGGCGGGCATCACGCCCGCCGTCGCCGCGGTGACGAAAGGAGAGACCGAATGAGCGTGTCTTTCGACGTGGCAACGATCTGGGCGTTCATCATCGCGTTTGCGGTCTTCGTCTATGTGGTGATGGACGGCTTCGACCTCGGGCTTGGCATTCTGTTTCCGCTTTTTCCTGAAAAGTCCGATCGCGACGTCATCATGAACAGCGTCGCGCCGGTGTGGGACGGCAACGAGACCTGGCTTGTGCTGGGCGGCGGCGGCCTGATGGCCGCCTTTCCGCTCGCTTATTCCGTTTTGATGCCGGCTCTTTATACGCCCATCATTGCGATGTTGATCGGCCTCGTCTTTCGCGGCGTCGCCTTCGAATTTCGCTGGCGCACGACACAGGTCGAACGAAATCGCTGGGATCTCGCCTTCGCCGGCGGATCGTCAGTGGCGGCCTTGGCGCAAGGGATAGCGCTCGGCGCCATTCTGCAAGGCATTCACGTCGAGGGACGGCACTATGCCGGCGGGTGGTGGGACTGGCTGACGCCGTTCACCGTTTTGACCGGCATTTCGCTGGTCGCCGGTTACGCGCTGCTCGGCGCCACTTGGCTCGTGATGAAGACCGAGGGCGGCCTTCGCGACAAGGCCTATCGCCTGAGCTGGCTGCTGTTGTTTGCGATGCTGGGCGCGATCGGGGCGGTCAGCATCGCCACGCCATTTCTTCATGTGCAATATGCGCAGCGCTGGTTCACCTGGCCGAACCTGATCCTGACCGCACCGGTCCCGATCGCGGTCGCTGCCGTGACCATCATGCTGCTGCGCAGTCTCGCCGCCAGACAGGATTATCGGCCGTTTTTCCTGTCGCTCGCCTTGTTTGCGCTGTCCTATGCGGGCCTCGGCATCAGCATGTATCCCTACATCGTGCCGCAAAGCATCACGATCTGGCAGGCGGCCTCGCCCGAGCGGAGCCAGATCTTCATGCTGTTTGGCGTCGCAGTGCTGGTGCCTTTGATCCTTGGCTATACTGCCTGGGCGTATTGGGTCTTCCGCGGCAAGGTCAAACCTGAAAGCGGCTATCATTGATGACTGCCAAACCCCAAACGCGGCCACGTGCCCAACGCCTGGCGTGGTTTGTCATGCTCTGGCTCGGCGGCGTCGGTGCCGTGGCCGCCGTGTCGCTGATGCTAAGGCTCTGGATCGCACCGCATTGAAAAGCTTTTTGAAAATCAACGCATTGCCTGTAAGAGTTCTCGGGACTAGAGCCACGGCTTGCCATCACCCTGCCCCTGAGATTTGATGGGAAACGGCCCTGGCGAACGCCAGCGGCTTCAGACGACCGAGCGACGGACGGGAGAGGTTCGAATGACAAAAATGCGTCACCTGATCTGCACGGCAATCGCCGCGGCCGGCCTGATGCTTTCGGCCTCGCACAGTTTTGCGCAACAGCCCGACCAGGGCGACCAGCCCGGCCTGATCGCCGACGATTCTTACGAACTCGATCCGGAGTGGCAGAAGCAGATGGTGTATTTCCGCACCACCGAGCCACCGGGCACCATCATCATTTCGACCGCTGAACGGCATCTCTATCTGGTCCAGCCCGGCGGCCGCGCGCTTCGTTATGGAATCGGCGTCGGCCGAGATGGATTCCAGTGGCAAGGGCTGTTGAGTATTGCCCGCAAAGCAGAGTGGCCGGACTGGGTACCGCCGCCGGAAATGATCGAGCGCCAGCCCTACCTGCCGCGCTTCATGGCGGGCGGACCCGGCAATCCGCTGGGCGCCCGCGCGATGTACCTTGGCACCACGGTCTATCGCATTCACGGCACCAACCGGCCGGATACCATCGGCACCAAGGTCTCCTCCGGCTGTTTCCGCCTGGTCAATTCCGACGTTGCCGATCTTTATGATCGCGTACCGGTGGGCACCAAGGTCGTGGTGCGGCAGAAGCCGGAACTGTAACCACAAAAGCCATTTCAACTTCCCGACTGGGGCGAGGGACAGATTATGCGGACATTCCGAGGCGGCCTGCTGATTGGGCTGGCTGTCGCAGTTGCGGTCGCGGCCGTGGCCGTGGCCTATGAGCTCTATGACACGCGCACCCTGAAGCGGACCGTTCGCCGCGGCGAGGTCTTGTGCGGCGTCAACAAGGGGCTGCCGGGCTTCTCGATCCCCGACGAGAAAGGCAACTGGACCGGCTTCGACGTCGACTTCTGCCGCGCAGTCGCTGCCGCCATCTTCGACGATCCCAACAAGGCGAAATTCATCCCGCTCGACGCCAATGAGCGCTTCCGCGAACTGCAGAATCGCAAAGTGGATATTCTGTCGCGCAACTCGACGTGGAGCATGTCGCGCGAGACCTCCTACGACCTCTATTTCCCGGCGGTCGCCTATTATGACGGACAGGGCTTCATGCTGCCCCGCGCACGCAACATTGATTCCGCGCTCGACCTCAATGGCAGCAAGGTCTGCGTGCAAGATGGCACCACGACGGTGCTCAACCTCGCCGACTACTTCCGTGCCAACAACATGAAGTACGAAGAGAAAAAATTCGGCAAACTGGAAGATGTCGTCAAGGCCTATGAATCCGGCCAGTGCGACACGCTGACCGCCGACGTGTCCCAGCTCTATGCGCTGCGGCTCAATCTCGCCAAGCCGGTCGACCACACCATCCTGCCTGACGTGATCTCGAAAGAGCCCCTGGCGCCCGTGGTGCGGCTTCGCGATGACGACTGGATGCTGATCGTGAAGTGGACGCTCTATGCGATGATCAATGCCGAGGAGCTCGGCGTAACTTCCAAGAACATCGACGAAGCGCTCAAATCCAAGAAGCCCGACGTGATGCGTCTGGTCGGCACCGAGGGCAACTACGGTGAGGAACTTGGGCTGACCAAGGACTGGGCGGTCCGCGTTATCCGGCATGTCGGCAATTACGGCGAGGTCTATGAGCGCAACATCGGCTCCGAATCCAAGCTGAAGATTCCGCGCGGTCTCAACCAGCTCTGGAGCGCTGGCGGCATTCAATACGCGCCGCCGATCAGGTAGTCCTTGTCATTGCGAGGAGCGCCTTGTCCGCCGTAGCTCGAAGAGCGAAGGCGGAAGCTCCGAAGCAATCTAGATTTTTTGATCGGCACACGGCCGCAAGGCTGGATTGCTTCGCTGCCGCTCGCAATGACGGGTCCACTGTGAGCCAATATGCTTGGCCCGCCCTTTCGATCGGGTGTATTGGCGACAGGCTAAATAAATAAAAAGAGGAAACGAAGATGCGGCTGAAATTGCTCTCGCCAGAGGAAATGAGCGCGGATCAAAAGGCTACCTACGACGAAGCGATCGCCGGCAAGCGCGGCAAGCCGCCGGCGCCGATGATGGCGTGGCTCAACAGTCCGGAGATGGCACGTCACGCCACACGGCTCGGCGAGGTGCTGCGTTTCAACACGATATTTCCGGCCAAACTGTCCGAGATCGCGATCCTCGTCACCGCGCGCCACTGGACCTCGCATTACGAGTGGTTCGCCCACAAGCGCCTCGCGCTCCAGGGAGGCATGGACCCCAAGATCGCCGACGACATCCGCGATCGCCGCACGCCGACATTCGACGACCCGAAGGCGAAGATGATCTACGACGTCGCGAAATCGCTGCATGAGGGCCATGGCGTGCCCAAAGCACTCTATGACGAAGCCGTCGAGTTGCTCTCCGAGCGTGGGGTCGTCGAGGTCATCGGCCTCTGCGGCTATTACACCATGGTCTCCATGACGCTGAACACCTTCGAGTTCGGCCTGCCCGATGGGCAGGTGTCGGAACTTGCGTGAACATTGGCTGCTCCCTAGATGGTAGCGATCCAGCAGGGGAGCAGTCATGCCGCAGAATCCGCCCATCGTCGCCGGCACCAGGATCGGCCATGTTCATCTCAAAGTCGCCGATCTCGAGCGCGCGCTGGGCTTTTACTGCGGCGTGCTCGGCTTTGAACTGATGCAGCGTTATGGCACCGATGCGGCATTCATCTCGGCAGGCGGCTACCACCACCACATCGGGTTGAACACCTGGGAGAGCAAAGGCGGTCATCCGCCTGCTCCGGGAACGACCGGGCTGTTTCACACCGCAATCCTCTATCCGACCCGTGCGGCGCTGGCGGATGCGCTACACCGCGTGACCAGCGCCGGCATCCTGCTCGATGGCGCCAGCGACCACGGCGTGAGCCAGGCGCTTTATTTGCGTGACCCCGACGAAAACGGTGTCGAGCTTTACTGGGACCGGCCGCAAGCCGAATGGCCTCGCGGGGCGGACGGGTCGCTCGCGATGTTCACGCGGCGGCTCGATGTCGAAGAGCTGATGCGGCAGCGCGTGGTGTAGCCTTGGCCCGTCACACAGGCTTTCCGCGGATCATCACCAGAGCGGCCGCCGCCAATTCCAGTGCAATGCAGCCGTAAAACGGCAATGTGTAAGATCCCGAGAGGTCGCGTAGCACACCGATCACACCCGGACCAAAGGCATAGGTCACCTGGGTGATCGCGGTGAGCAGGCTGATCAGCACGCCGAATGAGCGCGCGTCAAACTCGCGCTGCACGATCAGCGACGGCAGCGTAATCAGATTTCCGACCGAGAAACCGAAGACAGCGCAGGCCGCAATTAGCAGCGCCTCGCTGCGGAAATTGATAATGACCACCAGCGCGAGCGCCTGGCTCACAAAGGAAAACGCCGAAGCGAGCCGCTGATTGAGCTGGTCGATCACGGTCGAGAACAGCACGCGACCGACCACCGCCATCGCCGTCAGCATCGCGATTGCCACCGTTGCGCTGCTGCGCCCGATCACAGGATCGAGGAACGCGATCAAGTGAACGATGAAGCCAACCTGTGCGAACAGCACCAGCGCGAATGCGATGGATACCGACAGGAAGCCGACATCGCGGAAAGCGCGGGCACGAATCTCCGACGACGATGGCGCATCGTCGACTACGGCCGGCCCGGTGCTCGCACGTGACGGCGGCGGCCCGACGAAGAGCAACACCACAGGCATTACCAATACGACCATGACCGCGGCTGCCACCATCATCGCGTGCGGAAAGCCAAACCGGCCGATCGCGATCACCAGCAGCGGAACACCGGCGATGCCGCCGAAGCTCGCACCGTTCAAGGCGAGGCTGATCGCCATGCCGCGCTTTCGATCAAACCAGAGGCCGAGCGTATTGCTGATCATCGCCAGACTGGTGCCGGCCCAGCCGACGGCCAGTACGGCATCGGCGAGATAAAGCTGCCAGGGCTGGCTGACCTGCCCCATCAGCACCACAGCGACCGCCATCGCGCTGGTGCCCGCCAGGAGACAATTTCGCGGACCGAACCTTCTGACCGTTTCCGCAACGAAGACGACGAGCAATGCCCCGAACAAATAGAAGGACGTCGTTGCGGCCGAGATCAGCGATGCCGGCCAGCCGTGCTGCCGGTGCAGTTCGGCCAGATAAACGCTCTGGCCGTAAAAGCCGAACGCCCAGCCGAAGGTCGCGACCACAAAGCACACCGCAACGATCCGCCATCCGTCATAGCGGACGGAGCTCTCGTCAATCGAATAGGAATCCGAGGCGTCCAAGCGATGATCTCCCGATCTCTCTGGAAACCAGATAGGCCGGGGCTGGCGCCAGGCCAAGCCACTTATTTCGATCTAGATCGAAGTGTCAGCAGTTGGCATCAGCCGGCGACTTTGATGCGCCGGAATATCAGTGTGAGATTGTTGGCCGGCATGTCGGCGACCTGGAGCAGCGAAAGACCAGCGCGGTCCGCGAGCTTTTCCACCGCCTCGATATCGCGCACGCCCCATTCCGGATTGCCTTGGCGCAGGCTCGCATCAAAAGCCGCATTGCTTGCCGCCGTGTGCTGACCGCCGCGCGCGAAGGGGCCGTAGAGAAAAAGCATTCCGCCTTCGCGCAAGGCGCGCCCTGCGCCAGCGACGAGTCCCTCCGCGACGTGCCAGGGCGCGATGTGAATCACATTGGCGCAGAATACCGCGAGCAATTGACCGGGGCCGCCTTCGGCCCTCAGCGCATCGCCCCAGGCCGGATCGGACAGATCGATCCGCCGTGGCGGATGGATGTTCGCGAGCTGCGAATGCGATCGCCACGCCTCGATGCTGGTCAGATGATTTTCGTTGAGATCGCTCGGCCACCAGGTGATGTCAGGAAATTGACGGGCGAACTCGACGACGTGCTGGCCGGTGCCGCTGCCGGCCTCAACCGCGTCGCCGGATTTTCCGGTCAAGTATCGCTCCAGAACGCCGCGGATAGCCTGATGGTTGCGTTGAAAGGCCGGCGCGTCGAGCCGTCCGTCCGCTGCGCCGCGGCCGCCATCTTTGCCAAATTCGACGACGTAGTCGGCCATCGCAAGCTCCCGGATTTTGGTATGCGCTGCCGCGTTGTCAGGCGATAGCGTTTATGCTTTGAGACGTTATATTCGGAACAATCGCTAGCTGGAACCGCATCTTGTCCGATCGTCGCTCATCCAGGCTTCTTATGATGGCGCTCATGACCGCCTTGACGTGGCCGTGTTGTGCGGCGCACGCCCAATTGAAGGCCAGCGAGGGCGAAAAGCTCGCGTTCGACCGGACCAAAGGCAACTGTTTAAGCTGTCACCAGATCAAAGGCGGTGAGCTGCCCGGAACTATCGGGCCGGAACTTAAAGACATCAAACGCAAATATCCTGACCGTAACGAACTCGTCGCGATCCTCACCGACGAAACGCGCCGAAATCCGCTCACCGCGATGCCGCCATTTGGCCGGAATCGCATTTTGACTGAACAGGAAATCGACGCGATCGTCGATTTCCTACAAACGCTGTGAAAACGAACAAACGACAAACCATGGGAGATGCGCGATGACGGTCTTTGAGGAGGGTTTCCCGGTCACGCGGCGTCTTGTGCTGCGCGGCGCCGGATCGGTCGCGCTGGCCGGTCTTGGCGTCGCTTCATTTGATGTGCTGCCGGCCCTTGCCGCCGCCAACGACAAGTATCCCGAGGATGCGTTCAAGCAAAAGGACAATAAGGAGGCGATCAAGCTCCTCTACGGCGGTCCGATCGAACCTTCTGACAAGATCAAGCTCGATGCGCCGGAGATCGCGGAGAACGGCGCGGTGGTTCCGATATCGGTCTCGACCAGCCTTGCAGGCGTAAGTTCGATCGCTTTCGTGGTACCGGAAAATCCGAACGTGCTCGCGGCCTATTACAAAATCCCGCAAGGCACGCTGCCCAATATCGCCAACCGTCTCAAAATGGCCAAGACCAGTACCGTCACCGTGATTGTGGAATCCGGCGGCAAACTTTTTAGCTCGACCAAGGAAGTCAAAGTCACTGTCGGCGGCTGCGGAGGTTAAAACATGGCATCGAGTATCCGCGTGCGCGCGATCTTAAATGGCGAGACGACTGAAGTGCAGACGCTGATCCAGCATCCGATGGATTCCGGCTTCATCAAGGATGACAAGGGCGCATTCATCCCGGCGCATTTCATCAAGGAACTGACGTTCGAACATAACGGCCGGCCGGTTTTCATTGCAGATTGGGGGACAGCTGTCTCCAAGGACCCTTACGTCAAATTCGCATTCAAGGGCGCCAACAAGGGCGACGAACTGAAGGTGAGCTGGATCGACAACAAGGGCGAGACCGACACTGCCACGTTCAAGATCCAGTAAGAGCACGATCCAGCAAGAGATCGTCTGGACAATATCGGCCCCCGTTTGGCCAAACCAGGAGACGCAGAGCGTGCGATTTTGGCTCATTACCCTCGCCGTTCTCGCGCTTTCGGTCGCGCATCCGGCTCACGCTGCCGACGGCATCGACCCTGCGGCTGACGCGCGCGCGTTCCGGAATTATTTCGTCGAAAAGTTTCCCAACGTGAAGCTCGACGATTTCGCCAACGGCCCCTATTCGCTGAATGAGGACATGCGCCGGCAGTGGGAAGAGAAGGAGCAATTTCCGCCTTACGAATTTTCTCTCGAAACCGGGAAGGAGCTGTTCGCCAAGCCTTTCGCCAACGGCAAGCACTACGCGGATTGCTTCCCGGAACAAGGCATCGGCGTCCGGCAGAACTATCCGCGATTTGACGAGAAGACCGGCCAGGTCATCACGCTGGAGCTGGCGCTGAACCTGTGCCGCGAGACCAATGGCGAGAAAGCCATCTCCTACACCGGCGACGACATGGCCGCCTTGACCGCCTATATGGCCTTCACATCCCGCGGCAAGCCATTCGACATCAAGATTCCCAACGATCCGCGCGCGCTTGAAGCTTACGAGAACGGCAAGCGCTATTTCTACACGCGGCGGGGACAGTTGAATTTTTCGTGTGCGACCTGCCATGTGCAAAATCCTGGCGAGCGGCTGCGCGCCGAAGTGCTTGCGCCGGCCCTCGGGATTCTCAACGCCTTGCCGATCTACCGCTCGGAATGGGGCGGCATGGGCACCACCAGCCGGCGCTTTGTCAGCTGCAACAGCCAGGTGCGCGGCGTGCCGCTTGAACCGCAAGCCGAAGAATACCGCGACCTCGAATACTTTCTGTCCTATGTCAGCAATGGGTTGCCGATTTCCGGACCGGGTTCGCGGCCATGAGAATACTATCGCGCGCTTGGATGCCGTTGTGCTGCGTGCCCCTCGCCTTTCTGACCAGCGGCGCGGCACTGGCCGCAAGCTCTGACGCTGACTTTAGATCCGCCTATGCCAGAGCAGATGCCGCCGAGAAGGAAGCCGGCCGCTTGCGTAACCAGTGGATCGCCACCGAAGCCGCCCTCACCGAGGCGAGGGCCGCCGCCGAGAAACAAGATTTCGAGGCGGCGATTGCCGCCGCGAAAGAAGCCGAAGCTCTGGCCAAGGCTTCGATTTTCCAGGCGACCAACGAAAAGGACGCCTGGAAGAATCTTGAGATACGCTAAAGGCTCGAAAATGGCGCAATGCCGATCATGACCCTCAACCGCCGGGATCTTCTTAAAATAACGGGCGCCACGGCGCTCACTGGCAGCCTGCCGCGGCAAGCGCGTGGCGCGGAGGGCGGTGTTTACGATCTCGAGCGCTTCGGCAATGCCCGCATCTTGCACATCACCGATACGCATGCGCAGCTTTTGCCTGGATATTTTCGCGAGCCGAGCGTCAATCTCGGCCTCGGCGCGATGGCCGGGCAGCCGCCGCATCTCGTCGGCCGCGCCTTTCTCGATCGCTTCGGCATCAAGGCCGAGAGCGCCGATGCTTATGCTTTCACGTCGCTCGATTTCGAGAAGTCGGCGACGCGCTTCGGCAAGCTGGGCGGTTTCGCGCATCTGAAAACCCTGATCGACCGATTGCGCAACGAGGCAGGACCGCCGCGTTCTCTGCTGCTCGACGGCGGCGACGCCTGGCAAGGCACCGGGGTTGCCAACACCTCGCGCGGCGCCGACTTGATTGAAGCCGCCAACCTGCTCGGCGTCGAAGCGATGACCGGGCATTGGGAATTCACCTACGGCGAGGAAGCGCTGCGCAGCAACCTTGAACGCTTCAAGGGAGAGTTCCTCGCGCAAAACGTCTTCCTGACCGACGAAGCCGCATTCAACGGCGCCAAGGCTTTCGACCCGGCCTCCGGTCGCGTGTTCAAACCGGCCACCGTGAAGGAGGTCGGCGGTTACCGCATTGCCGTGATCGGGCAGGCGTTTCCCTACGTTCCGATCGCGCATCCGAAGCGGCTGACCCCGGACTGGACCTTCGGTATTCGCGAGCAGGAATTGCAAACGCTGATCGATAACCTCCGTTCGACCGAAAAGGCGGACGCGGTATTGCTGTTGTCGCATAACGGCATGGACGTCGACCTCAAATTGGCGAGCCGCGTGCGCGGCCTCGATGTCGTTCTCGGCGGCCACACCCACGATGCGATTCCGCAAGCCATCGCTGTCGCCAACGCCGGCGGCACCACGCTCGTCACCAATGCCGGCTCGAACGGCAAATTCCTCGGCGTGCTCGATCTCGACCTCGATAAGGGCCGCGTGCGGGACGTTCGATACCGCCTGTTTCCGGTGTTTTCGGAGCTATTGAAACCCGACGCCGCGATGGCGGCGTTGATCGATAAAATTCGCGCGCCGTATGCAACTTCATGGAGCGGAAAGATCGCCACCACCGATCGACTGCTTTATCGCCGTGGCAATTTCACGGGCACCGTTGATCAACTGATCTGCGCCGCGCTACGCCGCGAGTTCGATGCCGAGATCGCGCTGTCGCCGGGCTTTCGCTGGGGCGCGAGTTTCCTGCCGAACCAACCCCTGACGATGGAAGACGTGCTGGCCGAGACCGCCATCAGCTATCCGGAAACCTATGTCCAAAAACTGACCGGCACCGAGATCAAGAACACGCTCGAAGACATCTGCGACAATCTCTTCAATCCCGATCCCTACTACCAGCAGGGCGGCGACATGGTCCGGATCGGCGGGCTCAGCTATAGCTGCACGCCTGCGGAAAAGATCGGACGGCGAATTTCCGACCTGAAACTCGACAAGGGCCGCGCGATCGAGCCCGGCAAGCGCTACTCCGTTGCCAGCTGGGCCGCCGTCAATGCCCAGCAAGGAGTACCGGTGTGGGACGTCGTTGCGAAGCATCTCGGGAGCGGCAAGCCGCTCAACCCATCTGCCAATAATGTTGCGGTGCGGGGCGTGACTGGCAATCCCGGTGTTTTGGAGCCGGGATAGGTTCTTTCTGCCGCGCTGCGCTCTTATTTATGGCGTGATAGCATTAGGGAATCGGTTCACGGATCTCACCACCATGATCTTTCGTCAGCTATTCGACAGCGTCTCAGGTACCTACAGCTATCTCCTGGCAAGCCGCGCGGGCGGCGAGGCGATGATCCTCGATCCCGTGCTGGAACGGGTCGATCGCTATTGCCAGTTGCTGCGCGAGCTCGACCTCAAACTGGTCAAAGCCGTTGATACGCATCTGCACGCCGACCATGTGACAGGACTCGGCGAACTGCGCGACCGCACCCACTGTGTCACCATCATGGGCGAGCAGACCAAGGCCGATGTCGTGGCGATGCGGGTCGCCGACGGCGACGAGGTAACGATCGAAGGCATCACTCTGGACGTGATGTACACGCCCGGCCACACCGACGATTCCTACAGTTATCTGATGGCAGACCGGGTTTTCACCGGCGACACGCTTCTGATCCGCGGCACCGGCCGCACCGATTTCCAGAACGGCAGCGCGCGGGCGCAATACGATTCGATTTTCAACCGGCTGTTGAAGCTGCCGGACGAAACCATGGTCTTTCCCGCTCACGACTATAAGGGCGATACCGTCTCCACCATTGGCGAGGAGAAACGCTACAATCCGCGCCTGCAGGTGCGCTCGGTCGATGAATATGTCGAGCTGATGAACAATCTGAAATTGCCAAACCCGAAAATGATGGATGTCGCGGTGCCGGCCAACATGCATGTCGGCCTGCATCAGGATGAGTTGGCCAAGCAGGGGCTGGCGTTCACCGCGCGCGAGGCGATCGAAAGTCTCGGCCGCCCCGATGTTCTGTTGGTCGACTTGCGCGAAACTAGCGAGCGCGCCAAGCATGGCACCCTGCCCGGCGCGCTGCACGCGCCATATCCAGCGATCGGCGACAACCTCAAGCCCGGCGGGATGTTGCGGGAAGTCGCGACCGCGACCGGGCGGCGCATCGTTTTCTTCTGCGCCTATGGCGAACGCTCAGCGATGGCGGTAGCCGCGGCGAAGGAAGCGGGGCTGGCAACTCCGGCCCATATCGCCGGCGGCATCGACGCCTGGAAGAAGGCTGGAGGGCCGGTGTTGACGGGCTGATCTTTGTTTTGACGCGTTTTCTTTACGCGAACCGGTTCCCACTTCGCTTGAAAACGCTATTGCTCGACCCGTTTCAACTCGCTGACCAGCCGGTCCAACGCATCGGCGATCATCACACCGCCGCACACCGTCAGCCGGTCCGGAATCACGATACGCCGCGACGGCGGATAAAGCCGCTCCAGCGCCGGATGCAGCAGGAAAGCATGACCGTCGTCTTCGGCACGCTCGCTCGCATCCTCAACCACGATGAAATCAGGCCTCACGCTCACGATGGCTTCGAGCGAGGCATAGCCGCCGGAGGCAATGCCTAGGTCGCCGGCCGCATTGAAAAGTCCGGTCTCGGCCAGCAACGAGCTGAGCAGGCTGTCGCTGCCGGACACCCAGCCGCGCTGCGACAAAGGCAATACCTTGTAGTGATGCTGCGACACCGTCGCGCGCGCTCGCGCGATCGCATCGTCCAGCCGCGCGATCTCGGCCTTCGCACGGTCGGGGTGACCGACGAGATCGCCCATTTCGCGAATCTGCGCTTTGACCTCGTCGAGATTGCGCGGCACCGCGAATTCAGCGAGACGAACCCCCTTCTCTTTCAGCAGCTCCCGCGTCGATCGCTTGTCGTAAAGGCTCGCGACGACGATGTCCGGATGAAGCTGAAGAATATCTTCCGCGCCGCCCGACAAAACCCGGAACTGTTCAGCACCTTCAATAGCAAAGGATTTGAAGCGCCCGCCTTCGTATCGGCTGAGGCCCAGAATCTGTTCGGGGCCGGCGAGCGAAATCAACAATTGATCCGTGCACAGATTCATGGATGCGATACGGGGCAAAGCTGCAGCCGAAACCGGCAACAAAATGCACGATGCTGCAAGTACTGCGATCGCCCTCCGTCTCATTTGGACGGTTCCGGGGACTTGTCCGAATTTTTGTCCCAGGGCACGATCACCGCTTCCTGCCGATATTCGGCGCGATAGGTGCTGACCCGGAAAACATCCGCCATCACCCGATCGGATAGCGCTTGGCTGGCATTGCCCTGTGACACTAGCAGGCCTTCTGATAACACCAACACCGTGTCGGCAAATCGCGCAGCCAAACCGAGATCGTGGGTCACCACGATCACCAGCGTGCCGCTATCGGCCGCCATGCGCAGCGTCTTCATGACATCGAGCTGGTGACGCGGATCGAGCGACGAAGTCGGCTCATCGGCGAGAATGACCGGCGCCTCGACCGCAAACACGCGCGCCAGCGCCACGCGGCTACGCTCGCCGCCGGATAATTCCGTCACCGGGCGTTCGCCGAGGTCGGTCACATCGGCGGACCGCATCGCTCGCGTGACGGCCTCGGCATCCCTTGGCGTCAGGCGAGCCGGGTCGGTTGCGCCATGCGGATAGCGTCCCAACGCGACGATATCCCGCGCCGGCAACGGCCAGTGAACGATATGGCCCTGCGGCAAATAGGCAAAGCGGCGCGCGCGCTCTCGCAGCGCCAGCGCCGACAAAACGACGCCTCCGACGTGGATAGCGCCGTCGCAAGGCACCAGCCCCGCCAGCGCCCGGAGCAGCGTGGTCTTGCCGGCGCCGTTGGGCCCGACCAGCGCGACCAGGTGGCCCTTCGACAAGGCCAGCGAGACATCGCGCAGCACGGTCCGGCCGGCGAGCCGCACGCTAAGGCCTTGCGTGGTCAGGAAGGCCTGCCCCGTCATGCGACGCCCCCGCCGAGCGAGCGCCGTTCGCGCATGATGAGGTAGAGAAAGAACGGCACGCCGATGATCGAGGTCAGCACGCCGACCTTGATGTCGCTGGTCGAAGGAATAATGCGCACGGCGATGTCGGCAGCGAGCAGCAAGGCGCTGCCAGTGAGTGCGCTCGGCAGCAACAGCCGCGCCGGGTCTTGCCCGATCAACGGCCGCATCAGGTGCGGAGCCACGAGGCCGATGAAGCCGATGGTGCCGGATACAGCGACTGAACCGCCGACACCGAGCGCGACGCCGGAAATCACCAGGAGCCGCAAGCGGGCGACATCGACGCCGAGACTTTGCGCGGTCTCCTCGCCAAGGCTGAGCACGCGGAAGGCGTTACGCTGGCTGAACAGGATGATCGCGCCGGCCACGATAAACGGCAGCGCCAGCGCGACGTGGCGAAAGCTGCGGTCGTCCAGCGAGCCGAGCAGCCAAAATGTAATCTCGATCACCAGAAACGGATTGCTCGACAGATTCATCACAAGCGCTGTCGCCGCACCGGCAAGGCTCGACAACGCCAACCCCGCGAGGATCAGAATCAGGAGTCCGGCGTTGCGCCCGGAGATCACGAGAAGCATGAAGACCGACAGGAAGGCGGCGGTGATCGCGGCCAGCGGCAACGCAAAGGAGCGCACATCGGCGAGGCCGAGCGCGATGATCAATACGGCGCCGAATGCCGCCGATTGCGGCGCGCCGAACAGCGAAGGCGCCGCCAGCGGATTGCGCAACAGGCCCTGCAATGCGGCGCCGGAAAGGCCGAGCATCGCACCGATCGCGACGCCAAGAATGGCGCGCGGCAGCCGTATCTCGCGGACGATCACCTGCGCGACGTCGGTCCCGCCACCGAACAGGGCATCGACCACAGCCCATGGCGAAAGCCGCACCGCCCCAATGCCAAGCGAAGCCAGAAACAGCCCAATGACCAGAACGAACAGCGCCGCCGTCACGCCGCTGCGCCAGCGTGCTTGGCCGTCGATTCCCGCCATCACGTTCGCAACACTCATCGTGCGTTTGCCACATCCGAAGGGCGCAACGTTTTCGTCCGCCCAGCTCATACCAAGACCTATGCTCTTACAGCGAATAGGGCTTGCTACAAGCTGTCGTGTCGAGCAAGAGACAGCGGGCGAACAAAATGCGTACCGCTATGGCGCAACCAGACGCCCGGCATTGACTCTTTCACCGGCACCCTCCTAGATGGCCCCGACGGTTCCTCTCACGAGGATCAAGAGGGAATGCGGTGCGGAGAGAATTCTCCAATGCCGCGGCTGCCCCCGCAACTGTAAGCGATGAATCTTCCGTCAGATGCCACTGGGAAACTCGGTCCCGGGAAGGCGACGAAAGGTAACGACCCGCGAGCCAGGAGACCTGCCGTCATACGTGGTCACACGCGAGGATGCCGGTCGGGGAGTACAGGCATTAGCTTCACTGGGCTGGGGGAACAGCATGGTGAGACTTCGTTCGCTGTGACGTGCCACTGACGTCACCGAGGTCTAACCATGCGTTCTATCATCAATGCCAGCGCCCGGCGCAGTCTGTGGCTGGCATCCACCGTACTGATCCCGCTTTCTCCGTTCTCGATTTCGGCCGCGCACGCCCAGCAATCGGCTTCGCCCGATCTTCTGCCGCCGGTCGAGGTCAGCCCGGCCAA
>Ga0210393_10001666_pt1 | contig 18466 bp, 29 predicted proteins | sample IncBWC27OmetaG_FD_160068 | JGI IMG/M metagenome (GOLD analysis project Ga0210393, IMG submission 160068) | Forest soil microbial communities from Barre Woods Harvard Forest LTER site, Petersham, Massachusetts, United States - Inc-BW-C-27-O ... | reverse complement strand
GCCACCTGGGCAGGTGGATAAACTGCCTTCATCTTGGACTATCACGGTAACTGCCGCCTCGTCTGTTCGCGCCCCTTAGCCCCAATCCCCTCGAGTTGTTTCAGAGGGTGACCGCCTTGTATATGCCCCCATCTCGTTGTTCCAGACCCCGTCGCGGTCTCGTCTCTGGCAGACGTCAGAGGGCCTTAGGCCCTCGTCATAGTTCTCGATTCGCGACGTCATTGTACTACTTAGGGCCCTTCTCTTGCGCTCCCCTACTGTACGACGTCATGGCCTCGTCATAGCTACGTCAGTGGGACTCTCCTGGCTTCGTTCTCGATCGCTTACCTACCCTAGCTTGTACGGGTATAAGTAGGCTACGTCTTCCGTCTGTATTCGGCATTCTGAGTCTCTTGTGAATCTCAGTCCCTTTCCCCTCTACTCGTGCTGCTTGTGAGTGTTGCAAGCAGAGGACACGGCATACGACCTTCCTGCTTATCTCTATACGACTCGACTTGCGCATTCAAGTCGCTACTAGGGGTTGCCGTCAAAGCGGCGGTAACATACTTAGACGTCACTGACAGTATTTGCGTTACCAATTGCGACGAGGTCTCGAACGTCCCCGACTGCTCCCGCAACATTAGGGGTAAACCTGAACAGCATACTCCACAACTGTGACCTGGTTCCAAAACAAATTCCGAATCAGCTCAACTGACGGTGATCGGCACATACGAGTTTCAGTGTTCAAGTTCCCCACAGCGAATGAAATGATAGCACCCCTGCCGAATCGTCTTGCCATTATTCACTTTCCACAGTGCCATGCAATACATCATACGAAACAATGTCCACCCCTACTTTCTGCATAAGTTAAACTTCGTTGAACTCACCACTCCTCACATTGTCGCAGAACTTCCTGTACGTATTTCGGTGACACAGTTCATTTCCGCCACAAACACTCCACAAGGGGCATGGTTAGTAAACGATGTGATGGTTAATGAGGTGCATGATGTGCGTCTACAAAACCCGTTCCCGCGCTCACCAAAACGAAGGTCCTGATAGTAGGATGTGTCGCTAGCATTGACACACTCGATGACAAGACTGTAATATCATTTTATGACCACTCGGGACCATTTATACAAATATGGTGACTGCACCATGACCGAGTCGCTGGCATAGATGTTGTATTGTATGTGTCACCACCATGAATCTCATGAATAAGCTCATCAGTCATTAAGCAGCGGTGCACACCTCTGTGTGACAGGATTCATTCGTCGAGCTGGGGACATAAAGTACATTCACGCAACAAGTGTAACTGTTGTGCCAGACTTTGAAGAGCATGGGCAACTGCTCGACAGTCTGTAATTACAGTAATGGGATGGTGTTGTTCACTGTCATTTCGAAACCGGCGACGTTATGCATTTGGAATACACCTTAGTATATATATTTACAACTGAGCAAATGACATGCAACGTATGTGGTCAACAACAATGTCATAAGAGCGTGACAAATGTTTAAAACACACATCGACAGTCCTAGCTGCCCCGCGCGCAGCGCGGGATCAGCTAGTTGGGGAATATTTTGCTATAACAAGACAATCATTAGGACTGTTGTCTTCGTATAGATCCAATGACGTACCGATTCCACCAATCAAGAAGCTCATCAGCATTCTTCTGTCCTGCATCATCCTCGATATCCTCGAAAAAGTCGACAATGAAGTTGTAAAATATCGGATAGTGAAAGCCATTGTGTTTGTGCTTCCATTCTTGGGCCGTGCTGAGTGAAAAGATGAGCTGGGGGAGTGGGAGAAGGGTTATGAGGAAAGATCTAAGAATCATAAGAAATAGCAAACGCACCTGGGTTGCGGTGTATGCAATTGATTGTGGCATAACATGGTTGTTCATGCGAAGAACACTGGCGACATCACGCCGCCTAGAAGTGACCTCACCCTTAGACACAGAGGAGGGGGAAGTAAATATGGACTTGAATGCCTGACGAAGTAAAGTCAGCGATTGTTTGAAGTTGATATAGACCTGAAACTTACCTGGACTAGGAGGGGGCCTTTCAGAAAGCCATCCAGGGGATGCTCAGGATCTCCATCCTCGTCCTTATAGAGACAACAAAGAAAAAAACTTGATGTTATATCATAGCCTGGGGCAGCGTCATGAAGGTTGGTATGAATGCTACATAATGAAGTCAGCAAAAGGGATCTGATACCATGTGCCACTCACTCAAGATCGTCCCAATTATAGTCAATTGGGCAAATAAGGCGGCCAGTTATGTCGTGGCCAATCCCACGTTCCTCCTTCCCATACAAAGAAAGTCATTCTCCTGATTCATCACGCATGTTGATCCATTCTGCGACTGTGGTTTTGAGACGGCTTGTGTCGTCACTATGTGCGTCACCAGTGCCTGCCTGCAACTGAATTCCGGTTGAGATTAGTTAGAAGATGTCATAGAACGCAGACATACCGGTGCACAAAAGTTATTGAGATTGTCGGCCATGTCAGCCTTGTTCTCGAAGTTAGGGATCAGCATGTTGAGGAGTTTGATAGCTGTGTGGCAACGCCAACGGCTGGTGTCACATGATGAGTCACGCAAAGTCATGTAGATCAGTTGACGCGTCGACATATACATACTCCTGGCGCTCTTCCTCAATGGCCTTGTCGGACAAACCTGCAAAGTCTATCTTGTCGATCTCGTCTCTTTCCAACTGCATGACACTTGGCATGTGTTTGTTGGCTTTCTCCACCAAGTTGGGGAGATCATGGTAAAGATCCACGATCTTGCGTATCCCCCATCCTGGTTGGGTCGGGGAGCCACCTTTCCTGCTCGTTGAGTTGTCAGAATGCTGTGCTTTGGTTACAAACCAAAGAGTACACTCACTTTCGCTTTCTTGGCCATTCCAACTCATCTGGGCTAGTATCTCTTATGTGCCAAAGATGTCTCTGGTTGAGATCGCTTTGAATGGCATCGACAACATCCTGGGTTGGGAATAGGTCAACACTCTGAAGAGATGGACTTGGAACTCCCAAGGAACCAGTAGGTTGTTGGGATCCCCCACCTTTCTGTGGTGAAAGGGATCCACGCCTTTGAGAGGTAGGGCAGAAGCCTGCACGAGGATATGTGTCTTTGTGGACATGCAGCAACATAACAAGCTGGAGGAGGGGGGAAGTGACTGCTGAATGGGGACTTTCCGTCAAGACCCCCCTTTTTTATAGGGAACTCAGTACATCTTATTGACTGAGTTAGAAAAATTCTTGTTCTGACACTCTATTGATTGTTTACAGGACTTTTACAGGCTCAGCAATGGAAAGCGACATCCTGTTGGCTGGCCGCCAGTGTGTAGAGCTGGATATGCGGCCGCAACTCATGCAGTGTCACTGGCAGGCAGAGGACACCATCTATGCCATATTGATTATTGCCAAACTTGGGAGGTGGCAACTGTGACACGCCGTGTTCTCCGGCCGCAACTCATGCTGTGTCAGTCAACTTGAAAGGACACAAACACTGCCATATTCATTGCTGCTATGGTTGTACTTGGAGGCAGCCTCACTTTCAGGTAAACCATCATGCCCATCAAATGTTGCACCAAGTGCGTGCGCGAATCCTCGACATTAACTGGCATCAAGTTACATCAACAAAGATGCAGCAAATATCAAGAAAGCATTGCGTCTCTCCGGTCATTAAAGATCCGGGCTACAGAAGCTAAGCTAAACTCTCAGGAAGAAACGAACGCAACATCTTATCATCAAAGACGTGAACCAGAAACCATGCAAAAAGGTGATAAAGTGAGTTAGTCTTGTTCCATAGTCCAACAGAATATTGACAATTAAGGACCAGCATAGCAACAACGACTGCCTTTGCCCACTCCTCCGCCTCCTACTGCCCCATTGTCCCCTCTGCATCCACCTTCTGCGCTCCTGCTGTCCCCTCCACATCCACCTCCTGCTACCCCACTGTCCCCTCCACTTCCAAGTCCTGTTCCACCACCATCTCCTTCACCACATATACCCCCACAGCTAGCAATCCCACCACGTCCGGCCTTGTTACAATCAGGCTGGCCATTGCAAGTCCATCACCTGCCTGCATGGTATCTGGACGTCATTCCTGAACCACCCCATCCAGCAACCTCCTCTGAGATCCTGGCCACTCCAGAGACACTGTCTTTGAGCCCACAGGCCCCCACACTGCCGCGTGTCACCCTCTTGGTTTGAAACCCATATAGCATGCCTCCCAACAACTTTGGAATATGGAAGGAATATTGCTATCGTCCTTCATATGACCCAGACGCATTCATCTCTGCAGAAGACCTGCATCGCCCTCATACATCCACAATCATGGTCAAACAAGTCTAGGAAGAGCAGTTGGAATTGTCTTTGTATACCAACAAATCCACTGCGCTTATAGTTGACTGGCAGAACACTGGGAGTCCTGCTAAGTCAAATGTTGAGGTTAATCACCTTGTCCACAACATCATTCTCCACCCTGATTTCTAGCTGGACCAGTTACGTTCCTTTAATGCGGCACGGGAAAACCAAAGGGCAGATCTGGCTGAGGCAGAATCCCTATTATTGAACACCTTTCAGCATGCAGACATCCAAATAACCATCCCATCAGGAAACAAAGATGTCTCTCCATGCTCCTTTTCAATCCCTAGGTTGTATTTTCGTAAACTCACAACATTAATCAAAGAGTCGTTCGAAAGTCCCCTATCCTCAATGTTCCACTTCACCCCTTTCAAGATGTATCATATGCGACCTGATGGCAATGGCAAAGAACGCGTCTTCTCGGAGATGTATGACTCCGATGTCCTTTGGGAAGAGCACAACAAAGTCCAACGTGCACCAACTGATGATCTAACCTGCAAGCAGAAGAAGGTCATTGCTGCCCTAATGTTCTGGTCGGACGCCACACAGCTTGCAAGCTTTGGTACGGCGAAGCTGTGGCCTATATACATGCTGTTTGGAAACCTCTCAAAATATGTCTGATGCCAGCCAAATTCAGGTGCAACAAAACATGTCGCCTACATTCCACTGCTCCCAGACTCGCTTCAAGATCAACTTAAATCTTTTCATGAGAAATGGGAGACCCAACAAAAAGATATCCTCACACATTGCTGGCATGAACTTATGCACAGTGTATGGAAATTCCTACTCGATGATGACTTCCTACACACTTACAAATATGGGATCATGGTGCAAGGCCCAGATCAGATAGAACGACGTGTCTATCCATGGATCACCACATATTCTGCAGATTACCCCGAGAAGTTAGTGATTTATTTTTGCTTCCAGCTTGTGCCATTGCTCACTACTTTCGTAGGGTACTGCTGGCCACTATCCGTGATCAGGGCCTTTGCCCATGCCCACGTTGCCTGGTACCAAAGCAGAAGCTCGATCAACTCGGAAGTTTCGCAGATACAAGGATCCGGGTTTGCAAGGCATGCAAGTATGATGGAGAATCCATTTGCGAGGCCCGGAGATTGATATACGAACATGGGCTGGCAATCAACAGTGCCGCTGTTCAGCGCAAGCTCATGGCCACCTCATCTGTCCCCACATTGGTGAGTTTTTGACACGTTGTGCTGACATGTCATGCTTAACGATAACTTGGTGTTGCTAGAATGCTTTTATTGAACAACTTGGATCTGATTTCGACATCTCAAGCATGCTTGTGGTTGACTTTATGCATGAGTTAGAGCTGGGAGTGTGGAAAGCACTCTTCGTACATTTAATACGGATCCTTTATGCCGCTGCACCAGGGGGGAAGTTGGTGGCTGTTCTAAACGAGAGGTACGTCCAATGTTTCAGGATATGTAGAGTGAGTTCTCATATTTCACAGATACCGACAGATGCCCTCGTTCAGCCAGGCAGTAATCCGTAGGTTTACCAACAATGTATCTGAGATGAAGCAGCTCGCGGCGCGAGATTATGAAGACTTGTTGCAATGTTCCATCCCAGTATTTGAAGATCTGCTGGATGAGCCGCACAACAAATGCGTGATGAAACTCTTGTATTGGACGGCTGAATGGCACGCCCTTGGCAAGTTGAGGATGCACACAGATACTACTCTAGAGCAGCTGCGTCACCTCACCAAGGAATTCGGCACCCTCATGCGACAATTCAGAGATCAAACATGTCCTCAGTTTGACACAGTTGAACTTCCTCGCGAAGTTTCCACACGAAACAGGCACCAGCAGCATGGCCAGGCCAAGGTCTCATCAAAAGTCCAGTCTATCGATGGCTGTAAGGGTCCATCATCTGCGTTGTCACACCAACTCGTTCCTTCTCCAAACACCACCTCCTCTCTTGAAGGAGCGACCACACAGATGGCTTCGCTTTCTGTGCCATCAACTTGCAAGCTAAAGACAATAAACCTTTTGATTGTAAAATTTCATTTCCTTGGTGATTATGTGCAGACCATACAAAGATATGGGTGTATAGATTCGTTCTCGACTCAACTAGTACAACATCTATTCCTCTCCTGTCAGTCCAAATGCTGATGCCTGTCTTGAACAGGGAGAGCTAGCTCATCGCCTTGTGAAGCGGCTGTATGGGAGGACAAATAAGCACGAAGCGACGAGGCAGATTGGCCAGCGTGTTAGACGACTAGAGCGTGCCCAACTTGCAGCTGATCATGATCGACTAAAGACAGAATCCAAAATGCAAGGTGTCAGTGTTAGGGAACAGATTGATCAGGACCTGGAGAAACATTACCACTTGTCAAATTCTCGAAATGATCCCATCAACCTGTATTCATTTGTCCACAAAAACCAAGGTGATCCAGCTTTCAACAGGTTCATACCCAAGCTGAAGGACCACCTCCTGGGGTGCCTCCTAGAGTGAGACTATGAAGGGGACATGTATGGCAAATTCACAGATGCCGAGCGTAATACTGTCCGCATAGCTGGTGAACAGATATATCGATGCAAGACATTTCAGATCAACTATACAACATACAACATCCGACGCGACAGGGACACTGTCAATACACAGTTGTACCCTGATATAATGGTGAACTCACCAGAAATGGGGCCTAATGCCCAACCATATTGGTATGCCCGCATAATCAGTATCTTCCACACAATGGTGTCATCATTGCACCCAGAACTTGAAGTTACAGCAAGGTCGCAGTGCCAGATGGACTTCTTATGGGTCCGATGGTTCGGCATGGAACCTGGTCAATATCGCCATGGGTTTCGTGTTGGTCATCTGCCAAAAATAGGGTTTGTTGAATCAAGAGATGAATATGCCTTCACCTTTCTTGACCCCGTGCAGGCCATCAGGGGTGCTCATCTCATCCCCACGTTTGCAGAAGGACGCTCCTCAGCGTTGTTGCCAGTAAAGAAATCCGTAGCACGCTTTCTGAATGCCAACGAAGACAATGACTGGCTGAACTTCTATGTAAACATGTGAGTCAGTTTTTCATCAGATAATTTGTTGGTACTCACTGGTGGCCATATGGCTTGTTTCTGCAGCTTTGTAGACCGTGATATCTTCATGAGGCACTTTGGAGACGGAGTTGGACACCAGAAAGACAGATTGCGGCAGGAAGTTGATACCGCCACCGAAATCGACGCAGACTCGGAGGGAAACGACGATGATATTGAGGAACTTGATGAAGATGAGGAAGAGATTGATGAAGATGAGGAATCTGAGGGAGAGGAGCTTGCCAGTGAGAGCGACGACGATGGCAGTGACGATGGGTGCGACAGCGATGATTTGGGCTACGCTAGCTTTTAGACAGCCGCGCCCTGTCTCCGTACCGAGCCACTGTCACGGTCACGGTGTTAGTAGTGCGAACTCGGTATGCAACGCTCACGGGGATGTGATCCAAAGCATTTCTACTTGCAACAAGTTACAGTTCACAGATACTCATTTGAGGGCTTCGTGAATCGTGAACAGTCTCGTAATCAGCTCACAGTGCCATATGCATGCAGCAGAGCCTGATATAAGACTCATGGACTCAAACGCAGCGAGATTAGCCCGGCAAGTCTGACATGACCCTGTAGCGCAATTGCAACAAGGGATGAGGCGGTACGAATGGATTCGCGGCGAAATCGACTCATGATCGCTACACTGTGTTGTAAGATTGTCACTGATTTACTGATGTAAGAAGTCTGGCTTGTATCTTCACCGGCTTCACCCTTTGACTCGGAATTCTTTGTCATATCTTTGCCACGACGTGACGTAGGCCCAGGCCTGCCTGATTAGCCGGACAATTACCACGTCTCCTCGCAGACATTATGTTGGCCCCGGCCGCGGCGGTAGCTCCGAGTCATATTTGTCTGATTGAGTCATTCTGAAGCAAACAGTCCGCAGGATTTACTGCAAGAGCCTACACGCGGCGACTTGTGAAAAGAAGTCTGACCAGTGTCTTCACCCTTTGGATTCCCTGTTGCGTATCTTTGTCCCGTCGTAGGCCTGCCTTCTGAAGAAATATCGCCTGGATAAGACTCGGACCAGCTACTAGTAGTAGCCTGAGTTGCCTTGGTCGCTACTTGCCTGAGCTTGGCCGGACAATTACCATGTCGTCCCGCAGGCTTTACCTCACCTATGTTGGTCCTTGCGGCATCTCCTCAATATTTTCTAATTGAGTCATTCTTAGCATGATTTCGAGTTATCCTCAGCCTCAGGTGGGCGAGGCGGCGAGGCGGTGCACCTGGCTCAGGGGTATTTGGTTTTATTGACAAGCGGAGCCAAAGTAGGGCCCTTCACCTTTCCGTCGAATATTATCGCGTTACCGCGTTACCCTAATACCTACCAAAAACCTTCTAACTTCCAACCATTCCAAACTCACCGATGTCTCAAGACAACGATCAAGGTCCTGAGGGAGGGGATGCCAAGGGTATGTTGTCCTCTGCTAGGCCTTAATATGTCTTCATCGAACCCACCCTCATTTCTAGTAAAATACCACTATGCTCTGTCCTTATCGATTAACAGATCGCAGGATGGGACCATTTATGGTGATAGCTCAGGGCCTTTTTTCGCCATTTACTCCAAAAGTGTAGAGAAGATTGATAATATGATGGCCGAACGCTGGCAAAAGGATGCCTAGGGGATTCTTATCTTCGTATGTACCGAAGGTCGCCGTTTACACTGCTGCCTACTAATCTGTGAATAGAACGGTCTGTTCTCTGCAGTCATCGTTGCACTCTCGTCGTCGTATCGATCCAAGATCTCAGGCCCAATTCGCAGGATACATCCGCATTCTACCTCGAGAAGATCTATCAACTTCAGGCTGACCCCAGTGTGTCTCTCCCATCCACACCCTCTACTTTGGTCAAGCCTCCGGCATTCTCTCCCCCTGCATATGCCATCTGGGCGAACTCACTCTTGTTCTTGAGCTTGGTGATCAGCCTTACATGTGCGATGTTGGCGACATCGTTGCAGCAGTGGGCGCGTCGATACTTCCAGAACACTCAGCAAACAGGGCGCGGTATGCACGAACGGGCGCGCATACGTGCATTCTTTGCAAATGGCATCACCACATTCCATGTTCTCCGGGTGGTTGAAGAGTTGCCCACCCTGGTACATCTTGCCCTGTTCATTTTTTTCGCGGGCCTCCTTGTTTATTTGCTCATCATCAACCACGCAGTGTTCGACGCAGTGTTTTGTTGGGTGGCACTTTTGTCGGCGATATACGCATACATCACGCTTATGCCAATTTTTTGGCTCGACAGCCCGTACTACATGCCGCTGCCCCCAACAGCTTGGTTCCTTTATGTTCGTGTTCCGTATGTTATCCTTGAAGTCCTGCACCGCATCCTGTTGCGTTTCTACCCCTTCGAGGCCCTCAGTCCCATTCGGGAATGGTTGTTACTCTTCAGTCGATGGAAGGTTCAGGGCATCTGGTGGGAAATCAAAGCAGCCATTTCCGAACAGTCGGCGGAGATCGATTCCCGTATCTTGCGGTGGACAGTCGACGATCTACGCGGAGATGACGAGCTGGAAAAAGTCTTTGAAACCATTCCCGGCTTCTTCAAATCTGATGAGGTCAAGGTACTTCGCGATCGAGCTGAAATCACAACTCATGATGCGATGGGTAATTTCTTGCGCAACCCTTTCATCGAATTCAGTCCCCAAAGCCATCAAAATCACTCGGCTCACCACTTGCCTCAATGCCACCAGTGGGGCACGGCCTGCACACGTGTTTGACCCGCTGATCTACGTGAACTGGGGTGGAGGACTCGATTCCGTTGATATCGGGCATTCTCTGAGATCCTGGGACAAAGCCAGCAAGGGTCGGTTCACCCCGTATATACGAGGTGTCGTTGCCATCATCGTCGCAAGTGTGTCGAAACGCGATGAAACTTGGACCACGCTTGCTAGCGACCACCTGGGTCTGGATGTTGAGGACGACGTATTCCAGGATTACCTGAAACACGGCGATAGCGTGCTACTCGCCAACTTGATCCATTTCATGCGCCACGCCGATCGCTCCAAGTTCTTTGCCCTCGGCATCGTAGTATCGCTTTCCGAATTCGACCCACGCAATACACTTCCCGAACTGCAGCGCGATTTCTGCGCCTTGTGGAATCAAGTTGTTCAAGAAGCCCAAGATGGCGGCGTATATTCTTGTCCGGTGTACCTTCTAAGGGAGATTCGCCATCATTACGTCGCTTTGCACCAAGTTGTCGATGCGTCCGGCGGCAACTTGTACTTCTCCGGCCCTCTGGTTGATCCGTCGTCGTATCCATTATGCAACGTCCCCGGCCATCCATCACAACCGACGCACAGCATAGAACCTGCTCATCCTCCTGCTACCACTTTTTCCATTCCTTCCCCTTCCTCATCGCCTCAATCATGGCCAGTTCCCATCACGAGACACTTCCTAGACGACACACTTCTTAGACGATCCGTCGTTCGCTGACCAGCCTACGCAAACCATCATGTCTTCCCGGCCTTCTCCGTGAACCATGGTGCCTCTGAGTCCATCCAATTCTACATATCCCACGACCACCTCAATTCCAATCGCCATCGATAACCCAGCCATCTCCTAGACGGCAACCTCGGACCTTGATTCCACTCTAGCAGACACCAGACACCACATCCATACTCCAACGGTCTCTGTCCCCTTGTCTAGTAATACTAATACCCTTCAACACTGTGGCGATCACGTCCTCACTCCTTGCTCGGAACCTGATATAGGCCTGATATATCGTTGTGATCTGACTCATTCCCACGTCCTAGCGACGCACTTTTTCTCTGGTGTTACAGCCATCCCCGATATCTTCCTCCCTGACCAACTAAAGCCCGCCCCCCTATTCCCAGTCATGACCTTCTCCATCGGATTTAGTTAACCCCATTCCCGTCATTTATCCGTTCCTCAGTCCTGACCGCACTGTTGACCCTACCGTTGTCGCGATATTATTGATCGGTGATTTCAGTTTCTTGTAACGCTGTGTTTGCGAAGTCTGCTCTCGCTTGTTCTTTCCATCACAGTATGAGACACCTAATCGTATTCACATCGACATCATCTTCAAATTTTCAAAAAATACGTCACCGCAAGTCAGAGGTAACAGAGCAAGCGAGTATTTCGGAATACATAGAGAAACTGAAATTGAGGTAAGCTGGAGCATGATCAGGAATATACACCTGCTACTGGTATACGAGGGTGGGACGATATAAATTGTGTGGCCTCTTGATAAGCTGTGTGCGCAAACGACCAGAAACAGAGATCTGTAATTGAACTGGGTGTGATGGTTGGGGGATTGAGGACTTTTATGTGACTCTGAACAACTTGAGAAGGAAAGCGTAAAAAGAGGAAATGTACGACAGCGAGTATAAAAGTAACGCAAGGTACATCGATATGAAGAAGACTGTACCCTGTCTTGAGCCACTCCCTATGAATCAAGAGGGTAACAGTAACTTACTAATAGAGAAAATGCTCATTGGTGGTATTAAGCCGGACACGACAGCTGTGATGAGATGGACATTCGTGGACACAAAGAAGGTAATAGCTGAGACTTTGCGGACTGGCTCGAATATCTAAAGGAGAGGGAGGGATGGAGGAGAGGAGAAATGAGTTGGACGGTGAACATGAGCGATGAGGGGATAACGTTAATACTTACTAGCTTCTTCTGCTCAGTGAACTGCTTTGTTTACATGTCCAAGATTAGAGCTCCGTCTACGCAAGCGAAACCGACTAAATTGGGTATACCTTAATCAAGAAACCCGTGGCTATCAGTGAAACGATGGTCCCTGAAGCAGAGAAAGCTAGGTTGTGGTGAAGGGGGGAGAGAGGAACAAGTATCAGGATCCAATGCGTCACGAGGAATGAAAGAAGACCACTGAACCATGGAGGAGACGCACCTGGGTAGGCAAACAGACCCATCGACGGAGGGAAAAGCGCCTGGCCGATGACACTTAAAGTCATTCCCAAAAAATAGCTGCAGAAAAATAAGAGACGAGTGTCATTCGTCAACGGCTTGGACGACCACCAACGAGCCAAATCGATGTAGAGCGAAACAGCAACATACAACAACGCGAATAATATGAGTCTCTTTTTATGAGTCCAATGATGAGCTCCGAAACTGGGATTGCCCACAAAGAATGGCATTTCGGGCGTGGTAGAGGTGGTGATCGTGTCAGGGTTAAAGCTGGGATTTGTTTTCGAATTCATGAGTTATATCTTATGAAGAGGGTGATGTGTGTGAACGCGAGCGGGGTCTGAGAGAGAAACAAACCAGGCGAGGAAATGAGGGTGAAGTTGACGTTGAGGCCGTTGAGGACGCGACAAGTGGACCAAGGCTGAGTCCCACGCCAAGACATGACATGACAACAAGTTGACAGGGAAGGACTACTGTAGCCTCAATCCCAGCGCCCAGCGCTCGCAAGCCTGATGATGGTATGGACCTTCATCTGCCTTATCTAAGCAGCCCGCACTTTTTATCGGAGTCGGAGTTCCTGGTGCCGAACAAGCCGCACGAGGGCGATCCTCCGCGTCGTAACCTAGTCACGCTAGGACAAGTTCATTGAGCGAGCATTGCCCTTCGCTCTGAAAGTGTCCCCTAGCGCGCAGGTCGTCCCTCAATGCTAACTAAACCCTCGCACCATACCTTTTTTCAAGGTCTCAAACTAACCACCGAGACCATGAGAGAACCCCTTACACATTTTCGACAACCGCGCTCAGTACGTGTTCACTCTTCTGAGTTCGAGTTGATATGCTTTGCTCGCATGAGGTTGACAACCGGCCTTGAACTACGTTCTTCCTCCCTAGCCGCATGTAGAGTAGTTATCGTTGGCGTGATTGTATATTGTCACTTACTGTACCAGTTTTCTGTCTCGCAAAGTCTGCTCTCAGATAAGATAAGACTCAAAAGGTTTGACGCATTTGTGTTGCACACGGCCCGAACGGCCCGATCCTATGTACCTTCGCCGGTCGCCATGCCATGACGCCCGGAGGCGCCCGTCACGGCCAGTTCTTCAACCGCATCCTTGTTGATACGTGCTTTCCATGTCAAATTGCTTATCAATGGTGACCATGATCATAATGAGCCTCCATAATGTCAGAAGAGGCATTCTAACGCGAAAGCAGCGCACACGATCATGGTGCTAGAGAGCAACAGTTATCCTTTCTTCATCTTCTGCCGAGAACTCTTGATATCTGTCGACATAATCGATGACGAGTGGAAGGGAAGGTGAGTGTGCCAACATGTCCGCTACAGGGGTGCCATATGTGCAAACGAGGCGAAGACGCAAGTAGATTGCCGATTGGAGAATGAGGAATCGCCATCGTCGGCAAACATGGTGAAGTTCATACCACCACCGTTCGCGGCCCCATTCTCCCCCTTGTAAGATGCAGAGATCGGCAACGTCATCTCCGTCCAACAGAGGGGGCCGACAGAAAGAAAATATAATGAGAAGTGAATCGTTGTTGAGGACGTGGATCAGAGTACTTCGTGATCTGTTGCTCGGTGGCCGGGTATTACTAGCAAGTTGATAAAAACATGGGTGCGCCCCATGCGTACGGGCAGGGTGTGTCCGAGTTGCTCGCTCGTGGCGGGCCACCGCCCGGGTTAGGCCTGAGCTTACAGGGCGCAGCAGCCGCCACCGCAGCGAGCACCTCTTGCGGTGGCTGTCCCTGCCACGCGGATTGGGAGGAGGAGGGGGCAGGAGAGCCACAAGTCGGCTTTAGAGCCCCAGCGGCCGCTGTGCTGGTCGGCGCCGAGTCCCTCAGGCTCCCAGTCAATGCAGCGGACGTAAGGGTCGTAGATCACGCTGCAGAGGGAGGAGTCCTCCCTCCGCAGCACGATCTATGACCCTTACATCCACCGGATTGACTGGGTGCCTGAGGGACTCGGCACGCCGATCGGGTTCGCGTACTTGCTTGGGGTCATCCGGATGGCCTTGGGGATGAGGAAATTATCGCAGATGGAATGAAGGTCTGATCGATGATAGAAAAAAAACAGGGCTGAGGATGGAGCAGACGTGTTCAGGCCTAATGTTCAGGACTTGTACGTCGAGATGCGACTGGGTATGAATGGAGGTGAGCCAATATGGCGACAGCGTCTTGCTCTCCTCTTTTCTTGGTCGGTCGACATTGTCCTGTTGCTGTTGTTGAGAACGTTGAGATGATCTAGAGGCAACGAAAGTCGGAGTCTCAAGTAGGACAGCCCGTTATGCGGACTTAATCTGTCTGTGCTTGGACTCCGACAGGACTTTGTTGTCTTTGTTGCTCTCCACTATGACTCGCACCTGCAATGCGCCTCTCAAACTTTTCGTCTATATTCTGGGACTAGATGACTGCTCATTCAATGTCAAAATCAAACGTTCGGAGACTGTTGCCGACCTGAAAAAGGCAATCCTAGGGGAGGCGAACGATTTGGGGAATGTTAACAGCGCTCGTCAACTTGTCCTCTACAAAGTCAACATCCCTGATTGCGACGACCTTGAACAACAAGTACCTCAGGTTCCGAGAGAGGAGCTGAGAGTAGTGTCTTGTAAGCTATCCAATATATTCAAGACAGACCCTCCAGATGAGATGGTTAGCATCATTGTAAAGCCCCCAGGAATCGGTGAGTGAGGGCGATGTGACCGAGTGTTGCTGATTCGATTCTATCTGACCTTCGCTTACACCTGTTGTTCATCCTCTCGCATCTCATCGCCTCTGCTATATCTGGTTCATTAGCTTTTCCTTGGCTCCGTAAATCCAAGTCTGCCAATCTCCACCCACACATTACTTTCATGGCTACCAGCCGTGGCCAATTTGGACACATGTCTGGTCTTTCTTCCAACAATCACATTTACGAGCCTGATGAGCTACCGGAGTTCGTTACTGCATTCGGACTGTTGTTGTCAGAAAAGCGCAGACTCAATATCTCTGCAAGTACTTCCCCTGCTTTCTGCCCTGTCAATGACTTAATTTGCTTTGCAGGGTGCTGAAGATCTTAAAAATCATCTCAGTGAGATGACCTTTGAAATATGCTTCACCGATGGTTCCGGAGAACAAGTTTCCAAGGACGAACTCCGCTCTTACCTTGCGGTGTCAATTGCCAGCAATATCTTGGTGATAGCATATCATCCTATTCCTTGTAAGCTCCCATCCAGCGCCATCATCTGTCTCACAGGTTAACCTGTTTTCTCTAGTGGCAAGTCCTGGCAGTTTCCATTGATTGCCCAAGTACGAGACGGTGCTAGCCACCTCGAGTATAGCTACAAACCCAGAAGCCTCTTCTTCCTCAGCTTCAGTGACATCCCGTTTGTTCTCCTCGAAGTCTGCTCTGACAGATCTGCTCGCATTGGGGATGAGTGCGGCCGCCCTTGCCTCCTCCTTCAAGCAGCCTGCGTCGTTTGGCTGTTGAATCACCTGACTAATATATCTAACGTCATATTGGCTGCCTACGTCGACAAGCATCTCACCGTCTCCTGTTATTACCTCTTCCAAGACAAGGACTCTTCCCCTGGCCTCTGTGTACGTTCCCTGTTTATCAAATTTACACCCCGTCATCATTCGACCACAGGTCGAATATTATATGCCCAAGACGTTCGATCTTCGAGAGCCTCTGCATGGCTTTAATTTTTTATTTCGAATCTACAACTTTGTATCTTACATGAAGACCAGGTTCGGTCAAATCAAGTTGAAACAGGACGTCAGCACGTTGTGGACAGACCTTTCGAAGGATTTACCACCGTTCACTTCAAGGAACTCTAACAATTTCAAACGTCAAAATGATGATGGCGGTAGTATATAATGTCACAATGACTCGTCCACTCCAGAAGACACTCCAAGATAATTGTCAAGCAACGTCATATCCTCTCCACAGCTGTATCAAACCAAGCGTGATGGTTGGGGACTGAAAGCATTATGTAGCTTTGAATGACTTGAGAAGGAAGGCGTAGATAGAGGAAATGTACGACAGCGAATATATGAGTAGCGCGAGGTACATCAATACGAATGAAACTACTCGTCACTTTAGCAAATTTGTAAAATATGATAGGGGAAACATACTAGTAGAGAGAACGTCCAGTGGTATAGAGGGGACACTGTTCCCTGCGACAGATACCTCGTTTCCGATGTTGACGGCGGCATGGGTGACCATCAATACAAGGAAGGCAACGGTTAACACCCAGCGGACTGGCTTGAACATCTAATGGAGGAGGGAGGAAGAAATAAATCGGACGGTGAACATGAGCAATGTGAGTGCGAAGTTACTACTTACTAGCGTCTTCTGCTCGATGAACTGCTCATTTGCATGTCTAGAATTACAGTAACGTCTAGCGAAAACGACAAAAATGTGTATACCTTAATCAAAAAACCCGTGCCTATTAGCGAAACGATGATTCCTGGAAAGTAAAAAGCTAGGGTGTGGTAGAGAAAGGGAGAGGGAGGAACAGGTATCAGGATCCGATGCGTCACGGGTAATGAAGGAAATCACTGAACCGTGGGGGAGACATACCTAGGTAGAGAAAAAGGCCCCCGGCCAACAACACCTGGCCGGCGATGGCTACAGACATTCCAGTGAGAAGACTGTAGATAAACAAGAGCCGAGTGTGTCATTCGTCGGGGGATTGGCCGACCATCAACAAGCAATACTGATATGACGTGAAACATGACAACGTACAACAATGCGAATAACATGAATCTCATTCTATGAGTCAGACGATGAGCCCCGAAACTAGGATTCCCCACAAAGAACGACGTTTCGGGGGTGGTGGAGACGACCGTGTCAGAGTCAAAGCTAACCCATACTCTCGAGGTCATGGTTCAGAACGTTCAGATCCTGTGAAGAGCGTCACAGTGAGGGGGAGGTCTCGAGAAACAAAACAAGTGAGGAAATCGGGAGAGCTGAAGGGGGATAGCGATGATAGGGACGAGGTTGGAAAGTGGTCGAAGTTGGGGTCGAGGTTGAGGACGCATGATTGAGTGACATATGCAAGTATTCAAGTCCGTGGTAATGATGGCAGTACTATTAGCCTACGCCTTCACGTTTTCGACTATTTGCAAAACTCGTTACTAAAATTTTCAGCTACTGTCTCCCTCTTCATTTCCTCCAAGTATTATTGATCAAGGTCTCCTGAAGTTTTGAAGAACACATTGAGGAGGATTTTTACATAATGGTTGCTATCTGCCGTACTGGTAAAACTAGTGCGGGTGCCCGTAGCTTCGCCACGGATCAAGTAGCTTGATCTTCTTGACGTTCGCGGGCGATGATCGATGACCTCATGTGGTGTGGGAACAAACCTCAGACGGTGGGAACTTTCCCAGGTCGTGTGAACTCGCGGAGTCTCCCGCAACCGCTGTCCCGTTATACTGTGAGATGATGATGATGATGATATGACATCGTCAGTATTGTTACGTATGTTGCATCACTGGCCCGACCCGCCAAAAGACGATCTACGCGGAGATGACGAGCTGGAAAAAGCCTTTGAAACCATTCCCGGCTTCTTTAAATCAGATAAGGTCAAGGTACTTCCCGATCCAGCTGATATCACAACTCATGATGCGATGGGTAATTTCTTGCGCAACACCCTTTCATCGAATTCAGTCTCCAAAGCCATCAAAATCACTCGGCTCACCACTTGCCTCAATGCCACCAGTGGGGCACGGCCTGCACACGTGTTTGACCCGTTGATCTACGTGAACTGGGGTGGAGGACTCGATTCCGTTGATATCGGGCATTCTCTGAAATCCTGGGACGAAGCCAGCAATGGTCAGTTCACCCCGTATATACGAGGTGTCGTTGCCATCATCGTCGCAAGTGTGTCGAAAAGCGATGAAACTTGGACGACGCTTGCTAGCGACCACCTGGGTGTTGAGGACGACATATTCCAGGATTATCTGAAACACGGCGATAGCGTGCTACTCGCCAACTTGATCCATTTCATGCGCCACGCCGATCGCTCCAAGTTCTTTGCCCTCGGCGTCGTAGTATCGCTTTCCAAATTCGACGCACGCAATACACTTCCCGAACTGCAGCGCGACTTCTGCGCCTTGTGGAATCAAGTTGTTCAAGAAGCCCAAGATGGCGGCGTATATTCTTGTC
>Ga0210393_10001665_pt1 | contig 18469 bp, 13 predicted proteins | sample IncBWC27OmetaG_FD_160068 | JGI IMG/M metagenome (GOLD analysis project Ga0210393, IMG submission 160068) | Forest soil microbial communities from Barre Woods Harvard Forest LTER site, Petersham, Massachusetts, United States - Inc-BW-C-27-O ... | reverse complement strand
GCAAGGCACGGCCCAAGCCCCAACGGGTGACAGCGGCAGTCTACCGACGGGATCGGTAGATAGCGGAAACACCGGGAGCGATCGCAGTGCGTTGGCAAGTCCCAGCACTTTAGCTGGTCCGGTGGCTCTCTCCTCTGAGCAGATCATCCATATTCTGCAACAGAACCCCGATCTCGTGGTGGAATTGAAGTCCCAAGTCGCTGACCGCCTGCAGCAACAGGGCACGCAGATCGATGCAAATGACATTTCGGATCAGATGCTCTACAGCGAAATCGAGACGAACGCTAACCTGCGGGCAAACGTCACGACATTCTTGCGGGCGCGCGGATACGTGTCCCAAGATGATCTTCAGGCCATGGGGTCGAGCGTCGGTGATGGGAGTGTTAATAGCGATTTGTTTCCTGGGCAGAACTCAGGATCGCCGGCCGGCGGCACAAACTCCGCCAGGCTCGCTGCGGACGCGGGCATCGATTCGGGGCTATCTCGCACGGACCAAAGCGACCTTCCCACGAGTTTGAGCCAGTCAATGGGATCCGTCAGCAACCGTCAGGGTGGCGATCAACGGCGAGGCCGTGAGGAGGTGAACGCATCGACAGACCTGCCTAAGGTCCTTCGGCAGTCCGCACCGTACAACCTGCAATCGATGCGCGATCTATATACCCAAATTCCCGATCAGGCCGCTCCGTTGAAGCGTTTTGGTTCAGAGGTCTTCGTGAATCGGGACATTTCCGCTATGGCGCGCGGAGGCTCAGGCCGCGACACACCGCTCGATGTGCCTTTGGGGCCGGATTATGTTGTTGGCCCCGGGGACACGCTCACGATCAATATGTGGGGTGGGATGACCCAGAGCATCAGCCGTGTCGTTGATCGTGACGGCCGCATCCTGTTGCCCGATGCGGGCTCGCTCGACGTTGCTGGGCTCCCGCTACAGCGAGCAGAGGGCCTGATCGAAGGCGCGCTCAAAAAGCAGTATCGGGACGTACAGGTTACCGTCACGGTCTCGCGTCTGCGCTCGGTGCGAGTCTATGTAGTCGGCGATGTGCAGCGTCCCGGCGGATATGACATCAGCTCGCTAGCAACGCCGTTGAGTGCGTTGTATGCCGCCGGAGGCCCTACCTCAGTCGGTTCCCTCCGTGTCGTGCGCCACTATCGGGGCAAACAGCTGATTGAGGATGTCGATCTGTACGACTTCTTACTTCATGGAGTTCGTAATGGGAGTGCCCGCTTTGAAAGCGGAGACACCCTACTCGTGCCTCCCGCAGGCCCTCAGGTGGCGATCTCAGGCGCGGTAAAGCGGCCTGCGATCTACGAGGTCAAGGACGACGAATCAACGCTCGTTTCAGTGATCAACGACGCGGGGGGCTTCACGGCCGCGGCCTCGCTCGGCCACATCACGATCGAGCGAATAGACGCCAATCGACAGCGCGAAACGGTAACTCTGAAGATTGTGGGCGCGGAGAGCTCTCAAACCGATCGCGATGCTATCGCTGCGTTCCAGGTAAAGGACGGAGATCGAATTCGCGTTGCGCCAATCCTACCCTACAGCCAACGCGCCATCTATCTTGAAGGTCACGTCGTGCGTCCGGGTCGACTACCGTACACAGACGGCATGCGTCTGAGTGATGTGTTGCGTAGCTATCAGGACATACTGCCTGAGCCAGCGGTTCACGGTGAACTCATCCGTCTTGTTCCTCCGGATCTCCACGCAGAAACCATCGACTTCAATGTGCCCGAGGTGCTTATCGGGAATGCGAATTTCGATCTCCAGCCGTTCGACACGATCCGTATCCTCGGACGTTACGAGGTGGATGCGCCGAAGGTCACGATCCAGGGTGAGGTGCTGCGGCCGTCAACATACCCGCTGTCGAAGGGCATGACTGCCGCACAGCTTGTGCGCATCGCAGGAGGTTTCAAGCGCGATGCTCTGCTCGAGAGCGCAGACCTGACTAGCTACGGGGTCATGAACGGAAATCGGATCATCGGAAGTCTCGCGACAGTGCGTATTGGGGCAGCGGTTGCCGGAACGGACCCTGGTGCAGACGTGCCGCTCAAGCCTGGCGACATTCTGACCATTCATCAGATCACGGGATGGAACGAGATTGGCGAGTCTGTGACGATAGTGGGCCAGGTCAGGTTTCCAGGAACATACGGCTTTCAGGAAGGCGAACGTCTTAGCTCCGTTCTGCGCCGCGCCGGAGGGTTTCGTGAAACGGCCTATCCAGCAGGAGCAGTGCTGGTGCGAGAGCAGGTGCGCGAGCTCGAACAAAAGAGTCGCGAAGAGCTGATCAGACAGATCGAGACCAGTTCTGCTGCCGCCCGCCTTTCGCCGAATCTGGGATCGAGCGATTCGGGGGCAGCGCTAAAACTTATTCAGGTGCAACAGGACCAGGTGGTATCGGAATTGAAGAGCAAGCCACCCAGTGGCCGCCAGGTTGTCCACATCACTGCCGATATCGATAGCTGGGCGAATACGCCCGTAGACATCGAGTTGCGCCGAGGAGACGTGCTAACAATTCCGAAGCGTCCCAGCTTTGTTCTTGTGACTGGCCAAGTCTATAACGTCACTGCGCTGACTTTTACTCCGGGCAAGACGGCGGGATGGTATCTGCAACATGCGGGTGGGACTAGCGACACCGCTAACCGCAAAGAGATTTTTGTAATCCGAGCCAACGGTTCAGTCATCGGCCGTCACTCGGGCGGTCCGGCCGTGCTCTCAACCAAACTTGACCCCGGGGATGTCGTTGTCGTGCCACAGAAAGTGATAGGAGCTTCCGTCTTCTGGAAAAATCTGCTGGCAACCGCGCAGCTCGCAACTTCTATCGCCATCACCGCAGGAATAGCGAACCTCTAAGGGCGCCATGATTGCAATGCTCAACAACGCGCTCATTCATACGAGGCCAAAACCATGAGTCCCACGATCATGACCTCATCTTCGAACGAGATCGAACAGATGCTGGCGACCCCGCCTGCTAACTGGGTTGGGCGGGCGACGCTGCTGTGGAAGTATCGTCGAACTCTTGTACGCGTGACGGCGGTCGCGCTGGTTGTAAGCCTCGGTATAGCGTTCGTAATACCCAAGCGGTACAAGGCGGTCACGAGCATTATGCCGCCCGATCAACAGGGTTCAGGCGCGATGTTGCTTGCGGCACTCGCCGGCCGCTCTGGTGGGCTTGGCAGCCTCGGCAGTCTTGCTGGAGGCCTATTCGCCGGTCATCCCACCGCGGCACTCTACGAGAACCTACTGGAAAGCGGGACCGTCAGTAGCCATCTGATTGACCGCTTCCATTTGCAGCAGGTCTATCACACACGTTATCGCTTCAGCACCGCCAAGCACCTGGCGCGTCTCACGACCATCACCGATGACAAGAAAAGCGGCGTGATCACCATCGCAGTCCAGGACACGGACCCCGTACGCGCTCGTGACATGGCGCAGGGCTATCTCGACGAGTTGAATAACCTGCTCACACGAACCAGCACTTCCTCTGCTCATCAGGAGCGCATCTTCATTGAGAGCCGTCTTCATTCCGTTGGAGCGGACCTCGAACAGGCCCAGCTTGCGCTGGGTGAGTTTTCAAGCAACAACAGCACCATCGATATCAGAGAACAGACCCGTGGTCTGGTAGATGCGGGCGCGCGGGTACAAGGGGAACTCCTGGTTGAGCAGGCCGGCCTGCAATCGCTGCGTCAGATCTATGGGGACGGGAACGTGCGTGTGCGTGAAACGGAGGCACGCATCGCGTCTCTCCAACGCGACCTGCAGAAAATGACAGGTTCCTCTGCCCCTTTGGCTTCTGGCGATGCGGGTGTCGATCATGCGACGCCCGACGCCAAAGATAGCGGCGAGCTCTATCCACCTCTCCGGCAGCTTCCGCGTCTTGCGGTCCCGTATGCCGATCTCTATCGCCGTGTGAAGGTCCAGGAGACAGTATTCGAACTCCTCACGCAACAGTACGAGATGGCCCGCATCGAGGAGGCGAAAGACGTTCCCGCTGTCAACGTGATCGACCCTCCAGGGGTACCCGAAAAGAAGTCCTTCCCGCCCCGTTTGTTGCTCACTCTACTGCTTACGTTTCTTTCGTTCGCTGGGGCGGCGACTCTGATTCTGATGCGCGAACGCTGGTCGAGAGTCGACTCGGGCGATCCTCGCAAGAGACTTGCAGTTGAAGTTGTCTCCGTATTGAGCAAACGGATTCGCTCAGTTTTTGGGCCGGGGCGAGGTGTCGTGTGAGAAACCACCTCACGAACGCCATCTACGGCATCCTGGACTACGCTTCGTACCCATTTGGAATGCTCCTGGTGGCTCCAATCGTTCTGCACAAGCTCGGTGCTTCAGAGTACGGGATATGGATGATCGCCACGGCTGTGGTCAGTGCCGGAGGCATCATCGCTTCCGGTTTCTGCGATGCCAACATTCAGCGCGTTGCCCGGCTTCGCGGTGCCGGCGAGACAGATTCAATGGTGTATGCAGTGCGCAGCATGCTGGGCATCAACCTAGTGCTTGGCTTCACGCTCGCAGTTGTTGTCTGGACAGCAGCGCCTTATGCCGCTCGCCACATTGCGGTTTCGCGCCTCACTCCAATAAGGGAGTGTCTGATCTGTATTCGTATCGCGAGTGTGCTGATCATGGTGCGTGCTGTTGAGAGCGTCGGCGTCAGCACACAGCGCGCCTTCGAACAATACCGGGGAACAGTGCAGATCAGCACTGCTGTCCGGCTACTGACGCTCGCGTCAGCAGCGCTGCTCGTGCTGTCAGGACGTCGCACAGTAAGCATCCTGGCGGCCACCGCTGTTCTTCTGGTGTTGGGCACGTACATGCAGTTCCGCCAGCTTCGCAAGTTTCTCGGGGACGTTTCCTTATGGCCGGCCTTTCAAGCCGAGGAAACGCGAGTGCTGCTGGGTTTCGGTGTGTTCGCTTGGTTGCAGGCATTGGGTAGCGTGGTCTTCGGACAGTTCGATCGAATCCTTTTGGGCGTCTCTCTGGGTGCTTTGGCCGTCGCGCCCTATGCATTGTGTATACAGTTCGCACAGCCCATCTTCGGGCTCACTGCCTCTGGCCTCAATTTTCTTTTCCCCTACCTTTCGGGACGCGCCAGCACGATCTCGAGCGCCGCGCTGAAACGAATCTTGCTGAAAGCTTTCCTTTGTAACTTGCTGATGGTTGCCTGCGGTGCGTGCACGTTGCTTTTCTTCGGAGGCCGACTCATTCGGATCTGGGCCGGCCCAACAGTAGCGCACAGTGCGGCAGGGATCCTTCCACCGATCGTGATTGGCTCAGCCTTGATGGGACTCGGTGTGACCGGGACCTACGCCATGCAGGCGCTTGGCCATTTCAGGACCGTAGCTTGCATCAGTCTTGGTGGAAGAACGGCGATGTTGCTGTTGATGATTTATCTGCTGCACCACATGGGACTCCAGGGATTGGCAATAGCGCGCGTCTGCTACGGTGCGGTCGCCTTATTGGTGTATCTGCCTTTGTTGCGCCAGCTAGGCATTGGGCAGAGAGAGGGGGGCTCCGTCTCGCCCCTCGGGATCCCTTGCGAGATTCGGGAGGGATCGAAGCTATGAAGATCCTGGTGACGGCCGCTTCGTTCTCTTCCAAAATCTCCGGAGTCCAGCGCCATGCCTTCAATGTGGTACGGTGCCTTTTGCTGCATCCGGATATTTCGGCCGTACACCTTGTTGTCGCACCGTGGCAACGCGAGCTAGTGGAGGCCGCGGGCCTGGGTGCCGACGGCCGGCTCTCGACCTATATAGCCGATATGGGCAAGAGCTCTCTCAGTCGAAATCTTTGGTACTATCGGCAGCTTCCGGCACTGGTTGCGCGGCTGCAACCCGATCTCGTCCATCTTTCCTATCCCGTGCCTGTCGACAGAGAGACTCTCGCCTGTCCAACGGTTGTGAGCCTGCACGACCTCTATCCCTATGAGATTCCTCGAAATTTCGGTTTTCCACAAGTCATTTTCAACCGCCTGATCTTGCGGCTTTGTCTCCGAAGAGTCGATGCGATTGCTTGCGTCTCCGAAACGACGATGCTTCGGATGAAGCAGTATGAGTCGCGTCGAATGTGGCGCAAAGCGGTCCGAGTCTATAACTGCGTTGAGCCCGAGCCGCTCTGCGCCCTACGCTCTCCCATACCAGATTGGCGGGACGAGCCGTTCCTGCTCAGCATTGCGCAGCATCGGCGAAACAAGAACATTCCTCTGCTGGTTCGAGCGTTTCATCGCTTACTGCGCCAGGGCCAGATTGCTCCGGCAACGAAGCTGGTCATCGTCGGCATCGCCGGACCCGAGACTCGCCGCATTTATGAGCTGGTAGCTCGCTGCGGTTTGAGTCACAGCGTGCTTTTCCTAGAAGGACTGTCGGAGGCAGAGTTGCAGTGGTGTTACGCGCGATGTGAAGCACTCGTAGCTCCTTCAAAAACGGAAGGCTTTGGTTTACCTGTTGCGGAGGCACTTCTCGCCGGTTGTCGCGTTATCTGTTCGGACATACCCGCGTTTCGGGAAGTTGGTGGCGCGCATTGCCGATTCGTCGCGTTAGGAACAGATGCAGAGGAGGAATTGGCGGCGGGGATCGTGGCAACGCTTCGAGAGCCCGCAAAAATGCCCGTATCTCTTCCGCACCTCTCAGCTGAAGTTCTTGCGAACCAGTATGTGAGTCTCTACTGCGGACTTATACCGTCTTCTGCATCTGCACAGAACCCAATGTGCGCCGCATTGATCCAGGTAGCACCAGAAAGGCAGTCCCTATGAAGGCAACAGAGTGCAGGCCCGCAGCCCACGTCCTTGGAGTTGATGTCGATGCAATCGACCTGGATGAGGCCCTGGGGCGTGTCGCCGTTCTACTGCAGGGCTCTCGCAAGAGTTATGTGTGCGTCGCTGGCGTTCATGGAATCATGGAAGCTCAGAGAAACCCGCAACTGATGGAAGTTTATTCGGGTTCAGAGATGACGATCCCAGATGGTATGCCCTTGGCGTGGGTCGGGCGCATGCAGGGACATATCGCTATGCCACGCGTCACCGGACCAGATCTGATGCTTGAGGTATTTCGTCGAAAAGAATTCGCTCGAGCCACGCATTTCTTGTATGGCGGGCGTGAAGGGATTGCGGAGGAACTGCGCGACAAACTTAGAATACAGTTCCCCTGGGTGAAGATTGTTGGAACGTACACACCACCCTTTCGGGTACTCTCAGAGTATGAAGAAGAGCAATTCATCTCGACCATTGGCGGATTGAAGCCGGACATTATTTGGGTTGGCATCAGCTGCCCGAAACAGGAGATCTTCATGGCCCGGTACTTACCGGAACTGGAAACGAAGTTGATGTTTGGTGTTGGGGCGGCCTTTGATTATCACACCGGCCGAATCCGCGATTGCGCTGACTGGATCAAGCGTGCTGGTCTGCAATGGCTGCACCGATTGCTGCAGGATCCGAGACGCTTGTGGCGGCGTTACCTTCGCAACAACCCTGCATTTGTCTGGCACATAACATTGCAAATGCTGAAAGTACGGCGATACCCTCGTCGTTCAGAGGTGCGCGTCGCCGAGACGCAGCGCCAAATCCAGGTGCGTTGATGACGATGGGCTGTTCCTTAGCGCAGTACGAGTTCCGGCTACGGCGCCGCCAATGAAACTCTTCGAACGCTTTGTTCCCGGTTTCTCGTGCTGTGGATTAGATTCTCCGTCTCGGCAGGAGAGCGTCGCTGTGATACTCGGGGGAAACATATGCAAGAAGCGCCGCGGTCTGCGACGGTCTAGACAGAATCGTGACAATTGACTAACCAGCGCATGACAACTGATTCCCAGGAGATCGCTAGTGTCGGTATTGCCGGCGGATTCGCCGGCATTTACGGAGTTTGGCAGTCCGCTCGCTTCCAGAGCAGATTCGCGTTCATTGAGATAGTGCATGTCCAAAGGAGAGTCTATGAAGAAGTTCGTACTGAGGGTTCTGTTTGTCTGTATTTTGGCTGCGGCTGCGGTCTCCAGCGACGTGGTTCGTGCTCAGGAAGCGCCCCGGAGAATCGAAGTCACTGCCAAGCGTTTTGCATTCGAGCCTAGCGAGATCACATTGAAGAAGGGACAGCCGGTGGTGTTCGTCATCAAGAGTACGGACGTAGCGCACGGTCTCGGGTTTCGCGAACTGCACCTTGATGTCAAGGTCCCCAAAGGCGGCACGGCAGAGTTGCCGTTTACACCGGATAAGACCGGCGATTTTGTCGGTCACTGCTCCGTATTCTGTGGCTCCGGTCACGGCTCGATGACATTAACACTTCATGTGACGGACTAGATATGCGTCCGTTCATCCTTACGATCGCTGCGACTGTTCTGGTAGGGCTGGCCGGATGCAAGGCCGACCCTCCGGGAAAGCTGGAGACGAAGACGATAACATTTGCCAAACATCACATCTTCATAGGTAACAAGAAGCAGAAGAACCCATTGCCGGATACCGCGCAAACGCGGGCTGACGGTAAGGAAGCGTTCTCGCATTATTGCGTTGCCTGCCATGGCTTGGATGGCCAAAACACCGGCGTACCATTCGTGGATCACATGTCACCACCGATCCCGTCGCTGGCTTCCGATGATGTGCAGCGATATACAGACGGCCAGCTCAAGTGGATTCTTGATAACGGAATCCAGCCATCGGGAATGCCGGGATCGAAGGGAACGCTGAGCGACGACGAACTCTGGTCAATCGTCGCTTTTCTGCGGCATCTTCCTCCTGCGGGGAGCCAAGGCGTTCCAGATATGTATACCCACTGAGTGACCCAGGACTAGAGAAGACCGTCAGCTCTTGAGGAATTATGGATCCAAGCAACGACATCATAGAGGAGAACAACTTCTGCGCCCCACCAGGTTTGGCTTTGGCATTTGCGGTTGGCTTCTTTTTGTCGTTTCGCATCGTTATCCCCGTGTTCTTGGTGCGCATGTTAGGTACAGATCCACAGACGGGAGCTGAGACTAAGCTTGCGTTGAACGCTCTCCTACTTGGTCTCGTCTGCTTCGCCGGGGTGGGAACCGCGAACCGCACGTTTCGTTCCATGTTGCAGTTGGCGAGTATTCGATGGGTAATTATCTATCTAGTGTTTTCCGGATGTAGCCTGCTCTGGAGTGCCACGACGTCGGTACCAGCATCTGTTGCTTACTGGTGCGGGACGGTTTCCGATGTTGCGATAGTGGTTCTGCTGCTCCGTGCGGGTCCCGTTACAGGAGTGGCAAATTCAGTGATGAAGGGCTTCATATGGAGCACCTGTTGCATTGCATTGATCGCTTGGATTATGCCCACGCAGTATGATCTAAGGCTTGGAGACGAAGACTTTTTCAATTCGAATTCGATCGGTAATCTTTGCGCCATCGCCATTCTCTTTGGCCAATACCTCATGCGCCGTAAAGAAGGGAAGTGGAGATTCACTGCGTTCTTTCTTTCGGTCACTCTTCTTCGCAGTCTAAGCAAGACAGCCATCGTCGCCTTCCTGGTAAGCGAGGGCTATCTCATAATTCACGATAGATCAATGAGCCGCAAGACCAAAATGTTCCTCACCGTTGCGGTGATAACCGTGATCTTCATATTCTGGGGTCTGTTCGAAGCCTATTACGATTTTTACACCACTTACGGCAACCAGGCTGAAACTCTGACGGGCCGCACTGCGATCTGGGCCTACGTTTTCGATGCAGCGCTTGAAAAGCCCTGGATTGGGCATGGCTTTGATTCTATGTGGAACGTCGTTCCTGTTTTCGGAACGTTCGAAGCGAGGCACGCGGAAAACGAGCTGCTACAGCAGTTCTACTCCTTCGGTGTAGCAGGTATCGTGATGCTGTGCGGCTTGTATGGCAGTCTCTATCGAAAGATTCGTAGACTTCCGCAGGGGCCAGTCAAGATAATCTTCGTCAGCATCCTGCTTTTCGTCATCGTCCGCGGATTCGCCGTGGCCGACCCTTTCGATCTATTGCTCCCCTTATGGGCGATCGTTCTGATTACTATGCTCGTGGATTGCGCCGACACGGTGGGCCAAGATATGGCCACTGTGTTGCTCCCCGCTCGATCCGACGCATCTATCTCGGTGCTGCATGCTTCGGCTTTGCGATAGCGATCTTATGAGGATTGTCATAAGTGCAGTCTCGACGGAGTCTCGGATTAGAGAACTGGTGGGCCCAATTGCCGCTGTAGCGCAGCAGCTCCTGGGGCGTCCGGGCGTCTCAGTAATCTATCTCATCGTGGAACAGTCCCATGCCACGTTGTTCGAGGAGGCAGTAGAAAGCCGCGATTCGAGACTTGAAATCATGACTGTTGCGATCGGCCCAAGCATGTTGCACAACTATCTATGGCATTATCGACAGTTGCCCGGAATCGCAGCTCGGCTGCGCGCAGATCTAATTCATTTTGCCTACCCTGTACCGATTAGGCGGGGGACGCTCTTTCCCGGAACAGCTCTTAGCCTCCAGCATGTGCATGCGAAGGGTCCCCATGCGAGTCGTGGGGTTCTCGATTCGCTTGTTTCGCCATGGATTCTGAGAAATCACCACAGGGCGATGAACGAAACCTCCCGGCTATCGGAACCCTTGTGCCAGCAACTCGGGCTAGGAACGACTCAGGTTTCTGGCATTCCCGTGCGAAAGGAGCATCCTGCCAGACAGCGAAACAGCAGGTCGGTAACCGCTGGATGACCACCCTCTCATTGCGCCTTCGCGGCAAGGGAAGGGCCTCCAGAAACGATCGCCGTCCGTTGCTAGATGACGATTCCGCCTTTAATTGTCATCCGATTGTAATTTTTGGGCTTCAGCGCCCGATTGTAGACTTATTATCGGCCAAAATAGAAGACAGAGGGTCGAGATCATGGTCACGGATACGGACTTAGTGGAAGAAGGAATCGAACTCGATACAGTGCCCGCGACGAATCTCGGTACCGTCCTGATCATTGAAGACGATCCGCGGATGCAGAAGGTTCTCCGAACAATCTTCGCCAAGGAGCACTACGCCGTCGTCGTAGCCGGCGATGGTCAAACCGGACTCGAGTTATTTCGCAGTGAGCGGCCGCTCGCCGTGGTTCTAGATCTTGTTCTTCCGCGGATCTCCGGTCGCGAACTTTGCCAGACCTTTAAGAATCTATCCAGCGAAACGCCAATTATAGTGCTGAGCGCGATCAGCGAAGTTGTGGACAAGGTATTACTCCTCGAATTGGGCGCTGATGACTATGTAACTAAGCCCTTCAGCCCACGAGAACTCACAGCTCGCGTTCAGGCAGCAATTCGTAGACAACGTAAGCCCGCCGCTGCCACGATCTTTCGCTTTGCGGATTGTGAGATCGACTTCAAGAGTATGAGTGCACGATGCAAAGGCGTGCCCGTGGTCCTCACCGCCCACGAGTTCAAGCTGCTGAAGTTCTTTACGGACAATCTTGACCGAGTACTTACACGCGAACTCTTGCTCACCGAGGTTTGGGGATACTACTCCTATCCGACCACGCGGACCGTAGATAACCAGATTTTGAAGCTGCGTCAGAAGCTGGAACCTGATCCGGCGAATCCGAAGCATCTGCTCACAATTTACGGTGCAGGATACAAGTTCGTCCCATGATACTAACTTCGATCAGCGCCGAACCACGAAAGCGATAAACCATTTACTCCGCAATAACGCCACTTGGAAATGAAGTGCCTTGAACAAGCCCGACGTTAGACAGTGTCTGCGTCGCAAAGATCCAACGCCTGACTTTGTACGTCGCTGAAGACCTTCAGTCGAGACGTTACTCGTCGGTGCAGTCTCAGGATCAGTTTTTGATGGTGACACTGGATGATCCCGCGTTTGGCTCTATTTCTCTTCTTCTCTGTTACCGCTTTCGCTCAGACAGTTGCTGTTTCTCCCGCAGGTCCGATCAAGACGCTGGCAGAGGCCCGGGATGCAGCACGCGCAGAGCGTCGCTCCGGTATCACCGGCTCCATCACGATCACGATTGGCGCAGGAACATATTTTCTTCCGGAAACACTTATCCTTGGTCCGGAGGATAGCGACACCATTTGGGAGGCAGCCCACGGCGAGCACCCTATCATTAGCGGCGGCCGGATCATCTCGGGATGGACTAAAACCTCCGGCGCAACTTGGACTGCAGACGCTCCTGGCCCTTATTTTCGTCAACTCTTTGTCAATGGCAGTCGCGCGACTCGCGCACGAACGCCGAACGATACTTTCTTTCGCTTTGCGGGCAACGGTACTCCGAATGCGCCACTTCAGTTGCACTTTCGCGGGAAGGACATCAAGGAGGAATGGGCTAATCAAGCGGACGCAGAGGTCGTCGGCTATATGGCCTGGAGCGATTTCCGCTCGCCCATCCTAGGAGTCGATAGAGATGCCCACTTAGTCGAACTAGGACCGAAGGAGGAATCCGCAAATGAAGAGGATGCGCGCTATTTCATTGAGAACCTGCCAAGCGCCCTCGACAGTCCGGGTGAGTGGTATCTGAATCGGTCGACGCAGAAGGTCGCCTACATTCCCTTGAAGGGCCAGAATATGGAGAAAGCCCAGGTAGTTGCCGCGGTACTGGATCGGCTCGTTTCTCTTCAGGGAAGGCCAGAGTCAGGCGAGTTAGTGAGTAATGTCGTCTTTCGTGGTTTGACGTTCGCGCATGCTGATTGGAACGAGGGGCCCCAGGGTTACTTCGACAAGCAGGCAGGATTGCCCGCAGCTTCAGCCGTTGAAGCAGTGGGCGCCGTCAATTTTCGCGTTGAAAGATGCACGTTTGCACACTCTGGAGGGTATGCACTAGAGCTCGGGCGGGGCTCAAAACATAACCAGGTGGTGGCAAACGAGTTCTACGATCTAGGTGCGGGCGGAGTAAAAGTAGGAGAACCACATGGAACAGCGGACGATGCAAATCAAAACTATGACAATGTGATTGCCGATAACCACATCCATCATCTTGGCCTCGTGTATGCCGCTGGTGTCGGCATATGGGTCTTGCAGAGCGGCCGCAATCAAATCATTCATAACGATGTGCACGATCTTTTCTACACCGCCATTTCAGTGGGCTGGACCTGGGGCTACCGGTCAAATCAATCGAAGGACAATCTGATCGCCTTTAATCATCTACACGCAATCGGAAAGAACATGCTGAGCGACATGGGTGGAATTTATACCCTCGGCGTACAACCCGGGACAATCATCCAAAATAACCTGATCCATGATGTTTCGTCGTTCACGTACGGAGGATGGGGGATCTATCTGGATGAGGGGTCGAGCGATATTCTGGTCGAGGACAACGTCGTTTACGGCTGCAAGAGTGCGGGTTTTCATCAGCACTACGGCCGCGAGAATATTTTGCGCAATAATATCTTCGCGTTCAATCGCGAACACGAACTGATGCGAACGCGGGGCGAGCCGCACGTCTCATTCACGCTGGAAAACAATATCGTCTATTTCGACCAGGGCGATCTCCTCGGGGCCAATTGGACAGACGGGAGCTACATCACGCAGGACAACCTCTACTATGACACGCGTGGCGCGGACATTCGGTTTGCAGACAAGTCTTTTAGCGAGTGGAAGGAATCGGGCCAGGATCGGGGCTCGATCATCGCAGACCCCCTTTTTATCAATGCAGAAAATTTCGATTTTCGTCTGCAACCGGAATCACCTGCATTGAAGATGGGTTTTCATGAGATCGATATAACAACAGTTGGCCCTAGGGTCCCTACAGGTGCGGATATGTGGTAAATTGGCTGGCGTTTCCATCGAAAGCGACCGCGGTCGCAGTCAAATTGGCGAGTACGCGTCTCTCTTAAACTGGCCTGATTGAGAGTACGGGTTCGGCCCAGAAGGGTATTTGGCTGTTGGAGAATTGCGCCAAAGTGTGGGCTATCCGAAGCCCGCAAAATCGGGTTTCTATATCGATCACTTGTCACGGGCTCAGCAAACAGCCATCAGGATAGCCACTGACAAAGCATGGTGGCAGACTCGATTTAGAGGAGTACAACCAAAATGGTTGAAGTGGTAGACGCGGTAGGATCGAATCTGTGACCAGTCGTTTAAGAGTCGAATGCCCGCAATAATTCGATTGATTCGTTCGGGCTGTATCCGCCTGTCGAACTGACGGGCCGATCTGGAGCGCCCTCACTGAACGAGGCGCGACGACGAAAACAATCTGGTTCATGGTCAAGAGTGTGTTTCTGTGTGCTGAGGGCTATTTTCGGTTAACCGTCGAATTCGTCGCTCTCGTTCTCCCAGCGTATGGCGGCCGCGCAAGGGGTAGGTCATTTTATGGCAAGAGTCCTTCGCCGAACTGCTATGCGTGACGTTACACAAAGTGCCGTGTGGTTCCACACAGTTTTTGTGTAACACCGCACGCCGATTATGTAGCGACCTCTATTTCTATCGCTCGATCAATTTCCTATTCTCAGCACAGGTTTTCTGAGATCGCCCTGCGGGCCCACCACAGCCCTCCCAGCGGGCTTTGATCCGTGAAGACATTTGGGTTTCAAGAATTTTAGATTTTGCCCGAAAAGGGCTTTCAAAGGAAAGGAAAGTGATTATGAAAAAGCTATTCATTTCGTTGCTTCCTGCGATTTTGCTCTGCAGGGGGCTAATTATGGATGCGACGGCGCAAAGCAGTGTTACGTCACAGCCGTCTACCGGCTTTATCGGGTGGGATACAAGCAAACCAAAATCATCCGATTCGCCCTCACTGCGATTATCCAAGAGGTAGTTTCCCTGATCCTGGAGAGCACCCAGTCAGGTTCAATCGAAGGCCTAACTGTCAACCCTTACCAAGCGCGGGCCGGTGTTAAGATGCACTGGCTCGCGTTGGCTCTATTAGTTTTGGGAAAAAGGGCAAAAAATATTGATCGTCAAAGACAATGCCGCAGTTCGGCGACTTGTACGACCTGCAGTTGCCCATCTCGCCTGAGCACTGTTTTCTGACCAGGCCGGCGACTTGGGCGCAGCGCTTCGCATCGGTGTCATTGACGAGAGCGTCAACCCAGATTGACCGTAATCCGCCCTGAACCCAGAAATCTGGAAAGTCTTGAATCCGCGGTGTATGAGCTGGCGATTATGCGTCAACGGAAATGAGGATCGGCCAACTTCCGGCTGGCCATCTGGGTGGGAGTACGTGCGGAGTATGTGGACGACAAACATGTCCGGCGACCTGGCCGATACTGAGCGAGGTGCTCAGTGTTTCTGTGGGTAGTAGGAAGCCGCTTGGTTTCCCACTACCCGTGCTCCCATTTATCCTGACGACTTTTTGATCGAGACCTGCAGCAGATCTCCCAGGCCGATACGGCGGAGCAGTTCGGCACGAACCCGATCCATGACCATGTTGGTTACCTCTGCGCCATCCTCTGTCGGATCGACATGCACCCTGAATGGACGCTTCCCGAATGGCGTGTCTACGATCTTCACAATCGCATCGGCGACTGCTGTGGCATCCGCATCTGGAGGCACGATGGAGGCAAAGCCCTTCATCACGTCGTCGGCGAAGCCTTTGTAGGGTCCAGCTTCGTACTCGGCCACGACTGTGGTGTCTGCAGGGCGGCCGGAGTGGGCGAAATGGTTGGTGCCGCCCGTGAAGGCGCCGGGCACGACGATAGTGGTCTCGACGCCCCAACGGACGAGTTCGCGAGCGTATACGACCGCCATTGCGTCCATGCCTGCCTTCGAGGCGAAGTAGGGTGCCAGGTAGGGAGGCGTGCCACCCGCACTGCTGCTGCTCGATACCCAGAGGACGAGCCCCTTCCGCTGTCTCCGCAGATACGGCAGTACCGCGCGATTGACTCGCTGTGTGCTCAGCACATTGATGTCGTAAAGCTCGGCGAGTTGCTCGGGAGTGAAGGCTTCCGCCGGCCCGAAGACCATGTGCCCAGCGTTGTGGATCAGCACGTCGATACGGCTCTGCTGGTCGATAATGGCCTTGATGGCGGCATCCACAGAGGGCTGGTTGGATACATCCATCTCTACGGTTCGCAGATCCACGCTGTACTCTTTTGAAAAGCGATTGGCTTCCTCAACCTGCGGGGCGTTGCGACCTGTAGTTTCTCTCATACCCGCGTAGACGGTGTGACCCGCCCGGGCAAGAGCATGTGAGGCAAGGGAACCAAAACCGCTTGACGCCCCAGTGATGATGATGACGTTTTTCATGAAATTCTCCTTGATTGCGATCGGTTGGGAACGAGGTCCACAGACCGGACTGGGAATCAGGCGAAGCCGCCGTTTGCGCGGAGTATCTGAGCGTTGACCCATCCGCCATCGGGGCCAGCGAGGAAGGAAACAACGCCTGCGATATCGTCGGGCTGACCGAGACGCTCAAGCGGCGCCATGCTACTGATCTGTTTGTTCTGCTCTTCTGTCTTGCCGTCCAGGAAGAGCTCCGTCCCTACAGGTCCAGGTGCAATGGCGTTGACGGTAATTTTGTGTCCGCGAAGCTCGTTGGCGAGGACATGGACAAGGCCTTCGACACCTGCCTTGGAGGCGATGTAAGGGCCGTAGGCAGGAAAGTTCTTCGCGAGGACGCTGCTGGAGAATGCGATGATACGGCCTCCCTCGGCTACGTGCTGCGCCGCCTGCGAGAGGACGAGGAAGGTTCCGCGGAGGTTCGTGGCAATGACTTTGTCGAAGGTCTCCACGTCACCTTTGGCGATGGGCGAAAGAGGCATGATGCCTGCGTTGTTGACGACGACGTCGATTTGGCCGAAGGCTTTGAGGGTCTTCTCGAAGAGCTGCTTGATGTCCTCAGGGTTGGCGACGTCGGCCTGAATGGCGAGGGCGCGGCCTCCAGCGCTGGTAATCTCATTGACGACCTCTTCTGCCTTGGCTGCGTTGCCTGCGTAGTTGACCACGACGCCGAATCCGTCGGCTGCGAGGCGAAGAGCGATGGCACGTCCGATGCCGCGGGAGGCTCCGGTTACGATAGCTGTCTTTCTCATGATGGTTCTCCTTTTTGGCGGCTTCTTCGAACTTGAAGTCCGTCGCTAAAAAGAGAATGAACCTGATAGCGCTATACGTCCAATGCATAGTGCTAATATTAATTATGCGTGTAACACAGCTACGTCAAGCCGACTTAAATCTACTCGTTGTGTTCTCGGTACTTGCCGAGGAGCGCAACGTATCCCGTGCCGCCAAGCGGTTGTTATTGAGCCAGCCCGCGGTGAGCCGCGCCTTGCAGCGAATGCGGGATACGTTTCACGATGATCTGTTGGTACGGACAGCAAAGGGTTATGAACCAACGCCTCAAGGGGAACGTGTTCTTCAAGAGCTTGAGATCATGTTGCCGAAATTGGATCGGCTCATCTCGGGTTCGACCTTCGACCCGGTGACGGAACATTGTTCCTTCCGGGTTGCGGCAACAGACAATGCGACCTCGATCATCGCTCCCGTTCTCTGTCGCGAAGTTCTCCCGGTGGCGCGACAGGTTCGCTTCACGTTCGCAAGTTGGAGGGGAGATGTCTTCGAGGACCTGAGTCACGGTCGGCTCGATCTTGCTCTGATCGGGGATGAAGGCCATGTGCCGTCGCCGCTGCTGACCGAAGTGATCTATGAGGAGGAACTTGTCTGTATTGTGGCAGCGGACGCGCCCTACCGGCGTCAACTCACGTTGAAGCAATATCTCGCGGCCGAACACATTGGCGTCGACGTCGTCGAAGGTTCGCAGCATATACCGGAGAAGCGTCTCGCAGCGCACGGTCATCGCCGTCGTACCGTGATTACCCTGCCATATTTCGGCGCGGCTACGCGGTGCATTCCTGGAACCAAACTGGTTCTTACCGCACCTCGGCGATTCGCAGGGCTTGAGGCCGAAAATCGCAAAATCAAGGTGCTGAAGGCACCGGGAGAGATGACCGGGTTCAAGTACCTGATGATCTGGCATCCGCGAGTCAATACGGATGCCGCGCATGCATGGCTTCGAGGCGAGATCAGGAGAATTGGCAAGAAGATCGGCTCATGATCTCCTATCGACTGAATCGGATTGCGCTACGGTAACGTCGCAAGCAGTTCCCGAGGCACAGGCAAGCCCGAGGTAATTCTCAACTGACGCTAACAAGGCGAGTCACTGATTGAGGCTTGAACAGGAAGCATTGTGGCGTTCCGGGTGGATGTCAGCAACTCTTCCAGAACCCCGCGACTCAGGGATTTGGTTCGATTCCGATCGAGAGCATTGACGCCTCTGCACGATCCCTTAAGCCGTCAGCTTATTCCACCGCCGCCGTAACGGCGGAGGTCATCAGCACGAAACCCTGCGAGGAAGGATGAATATCATCCACCGCCAGACCCTGCGCATAGTGAAGACCTGTCGCATCTTCAAGGACGGTGTGATAGTCAACAATGGTCACGCCGTGTTCCAGTGCGAACGTCTTCAGGAAGTTATTGAGTTCAACAATGCGGACGTAGTGAGTCTTATCTACTACCGACAAACCGCAGTAAGGGTCATTCCAGCATCCCCATGAGGGTATTGTGCCAATGACGACTTTGATGCCGTAGTGCTGAGCCGTCTGCACCAT
>Ga0210393_10001663_pt1 | contig 18491 bp, 27 predicted proteins | sample IncBWC27OmetaG_FD_160068 | JGI IMG/M metagenome (GOLD analysis project Ga0210393, IMG submission 160068) | Forest soil microbial communities from Barre Woods Harvard Forest LTER site, Petersham, Massachusetts, United States - Inc-BW-C-27-O ... | reverse complement strand
TATTTGTTTCTCACGGCGGCTCTCTCCTTTAAAAGGGAATCGCAACCCGAACTCTATCCGAGTTCGGGCGAGAGCCGCTGCTTCTTCTTCTCAAGTTTCAACTAAAGGCGGGGCATCCTCGCCGTGGGAGCCGCAGCTCGTTAAGTACACGCTTGACGCTGGAGACGAGCGTAAGAACTACCGCGACGGCTGGGAGTGCATGCACGCGCTCATGTTGATGGAAAAAGAAGACGGCAAAGCAGAGTCGCCCGTTCTTATCGCCGTGCGCGATTGGCTGTGGGAGAGCGACGCTACGCACGCGAAGGCCGATGTACCGCCGTGGACAACGCCTAACACCTAGCAGGGAATTATGAGCATCTGGCAACTAAGAGCGGCGGTTCGGTATCCGCGTACTGCGAAGCGCGGCTCCATCTTCGGTGATGGGCAGTTCGTGCTTGTCAACGCCTGCGGCAACAGACCGAAGGTATTGCTGTACCCCACTGCGGAAGCGCGGCAGCGGAAGCTAGAGCAAATTGAACGCGGATGCGGCTACGGCTGCATGGGCGACCACACGACTTTTGAATTGAGCGAGGAATAACATGGCCGTATTTCACTCACTACCTTACAGCGCAATCCTTTCGCTAGCGCAGCGAACGCCCAGCGGAATTGTGCCTGGGGATTGCTATTTCGCAAATGATGAGGCTGCCTTATACGTGGCGGCAACGGACGGCGCGCTCGTTCCGTTTTCAAGCATCATCCTGTCTGGAAATATCACCGGCACTCCCGGACCGGCGGGCGCAGCGTCCACAGTTCCCGGCCCTCAAGGAGAAACAGGTCCGCAAGGTCCAGCCGGTGAAGGCGCATCCAGCAACTTAACTATCCAGAGCGGCAATTATCAAACTGTCGCGACGGACGGGACTGTGCTTTGCGTTGGGGCAGTCGCACAGCAGATTACGTTGCTGTCTACCGGCATTTCCGCCGGGCAATCTTTTACCGTGACTGTCCTCAGCACCGCAACGGCGACAGTGACCGTTGTGTCGCAACACGGCGAAACAATCGAAAACGAGAGCAGCGCGGAACTCTTTGCGGGCGACTCGATGGACTTCGTTTGGACTGGTGCGAATTTCGTTGTGCAGTAACAGGAGATTCTGGAAGCGCCGTATGGTGCTGACCGGAAGGAGTGAGCGGTGGGAACATCTTGCCCGCATGCGCTCACAGGACAGCGGGCGTTACTTGCGTGGCGTCCGCTGCAACCCTTTTAGGACGGAAGCTTGAGTAGCGGGTCAGTTCCCGATAAGCGCGTTAGTCACGCATTGACCCAACTTACTCGCGAAACCCAAATACAGTAGCTTAGGATTAGTCTTCGGTCGCAGGTTTGAATGTTACGCGCCTAAGCAAGGACAGGGTCGCGAGAAGTGCAAGTAGACTTGAAATAGCCACGAAAATAAAAATGTTGAAATCCGAACTCCTCAGTGCGCGAAAGAGCAAAATCAGCAACCGAGATGCCACTCCGTACATCCCGACGAACAATATGAAAGCGCCAAACAATTTCGCAAATCGCAGAAAGAAATTGCTAAGCGGTTTCGGAAGTAAATCGCCAAAAGCGATTCCGTAAAGTCTTTCCGGATGAAAATAGACCCATCTGCCGACTGCTGCGAAAGCAATGGCGAGCGCTAAGCCAAGAGCCGTTAACATGAATGTCGCCAACGCAGCTACCTCTCGCCGGCATCGTAGCACTTCTCACGCTCGTAGTCGCTTAACCGGAAACTTGAAATCCACATGTTCGATAAGGGCGTTTACCAGATGGCAGAAGCAGGGCGAATGTCGCAAACACTCCGATTTTGTGATTCACTCTCGATATGAGATTAAACTGGACAATCTGCGTTGTTTCGACCGCATTACTGACCATTGTTTCGGGCTGCCAAAGACAGTCCGAACCTACCGCAAGCAAGAACGAAAAGGCGACGCTAATTGTGGCCGCGAGCAGCGGTGACCTGTCGCGGGTTCAGAAGCTGCTCCGTGAGGGTGCTGACCCCAACGAGCACACAAACAGCGGAAAAACGGCTTTGCATTACGCAGCGCAATCGAAGAACGTTTCCGTGGTTGAAGCTCTCATTCAGGCCGGCGCGAATGTTAACGCAAAGATGACAGACAATGTGACGCCGCTGATGCTCTCGCTCGATATGGCATTTGGTCAGCCCGAAATCGCGATGGCTCTTATCCGTGCGGGGGCGGATGTGAGCGTAGCAGACGCGAACGGCGACACAGCCCTGATAATCGCCGCGACTGAATCGTCTGACGAGGTATTTCAAACTTTATTGGAGAAGGGTGCAAACCCTAACGCCAAAGGCTTAAATGGCAACACGGCTCTACACTACGTCGCAATGAATGCGATTCTAGACAGAGCAAAACTTCTGCTGGGCCACGGAGCGGACCCCACTATCCGTAATCAAGCAGGGAGGACCCCATACGACGATGCTGAGACTACGAATCCAGAAAAATCGGCTCAGGCCAAGTTTCAAGAGATGAGGAATATCCTTTCGGAAGCAGCACAACAAAAGGCTAAGGCTGCCGCTAAGTCCTGATTTGTCGTAATCGGAAACTGACCCAGCACGGAAGTTTGAACTGGAAAACCGCGTTTGCGTTACGTGGCCCAGCTAGACTGGCGCGCACATCTTGCAGCAATCGCAAAGCTCCTGCCCGGGCAGCGCCGCAATGCAGCAGCACAACAGTAGCTCGCAGGCAGTGCAAAAGGGTGCGGCAAGTCGCAAGGCAGCAAGGATTACAGGCAGGAAAGCATGCGTTCCGGGTAGCTGCGCGAGTCGAAGCAATAAGATATCGGGGTGAGTTCCACCCCCAATACGCTATTTTTTCTACTTTTGAGAGTCGCTAGAAACCGTACGCATGGCTGAATCGCGGGTTGCGTCTTACTTTTCGCGCTGAATTCCTTAGTGCTTCGCGTCTTATTGCTGCTGGGTTCCGCTCTCCTTCGCATTCGTTGAGCGTGCGTTCGGTGGGTATTCGTTAGCAGGAGAACTCGTAACACCTTGGAGCAGTAACGCAAGGAAGTTCCTTGCAGGCAAAGGTTTCGCAAGGCGCGAAATCCAAAACAATCTTATACGAGCTTCCAACCTGTCGCGTTCTCCGACGCGATGTCTTGGGAAACCTGTTCCGTCGCGTGTGCCTCCCAGCGCACGCGGCGGGACTGCCTATCTTATTGAGGAGCTGCGCATGGGCAGACCTGCAAAATCTCCAGAGCGAAATTGGCTCGACAGCACGAAGTCGCAAGCGACAAACGGGCCGGCTGCATTTGCGAGCGGACGCCCGAAGATACCGAGGCATCTTTCGCCGCTGGCGCGTCGCGCGTTCAAGCGCGCTGTGAAATTGCTCGCCGAGCGTGGCACGCTCGTTGAGAGCAACGAGACGACGCTGGAATTGTACGCGGAGACGTGGGCGCGCTGGATTCGGGTTAAGACGGAGGCCGGCGATTCGCTGATGGTGGACGTTTCTGTAACCGACAACAACGGAAAAGTGCGAGTGGTCCGCAAGCTAAATCCGCTGCTGAAGCTACTTGCCGAAACCGAGAGCCGGCTCCTCGCGCTAGCGAAGTCGCTGGGCTTAACACAAGTCGATTTGGGCCGGTGCAAGTTGACGGCGGAGAGCGCCGACGAAAAGACAGAGGAACAGATTGAGGCCGAACGGGCGCTGGCGGCATTCAACGCGCCCAAAGAAATTTCGTGGCGTCCGCCGCAGCCGATTGCTGCGCCGCCCACGCTAGAGGATGAAGATGAGTAACCGAGACAACACGTACGACGTTCCCGAGGCTGTGCAGATGCGCGTGCTGGGATTCAATCCCACGGATGAAACGTGGATTCGCATCGTCACCGACCCCGTTGTCAGCGAGCGCCGACAAGTTGTGACTAACGCTCGTCGCGCTTTGCTGGGGCCGCTGGCGAACAATATTTACGCTCCGCAGTTCAAGAGCATACCGATGCGCACAGAAGATGCGCACAAGAACCTTTCCAACATCGTTTGCGACGATGCGGCGTGTACGTTCGCCATCGTAGGAAAAATGTCTGTGGAAGAACGCGTGGCGCTACGTGACCGCGCGCTGGATGAAAAGCTGCACGAAGGCTTGTACAAAGCGTCCCACGCGGCCCCATTTGACAAACACGGGATTAGCCTGTTCTACAAAATGAGTGCAGAGCAGCAGCTAGCTGCTGCGCGAGTGCAAATCTAGGAGGGAACTGAAAAATGTCACTACGACCATCAACACTGCGCGAGCGGATTTCAAACTACTTTGCGCCCGTGCGCTACACGAAGAGGGAGCGCGAGGATATTTTGGACGAATCCAACAAGTGTCTGTGCCCTGCGGATGAACAACCAAAGGAACCGTTCCCGGTCGGCTTCTTCAAAGCGTTAACGCGCAGCGGATTGGACGGAGGACTGGGCCACTACTGCGCAAAATGCCACGCGCTTATCTTGTGCGGGCTCGAGCCGGGGCAGCGGGTTTTCCATTGTGGAGGACTTGCGACCGTCCCGGAGCCGCGCGCCGACATGGAAAAACATCAAGTCGGCTACTACAGGAGATAGCGATGTCACACGCCCACGAACAGATGATGGAACGCTATGGCTTTGTCGTTAGCCCGCAGATTCTTTTGCGAGTTATCCATGCAGGGAACGCCCGGGAAAAAGTTTCGATGGGCGAGGGCCACGAAGCGCGGATGTTCGACGTTCCGCTAACGTTTGAAGACGGGACGCAAGTAGTTGTGCGGTGTCTCGTGTCGCTCAACTTGGACTTTGTGATTACTGTGCTTCCGCCCGAGCGCCGGTTGCAGCAGTTGTGGCGAAAGCAAGGCGCGGACGCGAAACGCGTTCATAAGACTGTGGCGCGACGTTTAGTGGATGACGTACCGGAAGAAGGCGTAACACCCGTAGAGGAATTTGAAGCCTCAACTACTGTTGAGCAGAAGCCTGTGTGCGCGCTGAGTCTCGCAGACAAATTGCGCGCAGCACTTCACAGTTAGGAGTATGACGATGGAAATCGAACAGCTTAGACAACAGCGCGGAATGCTCGCTCCCGGCGCGCCGGCGGAATTTTACGCCGTGGTGCATGAAAATATTCGACATCTCGAACAAGGCGGCACGCTCGCGCCCAAAGAGCAACGCGCAAAGCGCGACAAAGAACGCCGAGAAGAAGTGAATGACGACACGTGGCGGCAAGAGGCTTTCAAGCGTCTCAGCGAACTCTAAACGAGGGCAGAAAAATGTTTGACGAAAAGATAATCGAACTGCGCTCGCAACTTGGGCGCGCTACGGACCCAGAGAAAGCGACCGCGCTGACTGCGGACATTGCGCGCCTAGAGCGTGCGATGGAACTGGAAATCGAGCTGCGCGAGTCGCCGAACGCCGCCGGTGGCGGACGCGTACGTCTTGCTGCGCAGCGCCCAAACGAAACTGAACCTGAATTCCGCCGGCGCGCCGAAAAAGAATTAGAGCGCGTCGCCTAAAAAGATTTTGCGTAAGTAATCCTCAAGCAACGGACCACACAAGAAGTGCTGGCCGCCTCAGCCGTGGGAAATCGCAAATGCAGTGAGAAGCAAATGCAGAACCTCGCGCCAAAGTTTGCAATGAGCCGACGGGGCGCGCCGGAAACACCATGTCAACTAACTACGCAGAAGCAAAAGCATTGCGCGAGGAACGCGCAGCCGCCCACGCGACGGCTATTCGCATCCTCGGCAAGCGCGGACCCCTAACCACTGAAGAGCGCAGCACATTCGACAAAGCAATGGCGGCTGTGGACCATATCGGCAACAAGATTGCCGCGCTGGAAAACTCAAATGGCAACTTCACCTCTCGCTCTTTTAGCGGCGACCCCAAGCGCGAATTGGCGTTCGGGCGTTTCCTGCGCCACGGAAAGGCGAGTTTGGAGCAGACCGAACAGCGCATGTTGGAACAGCGCGACGTGCTGGAAGGCGCCCCTATGCTCACGCACGTCAACACCTACAGCGGCTTGGGCTTCTTCGTCCCGACCGGCTTCGCGAACAAAGTCGAACAGGCGACCAAGTACTACGCGCCGTTCCTGTCCGACGACGTTTGCACCGTGATGTCCACGGCGACCGGCGCTCCGCTCCCGTTCCCGACCTCAAACGATACGTCTAACTCGGCGGTCATCGTTGGAGAAGCGCAGACAGTGAACGAGCAGGACGCGACCGCATCACAAGTAATCCTTGCTTCTTACAAAATGAGCAGCGGACTTGTGAAGGCGTCCATCGAATTGCTGCAAGATTCGAATTTTGACATCGAAAAGTGGCTTGCAGACCTGTTTGCTATCCGCTGGGCGCGTGGGTTGGAGAACTACTTCACCAACGGCACGGGCAGCGGCCAACCGACCGGCATCCTGACGGCAATTCTGGCTTCCGGCTCGACGCCAATCGTTGCGACGGGTTCGGCGGAATCCACGGGCGGAGCACAGACCGGCGCGAACAGCATCGGTTACAGCGACCTCGTCAACTTGGAGCACTCGGTTGACCCGACGTACCGGCGCGGAGCGAAGTATATGTTCCACGACCAAACGTTGGCCGCGATTAAGAAAATCCTCGACAAGTACGGTCGTCCGCTTTGGACGCCTGGAATTGCCGTTGGAGAGCCTTCGACCGTGAATGGATATTCGTACACGATTAACCAGTCGATGCCACAAATTGGCAGCGTCTCGGAAGCCGTGACTGTTGTGTTCGGCGACTTTTCAAAGTTCGTAATCCGAAAAGTCCAGGACTTGTCGGTGCTGCGTCTTGATGAGGTGTACGCGACGAGTGGAGAAGTTGGATTCCTCAGCTTCGCACGCGTTGACAGCAACCTCGTTGCAGCGTCCGGCTCGACCCCGCTCAACACCTTGCAACAGCACAGCTAAAACAGCTTGAACGGTAACCCCGCACGGTACCCGTTCATTGGAAGGCCGCTACGTTCTCCGACGTAGCGGCCTTTCCTGTTTTAGGGCGACAGAGCTTCCTTTCTTTTGCTCGTAACAGCGCACGCCGTTTTATGCAACGTGTCTACGTCAAGCGAAAGTGCGTGCGCCGTTGCCAAATGAAACGCTGCGGCGAACGCTGCACGCGTTTCGTTGAGCTAGACCGCGTTCGCATTTGGCTTTGCGCCCCGCACCTCCATGCCTTCATAACGGGCGACGCGGACATCGCAGTGCCCAAGGGCTACGCTGTTTCTTTCCACCGAAAGACAATCCGTGTCGTAAAACCAAAACGCGCACTGCTGGACCTAACGGGGCAGCGCTACACGAAGCTGCTTGTAATTGGACCGGCCGAATATGCCAATGGATATCGACAGTGGCTCTGCGAGTGTGACTGCGGGAGCTCCATTGTGCTGCCTACGCATGCGTTGAGGAAGTCACGCGGCGCGCAGAAAAGGTGCGGATGACACAGCAAGCGCGGCCCCACGAATCACGCTTACAAACACGGCGGGGGAGCGGGCGGGGAATTTTGCAGGGAGTTTGCGAGCTGGCGCTTCATGCGGATGCGCTGCTACGACCCGCGCCACATAGCGTACGAGCATTACCACGACGAGAATCAAGTCACGGTATGCGACCGCTGGCGGGACAAGGCAACGGGCTTCGCAAACTTTCTTGCGGATATGGGCCGCCGCCCAGCGGACATGACGCTCGATAGGAAAAATCCGCTCGGGAATTATGAGAAGGACAACTGCCGCTGGGCCGACCGCGAAACGCAAGCACAGAATCGGGCCTGCATGTACATCCCAGAGCAGGTTGCGGAGTTCGAAAGGCTAGCGGACGAGGCAGCAGCGCCGGACGACGTGTTTTAGGGGTGACCCACAATCAGCCCTGTAAGGGTGTCACGATTGACTATTTGCCCATTTAGATTATAGTGGCCCGGCAATGGCTGAGCGAGCATCGGAAATCATCAGCAGTTCTAATATCGTCTTGTTGGGTTCATTCAACCCCAAGATTTTTCAACCAGAATGGTTCGCGCGACAAGGCTTACTACCGCAAGCGGAAGTTGACGCAGCAGAAGTGAAAGTAATCGCGCAACCGATTTCGCACTTCGAGACTGAGCGGTTCACGGTCTTCGTCACGGAACAGCAGTTTATAGCGGCGTCGAAGCCAGACGCCAGCCCGGCACCACTCCGCGACTTGGTCTCAGGAACCTTTTTCATTTTGGAACACACACCGGTTACGGCGATGGGCTTGAACCGTCAAATGCACATTCCGATGGAATCGGAAGCTGAATGGCATCAGATTGGAGACATGCTTGCTCCCAAAGACTGTTGGAAAGAGGTTCTCGAAGGCCGACCGGGCCTGTTGACAATGACTATTCTAACGAACAAGTCCGAACCGCAAGGGGCTCAGTTTAGGATTAAAGTAGAGCCATCGACGCAAGTCACCAATGGTGTTTACTTTGAAACGAATGAGCACTACCCAGGCGCAGAGAAGGAATCACTTCAAAGCTTGATGGAAATATTGAACCGGCGTTGGGAGGAAGCACAAAATGAAGCCGAAAGAGTCATTCGACACGTTCTCTCGTGGGCAAAACGAGCAAAATAAGAACGTTCTGAGCACGACTGCCGCAGCTTCCTCGGGACATCCCATATTTGAATACGCTTCGACGAGCTCCTTGGGAGCTTACCAGCCAGCGTCTAAGCTCGGGTCCACCGCCGCTCAGCCTCTAGTTTCGACGAAACCGCCAACGTCCACCGAGTCTGAGAATTTCAGGCCGGAGGTTCCGAGAGGCGTCGCAGTACCGCCGAAGTTCAAGCCAATCCGCTCGGGACGTAATGCAAGCCTTCTGACCCGACAGCTTTGGGAAGGAACGGTAACAGAGCTGCGCGACGACGGCAGCTTCGTCGCCGTCCTAGCAGACAAGACGGACCCAGGAAACTCAGACGAAATTGCTGCTTTTAGCCCCGAGGACGTAACTGACGACGAAGTTAGATTGGTAAAAGTTGGGTCGTCGTTCTACTGGATTATTGGAAGTGAGCGAACTCCTACCGGCGTTATTAAGACCGTCTCAATGGTGCGATTTCGACGTGTGCCGGCCTGGACCCAATCAAAACTTAAACGGGCCGCTGAGCTCGCTCGCCATGCGGCGGATAGCGGCAGAGACGAGAAAGAGTGAGCCGGTCAACTCCACCGGGTTCTGACGAGTTCGAAATCTCCGTTCTTGGCCCAGGTCGTGGAGAGTGTGTCGTTATTCATCTTGGAAGAAATGAGTGGTGTGTCGTCGATTCGTTCGTGCCCCACGGACAATCTGAATCGGCGGCGATTGAATATCTGAGCAGTTTTGAAAATGGTGCGTTACACAACATACAACTCATTGTCGCTACTCACTGGCACGACGACCATGTTCGCGGACTCGCATCCATCCTCAGGCGGGTTCCGACCGCCGGCTTCGCTTGCTCCGACGCGTTAAGCAGTCCGAATTTTCGCAAACTAGTGGCGACAGCAGTGACAAGTATGCAAGGCGAACCGGGCGCGGAGGAGTTCGCAAATATCCTTGGATTGATTGATAGTGTTTCCTCGCGAAGGTCAAAGCCGCTCGCGTCGCCGGTATGGGCGGTAGAAAATCGGCAACTCTTTTACACGTTCGGCGCTGGGAGGTTTCCCGTTCGAATTATCGCCTTGAGCCCCTCTGATTTGACCAAGCGGCTAGCAATGGAAGACTTTGCGCAACAATTGCCTAAGGCAGGTGACAGCCAAACTCGGTTAACCAGTCGCAATGAAAACCACGCCTCGGTTGCGCTCTGGATTGAGGCCGGTCCGCTGAGGGCGCTTTTAGGCGCCGACCTCGAGCACACTGCAAATCCGCGCACAGGTTGGAAAGCGGTTCTTACCTGCCATGAAGGCAGCCGTCCTGACCAACTAGCCGCCTTCCTCAAGGTTCCGCATCACGGGTCTAAAACAGCGGAAGTCCCCGAGATGTGGACAACGATGCTGGAAGCGAACCCAATCGCTGTCGTCACGTCATTCACTCCATCGGGCTTGCCCGGGAAAGCGGACCTGCGCCGCCTCGACAAACGAACCACTAGGTTGTACCAGACGACTCTGGGGACAGGGAAACCGCCCTCTCGCGACCCATCCGTGGAAAGAATGATGAAGCAGGTTGTGAAGGACCGACAGGTTGTTTCGGGGAAATCCGGACATGTTCGCGTTCGATGGCCGATAGGTGGAAATGCCATGGCTCCCGCCATTGAGGTGTTTAACGGCGCTGAGAAATATCAATCTGCTCGGCGCGGCGGTAACTAGCGTCGAATATTTACGACTGCAATCAACCAAGAAAAAAGCGCCGCAAACTTCACGGCGCTTTTGTCCGGCAACTACCGAACTATGCTTTCTGCTTAGCTGCTCGGTCGGCGGCGAGTGCCGCTAAGCGGATTGCGGCGTCCCGTGCGTCGGCCCAATCCCCGCGAAGAAGCGCTCCCTCGATTTCGGCCAGTTCACGTATGGCGAGCGCTTGCGCTTTGCTGAGCCTCATCATGCGCCGGCCTTCTTTGCGAGCTTGGACTTCGCTTCCTCTTTCGCTTCTGTGCGTGCCTTGTCCCGTGCCTGAACACCCGCGGCGTACTGCTTGGGGAATTTGGTCGTCAGCGTTCGGTGCACGAATACGCGACTGATGGGCTTCATTGCTTCCGAAATTTCCAGGATGGATTTTCCTTTCTCCCAAAGCTCCAACACGCGTCCCGGGTCGTACTTCAACTTGCGCGGTTTCGGCTCCGGTTTGCTTGCTTTTGCTTTCGACATTTGTATCTCCTCGTTTTGAGCGCCCTAGCGAGCGCAGTTTGCGTGCAGGGGCAGCTTCACAAAGACAGTGCGAGAAGTCTCCGACCCAAACGGGCCGGGTACGCTCGTACCGGCGTCGAACACGGCTTTATTTTTGTAATGAGTTTTGTAACAAACTGCCCAAAACTGCACTAAACCGTTCTCACGCTTTGGCAGAAAAACCCAATAAAACAGGGGCAAATCGTTAGGCGCGTTTAGAGCGGTTTAGAGGGTTTTGCATTGAAAGGGCCGCGTGCTAACCGTTGCACCATAGCGCCACAGAGGAAGTGCTGCCAGACGTGCTTAGATTATCAGAGATACGGGCGGAATTCACAAGCGCGCAATCCTCAGACGGTGGGCCAATTTCAGTCCGCGCGGCTGGTCAAGCGCCTGGCCAAAGCAGGCGGGAAAACTTTCGGGCAATTGTGCTAGCCTCCTTGAATCAGGACAGCGGCGCGCTGATTTCATCACTGGGCCAAGCGGTTCGGGGGTAAGGGTACATGACCTACGTTGAATCGAACTTGGTTCCCGGGGAAACGGTAATTTACCAGACGCGGCTGCATTGGATCGTGATGCTCGGGCACATTTTCATTGGGTGCGTGCTGCTTGGCCTGCCGGGAGTGCTGCTGCTTTATTACGCATTCAGCCAACACGGAATGGACATCAATACGTTGCACTTGACCGAAGGTGGCGGAGTGGCGCTGCTCGTTTGCGGCGCCGTCGTGATTCTGACGGGCATGGTGCGCCGCGGCGCAACAGAAATGGCGGTGACCAATCGGCGCGTGGTGATCAAGACGGGCCTGATGAGCCGCAAGACCATCGAAATGCTGCTGAATAAAGTGGAGAGCATCGAAGTGAGCGAAACGACGTGCGGCCGAATGCTCGGTTATGGAACGATTGTAATGATCGGCACGGGCGGAACTTCCGACCCATTTCACCAAGTCGCACATCCGCTGGAATTTCGCAACCAAGTGCAGCAACAGATCGAGAAGCTGCGCTGAGAATTGTGTAACGCCGCGTGCGACGGGCGGGCGTTAGGCTGCATCTTCCGCTAAAAGTGTCTCTGCGGGTTTCTTCGCGGGCGTGGTGGTGATCACTATCACACTGATCAGCACCAGAAAAGTTCCCAGGATCGTGCGCGCGGTTAGCGCTTCGCCGCCTAGAAAATATCCTACCAGCACGGCGACAATCGGATTCACGTACGCGTAAGTGCCGACTTTTGTTGGCGATTCATGATGAATCAGCCAGACGTACGCCGTGAAACCGATGATCGAGCCCGCGACGATCAGGTAGAGCAGCGCGAGCCACGCACCGCGCGAAACGGCCCACGGATGAAAATTTCGAAATTCACCCAGCGCGCCCGCGGCGATTGCGAGAAAAATTCCGCCCGCGAGCATTTGCGCTCCGGAGCTCATCACTTTGGAACTGGGCAGCGGCAGTTTGCGCGCCAACACGGACGCTACCGACCAGCTGATGGAAGCGACAATCAGCGCCATCGCGCCCCGCTTATCAATCGGCGCCCCGCCCAGATTCAGCGCGCGGCTCAACAGCACTCCCACTCCGCCGATGCCGATCAAAAGCGCCAGGCTCAAGCGCGCCGTAAGACGCTGCGTGCGCAGGAAAATAATTTCAGACAGCGCCATAAATACCGGAATGGTCGCCAGCATGACGGCGGCGATGCCGGAAGGCACACGCTGCTCAGCCCAGAACAGCAGCCCATAATCGAAAAGGAAAATTACCATTCCGAGTATGGATGCCGACCGCCATTCGCGCGCGTTCGGTGAGGGTTCGCCGCGCCCGAGCACCCAGCCAAAAAGCACCAGCCCCGCAACCGAAAAGCGCATCGCCGCCAGAACCAGCGGCGGAACTTCGCGGACTCCTACACGAATCGCGAGAAATGTGGATCCCCACACAAAATAAATAATCGCAAAGGCTAATAGGGTCTTCCACGTCGGGCGATGGTCCGTGTGTTCCATACAAGGTTCCTACGGACAATCTACCAATTTCTCGGTGTGATTGCTCGCACGCGCCAGCGCACCGCGACGCCGCAAACAGGCCACATTGTCACCATGACGTGTCAATCGGGGAGCTGACGCATGGGTACGGTGAATGTCGGGCTGATCGAGTCATCTGGCATAATCCACTTTGGTCGGCTGATGTTTAGTGGAGCACCGAATGAAAAGGATTCTCGCGGTATTGATGGTAATGATGACCACGATGTCTTTCGCACCCCGCGCAACATTCAATCCTGAGAACGGCGGACACATTGTGCTGCCGAACGAAAAGCTAATGTCGTGCAAATCCTCGAGTTGCTCACAGCTATGGTCAGACGCAGGTCCGAACGATATATATCCAAGACAGGTGATGGTCGATTTTTTCGGCAGTAGGGGCAGTGAGAGTTGCGTACGAGGCTCAGCGGCCATCTATGAAAAATCCGTATCCCTCGACGACTTAAAAGCGGCGATCGATCAGCGCTGGGGCAAATGGAAATACGCCGACAATGCAAAACTTTGGCGCGTGGAGCCGCAGAAGTTCGCGATTCAACTAGGAGTCACCGCAGACCGAAGGAAGGGAGCGACACGCGCTGAAAAGCGCGCGTATGCCTTCAGCCAAGCCTTCGGATACGGTGAGAGAAGCAATGCCGCTGCGGCGGGGATGCCTGAAGTAATCTTCATTGCGTTTGTCGGGTCGCAGTGCAACTCCGAATAATTCGCTTGGGACGTTTGGGAGCAAGCGCCTCGCTAGCGCCATCCTTCGCGTTCGCGCAGCGACGTGATGTGCGCCACGTGATGTTTTCCGTGCCACGCGTACAGCGCGAGCGAATCGTCCAGCGAAAGCGGCTTCTCATGGTCCGGATGGCGGAACTTGCGCGACCACTCCGCCGGCCCCAGCGAGCGCAGCAGCAGCACCCAGCGTTTGTGCAAATTTTCCAGCAAGGCGAGCGACGGTTCGATGGCCGCCGTTCTGGCGTCTCCCAGTTCGGCCCACTTTGCTTCGTCGTAGGGCTTGATCAATGGCAGCTCTTCGGTGAGCGCGAGTTTGAATCGCGTGTAGGCGTTCATGTGGCTGTCCGGAACGTGATGCACGACTTGGCGCACCGTCCATCCCTCGGGACGGTAGCGCGTATCCAGTTGCTCGGGCTTCAATCCCTTGAGGGCGTCGCTAAGCCGCGCGGGCGTTGCGGCAATCGCTGCAACGTACTCGCGACGCTGAGTGTCCGTCAGCGCCACCGTCGGACGTTGAAACTTTCCGATGGGAAATCGTAGATCCGGTCCCATGCTGATGCCTCCCGGCCGGCAGATTCAATCCGCCGAGTTCAATCGCGAAGACAAAAATCTACCACGCCGGCGCAATTTGGCGGATTGGATGCGGGGATTCGCGCATTCGATTCGATGGACAATTTGGACTGCTTCGAGATCAGCTGTGGAAGTGCGCGGGAAAGTACGCACGAAAGTTTGTGCAGACGAGGCCTGAGCAGAAACTGGATTACTGGCTATCTTGAAATTCCTCGTGCCAGGCCATTTGAATCGCTTCGAGCTTTCCTTCGTTCGATAATTTCGGATCGCCGGTAAAGCCCGGAAGTTCGACAATCCATTTGTGCATGTCGGTGAAGCGCACGGTCAGTGGGTCCACGCCGGGATGTTTTTCCGCCAGCTGGATGCCGATTTCCTCGGCGTTGTCCCAATCAAACGTGTTCGGCATTCTATCCCGCTTCTCCATACAGAATTTTCCGTCGGGCGCAGGCTGCCGCAGCGCAGCCGCTCGGACTACTGATGCTCGGCTTCCTTCGCGTAATTCTTGTTCCACTCCGGAATCTCCACCACGATGTCCTTGCTTCCGTCCGGCACGCACTGGCAACCGAGGCGCGACTTCGGCGTCACACCCGGCGCCTCGTCCAACTGGTCCAGCTCCGCGTCGGTGGCTTCGTTGCAACTTTCCAGACCCTCGTGTACGATCACGTGGCACGTGGAGCACGCACACACGCCGCCGCAGGCGTGGTCCAGGCCCATGTGGTAGCCCTGCGAAATGTCCAGGATGCTGCCCGGCAAGCCGTCGTGGCCGTAGGGAATTTTGTCGGGATCAATTTCGACGGTCTTCCCTTCCCTGACAAACGTCACCTTATATTTCTTCGTCGCGGGCGCGAACTTTGTTTCTTCAATATATGGATTCTTGCCGCCCATGCTGTGCTGCTCCTCCCTCAACGCGCTCATCACAAAATCAGAACGGTCGAGCGCCCAACTCCAAAACGGTCATCGCGAGCCAGCTATGCTCGCGCGCAAGTCTATACGTCGTCCAGTCGCTTGCCTTCGAACGCGGTCTGCAGCGCGCCATTCATCAGCACTTCGGCCAGATGCGCCGTAGCCGCGTTGATTTCGTCAATCCGGGTGCGCATCAATTTGTAATCGCCGCCCGCGAGCGCCGCGCGCAAATGCGCTTCCGAATCCGCGACTGCTTTTCGCTCCGCAGCTGAAATTTCCCGCGAGCGCGGGTCCGCCAGCGCTTTGTCGGTCGCCGCTAGGATCGTCTCCGCTTCGGTGCGTGCTTCGATCACCTGGCGCTCGGCAAAATCCTGCTCGGCATATTCGATGGATTCCTCGAGCATGCGTTCGATCTCAGTATCGGAAAGGCCGTAGCTCGGCTGCACCTCGACGGTATGCTGCTCGCTGGTGCGCAGATCGCGCGCCGCCACTTGCAGAATGCCGTTGGCGTCAATCAGAAATTTCACTTCGATGCGCGCCAGGCCCGCGGGCCCGGGCGGAGTTTTCAGCTGGAAGCGCGCGAGCGAGCGGCAATCCTTGGCCAGTTCGCGTTCGCCTTGCAGCACGTGGACGTCAATGGCCGTCTGATTCTCGACTCCCGTGGTGAAAAGTTCCTGCGCGCTGGCGGGAATCGTGGAATTGCGCGGAATAATTTTGGCGATGACGCCGCCCATGGTCTCAATGCCCAATGAAAGCGGCGTCACGTCCAGCAGCAGCATGGTCTTCACGCCGGTCTCGAGAATGTCCGCTTGCACGGCCGCGCCCAGCGCCACTACTTCGTCGGGGTCGAGCTCGCAATGCGGCGCGCGCTGGAAGTAATCGCCCACCGTCTTGCGCACCAGTGGAATACGCGTCGAGCCGCCTACCAGCACTACTTCGTCCATTTCTTGCGGCGCGAGTTTGGCATCGGCCAGCGCCATTTTCACGGGCGCCATGGTGCGCGCAATGATCGGACGAATCAGCTCCTCGAATTCTGCGCGGGTGATTTCGCGGACGTACATGCCTTTGGATTCCAGCGGATATTGCACGATGGTTCTTTGCGCCGAGGAAAGCTCGTGTTTGGCGCGAATCAGGCTCTTGCGCAGCGTCTGGATGGCTTCGCCGCGATGATCGAACTCCACGCCAAATTTTTCCCGGATTTCGCGGCGCGCCAGGTCCAGCAGCGCGTTGTCAATATCGTCGCCGCCCAGGTGCGTATCGCCGTTGGTCGCGAGCACCTGATAGATGTCGCCTTCGTTGGTGCTGATCAATTTCAAGAGCGAAATGTCAAAGGTGCCGCCGCCGAAATCGTACACAGCGACGTGCCCGCGCTTTTGTTTGTGCAAGCCGTAAGCGAGCGCGGCAGCGGTCGGCTCGTTCACCAGGCGCAACACTTCGAGACCCGCGAGGCGGCCGGCATCTTTGGTGGCTTGGCGTTGCGCGTCGTTGAAATACGCCGGCACGGTGATCACCGCGCGATCCACAGGCTCATTGAAATAAGCTTCGGCCCAGGATTTCAGTTCGCGCAGAATGTACGCGGAAATTTCCGGCGCGGTAAAACTTTTGTCGCCCAGCCGGACGCGGATCACGTTGTCGCTGCCGGGATCAATACGAAAAGGAAAAATCTTGAGTTCGTCCTGCACGTCGGCGACGCCGCGGCCCATCAGGCGTTTTACAGAATAAATGGTGCGCTCTGGCTGCGTCAGCAGCTTCGCACGCGCCGGTTCGCCCACAATCACCTTACCGTCGCGATCCACACTCACAACCGACGGGCACAAAGTCGAGCCGTACGGCCCCGGAATACACTTCGGCGACCCGGTTTGCGCGTCAAGATACGCGATCAGGCTGAATGTGGTACCTAGGTCAATTCCAACTACGCGTCCCATCGCTCGTTAGCTCCCAAGTTCTTTCGCGACGCCCGCCACTAGATTCCGAATGTACGCACGGCGATTCAGCGTTTCGTTCATGCGCGCGAGCAAAGCTTGCTTCTTCGATTCATCGCCGCCGAAATCAACCGCGGCGTCCCACTCGCGGCCGAGCGCGGCAAGTTCCGTATCCACGTCGTCGAGACCTTCCTGAAAATTTTGCTGCGCCGCTTCCAGCCGGCCCTGCAAGGCCGCCACCTCGCCTCCCGCAGCCCGCGCGTCGCGCAGCTCATCGAGCGACTCGTTCAATTCGAAAACTTCCTCGAGCAATTCGGGCGGCGCCTGCTGCCGAGTGGTGCCTTCCTTGCGCACGCCGAGGTGTTCAAGCAGGTATTCGACGCGCGCGATCGGATCGCGCAACGTGCGATACGCATCGTTCAACTGCGAGGAGCGTTCCAGCGACAAATTCCGTTCGAACTCGCTCGCGCGCACAAAATTATCCGGATGCAGCTTCCAGCTGAGCATATGAAACTGGCCTTCGAGCGAGGCTGGTTCGATGGTCAGCTTCTGTGGCAGTCCGAAAAACGCGAAGTAACTGGCGCCCGCCGGCAGCGGCTGCACTTTTCCGCAAGCCGCGCAAAAATGCGCGCCGGTGACTGCGGCGCGGCAATTCCAGCAGCTGGTGACCGGTATGCCCTCGGTCTGCGCATCTTGGGATCGTATGACGCTCATGGGTCTGGTCTCGTCCGGGCGCACCCCCGAGGGAAGAAGAGCGCGATTGGCACTGGTGAGAAACGCCTCAGGTCAACGCGAAACGCATACCACTTACATTCTGCTACCCAGCTCAGGCAGTGAACGAACTACCGCACCCGCAACTCCGCGCCGCCTGGGGATTCTGGAAGACGAAGCCCTGCTTCATCAGGTCCTCGTGATAATCCAGCGTGGTGTCGTGAAGATAGAGATAACTCTTCGGGTCCACAAAAATGCGCGCCCCGTTTTCTTCGAACACTTTGTCGCGATTGCGCGCCTCGGTATCCAGACGCATCGCGTAGCTGAGCCCTGAACATCCGCCCCCCTGCACGCCCACGCGGAGTCCGCCGGACTCGGCCGGGACGCCTTCTTTTTGCAGCAGCTCGCGAATTTTTACAGCAGCTTTTTCGGATACATGAATCATGGTCGTTGTCCCGTTTACGTCCAAAGCCGCGCACGAATCGCCATGCGCGGCGCGGCAGCAAACAGATTGCGGGTTAGTTGTGCGCTGACGCGGTTTCCGCGGGCTTCAAGTCCGCTTCGCCCTGCTTCTTCTTCCAATCGCCCAAGGCGGCCTTGATGGCGTCTTCGGCCAGCACGGAACAGTGAATCTTCACCGGCGGCAGCGCCAGTTCACGGACAATGTCCGTGTTCTTGATGGCCAGCGCTTCCTCGACTGTCTTGCCCTTCACCCATTCGGTGGCCAGGGAAGAACTCGCAATCGCCGAACCGCAACCGAAGGTCTTGAACTTGGCCTCTTCGATCACGCGCGTTTGCGGATTCACTTTCATTTGCAGCTTCATCACGTCGCCGCATTCCGGCGCGCCCACCAGACCTGTACCCACGTTCGGATCGGCCTTATCCAACGAGCCGACG
>Ga0210393_10001660_pt1 | contig 18517 bp, 16 predicted proteins | sample IncBWC27OmetaG_FD_160068 | JGI IMG/M metagenome (GOLD analysis project Ga0210393, IMG submission 160068) | Forest soil microbial communities from Barre Woods Harvard Forest LTER site, Petersham, Massachusetts, United States - Inc-BW-C-27-O ... | reverse complement strand
AGAAGCGCGTCTGCGGCTCACGTGGATGCAGCCGGTCATATGACCGATGCGTTGTTGAATGTGGAATTGGTGAAGTACTTTGCAGCCGAAACCATCGTGCAGGAGCGAATAGGCGTCGCACTGTCGCGCACCGAGACGGAATGGGTTGGTTTCTATCGACGATACGCCGTCAACGGCGTCATTGTTTCAACGATTTTCGCGACATTCCTGGCGGCCACCGCACTCTATGCCGTGCGTGAGGTCAATGGCGGCCGACTGACCGTGGGCGATTTTGTCCTGATCACCACCTACATGCTGCAGGTCGTTCGACCCGTCGAGGCGCTCGGCTATGCGATGCAGGGATTCTCGCAGGGTGCGGCCATGCTGGAAAAAGTCCTTGCGCTGTTCCACGAGAAATCAGAGCCTCAGCAACCGGGCAACGTCGTACGCGATGGCGGTTCCGGTCAATTGGAATTTGAGAACGTGACGCTGTCCTACGCGCCGCAACGCACGGCGATCCAAGGTGTGAGCTTTAAAGTTCCGGCAGGAAAGACCCTGGGCATTGTCGGTGCGAGCGGATCGGGTAAATCGACGCTGGTACGACTGTTGGTACGTCTACTGGAACCGGACGCCGGCCAAATCCTGCTGGATGGCGTGCCGATTTCCGCGCTTTCGCTGGCGACACTGCGTCATTCGATTGCAGTCGTCCCTCAGGATGCGGCGCTCTTGAACGATTCGGTCGGCGCCAACATCGGCTTTGGCAAGGCAAATTGCACGCAGGCGGAGATTGAGCAGGCGGCACGCCGGGCACACCTGCACGAATTCATCGCCGGCTTGCCCGATGCCTACGATACGAACGTCGGGGAAAGGGGGCTCAAGCTTTCAGGAGGCGAAAGGCAGCGACTGTCGATTGCGAGAGCCGCGATCAGGCGCCCGCAAATCTACATTTTTGATGAAGCCACGTCGGCGCTCGATTCGGCAACCGAACTGGAGATTGCGCAAAACTTGCGGGAAATATCTCAGTCCGTCACAACGCTTGTGATCAGCCATCGGCTCTCAACCGTCCTGCACGCTGACGAAATTATCGTGCTGGAGGCGGGTGCGGTAGTCGAGCGGGGTACGCACGATTCCTTGCTGCGACAAGACGGTCGGTACGCCGCATTTTGGGCAGCGCAGCAGACTGGATACGCGTTCGACGGGTATTCCCCCACTAAGCCGCGAGCCGAAGGGCGCTGACCTTGAACTCGGTCAATGAGCACGGGGGATATGCTCGGTCGATGAGTGCCACACAGAACACCTCCTCGACCTTGTCGCGCAGGATACGTCGCCGAAGTACGAATGGATCCAGACCGTCGATGGTCCGCGCCACCAGTTCGCGCGCGAGCTGCGCCACGGCGGGGTAGTACGGACCCTCGAGGGGATCGTTTTGATACTCGAGTGAAACCACCATACAGGACAGCAGCGCCTCCACTTTGGACAGGTTATCGCGTTCGGCTGCGATCGCTTCCTGCAGACGTTCTGGAACCGGTACCCCGTAGGGATGTTTCGCGGGGAGGGGTTCTTGGCTGACGGGATCTTGCCGGTCGGCAGGTACCTTTGGCGGACGATTTTGAGCCTGCCGAGCCTTGGAGGGGGGCTGCCGACTTGCCATGGTCATACCTCGCATCTGCTTGATAATCGGTACAAAAAATGTAGCATACAGCTAGGTCACTGTATATACATCCAGGCAAAATTTAGCGCGGCATTGACGGCGCCCCGGCACGGCGGGGTCAAGGGGCCACCGGCTCAACCGGCCCCGACTTGAACCCGATTCCTGCCCAGTGCCTTCGCCCGATACAGGGCCGCATCGGCATCCGCGACGAGGCCATCCGCCAGTGCCTTTAGATCCGACTCATCTCTGCCGGGGGAGACGGCCGCGACGCCCACGGACACGGTCAGGCTGCGCGAAATCTGCGAGTTGAGCGCGAACGGCTGCGCGGCAATCACGTCTCGAATGCGCTCCCCCAGCCTCGCCGCTTCCGCCCCCGTGGCTTCGGGCAACAGGATGGCCAGTTCATCGCCGCCGAAACGCGCGGCGGTATCCATGCTGCGAATTTGTCCCTCGATGCGATGAGCGACCTCTTTGAGCGCGTTGTCGCCGGCCAGGTGCCCATAACCGTCGTTGACGGCCTTGAATCGATCGATGTCGATCATCAGGCAGGCAATGGAGCCGCCGCGCCGCTGCGCGCGGGCGAGTTCTTCCTTGAGGCGCTGCTGCAGGTAGCGTCGATTGTGCCAGCCGGTCAGGAAGTCGGTGATGCCGGCGCGCAACAGCCGCGCGCGGTTGACGGCGTTCTCGATACACACCGCGCCGACCGCCCCTAGGTGCGAGAGGAAATCCGTTCCGTGATGGCGCGTGAAGCGCGCGAGCTCGCGGCTGCCGAAACACAGGGCACCGGTGGCGCGATCCTTGCGCGGCAGCGGAACCAGGGCGACGCTCTTGAGAGTCGCGATGCCCGGAAAGAGCAGATGATGATCGGCGCCCACAAAGGGGCCTAGCCAGGGCTTGTGCAGCACGGCGAGCTGCGGGGCGAGGCCCACCAACGAGTCGACGAAAAAAATCTGCTTGAACTCCTCGGGACGGTCTCCCCCGGCGACCAGCAGATGCCGTACTTCGTGCTGCGGGTCGAGCAGCACCACACTCACCGCGTCGAGCGAGTACGACTCGCGCAATCCATCGACCATGGCATGCAGCAGCTGCGAGAGGCTGTCGGCGCGCAACAGCGTCAACTCGCGTGCCTGCGTGCGCTTCATGATGGTCTCGTTGTTCGCCGCCTCCGCCGTCATTTCCGCGACGCGTTTCTTGAGTTCGTCGTTCTCCCTGCCCACCTCATCCACTTCAGGCATTTTCATTTCCCTTCATCCCTTGCGAGCCGCCGCGCGTACGTCCAAGTAGGCTCTGCCGCGATTCATGAGGGCTGTGAACTCCGTCGCATTCTTGGTCTTTACTGTCGCCACCAGCCGTTCAACGGCCTTCTGCAATGCCAGCAGCGATTCGCCGCCGTAGTCGTTCGAGCTCTGGATTTCGAAATACAGATCGGGGCTCTCCGCCGCCACCCGGCTTGCCACTTCCAGCTGCGAATCGAAGGTCGTGCTCGACAGCTTCGCCAACCGGGGCGCTGCTTCGCCGCTGTCGGCCAGCGCCGTGAAGAAGGCGATATTGAGCGCATGCGACAGGCCCAGCACGTAGGCAATCAGGCGGTCATGTTCGTCAAGATCCATGATGACCCGTTCGGCCATGGTGGGCGCGAACAATTCCTGCGCCTGCGCCAGTGCCTCGGCATTCCCCAAGTCGATGAAAATCACGTGCCGGCCCGACAACAATTCGGTGTCGGGCCCGAACATCGGATGCACGGAAGTGACGCGGCAGCCGGCCTTGACCAGGGCGTCCAGCCCCGCCCGCAGCGGCGTCTTGAGCGAACCTAAATCGAAGATCAGGCCGCGCGGCGCGCGGCGCGCCAGCACCTGAAGCAGATCCGCCGTGGCGCCCAAGGGCGTGGCGAGCACGATGAGATCGAAATCCAACGGATCCGTCTGCCAATCCGCCACGAAGTCAAAGCCGGCCAGGCCACCCTTCGGATCGGCAATGGCGACGCGAAACCCCTGTGAAGCCAAAAACTCCGCGAACCAACCGCCCATCTTGCCGTGGCCCCCGATGACCAAGGCGCGCTTGCCGCTGCCATGCGCTTGCGCGGCCACGCGGGCCTGCTCCTGGGTGGCCAAGGACGAATGGATCAGCTGCCGCAGCAGGGATTCGGCCAGATCAGGCGAAATACCCAGTCCTTCGGCGGTGGTGCGGCCCCGCAGGATGACGTCCCGCTCCCGCGCAAAGTCCCGGGTCGCCCGCCCGGTGGCCCTCTTGACGGCCGCCACCTGTTCACTCAACGCCTGGCGTCGCGCCACCAATTCCAGCAATTGCCCATCGAGGCTCGTCAGTGCCGAGCGCAATTCATCCAGATTCATTTAAAGAAAGCCCCATGTTTCTATCGGCACAGCTAACATTCTCTTATGAGCAGCAATAAAAAGACATTTTGGACCGAAACCCTGCCCGAGATCCTGCCCGCGAACCCGCTCGAAATCGCGGCGCAGTGGCTGGCCGAGGCCAAACGCAATGCCGCCCAGCCCAATCCCGACGCCATGGTCCTGGCGACGGTCGATGAGCGCGGCCACCCTTCCGCCCGCGTCGTGCTCTGCAAGGAAATTGCAGCGCAACACGGTTACCTACTCTTCTACACCAACTATGGTTCGCGCAAGGGCAGCGAGCTTGAAGGCAATCCGCGCGCAGCCATCGTATTCCATTGGGACCATCTGCATCGCCAGGTGCGAGCCGAGGGCCGGGTCCAGCGGCTTTCGGACCTGGAGAATGATGCCTATCATCGAACCCGTCCCTGGCAAAAGCAGGTCGGAGTCTGGGCCAGCCAGCAGAGCCAGCCGGTGGAATCGCGCCAGGCACTCGCCGCGGCCGTGAGCCGCGAGGCGCGGCGCTTCGGTATTCCGTACGATGGCCCGGGTTCGGCCGAGCCCGACGAAATCTCCGTCACGGTGCCGCGGCCCCCCAACTGGGGTGGGTATCGGCTGTACGTCGATGCCGTTGAGCTTTGGGTGGAGGGCGAATACCGTATCCACGATCGTGCGCGTTGGACACGGTCCCTGCTTGGGGCCGCCGGCACGGGGGCCACTGCCTGGTCAGCCACTCGGTTGCAACCTTGATGTTGCAGCTTCAATAGAGGAGTCCAGCATGGCTGAACGCTCATTCGCAAAAGAAGTGCAGTCGTTGCGCCTCGCCGAAGGCGCTGAATTCGAAGGCGAAGGCATCCTGGCGGTCACCAAGGCGCTGCTGCAGTCGGGCGTCGGTTACGTGGGCGGCTATCAGGGCGCGCCCATCTCTCACTTGATGGATGTCCTGGCCGATGCCAGCGCCATCTTGAGCGAACTCGGCGTGCGGTTCGAATCCTCGGCGAGCGAAGCGACCGCGGCGGCGATGCTGGCCGCCTCGGTCAACTATCCGATTCGCGGCGCCGTCACCTGGAAGTCCACCGTCGGCACCAATGTGGCTTCCGACGCATTGTCCAATCTGGCCTCCGCGGGCGTGATCGGCGGCGCCCTCATCGTGCTCGGCGAGGACTACGGCGAAGGCGCCAGCATCATGCAGGAGCGCACGCACGCCTTCGCCATGAAATCCCAGATATGGCTGCTGGATCCGCGGCCGAATCTGCCGTGCATCGTGCAGGCCGTGGAGCAGGGCTTCGAGCTGTCCGAGGCCAGCAACTCGCCCGTGATGCTCATGCTGCGGATCCGCGCCTGCCATGTGGTGGGCAGGTTCCGCACGAAGGACAACCGCCGCCCGGCATTTACGCTGCAACAGGCGATGGACCATCCCAGCCGTAGTTTCGACAAGATCATCCTGCCGCCGTCCACGTATGCGCAGGAGCGCGCGAAAATCGAGCAGCGCTGGCCCGCGGCCATCAAATTCATTCGTGAACGCAAGCTCAACGAGTACTTCGGCACCGACAACGCCGGCGATGTCGGCATCGTGCTGCAAGGCGGCCTGTACAACACGGTGCTGCGCGCACTCGAGCGGCTGGGGCTGGCCGATGTCTTCGGCGAGACCAAGATTCCGCTGTACGTGCTGAACGTCACCTACCCGTTGGTGCCGGAAGAATTCACCGCCTTTGCGGCGGGCAAACGCGCCATTTTGATCATCGAGGAGGGGCAGCCCGAATTCATCGAGCAGGCGGCGAGCTTGTTTTTTCGGCAGGCGGATGTGCAAACCCGCATCGTCGGCAAGGGCCCGCTGCCCATGGCGGGCGAATATACCGGTGCCGTCGTCATTGCCGGGATCCGCAAGTTCCTGTCGGAGTTCGGCCGATTGCCGGCTGCCGAGATTCCGTTGTTGCCCGCGGCCATGCTGGCGCGCAATGTCCCCGTCCGACCGTCGGGGCTATGCACCGGCTGCCCCGAGCGTCCGCTGTTTGCGTCCATGAAACTCCTTGCGCGCGAAATGGGCCCCATGCAGGTGAGCGCCGATATCGGCTGCCATTCATTTTCCACGCTGCCGCCGTTCGACCTCGGAGGCACCATCATGGGTTATGGCCTCGGCGCGGCGGGCGGCGCGTCGTTCAACGTGCCCAATCCGCGGCGCGCGCTGTCCATGATGGGCGACGGCGGTTTCTGGCACAACGGTTTGACCAGCGGCATCGGCAACGCGGTGTTCAATCGCCATGACGGGGTCACCATCATTGTCGACAACGGTTATTCGGCCGCCACCGGTGGGCAGTACATCCCCTCCTCGTCGGCCGAGATCACGGGCCGCCGCGGCAGAAATCGCATCGAGACCGCCGTACGCGGCGTCGGCGTCGAATGGGTGCGCACGATCCGCACCTACGACATGAAGCAGACGATGTCGGTGTTGCGGGAGGCGCTGCTCACCCCGTTTGCGGGCCCCAAGATCGTCATTGCGGAAGGCGAGTGCCAGCTCAACCGTCAACGCCGGGTCGCCCCCGCGATCAAGAACCTGATCGGCGCCGGCAAGCGCGTGGTGCGCGAGCGCTTCGGTATCGATGCGGATGTCTGCACCGGCGATCACTCCTGCATCCGCCTCTCCGGCTGCCCCTCGCTCACCGTGAAGAGCAATCCTGATCCGCTGCGGCGGGATCCGGTGGCGTATGTCGACAACAGCTGCGTGGGTTGCGGCGTGTGCGGAGAAGTTGCGCACGCGGCGGTTCTTTGCCCCTCCTTTTATCGCGCCGATGTGATCGTGAACCCCAGCGCCTGGGATCGGCTCAAGGCGCGGCTGCGCTCGACCATCATCGGCTGGCTGGCGTGAAGCGCTCGCGTCCGATCACGCTCACGATCGCGGCTTTGGGCGGGCAAGGCGGCGGCGTCGTGACCGAATGGCTGGTCATGGCGGCCCGCAAAGCCGGCTACTTCGTCCAAGCGACATCGGTGCCCGGCGTCGCGCAGCGCACCGGCGCAACCATTTATTACATGGAGTTCTTTCCGCGCGCCGACGCCCCGGGGTCCTTGGAACCGGTGATGGCGTTAATGCCGAATCCCGGCGACGTCGACATCGTGGTCGCCTCGGAATGGATGGAGGCCGGCCGGGCGATCAATCGCGGCTTGGTCACGAAAGAGCGCACCACGCTGATCGCATCGACTCACCGCGACTACACCATTGGCGAGAAGATCGCGCTCGGCGAGGGCAGGGTCAGTTCCCGCGAATTGTTCGAGATCGCTTCGGCGACGGCGGCGAAGCTGATCGGCTTCGACATGGCTGAGGTGGCGGATGCTGCGGGCGGCAGAATCAGCGCCGTCATCTTCGGCAGCATCGCGGGCGCCGGCGTGCTGCCCTGGGTCCTCGAGGACTACCACCACGCCATCAAGGAATCGGGCGTGGGCGTCGAGGCGAGCCTGTCGGCATTCGAAGCGGGGCGCCAGGCGGTAATCGCCGCGCAGGCGAATCCGCTCACGGCGTCGGCCTTTGCGGGAAATCAGAGCATCACCGATGCTTCGGATTACACGCTCGAGGCGGCGTCGAGCCGTCTGCGGTCGCGCATGCAAGACCGGTTTCCATCCGTTTTGCATGCTTTGCTCGGGATGGGCGCCGCCCGCCTGTCCGACTATCAAGACGACGCCTATGGCGCTTTGTTCTTGGAGCGGCTCGAGCGGATCTTCGCGCTCGATGACGCGAGACCCGCCGATCCTAAGCTGACCGCCGCCACGGCACGCGCGCTGGCACTGTGGATGAGCTTCGAGGACGTGATGCGCGTGGCGCAGGCCAAGACGCGGCGCGGCCGCGCCGCGCGGATTCGCCGTGAAGTGCGCGCCGGCCCTGCGGACCTGGTGCAGGTGCGCGAGTTCGTCAAACCGCGGGTCGAAGAGATTTGCGGCACGCTGCCTGCGGGACTTGGCCGGCGCGTTCTGGCCTCGCCGCGCGCACGCCGCTGGCTGGGTCGATTGACCGCCGGTCGCCGCATTTCGACCTCGACCATCAGCGGCTTCGTGCTGCTGCGGAGCATCGCCGCGTTGCGCCGCCTGCGGCGCGGCACGCTGCGCTTTAAGATCGAAAATCAGCGCATCGAGGCGTGGCTTGGGCAAATCGCCGAGATTGCGCCGAGGGACTATGACTCGGCGGTGGAACTGGCGGAATGCCAAGCCTTGGTGAAAGGCTACGGCGATACCCATGAGCGCGGCTGGGCCTCGTTCAGCCAAATATCCGCACTCGCGCCTCGGCTCGTCGGCGACCCCCAGGCTGCGGCGCGTCTGCGGGCGCTGCGCGAAGCGGCGTTGGCGGATGACAGCGGTTCACAGCTCGCGCGCCTCATCGCCCAAACGCCGCTCCCGTCCGCGGCGACTTGAGGTTTGACGCTCACAGCAAATCACGCAGTTTCGCGTAGCCGGAACGGCTGATCGGCAGCTCAGTCTTGTCGTTGAGGATGGCCACGCGGCTGTCCTTTTCGGACAGCTCTATTTTTGCCAGCCGCGACACGTTCAGAACAAAACGCCGGTGGATGCGCAGGAACCCCTTGGCCGCCAACTGCTGTTCGAGTTCGCCGAGCGTCTGTTCCTTCAGATAGCTTCGTCCGCCCGCGCGGATCGATACGTAGTCGTCCTGAGCCTCGATGTAGTCGATCTGATCGACCGGGATCACGTGCACCTGGGAGCGATCCCGTATGAGAAGACGATCGATCGCCGCGCCCTCACGATGGGTCTCGAGCAGCTCGCGCGCGGGAATCGGTTGGCGCTGCGCGATGCGCGAGCGCGCCAGCTGCAGTGCTTCGGCGAAGCGTTCCGGTCCGAAGGGTTTGAGCAGATAGTCCACCGCGTGCACCTCGAACGCACGCAGTGCATAGTCGTCGAAGGCCGTGGTGAACACGACGCCGGCGGCATCGCGTCCGATGAGTTCCAATACTTCAAAACCGTCCAGCTTCGGCATCTGGATATCCAGGAACAGCAGGTCCGGCTTCAATTCGTTCGCGGCCTTCACGGCTTCCAGGCCATTGGTGCATTCGGCCACGACGCGCACGTCCCCATGTTGTTCCAGATATTCCCGGACCAGGGCCCGCGCAGGCGCTTCGTCATCGACGATCACCACGGTCAGTGGCGAGGGCTCAGCCATTGGCCATCACCGCATGGGTCGATTCGAACGGCAGGCTGACGGTCGCGACGAACTCGCCCCGCTCTTCGGCAACCTCCAGCCGCCCCGCGGCGCCAAACTGCGATTGCAGCCGCTGGCGCACCAGAGACAGACCGACACCCGGCCTTTTGTGGCGCGGGCGATCCGCATCGCAAGGATTGGCCACCCGCACGACCAGCATCGAATGCTGCCGTTCTGCGCCGATCGTGACGGTGCCGCCGTCGAGCAAATGGGCGATGCCGTGCAGCACCGCATTCTCGGCGAGCGGCTGCAGAATCAGGGCCGGCACGCCGGCCACGAGGGTCTCTTCACTGATCTTCTTGAGCACGGTGAGTCTGGCGCCCAGACGCACCTGCTCGATGGAAAGGTACCGCTCCAAAACGTTGACCTCCTCCTGCAACGAGATTTTCTGCGCGGCGCCGAGACGCAGCGTATCGCGCAAAAAATCTGCGAGCAGCAGACACATCTTGCGCGCCGCGGCGGGGTCGCCGGCGGTGAGCGAACTGATCGAGTTCAAGCTGTTGAAGAGGAAGTGCGGATCGAGCTGCGCGCGCAGCGCCTTGAGTTCGGCTTCTCGGGCCAGCAGCCCTGCCTCGAGCGAACGTCTCTCGGCGTTTTGCGAGGCATTGGACGCGATCAGCACATAGTGAAATGCCGTGGCAAGCCAGAACAGCAGTGCGCCGACCACGAATAGCAGCCAGGGTTGCGTCAGGTACAGCTGCGGCTGCAAGCCGATGTTGAGCGACTCGAGCAGGCGCGCCCACACCCAGGCCAGGGCGACGCACAAGCCGCCGACGGTTGCCGCCGCACTGACATGGGCCGGCACGGCGCGCCAGGTTCTATCTTCCTTGCCGATCGGAAATGCGCTGCACAGGTAGTACGCCGACAGCCCGATGAAGGCGTAAACCAGCATCAGCGGCAAGAAGAAAACGGCCGCCGTGCCCCAAGCACCTTGATGACCCAAGCCGATGACCAGGACGATGCCGATCGGAAAACACCCCAGCAAGTAGAGTCCCAGCTGCTTCGCGTCGGCGAGAATGGGATGCATTCAGTTGCTGATTTCGACGCCGCCCATGACCACGGTGCCCCGCACCAGGAGATGCTGGGCAGGATTGGCGGGTATCGAACGCGTCTTGTCCTGGACACCGCCGAACAGCGGCACGACTTCCTGGGAAACGGTCCAATTGACGGGCACGAAGATATTGATGCCGCCCATGAGCACGAACACCTCAACGACCGCCGGCCCCCCTCCGGTCATCAAGGCCTCGCGCAAGTCGAGTTCGCATCCGCCCATGAACACCGTCGCCTCGGCGCCGCGAAATACGGATTTGCCCCAACGGCGCTTGCTGCTGCTCAGGAGCGAAAATAGCGACGCATGTTCGGGCGAGCCCTGCGTGGCCGGCGCGAAACCGCCGGGACCGGGACCGGTCGGCGTCGGGCCGAATGAGGGGCCTCCGATTTGGCCCGCGCCTGCTGTCGGGCCCGCGCCCGCTGTCGGGCCGGGGCCTGCTGTGAGACCCGCGCCTGCTGAGGGGCCGGCGCCCGCTGTGGGGCCTGGGCTTCCCGGCGGGTCCGGTGGGGCGTTCGAGCAGGAACGCCGATTGCCCAGCATGATTCTCGCGCCGAACAACACCAGCAATAGCGGCCAGATGAATTCCCAGAGGTCCAGCCTCAGCAGACCCAGCGTGTTGAGCAGCAGCCAACCGCCGACTACGATGAGCACCAGAGCTCGCAGTGCGCCGTGCCTGTCGCCGTGCTGGAGCATGGCCAGGCCGGCAACGATCAACGCAGCCGGCCAGAAGCGCAGCAGATGATCGGCCTGAACAACGCCGAGCTGATCGAGAGCCAGCGCGACTCCCGCGAGGACGAGACAAGCACCGATAACGAATCGCGGCGTAATGGGATTGCGGCTATTGAGTGGCATAGTGATTTTCGTCTGAACCTTTGCTGTGATCGCGGAGCCCGCGAATGATGGTCATCAAACCAATGCCGGCAAGCAGCACCGGAACACTGAACTGTACATAGCCCCAATCGGTCATGGTGTTGGCAAACAACCAGTCCCCCGCCAGCAGCAAGCCCCAACCCTGTTGACGGGGCGCCTTGAACGTTGCCGCCAGCTGCACAAAGGCTAGCACAATGATGAACAAGGGCCAGCTGCGGGCAAGGTCGGCGTCAGGCAGGAGCTGCGCAGAGTGGCGCAGCAGCAATGCGCCCGCCGTGACCAGGGCAACGCCGGTCAGCAGGCTCACCGGGGAGGGATCTTTGAATCGCACGTTCATTGGTTGACTCCGGTTCATTGTTGGATGGCCCGCATGCTGTCCCAATGGCCGCGGAACATCACCCGATTTTCGGCCAATGGCCGCCGATACCCGGTGAATGACCGCCGGCCGCGCCGGCGGCCGGCAGCCATCTCGCCGCCATAAAGGCTGCCGGTGCGCAACCCGATATCCTTTATATCTAAACTATTGACATAGTGGTATAACGAGGCATGAAGCGAATCGTCTGCATGGGCGGCGGGCCGGCCGGCTTGTATTCCGCGATTCTGTTCAAGAAGGCGCTGCCCGCGGCAAGCGTCGAAGTCTTCGAGCGCAATCGCGCGGAAGACACCTTCGGCTGGGGCGTGGTGTTCTCGGACAAGACCATGGGCAATTTCCTCGAGGCGGATGCCGCTTCGCATGCGCGCGTGGCCGAAGAGTTCTATCATTGGGACGACATCGACGTGCATTTCAAGGGCCAGACCGTTCGCTCCAGCGGTCATGGCTTTGCGGGCATCTCACGCCGCAAGCTGCTCAATATTCTGCAGAAGCGCGCCGCCTCGCTCGGCGTGCGGCAATCCTTTCAAGTCGAGCTCGATGACGCCGGGCAGTTCGATGATGCGGATCTCGTGGTGATTGCAGAAGGCGCCAACAGCAAGGCACGCGCATCGCAGGCCGATCAATTCGGTCCCAGCGTCGAGGTGCGCAAGTGCCGCTACATCTGGCTGGGAACGACGCAAAAATTCTCGGCATTTACCTTTGCATTCGAGAAGACCGAATTTGGCTGGTTTCAGATCCACGCCTACCAATTCAGCCAGGATCTGTCGACCGTCATCGTCGAGACGCGCGAGGAGACCTGGGCGGCGCACGGCCTGGACCGGGCCGGCATCGACGAGTCCATCGCCTTTTGCGAGAAATTGTTCGCCGCTTACCTCGGCCAATCGCCGCTGCTGTCCAACGCGCGGCACCTGCGCGGTTCGCCCTGGCTGAATTTCCACCGCGTGGCGTGCCGGCGCTGGCACGATGGCAACCGCGTGCTCATCGGAGACGCCGCGCACACGGCGCACTTCTCGATCGGCTCGGGCACCAAGCTGGCGATGGAGGACGCGATTTCGCTGGTCCGGCACGTGAGCCATTCCGCGGACGTCGGGAGCGGCCTCCGGTCCTACCAGGCGGAGCGCGGCACCGAGGCACTGAAGCTGCAAAACGCGGCGCGCAACCGCATGGAGTGGTTCGAGAATGTGGCCCGATACGAGAACATGGAGCCGCTGCAATTCGCATATAGCCTGTTGTCGGGCAGCCAGCGCATCGGGCATGCGAACCTCAAACTGCGCGACCCGCCGTTCATCGACAGGATCGAGACGAATCTGGCGCGCGGCAACGGCGTGGCGAAGCCGCGGCCGCCGATGTTTCTGCCGTTTCAATTGCGCGACATGCATCTGGTCAACCGGGTGGTGGTGTCGCCGATGGCGCAGTATCGAGCGCTCGACGGTGTGCCCGGGGACTGGCATCTGGTTCACTACGGCGCGCGGGCAACCGGCGGTGCGGGCCTGGTGTTCACGGAAATGACCTGCACGTCGGCCGACGCCCGCATCTCACCGGGCTGCACGGGCTTGTGGAATGAGACCCAGCGCGCCGCCTGGCAGCGCATCGTGGAATTTGTCCACGCAGAATCCCCGGCGCGCTTCTGTCTGCAGATCGGCCACGCCGGCCGCAAGGGTTCCACACAGCTGGGCTGGCAGGAGGCGGATCATCCGCTCACGGCCGGCAATTGGCCCGTGTGGGCACCGTCGCCGCTTCCCTATTTGCCGGGCATCAGCCAGGTGCCTCAGGCGATGACACCGGCGCAGATGGAAGCGGTGAAGAATGATTTTGTACGGGCGGCCACGCTGGGCGCCGCGGCCGGTTTTGACATGCTCGAATTGCATATGGCGCACGGCTACTTGCTGGCCAGTTTTCTCTCGCCTTTGACCAATGTGCGCACCGATGAATACGGAGGATCCGTGGAGAACCGCTTGAGATACCCTCTGCAAGTCTTGCGGGCGGTGCGCGCCGCATGGCCCGCGACGAAGCCCTTGAGCGTACGGCTGTCGGCCTGTGACTGGACCGACGATGGCATCAGCGAGTCGGACGTGATCGCCATTGCGCGCGCGATGGCTGCGGCAGGGGCCGATATTCTGGACATCTCCAGCGGCCAGACCGTCGCAGAGCAACGGCCGATTTACGGGCGCATGTGGCAGACACCGCTCGCCGACATGGTGCGCAATCTGGCCGGGGTACCCACCATCGCCGTGGGCAATATCTTTGAAGCCGACCACGTGAATTCCATCATTGCGGCCGGCCGCGCGGATCTTTGTGCGCTTGCGCGTCCGCATCTGGCGCATTCGTCGTGGACGCTCGCGGCCGCCGCCGCGCAAGGATTTACCGAGCAATGGTGGCCCGAACCGTATCGGTCCGCCAAGGGCCAGCTCGAGCGCGCGGCGGAACGTGCGGCCGCCACAGGTGCCCTATGAGCGCCAACGGATCGCTGCAGGGCCGCCATGCGCTGGTCACCGGCGGCGGCCGAGGTATCGGCGCCAGCATCGTGCGCTCGCTGGTCAGCCGCGGGGCCCGGGTGAGCATGCTCGGGCGAACGGCGGCCACGCTCGAGGCGCTCGCCGCGGAATTGCAATCATCCGGTGCGCAGACCTTTTTCACGACTGCGGATGTCAGCAAGCGCGAGTCCGTGGATGCCGCGTTCGCCGCCGCGCGCACCCTGTTCGGACCGATCGAAATCCTGGTGAACAACGCCGGGCAGGCGGTCAGCGCACCGATCACCAAGCGCGACGATGCGCTGTGGGACCGCTTGCTGGCCATCAATCTGTCGGGAACGTATTTCAGCATGCAGGCGGCACTCCCCGACATGCTCCAAGGCGGCTTCGGGCGAATCGTCAACATCGCCAGTACCGCGGGACTGACCGGCTACGCCTACGTCGCGGCGTATTGCGCGGCGAAGCACGGCGTGATCGGCTTGACGCGTGCGGTGGCCCGGGAAGTCGCCACGCGCAACATCACGGTCAACGCGGTCTGCCCGGGATATACCGACACCGACCTCGTCAGAGAGGCTGCCGCGAAGATATCCGCAGTGACCGGCCGGAAACTGGAGGATGCACTGCAGGCCATGACCAAATCGAACCCGCAAGGCCGTCTCATTCAGCCGGATGAAGTCGCCAACGCGGTCGCGTGGCTGTGCATGCCCGGCAGTGAATCGGTCACCGGACAGAGCATCGTGGTCGCCGGGGGAGAATTGATGTGAGCGCCGTCGCCGGCTTGGATACTCGGCTCACCGACGATCATCACGAGTCCTTACGCCTGTGGCTGCGATTGCTGACCTGCACGCATCTCATCGAGACGCACGTGCGCAAGGCGTTGGCGACCCAATTCAAGACGACGCTGCCGCGTTTTGATCTCATGGCGCAGCTGGAGCGGGCACCGCAGGGATTGCAGATGGGCGAGCTCTCGCGGCGCATGCTGGTAACCGGCGGCAACGTGACCGGCATCGTCGATCAGCTGGAGAGCGCCGGGCTGATCGTGAGGACGGAGGATCCGGCCGACCGGCGCGCCTACCTGGTCAAGCTGACGAAGGAGGGCCGGCGCCTGTTTGCCCAGATGGCCGCGCAGCACGAATCCTGGATCGTATCCCTGTTCTCCGGCATTCCGAAGCGCGAACAGCGCGCCTTGAATGAATCCTTGTTGCGGCTGCGGAAGCAATTGACGCGGAAACAAACATGAAACAGACGTTGACCGACTACCAAGCCCAGCATTTTCAATGGTCCGTGCAGCATCGGGTCGGTTGGATTACCTTGAATCGGCCGGAGAAGAAAAATCCGCTGACTTTCGACAGTTACGCCGAGTTGCGGGATCTCGTGCGCCGCCTGCCTTACTCGGAAGACATCAAGGCCGTGGTCATCAGCGGCGCCGCGGGCAACTTCTGTTCCGGAGGCGACGTGCAGGAGATCATCGGTCCTCTCACGCGCATGAGCATGCCTGAACTGTTGAGCTTTACCCGCATGACCGGTGACTTGGTAAAGGCCATGCGGGCCTGCCCCCAGCCCATCATCGCCGCCGTCGATGGCGTCTGCGCGGGTGCCGGCGCCATTCTGGCCATGTGCTCCGATATTCGTCTCAGCACGCCGCGTTCCAGGACCGCATTTCTGTTCACCCGCGTCGGACTGGCGGGCTGCGACATGGGAGCCTGCGCCATATTGCCGCGAATCATCGGCCACGGCCGCGCCGCAGAACTGCTGCTGACCGGCCGCAGCATGGGCGCCGATGAAGCGCTGGCGTGCGGATTTTACAGCCGCCTGATACCGGTCGAAGAATTGCACGTCGCGGCGGCGCAGCTGTCTTTCGAACTTGCGGACGGCCCCACGTTCGCGCACGGCATGACCAAAGTCATGCTGAACCAAGAGTGGAACATGGGGTTGGAGCAGGCATTGGAGTCCGAGGCACAGGCCCAGGCGATCTGCATGAGAACCGAGGATTTTCGCCGCGCCTATGACGCCTTTTCGGCCAAACAACGTCCCACATTCAAAGGTAACTGAAGCCATGATCACCGAGACGCTGCAGCCTGAGGAGTGGCCGCGACCCAAAGGCTATGCCAACGGCATGGCGGCGCGCGGCCGTATGATTTTCATTTCCGGTCAGATCGGATGGGACGCGCAGGAGCGCTTCACCAGCGACACCCTGGCCGGGCAAGTCAAGCAGGCCCTGCGCAACATCGTACGGGTGCTGGAGGAAGGCGGGGCCGAGCCGCGTCACGTGGTTCGGCTCACGTGGTTTGTTTTGAGCCGGGACGCCTATCTGTCGGAGGCGCGGGAAATCGGCGCCGGCTACCGCGAAATCCTGGGTAAGCACTTCCCGGCCATGTCGGTGGTGGAAGTGCGCGCATTGGTCGAGCCGCGCGCACTGGTGGAAATAGAGGCCACCGCGGTGATACCCGACGAGGAAACCGATGGCCGCATGGCGTCCGACGGAAAACGCAGGCTGGTGGCGCCTTGAGGAAGGATGCGCCGCAAACGATCATCGGTTCCTGCGATGAGAGTGCGCCCGCCGGAGCGACACCATCGTTTCAATTGAAATGCGCGCGGCGCCGCGGAAACAGGTGCAGCCCGTAATAACTGTTTCTGAGACTCGGTCTTCCTCAGTGATCGCCAAACAAATGTTCCCTTGATCCACTTGGAGGCACTGATGGTTAATCGTAGATCGTTTCATGGACTGCTCGCTGCCATCGCAGCCGCGTCGGCCATGCCTGGAATGGTTCAAGCCCAGGGCACCCCCGTCGCCAAGAATGTCGTGCTGGTGCATGGCTTATACGCCGACGGCTCATCTTGGATTGACGTAATTCACTACCTACAGAGCGCGGGCATGAATGTAACCGTGGTGCAGAATCCGTTGACCTCACTCGCAGATGACGTTGCCGCAACCCGCCGGGTGCTGGCGTCGCAGGATGGGCCGACGGTTTTGGTTGGCCACTCCTTTGCGGGTACGATTATCAGCGAAGCCGGCAGTGACCCCAAGGTTTCGGCACTGGTGTACGTGGCGGCCCGCGCGCCGGACGCCGGTGAGGACTTCGGTGCGCTCGCTGCGAAGTATCCAAAGCCACCGGCGAGCGCAGGAGTGATCAAGAAAGATGGCTTCTTCTGGCTGGGCGAAGAGGCGTTTCTCAAGGATTTCGCCGGCGATGTCGAACCGTCCAAAGCGCGCGCGCTGTACGCGGTTCAAGGGCGGGGCGCCGATGCGCTGCCAACCACAAAGACCACGACCGCCGCATGGAGAGTCAAGCCCACGTGGTATCAGGTCTCGACGGAAGACCGCACCATCAACCCGGATCTCGAACGATTTCTGGCCAAGCGCATGAATGCGACAACCATCGAGCTCGATTCGAGTCACGTATCGTTGGTGTCTCACCCGAAGGAAATCGCGGATTTGATTCTGCTGGCGGCGGGTCACAAGAAATCGCCAATCTGAGCGTTTCAAGTACGCCCGGCGACGGTCAGTTCCTGTGAGATGCGGCAATTCTTCAGGAACTGCTCGTCGTGAGATATTACGATCAGAGCGGCGCGGAAGGCGCCGACCAACTGTTCCAGAAATTCGACGTTGATGAGATCCAGATTGTTGGTCGGCTCGTCGAGCACCAGAAGTTCCGGCTGTTGTGCGCTCAACAAGCCTCGTGCGAGTGCGGCTCTGAGTCGTTCGCCGCCGCTCAAATCACTCACCCTCTGGAACACGGTTTCCCTGGCGAACAGGAATTTTGCCAGCCCGTTTCGTATCTCGCTGTCGCTCGCGGATGACACGGTACGAATGTTCTCGAACACGCTCTTGCGATCGTCCAGAAGGCTGCAGCGCTGATCGAGGTATAGCGCAGCGAGATCGCCGCGGCGCAGCTCGCCGCGCGTCTGGAATTCGGCGCCAAGCATGGCTTTGAGCAGCGTCGATTTCCCAGAACCATTCGCGCCCTTCAAGGCAATGCGCACATTTCCGTGCCACGCAAAATCGAGATCATCGCGGTAGATCCATTCTTGAAAACGAACATTGAATCCATGCGCTTCGGCAACCAGCTTTTGAGCGGGGATTTCGCGGCCGATCAGATCCGCGTACATCAGCGGCTCCATTTTCAATCTTGTGAATGCCGCGTGCGCCTCTCGAACGGCGCTCTGCGATCGCTCCAAGGCCGCCGAGTCGAGTTTGCCGCCGGTCGCCTGAGCGCGCCGCTTCCGGGCTCCCGCCAGGATCTTGGGCATCCCCCCGTCTGCCGCGGACCTGGCACCTCTGCGGTTGCGCTTTTCTTGCCGCACCCTCGCTTCCACCCGCTCGGTCACGGCGGAGTCGCGCTCGCGCTTGGCGAGTTCCAGCGCCGCCCGCGCTCGTTCGCGTTCTCGCTGCTTGGCCTCCGTGTACGCCGCCCAACCACCGCTGAACCTTGCCAGACCGAGATTCGACAGCTCGAAGATCTCTTCGCTCAGTTGCAGACATTCTCGGTCGTGCGAGATCAGGAGTGCGCCGCCATTGCGCTCCCGCAGAAACTGCATGACCGCCTCGCGGCCGTCGCGATCCAGATCATTGGTCG
>Ga0210393_10001658_pt1 | contig 18551 bp, 15 predicted proteins | sample IncBWC27OmetaG_FD_160068 | JGI IMG/M metagenome (GOLD analysis project Ga0210393, IMG submission 160068) | Forest soil microbial communities from Barre Woods Harvard Forest LTER site, Petersham, Massachusetts, United States - Inc-BW-C-27-O ... | reverse complement strand
GCGGTGCTGCACCTCGAAGGGACCTCCGAGACCGCGCGGGTCAGTTTCACCTTTCTCAAGCCCGAAGTCCTGCAGGTCACCTTCACCTTCAAGAACGGCGTGCCCGCGCAATTCAGGGAAGAATTCGCCGACCAGGGCGAACACTACTATGGCATTTGGGAAATGCCGTTTGGCGGCAACATCGACAATCGCGGTGCCGATCACGACTTCCTAGGCATTCGCCACCAGGCCGACGTGAACTATTCGAGTGCAAGAGCGCCCTTCTACGTGACCTCGCGGAAGTATGGCATCTACGTCGAAACGACCGCCAAGGGCCACTACACCATCGCCCAGGCGGGAAAGACCAGCTTTTCGTTCTTCGACACGGAACTTAAGTACGACATCCTTTACGGCCGCTCGTACGCGGAAATATTGAATCGCTACAACTCGATCGCGGGTCCGTCGGTCATGCCGCCGCTGTGGGCCTTTGACAGCATCTGGTGGCGCGATGATCACCACGACGACCTCCGGCGCGTGGCAAACGCGCAGGAAAAAGTCATCGAGGATGCCGACCAGTTGCGCGCGCGAAGGATTCCCGCGGGCTCGATCTGGCTCGACCGCCCCTTTGGCACCGGCGATATGGGCTGGGGAAACATGGATTTCGACCCGTCGTTTCCCGATCCGCCGAAAATGATTCGCGATCTGCGCGATCGCGGAATGAATCTGCTGATCTGGATCGCGAATCGCTCGTGGAACCAATTGCTCACCGAAGGTTCCGCCCGCGGATATCTCTTTTTCGGACGAGGCTCGGCGGCGAACATGCAGAACCCCGGCGCATATAACTGGTTCAAGTCCAGGCTGGACGAGTACGTTCGCCTGGGCGTGAAAGGTTACAAGATTGATCGCGGCGAAGAAGATGAATTGCCTCTGGCTGACGAGAATTCGAATGCGATTCTTTTTCCGAAGATGGCGGCCGAGGGACTGAGCGACACCTATGGAAACGACTTTTTCATGTTCACGCGCAACGTCAACGACAAGGCGCGGCGCTACACGGCCGTCTGGAATGGCGACACTCGCTCCACTTTCGCGGGCTTGCAGGTCTCGCTCAAAACCGCGCTGCGTTCGGGGGCGATTGATTTTCCGATGTGGGGCTCGGATACCGGAGGATACATTCGCGTTCCAGAGAAGGAATTGTTTGCGCGCTGGCTGGAATTCAGCGCTTACAGTCCCATGATGGAAGTGCTGCTCGGGCCCAAGCGAACGATCTGGGACGACTACGACGATGAGTTGGTCGGAATCGCCAAGGAATATTCGATCGAACACCACGACCTGATTCCATACACGCGATCGTATTTGTATCAGGCCACGCTCACGGGAATGCCAGTGATGCGCGCGTTGGCTTTTGCCTATCCGGGCGACGAACGCCTCTGCGACACCTGGGATGAATATCTGTACGGAGGCGAAATCCTGGTTGCGCCCGTGACGGCAGCGGGCGTTACCAGCCGTAGTGTCTATCTTCCCGCGGGGCGATGGATAAACTACAACGACAAGCACGCGGTGTATGACGGCAGGAAGACAATTACGGTGGAGGCGCCGCTTGGGTCGATTCCGTTGTTCGTCCGCGAGGGAGCGGTCATCCCCCGCGGCGATATCGTCAAGCTGAATAACAATTGGGACGCGATCTGGAGCCCGAAGCTCCGGATCGAAGTTTTTCCGTCGGCGAAGGAAGCCAGCGAGTTCAACTATTTTACCGGGACGGAAGCGAAAAAGATCAAGACTACGCCGGAAACCGGCGGAGTGGCGATCGAGTTTGGAGAGCTAGGCGCGGAAGGAAGAGTGGAAGTGTACTGCGGAAGAGCGAAAGAGGTAACCCGGAATGAAAGTAAGCTGCGGGAAGGCCGAGACTATACGTATGACGCGGCGGCGCAAAAATTGACCGTAGCCTTCAAGGGCACTACAAAACTGAGGATAAGAGGAGCAGCAAGCCTGTTTCGTCCGTGAGGACGCCTGGTGCCTCGTGCCAGCAAGGGGCGAAAGAGGCGCGTGCCGTTCCTGGCGAACCGTTCATGGAACGACGCGCAAACGGGTTCGTTGAGTCCCGCTGAATTTCATGATCAGCTTTTTCGCTTTGACAGGCGAGCTGGGCCTCTATAGTTTTTGGTGGCCTGCTCATTTTCGTATTCTGAGCATCGGCTTGCAGGGCTTCAATGGTGCCAACACCCGGACCGTGCCAAGCTGGTTGATCTCGTCGAGTTGGAGCGAAACAGCGCCCTGCCACAGGGCTATGCCCATACGGTGACAGGCATCCGCCGGGCGCGTTGGCGGCGCCCTGTAGCGGTTTCCGTGGGTTCCCTGAAGGGAAGCGCAAGTACCGAACAAAACAGAGCGCCGAGCTTATGGGAACCACATCTCTCAAATCATCAGAACAAACGGGGGCTATCAGAGCCGGCAAGCCGTTGGCCGGCGACCAAATCGAATTGACGGTGGAAGAGGTGCTGTCGTCTACGCCGTTCGTAGACATTCACACGCACCTGTTCTCTCCGGCATTCGGCAAGATCGGGCTGTGGGGCATTGACGAGCTGCTGACGTATCACTACCTGGAGGCGGAGTTCTTCCGCTCCTCGGACACCACTCCGGAGAAATATTGGGCGCTGTCCAAACGAGAAAAGGCAGACGCCATCTGGCAGGCTCTGTTTGTGGAAAACAGCCCGATCTCGGAGGCGACGCGGGGAATCATCAGCGTGTTGCAATCGTTCGACTTGCCGACGAACGGCTCCGCGCTGAAACACGCACGGGCGTTCTTCGCGGCGCAGCCGCTGGAACCGCACATTCAACGCGTGCTTCAGGTGGCGGGAGTGAGCGACGTAGTGATGACCAACGATCCAATCGACCCGGAAGAACAGGTGGCCTGGAACAACGGCGGACAGAAGCATTCGCAATTCCATGCGGTGCTCCGCTTGGACCGCATTCTGTGGGGCTGGCAGCGGCACTGGCAGGAACTACTGCGGCAAGGCTACGCCGTCGACGAACGGGCGTCGGGGAAATCGGTGGCGGAAGTCCGCCGATTCCTCGCGGACTGGGTGGAACGCATGCGGCCGGTGTATATGGCGGTGTCCCTAACCGACGAGTTTCAATTCCCCGACGAAAGCATAGCCAGCAAGATATTGGGGGAAGCAGTCCTGCCGTCGTGCCGGGAGTCCGGGTTGCCGATGTCGCTGATGATCGGGGTGCGCAGGCAAGTAAATCCGGCGCTGCGCCTGGCGGGCGATGCGGTGGGGAGAGCCGACCTTCGCGCGGTAGAGCATCTATGTCGCAGTTTTCCCGACAATCGGTTCCTGGTGAGCATGCTGAGCCGAGAGAATCAACACGAGCTGTGCGTGTATGCGAGAAAGTTCAGTAATTTAATGCCGTTCGGCTGCTGGTGGTTCATGAACAATCCTTCGATCGTGGAGGAGATCACACGGGAGCGCATTGAACTGCTGGGAACCAGCTTTATCCCGCAACACTCCGACGCGCGAGTGCTGGAACAACTGATCTACAAGTGGAAAAACACGCGTGTCACCCTACGACGAATCCTGACGAATTCGTACCGGATGCTGCACCAAGACGGCGGCGTGGTGACGCGGCAAGTCATCGAACGGGACGTGGACCGGCTATTCCGAGGAAACTTCGAGCAGTGGACGGGTCTTCGGTTCTCTCCGAAGGCGGCTAGCCGGCATTCCCGCTCGCGTCGTCAGCCCTGAACCAACGCGGCGCGCAGAAAAGTGGCGATCGATTCGGTGAGTTTGCGGGGGCACTCGGTCTGGGCCATGGCCAGGGCTAGGCTTCTGGTGAGGCGATGGCCTTGCACGCGAGACTTCTGGAAGAAATGCGAGCGGCCCCGCAAGGCATGCTCGGGAAGTATGGAATAACCGAAGCCCGATTCGACCAGGCGCTTGATCGCTTCGGTGTCGTCGGCCTCCATTAAGACCCGCGGAACGACGCCGATCTCCTTGAAAAAATGGTCGATGACTAGCCGCACGTTGCTGCGCCGAGGATAAAGAAGAAAGGGAACGCCGGAGAGTTCGGAGGCGCGCATGCTACTGACGTGTCCGTTGCCGACCTTGTTGGCGGACGGACGAACGACAAGCAGCTCTTCGTCAAAAAGCGGGAGCACTTTGAGATTGTCTTCGGCAATGGGCAGAGAAATGAGCGCCAGGTCGAACCGCCGATCGAGGAGCCCGGCGACCATTTCCTCGGTGACACCTACAGTAAGGCGGATTTCCGCGTTGGGGAAACGTTTGCGGAGTTCGCGAAGGGGACGGCCCAACTGATAGATCAGGGTGGTAACCCCGGTGGCAAAGAGAAATGGGCGCAAATCCTTGGAGACGTCATCTTCAAACTCCTGGTGAATGCGGCTCATCATCTTGACGACTTCTTTGGCATGTTCGGCGAGGCGCAGAGCCGCGGGGGTGGGAATCAAGCGCTTGCCGCGGCGCACGAAGAGATCGGTGCGGAGTTCTTCCGCGAGATTGCGGAGCTGGAGGCTGACAGCGCCGGGAGACAAGTGAATCTTTTCCGCAGCGCGGGTCATGCTGGGAGAGTCCATCACCGCCAGAAAGAGCTCAAGTTGGTGGACATCCATGGTCTTTTTTACCTCTCTCAATGCAATCGCGGGTGGCGCACCCTAGTGCGTGGCTTGCCAGACCAACGAAAACATTCCCAAAACGGCTTTGCTCGCCTGTCCAAACGTATTCTTGATGTCCACTTGAGGGTCGAGCTTCCGTCCGACTGCGGCGAGCTAGTGCGATAGCCACTGTACCAAAAAAGGCAACCCGCTGGGCCCGTAGCTAAGGTTCGCCGTGCGCTGAAATGCGGATGGGGGCCAGCGGATATTAACTCGGTGGTGCCCCCCACGCTGAACTTGACGAAGTTAAGAAGTTAAATGGTCGGAAGACCGTGTCCGTCGTGGCCTTGTAAGACGAGAGCATGCGGAAGCATACATCCAAGCCTCAAAGCGCATCATCAAGACGAAGCGGCACGTCTGGGCTTTCCAGAATTTCCTTGCTGAAGTTCGAGCACCGTAGGACTTGTGGGAGCCCTGAGCTTCAGATTGCCGCTCAACCACTTTTCCCCTTGTTTACCAGGCACGTCGATTATAACTGTGAAGGTGAGCGCTATTCACGGAGCAGTTAACGTGTATCGAGCCAATGGAGATAGCCCAACGGTTCCTACTTCACTGCAATGACGACCAGCGTGAAGTCATCTTGAAAGGTACCGTTGCAGAAGCTGACCATCTCTTTCTTAATCGCGGCGAGCAATTCGGAGGCGCTTGGCGCAATGTTGCGATTGCCAATCTCAACCAATCGTCGCTCTCCAAATTCCTGTTCATCCGAATTCATCGCTTCGGTTATACCGTCGGTATAAAGCACCAGCCGGTCCCCGGAATCCAATTGAAGCCCTCGATCTTCGTACTTCCGGCCAGGAAATATTCCCAGCGACGTTCCTCATTCCCTCAATGGAACCGCTTCACCCGATTTGTGGAACAGAACGGGCGGATAGTGACCGGCGGTGGCATAGGGTCAACCCGTTATCCGTCGTACCGATCATGCGATAGCAGAACACACGCGGCGAAGAATCAGAAAGGATTTACACCCTCGCCCGTCCGTAGCGCGTCGGGAGAGCTCGTGCCCTCTTGACAAAGACCTATCATGGAAGTCGGGTAACCGAACATGTGACGTACTAGGACTTCGCTTCTCCGTTTTCCGCGTTTCTCAAGACCTTGGACCAACGTCTTAGACTATGAATTCGGTTGGTGGCGCGACGCACTTGGAATTCAGCGCTGTTCCGATGCATGCGACTGCCCCGGGGTCGTCTGAGTATGTCTTGCCCAAACTGGACAACCGGCAGGACGTTAGACACACTTGCCACGCCGAAAACACCCGCCTACGAGAGTTCCAAAAGTTTTCGCGTCCGATGTCCCGGAGTTCTCATCCAAACCAAGGGCTTCGGATGTGACCTCAAGTGTCTCCCGTGGCTACACGTGAAGAATGCCAGGGAGAGTGACGAGCGGCTCGCTCAAGACTTTTCTGAGCATTCGACCTAAGTGTCCGACGCACCGTGGAGAAGTGAGTTATGTGGCTGGTAAAACTAGCGCTGCGAAGGCCCTATACCTTCGTAATTATTTCTCTACTGATTTTCATCTTCGGTGTCAGCTCGATCGTTATCACGCCCGTCGATATTTTGCCCGAGATCAACATTCCGATTGTTAGCGTCATCTGGACCTACAACGGCCTCGCTGCGAACGACATGTCGAAGCGCATCGTGGGCATCTGCGAGCGAGCATTGTCCACAACCGTAAACAACATCAAGAGCACGGAATCGCAGTCCTACAACGGCGTGGGCGTTATTAAGGTCTCGTTTCAACCCAACGTTCAAATCGATCTCGCCATTGCACAGGTAACCGCACTCGCCCAATCGATTCTCCGTCAGATGCCGCCTGGCATTCTGCCGCCACAGATATTGAAATATGACGCCTCCAGCGTACCGATCGTGCAGCTCAGCTTGGGCGGAGCAAATATGTCACAGCAGCAACTCTTCGACCTGGGGCAGAACTTCATCCGCCCACAGTTGGCGACGGTCCAGGGCGCGGCCGTACCGCTGCCGTACGGCGGAGAGGTGCGCGCGATTATGGTGGATGCAGAACCGGAGCAGTTGGCAGCCAACCACCTCAGCGTCTCCGACATTTCGACTGCGCTCGCCAATCAAAACCTGATCTTGCCGACTGGAACCCAAAAAATTGGCGACAGGGAGTACCTCGTCGGTAGCAATAGCAGTCCCCCTTCCATCGCCGAACTGAACAATATGCCGATCCGGACGGTAAATGGATCGGTCACGTTGATGCGCGACGTCTCATGGATCCACGATGGGTATGAGCCGCAGACCAGCTTTGTGCGGGAAAACGGGACGCCCTCGGTACTCCTCACGGTAATCAAAAACGGTGCTTTCTCGACCATAACGATCGTGGATCAGGTGAAGCAAGCGATCCCCCGAATCAAAGCGGGCTTGCCGAACGCGCTCACGATCACTCCGCTTTTCGATCAGTCGATCATCGTGAAGGCGTCCGTGCGGGACGTGGTGCAGGAGGCCATCACGGCGGCCTTGCTCACCGCGATCATGATCCTCATTTTTCTCGGCAGTTGGCGTAGCACGCTGATCGTATGCACCTCGATCCCGCTCGCCATCCTCTTTTCGGTGACGGCTTTTTCCCATCTCGGAGAAACGATCAACGTAATGTCACTCGGGGGCTTGGCACTCGCGGTAGGCATGCTCGTCGACGACGCGACCGTGGAGATCGAGAACACGCACCGGAACCTCGCGGCAAGCAAGATTCCCTTAGCGGCGGCCATCCTGAACAGCGCACAGCAGGTGGCCATTCCGGCGCTGGTATCGACGATGTGCATCTGCATCGTGTTTGTTCCGGTGACGTTATTGTCGGGGGCCGCGAAGTACATCTTCACTCCGCTGGCACTGGCCGTGGTGTTCGCGATGATCGCGTCGTATCTGCTGTCGCGAACGCTGGTGGCCACCATGATGCATTACTTGATGCCTGCGGAAGTCTCGCTCTATCAAGATGAAATAAACTCACCGCAAGCCCGAAGCTGGATCTGGCGCTTTCACAAGCGCTTTGAGCACCATTTCGATCATTTCCAGGAGAAATATCGTTCGCTGCTCGAATGGTCGCTGGCGCATAGGGCGCTGGTGATCCTTGTGTTCGCTGTAGTGTCGCTGGGATCGCTTTCTCTCGTATTTGTCATCGGTGAAAATTTCTTTCCCTATGTCGACTCCGGACAGCTACAGTTTCACGTTCGTCCGCCGAGCGGCACGCGCATCGAAGTAGCGACGGAGAACTTCGCCCGCGTGGATGCGGAGATACGGCGCGTCGTTCCGCCCGGGCAACTGTCTATGGTCGTCGACAACATCGGCCTTCCACCCGGCGGCGTAAACCTGGCTTTTTCTGCAAGCGACACCACCAGCAACGGAGACGGCGATATATTGGTGCAGCTTACCCCCAAGCACCGTCCCACGCAGGAGTGGATGAGCATTCTGCGCGAAGATCTGAATAGGGTTTTTCCGCAAGAGACATTTTTCTTCGAGCCAGCGGACATCACCAACCAGACGCTCAACTTCGGGTTACCGGCTCCCGTCGACGTGCGAGTGCTAGGCAAAGACGCAGCAGCTACGCAGCAGATTGCCGTCGAACTCCAGAAGCAGATCAAAAACGTTCCCGGAGCAGCCGATGTTTTCATTCAGCAGCAATTCAGTGCGCCGCAGTTCGACGTTGACGTGGATCGTCTGAAAGCTCAGGAGTTCGCGCTAACCCAGAGAGATATTGCTGGGAACATGGTTCTGGCACTTTCCGGCAGCGGACAAACGGCCCCAAATTTCTGGATGGATCCAAAAACCGGCGTGGAGTACCCGCTGGTTGTGCAAGTTCCGCAGTACCGTCTTCACAATTTCAATACGCTATCCGATTTGATGGTTAGATCGCCGGGCTCGAAAAACGATCAGGTTCTGGGTAACGTTTCCTCAATTCGTCGCGCCGTTTCGCCGCTCACAGTGTCGCACTTCAACGCTGAGCCAGTGATGGATGTTTATGTCAACACCGAAAACCGCGATCTGGGCGGCGTAGCCCGCGATGTAAAGAAGATCATCGACGGGGCTTCGCAGCACTTGCCACCAGGGACGCGCATTGAGCTGGGAGGGCAGGTACAAACGATGAACTCATCGTTTCTCTATCTCGGCTTGGGAATTGTCGCGGCTATCGCCTTCGTTTACCTGCTTATGGCTCTCAATTTCCAGTCGTGGACGGATCCTTTCATCATCCTGATGGCGCTTCCCGGAGCTTTCGCAGGCGTCCTGTGGGTACTTTTTTTGACGCAAACGACGTTCAGCGTACCCGCTTTGATGGGAGCCATCATGACGATGGGCGTCGCCACCGCAAACAGCATTTTAGTCGTCACGTTCGCAAATGACGCGCGTGCTGACGGCACGAGTGCTATCCGGGCGGCATTTGAAGCGGGGCACACGCGGCTGCGTCCCGTCTGCATGACCGCGCTTGCCATGATCTTGGGCATGCTCCCTATGGCGTTAGCTCTTGGTCAAGGCGGCGAGCAAAATGCACCGATTGGCCGCGCCGTAATCGGCGGACTTCTCTTTGCGACGGTCGGCACGCTGTTCATCGTGCCCATCATCTACTCCTTGCTCCGCAAGCAAGCGCCAACCGACTTCGAGAGGCGTATTGACGAAGAAACAAAGGGATACTTGCAGGGAGCTCAGTAAGATGAAAACCCAAATCAAAGGACGTATCCAGGTGTAGGAAAGCGGATTAGGGATCGCCGTGGGCGTCCCCTTAGGAGCGGCACGATGATTAGCAAACCCACCGCTGGTTCTTTCGAGCCGGCCGCGAACGGTATAGAAAAAGGCTCCGCTTCGAGCGAGCGGCCTCACTACGGGCGGTACTTGCTGATTGCTGTGGTGGTCATCGCCGTGCTGTTTTTTCTGGGATGGTGGCCCAAACGCAAGCTCAATGAGCAGGTACAGGCGAAAGCTAATCAACAGAAAGCCGCGCTGGCGATTGTAGAGGTAGTGACCGCTTCTGAGGTTCCGAACACCGAGGAACTTACCCTGCCTGGAACCGTGGTCCCGGTTTTAGTAGCCCACATCTATTCCCGCGCGGCTGGGTACCTAAAGACTCTGAACGTGGACATTGGCGATAGGGTTCACCGCGGTCAACTACTGGCGGTCATTGAGGCACCGGACCTCGATGCGACTGTGCAGCAGCAGCGTTCTTTGCTGCAAATCAGCAAATCGGCATTAAACACGGCTCGCAGCCAACTGGCGTTGCAACAGGCGACTTATGATCGAGTTCATGTCCTGGTGCAACACGGAGTTTTGTCGCAGCAGGACGACGACGTAGCACTAGCCGCGCTCAAGGCTTCGGCGGATGGGGTAACGTCAGCGGAAAACAACGTGAGCGCCACAACTTCTGCTCTTGAGCATTGGACCGTGCTCGCCTCCTACGAGCAAGTGCGTTCGCCGATTGATGGAACGGTGACAGCCCGTAACGTCGAAGTTGGCAGTTTGATCTCGAGTGTCGGGGCAGGCGAGGGCCTGACTCCAAACGCGACCTCCATCCCATCCAATTCTGGCGGGCCACCCACTGGCGGCGCGCAGGGGGGCGAACTCTTCCAAATCGCGAACATGCATAATCTTCGAACATTTATCAGTGTTCCAGAAGAGTATGCAATGAGCGTGCAGACCGGGCAGGAAGCCACGCTCACATTTTCCGAGATGCCTGGTCAACAATTCCACGGAAAGATCATTCGCAGCAGCGACTCTCTCAGTCAGCAGACTCGAACGCTGTTGCTGGAAGTCCAGATAAAGGACCCCAAGGAGCGCCTGCGCCCTGGAATGTTCGCTACCGTGCAACTTCATTTCAACGTTCAGAACCCCGGTATTCTGATTTCTGGCGACAGCGTGATCCCCCGGGCGCAGGGACAGTTCGTGGCCGTCGTTGACAACAACATCGTTCACCTCCAGCAGGTCCACGTGGGCCGAGATCTGGGAACACAGCTGTACGTGACTACCGGACTTCGAAACGGCGACCAAATCGTGGTTAATCCCACGGATAGCGTGCAGGAAGGCGTTCGCGTCCAAACCAAGCCTGCCCCCAAAGGGCAGGAAAGATGATTCGCATCTGCTGGAGAGCGCCGCAAACTTCATCGTTCGCAGTGATTTCGTGGAAGAGGAACGTGAGAATCTGTGTCTTGCTCCTGGGAACCGGCTTCGTTTGCACTCGCGCTGTGTGCCAATCTGCGTCCGAGACGACGGGAACCTTCCCAGGGAATATGCGCAGATTTGAGGCATCCTCGCCTGCTCGGCTCACCTTTCATTCGGAAGCGGCGGGGCAGGAGCCCGGTCCAGATGGCACGCAGCTATCGTTGCAACAGGCGGTCCATATGGCACTGGAGCAAAATTTGGATATCCGGTTGGAGGAACTCGATCAGTCCGTGGCGGATTTCAGTCTGACCAGGACACTAGGAGGCGCAACTCCCCGGGTCATTAACTACAACATCGCAGAGACCCCGACGGGGGAAGTGATTGCTTCACTGCCGCTCTTAGCTACGACATCTCCAACGATATCGCCCTACGGCGTCGAGCCATCTACGATCACGATTCCGTCATCCTATGATGCCGCCCATGTGCTGCAGCCATATCGCTCCCTCTCGATCGCCACGGCGCCATTTTCATCGGGTGCCCCTGTACCGGCTCTCGACCTCAATTTGCAAGGCCAATATGGCTGGATACGGCGGGACCCGAGCGATTCACTTGTGACTTCCTCTTCGGCCACTGCCGCAGATACGACGGTCACGAACAACACTCTGGGAAGCACGGCCTTGGTAAAGGGCTTCTCTTCTGGCGCTTCCATTCAGCTTGGGATCGACGACGCTGTTTGGTCCCTGTACTCGGGTCGATCATCTGGAGTCCCCTTTTCTCATCCCAACGCGTATGCCCTGATAGCACAACCATTGCTCCGCGGTGCTGGACGAAAAAACAACACCCGCTACATTGCCATCGCCAAGACGAACCAAAAAATAGCTGCGGCCATACTGGAAGAGCAGATGATTGCGATCGTTGCGGGGGTCGAAGGTCTGTATTACGACCTGGTGAGTCTGCAGAACTCAGTGAAAGTGCAGCAGAAGGCGTTGGATGCAGCAAACAATCTGCTGAGCGATGACCGGCAACAATTGGCGGTTGGGCACCTGCCGCCGATCGAGGTGACGCGTGCAGAGGCCCTGGTGGCCGCCATTCAACTGGCGCTTGCCCAGGCAAATTCTCTCCGCGAGCAGCAGGAAATTGTGCTGCGAAGTGTCATCGACCCGCAGTCACTCACCAAAGCAACGCTGAATCATTTGGTGGCAACGGACGAACTTTCGTCACCGTCGGAACTGCCAGCGTCCCCGATACCAGACCTCATTCGACACGCCTTGGAGCGGCGGCCTGATATAGAACAGTCCAAGCTGCAGGTCACGAACGGCGAGCGCGCGGTCGCCGGCTCTGCCAATGCTCGGCTGCCCGAGGTCGACCTGTATGGCTCGTTCCAGAGTCGAGGCGTGATCAGCCCCAACCTTGTTTTAGTGGGTGGTGATCCGACAACCGGCGACCCTGTGTTCGATGCGCTTCCAACAGGTGGCCTGCGCGCTGCACAGGTGTTTCAAGCGGGTATTCAGTTCAAACTGCCGGTACAGAACAAGGTTGCAGAGGCCGATCTAGGCGCGGACCGTGCACAACTTCGGCAAGAACGCTTGCGGTTGACGCAGATGGAAGCACAAGCCGCTGCTGAGATCAGGAATGCCGTCATAGGCTGGAATGCCGCGAAGCAGGCGGCGCAGGCAACCGCAAGCGCGAGGCATTTGCAGGAGCAGCTTCTTAACGCCGAAATGGAAAAATTTAGCTCTGGCTTCTCGACAAACTTCGCGGTAATTCAGCAGCAGGCGTATTTGGCTCAAGCCCAAACTACCGAAATCGCAGCGCAGGCCGCGTGGAAAAAGGCCGGCGTGCAGTTGGATCGAGCGCTGGGAGATACCTTACAGCGATATGGGATCGATCTTGGTGACGTGCGACGAAATCGCGCTCCGGTTGGTTTGCCATAGCGTCGTTCCGCTGTTGCCGTCAGTGGCCGTGGATGTATCCGGGTTAGGCCCCTCGTCGCACCACGCAGAAAGCATGGATATGTTTCGCCGAAGTGGAACGGGAAACCCGGCGAGACGAGAGCGATTCATTCACAAATCCCGTGACTCACCACTTCGTGGACAAACTCGAGTGAAAGGCCCGACTCCGTGGCAGTCGTTGTCCAAGCCAGCGATCCCAGGTTGAAGGAGAGCGGATCATGAAGACGCCAGACCGCACGGATGTAATCCAGGGGGACGAGCAGTGCAGGGACGGCCATTATCGCGCCAAACAGGACCTACGCGAGCAGGCTGCAACCAACGATGCCGCGGAGCGGAGGGTGGAACTCGATCCGAATGACACTACCTCCCTGCAGGCCCAAAACCCGTTCACTTTAGGCAACCTCAGGGTAGGGCACGCCTCTGAAGAGGCTGCTGGCATCCCCGCAATCTGGAACACGATGCTTTACGGCATAGGGGAAATGGGTCCGATTCGATCGTCTGAAGCTTTTCTGAAGATAAACCACGCCACCGGGTTTGACTGCCAGAGCTGCGCCTGGCCGAGCCCTGACAAAAAACGCAAGATCTTCGAGTTTTGCGAGAACGGCGCTAAGGCTCTCTCTGACGAGTCCACGAAAAAGCGCATCACTCCGCAGTTCTTCGCCCAGCATTCAATAGAGGATCTGGCCGCGCAATCCGATTACTGGCTCAACCGGCAGGGGCGTCTGACGACGCCCATGGTACGGCACGCCAACGCGACGCACTATCAGCCGATCGCGTGGTCAGAGGCCTTCACCATGATCGCGGACGAGCTCAATCATCTCGATTCGCCCGATCAGGCCTGCTTCTACACCTCAGGCAAGACGACCAATGAGCCTGCGTTTCTGCTGCAGTTGTTTGCCCGCCAGCTAGGCACCAACAACCTTCCCGATTGCTCCAACATGTGCCATGAATCTTCTGGGGTAGCCATGGTGGAGACGCTGGGCGTCGGCAAGGGTACGGCGACACTCGAAGACATGGAGAGTAGTGATCTCATCTTTATCTTCGGCAACAATCCAGGCACCAACCATCCGCGCATGCTGACCTCCCTGCAGAAGGCGAAGGACCACGGTGCCAAGATCATCGCCGTGAATCCTTTACCCGAAGTTAGCCTGATGAGGGTAACGAATCCGAACCCGCAGGATTACTCGAATCCTCTCGAGCTGCCGATTGCGTTGCTTGGGAAAGGGCAGGCGCTTGCGGATTTGTACCTGCCTGTGCGCGTCAATGGCGATGTGGCCACCATCAAGGGCATCTTAAAGAATCTGTTCGAGCGGGAGCGGGAGGGACGGGCCTCGGCGATTGACCATGAATTCATCCAGTCCTTCACCGAAGGTTTCGAACAGCTGAAGGCAGACATAGAAGCGGTGAGCTGGGAAGAAATCGAAGAAGGGAGTGGACTGACGCGCAACCAGCTGGGCACTGCCGCTGCAATGTACGCGGCCTCGAAAAAAACCATCGTCGCATGGTGTCTCGGCGTCACCCAGCAGCGCAATGGCGTCGACAATGTTTCGATGATTGTGAATCTTCTGCTCGTAGGCGGCAACATAGGCCGCCCCGGCGCAGGCACCGTATGCGTCCGCGGGCACTCGAACGTACAGGGTGACCGCACCATGGGAATCTGGGAGCGTCCGCCCAAGCCTTTCCTGGACGCGCTGAAAAAGGAGTTCAACTTTGAACCACCGCAGAAACAAGGCTACGACACCGTCGAAGCGCTGCACGCGATGTTCGACGGAGATATTAAGGTGTTTTTTGCTATCAGCGGCAACTTCCTCTCCAACGTGCCGGACACGGTATACAGCGCGCATGCCATGCAACGCTGCAGACTCACGGTCCACGTATCGACCAAGTTAAATCGCTCTCATCTGATTACAGGGGAGCGAGCCTTAATCCTGCCCTGCCTGGGCCGGGGTGAAGAAGACGTCCAGGCGTCCGGCAAGCAGTTCCTCACTGTCGAAGACTCGATGGGAATCATCAATCCTTCCCAAGGCTTCCTTCGGCCTGCTTCCCGTCACCTGATGAGCGATGTGGCCATACTTGCCAATCTGGCGCATGCCACTCTGGGTTCTCGAACCAGCACCAACTGGCTTGGCTTCGCGGCCGATTACAACCTAATCCGGGACGCAATTTCCCGGGTGATTCCGGGATTCGAAAATTTTAACGCGCGCCTTGCCAGTGAGAAATTCTTCTATCTACCCAACGCTGCCAAGCAGCGCATCTTCAAAACAAGTTCTGGGAAGTCAAAGCTAAGCGTTTGCCCAATTCCGAAGCATGACCTGGAGCCAAACGAGTTTCTTTTAACCACCATCCGCAGCCACGATCAGTTCAACTCCACCATCTACGGACTGAACGACCGCTATCGCGGAGTCTTTGACGGTCGTCGGGTTCTGTTTCTAAACCCGTTCGATATGGAGGAAAGGAACCTCAAATCTGGTCAGATCGTGGACATATACAGTCACTTTGAAGGAGAGATCCGCAAGGCGCCCCGCTTCGCGATCGTTCCGTATGCGATCGCCCGGCGGAGCGCTGCCGCGTACTACCCAGAGACCAATGTTCTGGTACCCATCCGCAGCGTTGCGGCCAAGAGTAATCAGCCTGCCTCCAAGTGCATTCGGATCACGCTGACTCCGGCAGATCCGGATGAGGCACTGCACTTTTCCAAGGCAGACCTCGATCGCAACCTGGGTCGAGTTGTGCCACGTCTTCCCTGACCGAGAACCGTTCAAGCGTTCACCCACGATGGAGACGGACGGATTGGTCGATCCCACTATCGGGGAGACGGTTGTTGCGACATCGCCGGGCAGCGATCAAGCGCGAAGAGAAGAGACTCGAAAAGCAACTAGGCAACCTGAATCACCAATTGAGCGGCGTGCGAACGGCTGCCCAAGCATTGGGCGGCTCTGCGGAGCGCGAACTCGTCCTCGCGAATATCAAACGCACGTCACACAATAACGGCCCTGGGAGGCGCTACACGCGGATATATCAGAGCAAACGTGTGCCAGGAGCCTGATTTCGCCACGCAGCTTCCTACGTGTTAGTCCAATGCAAAAGCGCAAAGTAGTCCAGACTCGGAAGGCAACGATGCAGACAAACGAGTTGGGTTGCTAAAACGTGTTCTCAAGGAACGCAGTCGGAACTAGGTCGCAAATCACGACGCAAACAGCACCTAACTGACCCGTATCTCCGGCAAAGATCGACAACAAAATGACCACCCCGGCACTGCCCGGAGCCGCAGTCGCCCCCACCCGGTCTTCAGCCGTGATTCGAAGCGCGGCGGTGTAAGACCACCTTCAGCAACCTGTGACCGTCACTGGAGATACCGAGTCGCAACGGTGGCGGACTCGAGCTTTACTTTTGCGCTGGTGTCGGGGGCTTCTCACTGGTCGGAGGCACGATTCCCTTGAGTCGCAGGTAAGTCACCATGTTTCCGTAGTGCTCATCCGTGTGAGCCGTATTTAGCGAGAGCAACGTCAGCCTCGCCATATCGAAGTTGAAGAACTTTACGACCTCACTGCCTTTCGCATCGGTCATGCCGCCGAATGCCTTGTTGCAGTACGCAACTCCGTCCTTGAGCGCTGCCACCAAGTCCGTTTTCGAGGTCGTCGTTTTCTCGATGCCCTGCTTCGGGTTTGCTTCACCTAGAGCCTGCGAGCAGAAAAAATATGCCTCATCGGCTTGATGGCCGACGAGCTGACCAAAACTGCGAATCTCCGGCGTAGGTTTGAAAGAGTAATTGTCTTCTGGCATTTTCTCCGCTGCGCGGACGACCGCTCCGCTCACAAATGAGTAAAGAGTTTTTTCGCTTGTGGTAATCGGATTCGCTGGCGGAACGGACTGCGCTTGTGATTTTTCCTGGCCGAATAGAACGGCAGGAACCGTCATCAACGCAGCGAACACAAAGCAGAGCTTTTTCTTCACGAAACACCCTCCGAGGAATTGGGCAGTACGTCATCTTCACGACTAAAGCGAAATGTTGGCGGCGATCTTAGCCAAAAACGTCACCACACACGAAACATCGGGTTGCGTGTAAACAAGCAAGAGGGAGGGAGCTTCAATGTCAGTGGAGCGATCACCATTTTCAGCGTCATAGCGAACTCCCTTTCGAACGCCCACGATTACTGATACGAATGAAAGTCAAAATCGTTTCGCTTCGGGTCCGATTTCGGGATGGGCGGCAGGGAGCCATGCGCTGGAGGTCTTGCCCGTCCATCGCCAACTCACAACATTCAGGAGACTCTATGCAACGAATCGAACAACCGACGATGGAGCAAATGATGAGGCGCAAGGCGAACTTCGAACGCAAGCAGCGTCAACGCGACTCGCGAGAAAGCGCGATCCTTTCAAGCGATCCAAGCTCATCTGGAGAAGATCAAAGGCGACCGGATGAACGCAGAGGGCATCGCCCGCCGCATGAAGCTAAATCAGTGCTCGTCGGGCGAGGTCAGCCCGGGCGTAGACGCGAAAACGATTGAGGAGGCTTTGGAAGTCGCCCGCGAAATGGCTCGCGCACTCACTGTATCCGATGTGCAGGAAGGCGAATCACTTCACGACTTCGAGCGTCGCGTCTTCAACGCCTGGGTCAATTACGAGGGGTTTCGTGGTGGATACAACTCATCTGACGGCTGTCGAGCACCCTTCCTCAACCGATCAACGGGAGAACTGTCTCCGGGGTCTGAAAAGCCTTATTGGGAAGAGCGCTGCGGTAGTTTCGATCAGTCTTGGGAGGCTCTTCCTGGTGCCAAGAAAAAGCTCGACCTCGCCCTCCCAAAGCCGAAGAAGATCAAGAAGACCGAGGGATTCAAGCCTGAACCGAAAGCGATACCAGCAGCACCACCACCACCGCCACCGATTCGCAGCAACAACCCGCCGTAATCAACTTCGCGTGGATCTCACCGGACGCGCAGCGATATTCACACGGCGGGAGAATTTAGCCGTCGTTTCAGACAGTCACATCTGAGGAGAAGCGACGGATAACATGAGATGAAGAAGGCGGAGTTACCGCGCAGGCTCTCAACAAATGAAAATCGAATATTCTCCAGCGCAGTTAAAGCTTCTAGGGCGTTGAATTTATGGCGATGTCCCAGCCAGCATTTGTCTTGCCTGGGTTCGACTGCGTTGGTGCCGGGATCGTCACGTCGAGCTTTATCTCTGGGGAAATAAGCGGCGTAGAGCCACCCGCGACCTTTTGCAGATCGTCGTCTGAGAGTTCGCCCGTATCCAACGGCTTGTTCGCCTCGTCTGCCATGGGTTTCTCCTTCGCGGCAACCGCGCTTCCTAATCAAGTTCGTGTGTAAACACGAACGTCGTGAGCATACCAATCAATTCGGGCCAGGACAATGCCCAGGCAACAAGTCATCGCAGCAAATATACGGAGGAACACAGTCAACGAAGTAGAGCAAAAGAAGATCTTGGTCGGTCGTATTATTTCCCACTTAAATCCGGTTTCGGCAGGGGCTGCGAATGAATTAATCCAACAGCCTTTGCCGGATTTGGCGAAGATTCTCGCCAAACTTGCAGACACGAAAGAGCAAGAAAACGTCGAAGAGGAAACTCTCCGAGTTCGGGAAGCTCAAGCCGAACGCGCTTCCGATGGAGCGTGGGGGCCAACACTTTGCAGGGTCACGCTCAACGGAAAGCACCTAGCAGATACCGAAAGTAATCGTGCGATGTTGGAGAGCCCCCCTCCGGCTCTTTATCTTTCAGGCCAGTCGCTACTTCGCGCATTTTGCCAGGTTGGCTACGCACTCGTTGGCTAATGCAAGGAGCTCCTGGCCTTGGCCGATCAGTTGCTTGGCGGCTTTCTCGTCGATCGGTACTCCGCCG
>Ga0210393_10001655_pt1 | contig 18560 bp, 23 predicted proteins | sample IncBWC27OmetaG_FD_160068 | JGI IMG/M metagenome (GOLD analysis project Ga0210393, IMG submission 160068) | Forest soil microbial communities from Barre Woods Harvard Forest LTER site, Petersham, Massachusetts, United States - Inc-BW-C-27-O ... | reverse complement strand
GGCGGATTCCACGTCGTTAGGTTTCTCCACCGGTTCCGGCGGCAGCACGGATTTCGGGAACGAGGTGTCGAGCACATACCCTTCGGTGCCATTGGCCGTTTCGATCTTCACGTAGCCCTTCACGCGTTCGACGATCTGGACCGGGTCGCCGCACTTGAGCTTGGCGGCGACGTTAAAATCAGTCAGGGATTCGTAGACCCACACGCGATCTTCATTCGGTGCGCATTTTATACTTACAGTTGCGCCCGCTTTTGCCGATGGAACCGCGGCAGCGGTCATCACCACAGCGAAGAAGATTCCAGACGTGCGATTCATTTTGCCTCCGATACTTGCGACTGCTGGCTTGGCCGGGCGCTGCGGGGTTTCTGCCTCGAGTCCCCGCGAGGGGTGGCGCTCGCGCGCATGATGCGCGAAGCGGCAGCGCGTGGTTAAACAGCGGAGCTGAGCGGTATGCTGCTGCCTCGGACTTGCGGAATCAGCAAGGAATAGAGGTTTCACGGCGTTCCCCAGGATCCACCGCGTTGAAAATCGCCCAAAGCTGCACTGCTAGTATGGGGACAAGCGAAACCCCGCAACAACTGACCATACGTCCAGAAATGGGGCAGGGTAGGCCAGTTCGCTTTTTCATCGCCCTGAAGGCAGGAACAAGCAAGTGGAGCAGCCAGCAGAGATAAATGAGGTAGAGGAGGCGGAGGCGAGACGAACGGTCGTGATTCGCTCGCTTCGCAGACCGACGCGGGCGCTGCGATTTATTTCTTGTGGTGGCCGGCGCGGCGTTTCTTGTCGTAACGAGCCAAGGCGGCTTCAATGACGGGGTAGGCCACGGCTGCGGGCAGAATTGCGTCCACTTCTACGACTTTGCCTTCGAGTTGCTTGTAGTCCTGGAAAAATCTGCGGACCATGGCGAGTTTGTGGGGCGGCAGCTCGCTGGCTTCGTGATAGGAGTTGTACTCGGGATCGGCGGTGGCGACGGCGATGATTTTGTGGTCAATCGTGCCGGAGTCAATCATGGACATCAGGCCGATCGTGCGCGCGTGCATGATGGTCAGCGGAGTTACCGGCACCTGGCAGAGGACTAGGACGTCGAGCGGATCGTGATCTTCGGCGAGCGACTGGGGAATGAATCCGTAGTTCGCGGGATAGTACACGGCGGAGTACAGCACACGATCCATCTTGATGATGCCGCTAGCTTTGTCGAGCTCGTATTTGACGCTGGAACCCAGGGGAATTTCGATGACGGCCTGAAATTCGCGCGGGATGTGTTCACCGGGACTGAGGTCGTGCCAGGGATGCATCTGAATTCCTCCAGGAATAATTGTAGGCTAAGTTGCGACCGGGAGGAGCGTGCAAATTATTGAGCGAATTGAGGGGCGAAACGGTCAGTGTGGCACGAAGTCCTGTGCCGCCGAGACGCAGAGGATGCAGTGAAAGGCGAGGCAAAGGTTTAACACAGGGTGCACAGAGGAAAGGCGGAGGTAAATTTGAGAAAGACGGGAGAGATCCTTCGGCCGGCTTAATTCAAAGGGGCCGGCGTCAGGATGACGAAGCTCGTCGCATCGTCAGAAAGGGGGGAGGGCACAGCGAAAGGCAAGGTCAAAGGCGAAGCGGCGGCGAGCCGCTGACACTGCGATGAGCAGACGCTGGGATTACGGTTGGTGCGGGGCGCCGCATTGCGCTTCCACTTGCAATTGCAGAGCGTCGTCGAGGGTGGCGCCGCGGCGGGACTTCGCGGCGCAGACCTGGTAAGCAGCTAATTGCAACACGCCGCGCAGATCGGCACCGTCGAGATTGGCGTCCCGCAGATTTGCGCCGTTCAATACCGCGCCGTTAAAATGCGCGCCGTGGAGATCGGCGCCCTGCAAATCGGCATCAATAAATATGGCAGTGCCGAGCTGAGCATTCTGCAGATGCGCGCCGCTAAGCTTGGTGGACCACAGGTAGGCTTGTTGTAAATCGGCGCTATCGAGATTGGCACCTTCCAGATGGGCTTCGCGCATATCGGCTTTTTCCAGATTGCCGCGCACGAGCGAAGCATTGTCGGCGTGCGCGCCGTAGAAGCTGACTCCGTCGAGTCGCGCATCGAGCAGTTCCGCGTTGGCCAGCGAACAATACGAGAGATTGGCTCCGCGCAGATCCACGCGCGTGAGGTTCGCGCCGTCCAGAACGGCGCGATCGAGATTGGCGTGACTCATTTGCGCGCGATCCAGCACCGCGAATTTCAAGTTGGCCTGGCCTAGATCCGCGCCGCGCAAGTCTGCTTCAGACATGAATGCGCCTTGAAAATTCGCGCGGAACAGGTGCGCGCCCGCCAGAAAGACGCCATATGCCTGTGCGTAACGAAAATTCGTGCCGTTCAGACGCGCACCGCGCACCGCGGAAACCTGGTCATCGGCGCCAGTCCAATCGGGCGGCCGCTGCGAGATGGACGCCTCGGTCAATTCGGCATAGGGGTCGTAGCCGACCGTCCAGAGAACGCTGGGCGCCCAGCGGCGAATACTCGCGGATGCGAATTGCGGCGCGCGCTGCTGATCGTGAGGAACGCCGGCGATAGTGCCAATCGAGAAAAAAGAGAGCACCACGAAAAGAGCGATCAGAACGCTGGCTGGTTTGAGGCGTTTCAACCGGGCGATCGTGGGGCTCTCAGGTTTTCCTTGCGCGACCCATCGTTCAGCGGGACGGCCTGTGCTGGCGGTGCAATAGAGCGCCGCGCCGACGGCGATCAGAATCAGCGCCTCCTGCAAAAAGGTGCCGTGCATTTCCTGCAGGGTGAGGTAGCGCGCCCAGAAAAAAAGCAGAACGAGAGGCACGGTCCAATAGGCAAGCAGGACCGAGAGCCCTTTTTCGATCATGCGGGTGGAGGGCGCGTCGGGATTCATCCAACGGAAATGCGTGCGCAGCAGGCCGGTGATGATGCGCGGACCTTTTTGGCCGAGCATGCGGCCGTCCGGAAAAACCGCGGGGAGTTCGAGGACGGCGTCCCACACGCGCTGCAGGTTGTAGAGAAACCAAAGATAAACTGCCAGCAGGGCCGCTGGAGCGATCAGGTAAATTTCGTCGGTGGGCGCGGCGGCCGCAGCGGCGGCGGAATGCAAGTACGGAATAATGGCCGAATCGGTGAGCAGTTGGACGTCTTTCGTTTTCCAAATGATCAGGCAGGAGAGCAGGCTGACGGCGAACGTCGTGGCGAACAAGCGCGCCGCGGTCATGGACGTTCGTTGAAAATCCGCAAGGGCGTTAAATTCCGAAATCGTAGCGGGCAGTGACGCTTCGTGAAGATTAGCTCCGGCCAGTTGGCGCGGCAGCAATCCCATCGCGGATGCGAGCGAGGCGCCTTCCAGGTTTGCGCCTTCCAGATTGACTCCGACCAGACAACTCTCCTCGAGATTAGCGCGCACCAGGCATGCGTCGCGTAGATCGGCGAGCAGCAGGTCGGCAGACTTTAAATTCGCGTCCTGCAAATCGGCATAGCGCAGGCTGACGCCGATCAGTTCGCGGTCCTCGAGCTGCGCCTTTTGCAGATCGGCTTTGCCGCCGGTGGCGGCCTGGGAATCGAGCCACTCTTTGTGATTGGCGAGGGCTTCCTCGAGCGCCCATTCGGCGGTGTCCACTTTGGGAGGAGCCGGTGTGGTGTCGGCGGACATGAGTTGGGGGTCGGCGGCGCTATCCTTTTCGGGCTCGGCCAGTGTCAGTGCGATTGGGTTCGCGCCCGCGCTCGCATCAGCTTCGGCGTCCGCGCGGGCATCCGCATCAGTGCTGGCGACGGGCTTAGCGTCCGAGTTGGAGCTCAACTCGGGAAGCGGGTCGGGAATGTGCGCGTAAGCTAGCAGCGATTCCGGGGTTGCGGTTGCCGCGGGCGGCTCGTCGAGAAGAAAATTCTTGATCAGGAAGTCCTGCAGCACAGCTGCCTCGTTGGCCACTGGCTCGGCGGATGGCGCGGCGGCGGGCACTTGGGGGGAAGGGAATTGTGGCGGCACAAGATTCAGATCCGCACGCACCTCGGGCGGAGGGCTGAGGACCGCCGTCTTCCCCTTCGGAAATATAGATTTGAAAAGAAACGCCATCGGTTAAGCCACGCCCCCAAGACTGAAGCCGAGCTGCGGCGCAATTGCGGGAGGTGGTCCCGCATGCGCATTCACCATATTAGTTTGTTTTCAAGCTTGCTAGGGAGGATCGTAGCGCGAACGTTTCCGAAAACATGCCTGTCCTTTGGTTCAAGAGCAGTACAGCTGACCGTGGGTTCGGTGAGCCACTTCATGATTGCTTGGCGGAGGTTGAGAACTCTGGCTTCAGGGGATAAAGCCCCTATCATCGGCGAACTCGACGGCGGGGCCCTTCAATCCTGGCAGTGCCAGGATTTCAGGATGAACTGAAGCACCGCCCTTCCTGTTCGGCATCATTCGATCGACGAACCGCGGAGGCGGCAAGGCTTGCGCAGTTAACGACTTTCGCTGGAACTGTCGGCTGCGTGGCGGCGGTTTCCGCAGTATCCTTATATACGCGGACATATATATGGTTGGTTGCGGCGGGCGGATTGCCGCCTGCATGTTTTTTCAGGGAGGGAACGTGGACGCCAAAGCGTCGCCCGCAGTGAAGGCGCAGACACGCATTGAATCCGACAGCATGGGGAAAATCGAGGTTCCCTGCGACCGTTATTATGGCGCGCAGACGGCGCGTTCGTTGATCCATTTCGATATCGGGCGCGAGACGATGCCTCCGGAATTGATTCGCGCGTTCGGCGTGCTGAAGAAAGCGGCGGCGCTGGTGAATAAGGATCTGGGCAAGCTTCCTCCGGAGAAGGCCAAGTTGATTGTGCAGGCGGCGGACGAGGTGATCGCGGGAAAACTTGATGAGCATTTCCCGTTGCACATCTGGCAGACCGGCAGCGGCACGCAGACGAACATGAACACGAACGAAGTGATTTCGAATCGCGCGATTGAGATTGCGGGCGGCGTGTTGGGCAGCAAGAAGCCGATCCATCCGAACGACGACGTGAACATGTCGCAATCGTCGAACGACACGTTTCCGACGGCGATGCACATCGCGGCAGCGTCGCGCGTGGCTGAAGTGCTGATCCCATCGGTTGAACGGTTGCGCGATGCACTGGCCGCCAAGGCCGGCGTGTTTGCCGACGTGGTGAAAATTGGGCGCACGCATTTGATGGATGCGACGCCGCTGACGGTGGGGCAGGAAATGTCCGGGTGGGTAAGCCAGCTGGATCGCGACGTCGAGCGGCTGCGGATGGTGCTGCCCGGGCTGTATGACCTGGCGATTGGCGGCACGGCAGTGGGCACGGGATTGAACGCGCATCCGGAATTCGCGGAGCGCGCGGCGCGGAAAATTTCCGAATTGACGGGCTTGCCGTTCCAGTCGCACCCCAACAAATTCGCGGCACTGTCGGCGCACGACGAAATCGTATTTGCGAGCGGCGCTTTGAAGACTCTGGCGGCATCGTTGATGAAGATTGCCAACGACGTGCGCTGGCTGGCTTCCGGCCCGCGCGCCGGCTTCGGCGAATTGATTCTGCCGGAAAACGAACCGGGATCTTCGATCATGCCGGGGAAGGTAAATCCCACGCAGTCCGAAGCGATGACGATGGTGGCGGTGCAAGTATTCGGCAACGATGCAGCCATCGGATTTGCGGGCTCGCAGGGAAATTTTCAGTTAAATGTTTTCAAACCCGTGATGATCCACAATTTTCTGAATTCGGTGCGCTTGCTGGCGGACGCGTGCCGTTCCTTTGTGGACCATTGCGTTCTGGGCATGGAGCTGGATCGGGCGCGAATCGAGCAGAACGTGAAGAATTCGCTGATGCTGGTGACGGCGCTGAGCCCGAAAATCGGATATGACAAGGCGGCGGAAATCGCGCATACCGCGCATCATCAACACACTAGCCTGCGGGCGGCGGCGCTGAAGCTCGGTTATCTGTCGGAGAAGGAGTTCGACGAGCTGGTGAAGCCGGAGAACATGACGCATCCGTGATGGAGTCCTGCGTCCTGCGGGCGTGGTATGGTGACTGCAAGCGCGCGGAAAACATCAGATCGTGTTGATCTCAGTTCGGCTGCGTGTTGACTGGTGGGGAAGACACGGGCGTTGCTGGAGCGGGCGTCGCGGTATTCGCGGCAATTTCCTTTACCACTTGCGCGGCAAGCTTCTTGCTGACCGGGCAGGAAGTGTCGTTGATGCGGCATTGCGCCAGCGTCAACTTGCAGCCGCAATCGCAAGTCTCGGAATTCATGCGTTTCAGTGCGGCTTTCTTCTGCTCCGGATTCAGTCCCGTAAAATCAACGTTGGGAAGCGCTGTAGCCAGCGCCGCATTCTTCAAAAATATTTGCCCGGTATCTTCGAATGTCTCGATGGTGGCATCCACCGGCAATCCCAGCAGCAGTCGCACCTCAGCCTCATACAGCGCGTTGGAATAAAGCCCTTCGTGCTTCTGCACCACGTTGCCTTCCGGACTCACGACAAACAGTGTCGGCAACGCCGCCACACCGCCGTATTCCGCCACGATCGCGCGGTCGGCCATCACAATCGGATAGTTGATGCCGGCTTGTTTGGCGAATTGCTTCACGTCGGCCGGGTCGCCGTCATCCACCGACACGCCCACAATCTGCAAGCGATCCTTGTAACGATTCGCCAAATCAATCAGCACAGGAATTTCCGCGCGGCAAGGCGGGCACCACGTGGCCCAGAAATTCACGAATACAACTTTGCCCTTCCAGGCAGCGGTGGATACGGGATTACCGTCGAGATCGTTCACCAAAAATGCCGGCATCGGCTGCGGATGGCTCGCAAATCTGACGACGTGATCTTGCGCAGAAGTCGCTGCGGATTTCGCTTTGTTTGCGGTCAGTACGTATGACGCGGAGGACGCTGACGACGGGGTCGCTCGCACTACGCGCGGCCGTTCCGTACGACTTGCAGCGAGCCCGATCGCCAACCCTGCCAGCCCAGCCATCATTACGAGCACCAGAATAAACGGTCTTTTCATTCGCCGCCCTGCACCCATCTGTATTATGGGCCACACAGATTCACCGGGCAAGGCGGGAAGCGGCCACTGTTGCACAAAAAAACGACAGGTGACGAAACAGGGAACGGATTCAAAGCGGGACGCTTACTGCCAAATCGGCGCCGTTCGGCGATTTTGATTTCCCACGCGCCCCACTTTTGAAAGTTAAGTGCTTGAAAATACGTTCCGTCCCAATCCCCCGCGCTCCCGCACTTGGGCACTCTACTTGCATTAGGTACGGCGTGGGTCGCCTTCCAACACGATCCGCATCGTCCAGCACGTGGGGTGGACGGGGCCCACTTGCAGGATGGTATGGGTCGTTTACACAATACAATCCACTAAGTCCTGTGGTTGTGCAGCGTTGCAAGCCGCGCTGCCCCCGCCAATCAGTACGATTCCAGTACGAAACCACAAGACTCGCGCAAACAGTACGCAGCGGGCTTAGGCGTTTGCTGCCTCGTCGAGCGCCGCATTGTAGTTAAGATACTCGCGGATTTTCTCGCGGAGCTTCGGCGAGCACGCCTTAAGAACTTCCTGCATTAGTATCATCTGCGTGTCGAGGATATTTCGCTCCTCCACTGCTTTCATGTGCGCTGCTACCGATTCCGGCGTCGCAACACACCACCCCGCACTTCGTTTCGTCACAGGCTTTTTGTCCTTCGGCTTATGCGCCATGCTTCCCTCCCGCTCTAAGAAATTCCATCGGCACATCCGCCATTCCCGCTGCTGTGACAGCCACAGAGCACTTGTGGCAGAGGAACAGCTTGAGCCCGTGCTGTGCAATGTCTGCTTTCATGCTGGCAGGAAATGTGACTTGAGCGCGCATCTCCTCTGGGAACCCGAACGTGTAGATTTGCCGTCCCGCAGCCGCGGTGTCTTTCAAATGCTCGCAAAGGACGCCCGGCCTTAGACCGTCCCAATTTCCGCGCATGTATCCCGTAGCAAGTTTCAGTTCAATCGAAGCGAACATCTTAGTCATCGTTCCTCCCTTTGGTCCGCACGCAACCTTATTAGGGCGCAGCTCCGCCGCATAGCTGTTCTCACGTACAGGTTTGTCTAAAAGTAACTTAGCGGGACGGGTACGCGGGGTAGTACCGCAAAAATTTGGGCCCTTTAGTACTAGGTTAATCGGTACTGGGGCGGGGCAACAATGTGTTTGTAAGCGGCAGGGCGCAACGTATACAGCGCTGCACCCCGCCTAAGTAGCACAACGGGGGAGCCCCGCTATGCAACCTGCAACAAATGTTAGCCCAGAACAGCTACGCCAGCACTGCCTTTGGTGTGTCCGCGTAGCAGCAGTGCACTTCGTTGGGTTCCAATCGTGTTTTGGAATTCGCGAGGATGTCCTGCTCATACAAGCGCACCCCGGAGCAACAACCCTCGCAATACCCCTCAGTGAAGTCTCTCCCGTTTCGATTGCGTACAAGGTTCTCAAATCACAGGAGCGTGCAGCGTGACAAATACGATGGGGGCTGGATTTTCGATTTTGTATACGTTCCCGGGCGGGGGCCCATGTTTCTTAGTGCGGGTCGCCGAGCTTTTCGACGGGGACATGAATAACGTGCTGCGCTACTACACAGCACGCTACGGCCAAGCAGCAATCAGTGAACCGAAAGAAGCAGCACGCGCCGCGCGAGCAGCGGCATAGGAGAAGACAAAATGAAGTACGTAATTATCAACGCAAGCGGGGAGTACTTGGGACCGAACGGGCGCTGGACGCCGCTCGCTAAGTACGCCGTCGCTTTCACGCCGGAAGAGTCGGTATTGGTCCTGCGCTTAATCCCAGGCACAGCAGCGTGGATGGTCGTTACCGAGACGCGGGAGCTGATGGCTGCGTGACGCACAAACACCACGAAGGGCAGGACGGCTGCCCGCGGGTCGCGCACGACGATTTATTCCTACTCGTGCAAAATCCGCTATCGAAGCGCCCGCACTACTTTGTCGGCCACAGCCCCGTGCACGGCGTGCAGACCGTGCGCACAGCCTGCGTCGCAAAGCGCATGGACCATTTAACTGCGAAAGCGTGGCACGACTTTTTGCTAAAAGCTGGACACGACTTTTTCTTATGCACGCACGAAGAGAAGGCCCGTGCGCCGCGTATCAAGTTTCTCAGCGCGAAGCTGGGAAGTAGTTAGTACGGCGGGCAACCCCCGCACTAGGAGACACCAATATGAGTCGCAAGATTTATCGAGTGCTCGCGGTCGCAGCTTTGTTGTTCGCGTCCGTCGGGGTAGCTGAAGCGCAGCTCAACAGCACGGCGAACAGCGTCGCGCTGTCCATGACCGTCGGCGAGAGCATTACGATTAGCACCACGCCCGCGAACGTGACGTTCACTTACTCGCCAGCGGGCGCGGGCACTGCAACAGCAAGCGGGCCGATTACTGTCGTAACGACAGCGAACGTTCTCGCTGGTCACCAGTGGATACAGGGCTTTGCGTGGCTCGGTTCCACAACGGCAGCGCTGTCCGGGCCGTCGAGCATCCCAGCGAGCGAAGTGTTCGCGGTGATTAACTCCAACCCCACGCCGATGCCTTGCACGTCGAACGGCTGGAAATCTCCGGACTTCGGCGTAGCGGGTGCATTCTGCGGCGGGAGTTTGTTCGAAACGGACAACCCGCCCGCGGGTGCGTTTACGAACACGAGCGTACTCACGTTGTCGCTGAACAACTTGGGAGCTGTCGCGCCGGGCACGTATACCGGCGTGCTGAACATCGAAGCAGAAGTACTGTAACGCGCAGCGCAGCAAACGGGGCGGGCTTCGGCTCGCCCCATTTTCTTTTAGGGAGCCAATATGAAAATCAAGTATCTCATCGCGCTGTACATTTTTCTCGCATTCGCTTCGGGCATCTTCGCACAAACAATGTCGCCCGCTGTTGCGGAGTACGGGAAGAAAGCGAACGGGTCGTTCAAGCTGCAAAACAACACGCTACAGCCCGTCGCTGTTGTCATCGAGCCGTTTTCGTTCAGCGTTGACAAAGACGGCCAGCACTTCCGCAAGCTGGACGCCACCGTGCATCTCGACCTGTCGCAAACGTCCGCGCGGCTGGGACCGAAAGAAATCCACGAGTTCTCGTACAAAGTGAAGTGCGACGTGCTGCCGTGCACGTTCAGCTTGCTGACCGGCATGATTATCGGTCACACCCAAGATGGGCTCGCTGTGCGCGTCATCCTGCCGCATGTCGTCTACATTTGCGAGAAGCAAAAAGACTGCCGTGCGGGTGTGCTGCGAGCGGCGGGCCTGTGAAAAGCTGCCTACTATTGTTGTTGCTCGCTGCTGCGCCCGCCAGCGCCCAAGTGCTGCAACTGGACGCCGGCGCTAGCACGCTGTACAACGCAAGCGGGGCCACCGCTACGCTGTACACGCCGAACAGCACAATCACTGCGGGCGTTGGCTACAGCAACGGGCACGTGATTTTGAACGCGAGCGACACGTGGCTCTTTCGCGGAGCGACTGTCACGGTCGGTGACAAGCAGTTTGGATTTTCGTTCGACGGCGTTGGGCTAGGGCTCGCTGTTAAGGGCCTCAGCTTCACAAAGCAAACGGACAGCACAACGGTCACCGCTTTTGCCGGCCTTACGGGCGCGGGGATAGCGACGCCGTACATTACAGCCGTGCGCGCACAAAACGCGGGCGCAGGCTTTTTCATCGTTCATAAATTCCACGGGGCGAAGCTCTACAGTTTGGAAGCGCTCGACGGCGGGAAATACACAGCCGCGCAGGGCATAACTTATCAGTACGGGCGCACGCTGGGGCTCGCTGCGTCCGGCGGGGTGCTCAACGGGACCGGCTTTTTCAACGGCGCAGTCAGCTACAAACCCGCGCCCGCTTGGAACTTTTCCGCAGCGCACGAGAGCTATCTTTTCCCGGACCGCGCCACAGGCAACAACGCGGGCTTCAGTTTCACGCCCGCGCATTTTTCGTTGCAGGGGTCTTGGAATGAAAGCACATATCGCGGGCTGACGGTCGTAGGGGAAACGATTGGCGCGGGCGTGCGCGTGGGGCCAGTCATCGCGCAGAGCAACGTCTATCATTCGGGGAACAAGACTTTTCTTACGAACAACGTTACCGAAAAAATCCAGCATCTTACGTTCACGCAGACCGAGACGTACTCCGCGCAGCAGAGCGCATGGGCCTTCGGCGGCGGCTACACAAGCAACAGGATGTCCGTCTCCCTCAATCACTCGATTATTTTCCTGCTTAACGGCGAGGGGTTCCAGCAAGTCACAGGCATTTCCGTTTCGCTGCGCCTGCACGACACAACGCTGAATGCTTCGACCGTCACAACGCCGTTTGGAAAAACACTTTGGACTGGCTACGCGACGGACTACGTGCAAATCGGCGATGCGGTTCCGGGCGTCACCGTGCGCTCGCACGTCGGCGGGCGTTTCATCATAGCGGGCGTTGTGCGCGATGCGAGCGGGGCTCCCGTCAGCGGGGCCGCAGTAGAAATTGGCAAGGACATTGCGTACACGGACGCCGCTGGGGCGTTTAGCGTGCGTGCGCGCACAGCTAAGCCGCAAGCGCTAGCCGTGCTGCCTGCCGTGTTTGCTGCGCCGGGGGCTTGGGTGTGCGTGGACGCGCCGGCCAGCGTTGCGCCGGGAACGCCGATAAACATTGTCGTAAAGCGTGGGTCGTAATCATCCATAGCATAGCGGTCCTCTCGTACCCCGACTAAATCACCACTTTAGTACCGGAGATTTGCGCCAGCGTCCGGGCAAAACTGTGTATGTAAGCAAGCGGCACCGAAGCCGCACGCTACAGGGAGAAACACGATGACCGACGCAAAAGCACCGAAGGCTCCTAAAGCTAAGAAGGAAAAGAAGCCGAAAGCGAGCGGTTACGACCGCGACCTAATCATCCAGCTTTTCGACAAGGGGATGAGCGCGGGCGAAATCGCAGCCGACGGACGGGCTGGCATTAAGGGAATTTCGTATGTGTATGTTGGGCGCGTGCTTTGGGGTAGCGAGAATTCGGGCGGGGTAAATGCAGACCAAAACAAGCGCCGCAAGATTGCGGAGCAGCGCCGCGACGCAGCACGCGAAGCACGCGAGGCTGAGAAGAAAACTGCGAAGGCCGAAGCGAAGAAGTAGCTACGCCGTAGCAGGGGCAGCGTAGGGCTGCCCCGGGAGCCGATAATGAAACTGTCCAAGGTTCACGCAATCGCACTTCGGTACATCCTCGCAATGGAGCAAGCACTTCTCATGGACGATTGGACCCGCTTACGGGAGCACGCGCTGCAACTCGCCGAGTACGCGGCCACGCGCATCAAGCCGAAGAAGTAACCGAGTTTACCCCTGGCGTTTTGCACGGAGCTCAGCCCACAAGCTGGGCTCTTCGTGTTTTAGGGAGAGCTTACGCGGGGCTAGTTACACAGCCCGCGCAAGAGAGGAGGTGATGCACATGGAGAGAAAAACTGTTGTCATCAACGGCCACACCGTTGAGACTGCAACGTTAACGCCGACAGAGCGTCGGTAGTACAGTACAGCGCGCCGTCCGCGTGTTACAGCGCGGGCGGCGTTGCTGCGTGCGGGGCTTTGCGTGCAGCTTACAGCTGACTTGCTGGCACGTAGCGAGCCCCAGCGCGTCCGCAATAGCTTGTAGCGTGCTGCCGGCCTTGCGCATGCGCCGCGCCTTGTCGAGCATCGCGGACGACCAACGAAACCTTCCATTTCTTTTTCGTGCGCGGGGTTCCTTCGCAATGCTGCCCGGCGCTGCCGTCACGGGCGCGTCATAACCGAGCGAGCGCGCGATTTTAGATAGCCTGCACAGGATAATTCTCACCTGCTGTGGCGTGCAGCCGATGCACGCTTCCGCCACGCGGGTGCTCTCGTATCCAAGTCTCCACGACAAATAACTAATCCGGGTGATTAGTTCGAGGTACCCGCCCGCTGCGTCAATCGAAACGTACATGCGTTCCCGTATCGCTCGCTGTTTTGCGGTGAGATGCGATACGTCTTCGGAGCGCAGCTCGTTCGACCTTTTGTGCGACATCGTTCGTAATTGCAGGAAGCTGATATTTTCTGGACATGGAACTACGCCGCCGTGGCTGCGTCTCCAAGCCGCGATAGCTAAAACACGAGCCAATTTTTTGTTGTCGAACCCAAACGGCGGAATGTAACGCTTAGCGCGCCGCGATGCGTGGCGGTCGAAATGCATCGCATGTCGGTCGCCAAACGAAATGTGCGACTCGGCGGACACCATGCGTGCGCTTTTCCTAAACTGATGTTCATCGTATCGAATCACGTCGGGGCCGGGCGGCAAGAACGTTATCGTGTGCATTTGCCCGCGTGTGCTGTTACGCGCAAAAAGAAAGGGAGCTCTGTCCGCCTTCTTGGCGGCTTGGAGCTCCCTTCCCTGCTAACTGCTGCGTTGTTCTTAGCTGTGCTGGATTAAGTAGCTGATTGGAGCAGAAGCTGCATTCGACGAGTTCCAGGACAAAATCCCGTCCGCACGGACAAACGCTTGTAGACCAACGAGCCCCTGTTCAACGCGGGTCTCGCGGTAGACTTGAATGCGCGTGCTGTCATCGCTGACAAGACGAGTGCACCAATAATCGAACGCTCCAAACAAAATGCTAATTGCGGAGCTGCTCATCGTGGGAATTGACGGGCTCACGTACACCGGCTTTCCCATCAGCAGCGGGAACCCCGTCGAAAGATTTACGATTGGGTGCCCTTGCTTGTCCACAATCTTGCAGAGGTACTGCAAGGTTGCGTCGTTCATCGCAAACGCGCACTTCGGTGACTGCCGGTAGGCCGCATTGACGCTGAAGAACAGGTTGGCAATGTCGACTGAACCGACCGTGGTCACTGCGCTGTCCGCGTTCCCTGTATTGGACCCGCTTCCCGCAGCTACTACCCCGTTAACGCCAGCCGCCTGCAACGCGGGAATGATGCCGGTGATTGTCGTGCCCGCGGGACCCGTGCCGTTGATTAGCTTCGCGCCAATCCCACGAGCAAGACGCCCAGCAGTCATCTGCGCGAAAAGTTCATACGCGCCGGCCGATGCTTGGTCGCCAGCGTCGGTGTAGACCTCGGCGCTGTAGTACTGAATCGGCGTGCGGAAAGAATACGCACCGAGCAACACGTGGCCCGGGTTGCCCAAGTTGGTCTGCGCGCCTTGCGCAAGCGTTTGAGCTTCCGAGGCCTGCACTGCGTTGGTCAGCGTGTCGTCTTCGACCGGAATTGGATAAGGATTAGCGTTGGTGCTGTTGATAACGGTGCACTTGTCCGGGTCATACAAAAAGTCGTACTGCTTCATCGCCGCAAAAACGCGAGACGAAAAATCCGTCGGTACGAAATTACCAAGGCCCGTGTAAGTGCCGAGCTGCGAAATTAGGGCTCCCTCAGTCTCGCTCGTCGCACGCAGTTCGCGCGTGTCGTGCCTATCTTCCATCGAAAACAACTTCCGCATGAATGCCGCTTTCGCACGCGTTTCGCGGGGCGTGCTGTCGGCTAGCGTGGTGCGCCGAAAGCCGTTGCGAGCTTCGACTTCGTTGAGCTCGATTTCTTGGATTTGTTCGAGCGTAGCGCCTGCCTTAATCGCAGCAATGCCGGTCTGCAAGAAAGCGAAACGCCGTTCCTGCTGCTTCGACAGCGTAGGAAGGTTGGTCAATTCATTTGCTTCCTGCACGAGTGCAGAAAGAGCTTTAACGTCTATCATGGGTGTTGTCCTTGTGGTTTTTCCTGCAAACGTGCTGCGGCAGGTCGCATCTTACTTGTGCGGTGTTCCGGCTTTTTCCCGGAGCCCCGCGTAGTACCTTGGGCTATAATTACCTTATGGCTCAACTTACAAAACGGCAGCTTTCGCAGAAACGGTACAATGCGAGCGCGAAGGGACGCGCGGTGCACAAGCGTTACAATTCGACTGCGAAGGCACGGGCCGCGCACAGCCGCCACAACGCAAGCACGAAAGGCAAAGCAAGTCACATTCGCTACAACGCCACTGCGAAAGGCCGCGCACTTCAAAAACGCCAAAACGAACGTGTAGCAAGCCGCGAACGTCGAGCGCGATGGCGGCAGAGCCTACGCGGAAAGCAATACATGGCGAGCGACGCCGTTAAGGCGATACAGAAACGATGGCGCGCGACCCCAATAGGAAAAGAAAGCCGACGCGCTGCGTTCAACAAATGGCGTGCAGCCGCACACGACGGCGGGTCCTACACCCATAAAGAATGGCTCGCGTTAATATCTCAATTCGGGCACTGTTGCGTGCGCTGCGGTAAAAGCGAGAAGCAACTGAAACGCCTTGGACGTGTGCTCTCGGCCGACCACGTTGTGCCGCTTGCATGGAGAGGCCCCGAGCTCCGCGGGCAGCGCGGTCTTATTTCGAATATCCAACCCCTCTGTTTTGGCCTCGGCGGGTGCAACAACACAAAGCACTGCACGATTGCCGACTATCGCTAGCTCAAAATCGTTTTCATCAAATCGCGCCGGCGCTGGCGCGAGCTTCCGTTTTCAATCTCGTATTCAAGCGCCTGGAAATTTTGCTGGATGACTTGCTCAGGGCTGGGCAGCACCAGGCTACGAGCGGACACGGACGTTCCGTTTGGATATGCGGGGTAGGTGACGCAGCTAACGTCGAACAACTGGTCAATGTTGTGCAGCGTGCGGACCAAGAATTTCTTCCCTGCTTTGGTCTTGTTGGCCGCGCGCTCTTCGCCGTTTTCGTCGAAGTCTTCCTCGTCAAATTCGTTCCAGTCTTCTTTAGCGCGCTCGCCCATCCCAAAGCTGAACGAACACTGGTTGATGTCGCCGCGCTTGATGGACTCGTGCAAATCATTCGCGGACTGTGTGTCGGGCAGCACGCAACGGAAGCAGAGGCCCTTGCTGCTGTCAGCTAGCGACAGCGTGCCGGCTTTGGTTCGGCCGAGGATTTTGCTGGGGTTGTGGTCTTGCAAGCAGCGCACGTCGGGGTTGGTCTTCAACACGTCGGCAAAAGCGCCAGGCATGATGCGCTCGCGGAACGACGCCCCGCTCTTGGTTGCGATGGGCGCGCTGAGGCTGTTGTATCGCGCGGCTAATCCTTCGATGATTTTCTCTTTGCTGGTGGACGTTGCACGGAACTCAACGGCCGAAATTCGTCGCTCGAAATTTGTCATGTTCTTTTCCTTTATGCGAAGTGCTGCAACTCAATCATTAGCATCCCTTCGACTACGGGCGCCTGGATGGGTTTGGGAACAAACTTTTTGCGCCGCTCCACGTACTGCTCCTGTAGGTGTGAGGGCACTTTTTCCGCAACGCCGCAGTGCTGGAAGACTTGCGTTCGGTGCGCGGACGGCCCGGACATCTGCACGCGCTGTCCGCACGTGGCGCACGCCGCGTTGATATAGGGCTCGTCGTTATAAGACCAAGCCTGCAAACTCCACGTGGTTTTGGGCACGCGCACGGGCGCCGATTCGACGTAGGCTTCGGCTAGGCCGGCGGCAATCATTGCAAGCGCTTCTGCGCGTGGCTTGTCGAATGGGAGTTTCGTATCTTTGTAAAGAATTTTCATGGTGGGACCCCTTATCGCCGAGTAGGCGTGACTTCATTACTGCTGGGAAACTGTTACATCTTTTTCAGCGGGCGCACGTTAGTCAGCGCGTCTTCCCAGCTCTTGTCTTCGGGCTGCGATGTGTGTCGCGGCACTCTTGATTCCCGCGGGCACGGACGATTGCGTTCGGTCAGCGGGCGAATGGGCTTGACGTAAGCTGGGTATCCCGCGAACATGAGCTTGAACCGCGACTTGACAATCTTTTGGTGTTGCGCCTCGTCCACTGTGTCCAAGTGCAGCCAATTCTTGCCGCGCTGCTTTGCGACCTGCCGGGTGTGCACGTCTACGCCACACGACTTGGACAGCCAGGCAGCGAGCGCCACATCCGTAGCGTCCTCGCGTTCCGTTAAAAATCCTTCGCACACAACGAACAGTTTTTTGTACACAACGCACCTCTTTTTCGGAGAAGGCGGCGCGCACCGCGATGCTCGAAGCACCAAGGGCAATGCGCGCCGGCCTATGTCTGCACCCGACGGGGGTCGGGCGAAGATAACTGCGTAATCTGTGACGGCTTTTTATTCTTCGTCCAAGCTGGTTGGCGGCGGGGTGGGCACGTACAGCGCGGGGCCTTCCAAGACTTTGCTGCCGCCCATGAGCTCGTCGAGCGTTGGCGGTTTATCTTTGTCATCCACAATCGAGGTCTGCTTCGAGCGAGCGCGGTCCACGGGCGTGAGGCCGAGTTTTGCGGCAAGCGTTATCAGCTTCGCTTCGCACTGCTCCGTGATTTTCAGCAGCGGGTTCACGCGCTGCACGACAACTTCTTTTCCGTGCGGATTTATAATCGTCGTCATCACCATCAAATCCTCGCCGAGCTGTTGCTTCGCGGCGACCCAGCGCGAAAAGATTTCGGCGTAAACCGACAGCACAGTCACGTCGCCTGGGGTCAGCGTCCCGCGGGCCTCGAGCAGCGCGATGCATCTTTTCATTTCGGCGCGAGCAGCCTTGCAAAGATGCTTGGGAAATTTCGGCCGGCCCGCTTGGAAACCGGGCGTATCTTTCACGCGGGATTTTGTCCCTTCCAAAAAGTGCTGCGCGTCGTTCTTGCGTGGCATCATATGCGTCCGCTCCTCTCCTACGTTTTTTGCTGGCCTGCGCCGCGCGCCCGGGCTAAGCTGGGTGCATGGGGAAAATCCTACGATTTCCAAAACGCAAGCTCACGCAGCAAGAGCGCCGCGCAAAGCTCGCTGACGAAATGAAGAAAAAGAACGACGCGGGCTTCGCCATGCTCGCTAGGAATGAGCGCAAGCGTCTTCGCCACAACTACCGCCAATCCCTACTGAAGGCCCGCGCAGCAGCCCGGAAGACCGCAGCAACAAATCCGCAAGGTTAGGAAGTTACGCCCCGAATCCGTTGCGAACACCGCGCGATTTCAACCGACGTCACGCCTCAACTGTCATGCGTACGGTTTCTAGCGTCCCTCAAAAGTAAGAAAAATAGGGTGTACAGGGTGGAACTCACCCGATATCTTATCCATTCGACTCGCACAGCTACCCGGAACGCACGCTTTCTTGCCTGTATTCGCTGCGCCCGCGCTGTTTGCCGCGTTGTTTTGCACTGCCCGCGAGCTACTGTTGCGCTGCTGTGTAGCGGCGCTGTGCGCATTGGAGCTGTTGCAGCGTTGCAAGATGTAGCGAATGGGCGGGACGCTGCTTGGCACGTGCCGCGATGCTCGAAGCACCTAAGGCAGCACGTGCCGCACAACGCTTTATGGTTCCATGCGTAGCATTGTCACAGCTATGATGCTATGGGTCTGCTCTTTGCGAGCGGATTCAGCATCATCGGTGACATAGTTCACTTCTTCTTGGAGGTGTTCCAGCTAAGTCGCTGGCGTCCACTGCTCCCATTGCTTTACAACGTCCTTCGGTGGAGGGTCGATTCGCCCGCAGTGCTTGAACCCGCGGACGCCCTGCATGTGGCTTTTGACGCGGCAGCGTTCGCACTCTGCTTCCAGCCAGCGCGAGTGGCCCTTGCTTTGGAAGCTCCACGTCGTCATTTGCTACTCACGTTAGCGAGCGACTC
>Ga0210393_10001654_pt1 | contig 18570 bp, 12 predicted proteins | sample IncBWC27OmetaG_FD_160068 | JGI IMG/M metagenome (GOLD analysis project Ga0210393, IMG submission 160068) | Forest soil microbial communities from Barre Woods Harvard Forest LTER site, Petersham, Massachusetts, United States - Inc-BW-C-27-O ... | reverse complement strand
GCTAATTGAGAGATGCGATTTGGATCGCTGTGTAAGGACACGACGGCGCGGTCGTCTGCTGGGTTGTTGATCGGAACGACAGCGAGCAGGGAGGTGGTTGTGGGCCAACCGTTGTGGGCTGGTGTTGATGCTGGGAAATCGGATCACTACTGCGTGGTCATCGATGCTGATGGGAAGCGGCTGTTGTCGCGACGGGTGGCTAACGATGAAGCGGCGCTGCTGGAATTGATCAACGCCATTACCGCGCTGGCTGACGGCAGTGAGCTCACCTGGGCGATCGACCTCAACGCGGGTGGTGCGGCCCTGTTGATCGCCTTGTTGATCGGCGCCGAGCAGCGGCTGCTGTACATCCCTGGGCGCACCGTGCACCACGCCTCGGGTGGCTACCGCGGCGAGGGCAAGACCGACGCTAAAGACGCCGCGGTGATCGCCGATCAGGCTCGGATGCGCCGTGACCTGCAGCCGCTGCGCCCTGAGGATGACATCGCGGTGGAGCTGCGGATCCTGACCAGCCGACGCACCGATTTGGTGACCGATCGCACCCGGGCGATCAACCGCCTGCGCGCCCAGCTGCTGGAATACTTCCCCGCGCTGGAACGCGCATTTGACTACAGCGCTAGCAAGGCCGCGCTGATCTTGCTCTCCGGGTATCAAACCCCCGATGGGCTGCGCCACGCCGGGGCTGCCCGGTTGGCGGCCTGGTTGCGTAAACGCAAGGCCCGCAACGCCGATGCCGTAGCAGCTGCGGCGATCGAAGCGGCCAAATCCCAGCACACTGTGGTACCCGGGCAACAACTGGCGGCGGCGATGGTGGCCCGGCTGGCCGAGGAGGTGATGACCCTCGACACCGAAATCGGCGACACCGACGCGATGATCGAGGAGCGATTTCGCCGGCACCGCCACGCCGAAATTATCCTGAGCATGCCCGGCTTCGGCGTTATCCTCGGCGCCGAGTTCCTGGCCGCCACGGGCGGGGACATCGCTGCTTTCGGCAACACCGACCGCCTCGCGGCCGTCGCTGGACTGGCCCCGGTCCCGCGTGACTCCGGGCGCATCAGCGGCAACCTCAAACGCCCCCGCCGCTACAACAGACGGCTGCTGCGCGCCTGTTACCTGGCATCTCACATCGCCATCCGCACCGACACCGCATCGCGGATCTACTACGACCGCAAACGCGTCGAAGGGAAACGCCACACCCAAGCCGTGCTGGCACTTGCCCGCCGCCGCCTCAACGTCATGTGGGCGATGCTGCGTGACCACAAGCCCTATCAACCCACCGCACCTAACGCCGCAGCGGCTTGACAACTTCATTGAGAATGGCGATCTCAGCCGGTCAGTGCATCACTCCGGGTAATCGATGATGTGATGCGTGGAGGCCGGGATGGGCGTTGGTCCGATTGGGTTCAGTGTCGAGCAGCAGAACTTGTTGTGGGTGATGTGGCGCCGGGGTGATTCGATCCGGGAGATGGAGCGCACGCTGGGCGAAACGCTGCCTCGGATCCGGCGTTTCCTACGTCAGTCCGGTGGGATCCCTCCGGTTCCGCGACGCCGGAGGGCCGATCATCTGAGCCTGGTCGAGCGGGAAGAGATCTCGCGCGGGATCGCGGCGGGCCTGTCGGCACGCTCGATCGCCGGGCGCATCGATCGACCGTCGTCGACGGTATCGCGAGAGATCGGCCGCAACGGTGGCCGCGATGCCTACCGGGCACTGGCCGCCGACGCCGCCGCGTTCGACAGGGCGCGGCGCCCGAAAGTGAGCAAGCTGGCCGCGAATGCGGAGCTGGCGGGTGTGGTCGCCGCCAAATTGGATGACGATTGGTCGCCACAGCAGATCGCCCAGTGGCTGCGGCGGGAGTATCCGCGCGATGCGGCGATGCGCGTCTCGCACGAATCGATCTACCGGGATGTGTACATGCCGTCACGGAAGGTGTTCGACGCCAGCATGTTTCACCGTCTGCGTAGTGATCGTCCGATACGGCGACCACGCGGCAAGCGGTCCTCATACGGTCGCGGCCAGATCCGGAACACCGTCTCCATCCGGCAGCGTCCCGCCGAGGCCGACAATCGTGAGGTGCCCGGACATTGGGAGGGAGATCTCGTGTACGGAACACGCCCCTCAGCGGTGGCAACCCTGGTGGACCGCGCCACCCGTTACGCGATCGTCGTCGCGCTGCCCGACGGGCATAAAGCCGAGGCGGTCGCCCGCGCGTTGATCGACCAGATGGGTCGGCTGCCAGCGCACCTGCGGCGGACGTTGACCTGGGACCGCGGCCTCGAGATGGCCCACCACGGCGCGATTACTGCGGCGCTGTCGATGCCGGTGTTCTTTTGCGACCCGCACCATCCCTGGCAGCGCGGCACCAACGAGAACACCAACCGGCTGCTGCGCCAATATCTGCACAAAAACGCTGACCTGGGCAGCTTCACCCAGGACCACCTCAACGCTGTCGCGGCCAAACTCAACCACCGCCCCCGGCGGGTGCTCGGCTGGACCACCCCGGCCGACGCGTTCGACAGGGACCAGCAGTCGGCGCTGCTTGCGCCTGCATAGCCGCTGCGACACTGGGCTGCGATCATGGCCACATGACCGGCGGGCTTCCCCAGCTTGACGTCGCCCGCGTCCAACGTTGGTGCGCGAATCAGGTTCCCGAACACATCCGCAGCGAGATCCGCGTCGAATGCGACGTCGCCCTAAGGCATCTGACCATTTGCGAATGCCGGCCGCCGTGGCGCGAGGATCTTGGACCCGACTGGACCCGCTTCCCGATCGCGCGCCTGCACTACACCAAGACCACCGGTCTGTGGACCCTGTACTGGCGCGACCACAACCTCAAATACCACCGGTACCAACCACTCGACCCCAGCCCGCGAATCCAAGACCTACTCGACTACCTCGATAGCCGAGCCGATCCCATTTTCTGGGGATAACAACCGGTTACGCTCGTCCCAGTGATGCGCTGACCGGTTGAGCTCAAGAATCTATTTCGAGACAAGGTGGCATGCCGCCCGGCCCGACCGCCGTCATGGCATGGCCGCGGCCCAAGCGATATGGCCTTCGAAGCCAAGCGTTCTCGCCATGTCGCGGTAACGATCCCGGAACTTCGCATAAGCCGCGTCATCACGGTGAGCCCGCGCCAGCAGCGCGCGCAGCCGCAGCAGCCAGACTTCACGAAGAGCCAACCCTTCGTCGCCGGGTCCGGCCGCCAACCGGTCGACCGCGGCCTCGGCTTCGGCTACGTCGCCTTCGCCCCCACGGGCCAACAACGTCTCGACGAGACCGCTGACGGCCGCATCGACATGGGCGAACTCTCCGGAACGAAACCACCCATCGACGGCATCGCGCATCAGCGGCAATGCACCATCACGATCACCCCGCCGAGCCATCTCCCGCGCGGTGTAGACGTCGATGGTCGCACGCTCAGTCACGTAGAACCGCCTGTTGAGACACAGGTCGCGGACCTGCCCGAGCACTGCCAACCCGCGCTCGCGGTCCGCCGAAGACTCCCGATGCATCAGCGCGATCCCCAACATCAACCAAATGTTCCCTAGCACCAGATCGTCACCCGATTGCTGGGTGATCCGCACCGTTTCCTCGATGTCACGCAGTGCAGCGTCGTCGGGCAGCAGCACCCCAGCCTCTATCGCGGCCCCATAGGTGAACATGCTGACATCGACACGCGACCACGAATCCTTCCCGCGCGCCATGGCGACGGCCCGGTCGAGGTCTTCGCGCCACCCGGCATGGCCCAACGTGTACCGGGCAGTGCCGCGCATGGCGAAGGCGACCGCCAACGGCGAACCGATCATGAAGTTACCTTTGGTTGGATCACCGCGAGCCAGGTCGATGACGGTCTGCGAAAAGCGCAGCATCTCCCCGATCTCCCCGGTCCCAAACTTGCAGGGTGGCACCGCAGCGACGAACGCGATGGTCAAGGTCGGGTCGCCAATCGATTCAATCAATGTCATCAGCTCGGAGGCCACCTGTGATGCCTGTCTCACGCGGCCATGCATGTAGTGCTCGGGTATCAGGCTGGCCATGCCGATAGCCAATGACGCCTTGTCCCCAACCGCCGTGCACAACTCCCGCAGCTCGTCGAACCGCTCGGAGGCGTCCCATTGGACTCGCCAGCCGTTGCCGCACAACATGGTTCGAGCGGCGATCCGCATCGAAGTGCGATCCGGATCGCTCTCAGGCAGGGCGTCCGCGATCTGGCGGGCACGCTCCCAGCCGACCCACGCCGCGCCAATATCGCGGTTGTTCGACCACGCCCCAGCGCGCATGTGCCAATTGAACGCTGCGTGGAGATCGCCTGCCGCTTCGAGGTGCTCGGCGATCAGAGCAGCGTTTTCGTCGGCCGAGTCCGGCTGGCGTTGTTCGATTGCGGCGGCCACCCGTCGGTGCAGCTCCGCGCGATCCGACTTGAGCTGAGCTTCATACGCAACCGCACGAATTAGCGGATGGTGAAAGACATACTCGGGTCTGGCGGTGAACCTGACCTGATCGATGAGCTGAGCCGCCATCAGGTCAGAAACCACCGGTTCGATCCCCACGACGGTTAGCAGGTCGAGGTCAAACCGCGAGCCGACTACCGCGGCAGCGTTCAACGTCTGCTTGGCTCCGGCGTCAAGGCGGTCGACGCGGCCAGCGATGGCCGCTTGAAGCGTGGCGGGCACAGTAACCTCAGCGACTTCTGCCGTCGATACGTATGCGCCCGGCTCGCCACGCAGCACATCGCGCCCGGCCAGTTCGCGCACGATCTCCTCGGCGAAGAACGGATTACCGGCCGCCCGCTCGGCGATCCTCTGGCCCAGCTCGCCAACAGTGGGGTGCGGTCCGACCAGCTCGGTGACCAGTGCGGCAGTCTCCGAATCGCTCAGCGGCGCAAGGGCTACCGTTTGCGCACCAGTCAACTGGGTCAATGGACCGCGATATTCGGGCCGGTAGGTGAGCAGCATCAGCGAGGGCGTCTGCGCGACCACCGTAAGGAAATCGGCCAGCATCGATTCGCTGACCTCATCGATCCAATGGGCGTCCTCAACGACATAGACCGTGGGGGCTTCGCGGGCCAACGAGGCGGCATTCACCAGGGCGGTCAACCTTCGCCGACGAGCATCGGGGTCAATTGCCGGTAAAGGAGCATTCGGGTCGGCGATGCCCAGCAGGTCATCAAAGAGCGCCAAATCCTCAGGGTCGGCGTCGGGTACCCGGTCGCGCACTCGATCGCGGGCGGTCTGCCCGTCAAGACCCTCGACACCAAAAGCCGCGCGGAGCAGGCGCGCGACGGCATGGAAGGGGACCTGACTGGTATGCGATTCGCAAAACGCGGTGAACACCTGCACGCCACGGGAACCCGCCATCGCAGAAACTTCACGCACGAGACGGCTCTTGCCGATGCCTGGTGGCCCCACTACGCCTACGACTGCGCCGTGGCCCTCGATTGCGCGCTCCAGCAAGCCTTCAACGGCGGACATCTCCCAGCGCCGACCGACCAGATTCGACTCAGCACGCCTGACAGCGCGATGCCCGTCCCCAATGCCCAAAAGCCGCTGGGCGGACACCGGCGCGTCGGCACCCTTTATCTGCACGTGCTGCGATTCGCCGAGAGTCGCCGCGCCCTCGACCAGCCGCGCCGTGGACTCGCTGAGCAACACCCCGCCGGGCGGCGCGACGGATTCCATTCGCTGAGCCATGCCGACCTGCTCACCGACGGCGGTGTAACCGAAAGACCCCGAACCGATCTCACCGGCGATCACCTCACCGGAGTTAAGTCCCACGCGCAGCCGGAGGTCCACACCGTCGCGATCTTGGACCTCGGCCGCAAGCCGCTTCGCCTCCTCCTGAACCCCTAACGCCGCTAAACAGGCGCGCACGGCGTGATCCTCCAACGCCACCGGCGCACCGAAGACCGCCATGATTCCGTCGCCGGTGAACTTGTCCACCGTGCCGCCGTATCGCTGAATCACCGCTGAAGCCCGTGTGACAAGTTCGGCCATGATCTCGCGCAACCGCTCCGCCCCCACCGCCGCAGCGATGTCCATCGAATGAACAACGTCGGCGAACAGCACCGTCACCTGCTTGTACTCGGCTGGGCTGTGTTGCACGCCAACCGGAGTGCCGCATCTGTTACAGAACTTCGAGTCCGACGGAAGTTCAGTACCGCACGCCGTGCACGCCAGTCCCGCAACGGTCATGGCATCGCCTCGGCCCACTTCCTATGCCCCTCGAAGCCCAACGACGTCGCCATCGCGCGGTAGCGATCTCGATAGTCCCGATGGGCCACCTCATCGCCCTTGGCGCGCGCCAACAAAGCGCGTAGTTCGAGCAGCGTGACCTCCTGAATCGCCAAGCCGTCGAGAACTGGGACAGCCGCCAAGCGTTCGATCGCGGCCTCAGCTTCCCGTACAGCAGACTCATCGCTGTCGGCCAAGAGTTCTCGCACCAAGAGGCGGGTCGTGTACGTGCAATGCCCGAACTGCCCGCCAGCGAATAGATCATCGTTGGCTGAGCGCAGCACTGGCAAAGCCCCCTCGCGGTCGCCACACCGCGCGACCCCCCACCCGATCCACGCATTGATGGCTGGCACGTGGCAACGGTAGAACCTGTCACCTACCGACATCTCGCGAACCTGGCGCAGCAACTGCAATCCTCGGTCGGCCGCAGCGGCGTTTCTCACAACCAGAGCCATCCCCATGGCGAGCAGCGCAAAGCCGAGCGCGAAATCGTCGGCTGATCGCTCGGCGGTGTCCAGCGCCTGTTGAATGTCGCGCAGCGCAACATCGTCAGCCAGAATGACACCGTTTTGGATCGCCCCGCCATAGGTGAGGGTGACGACGGCGCTCTGCGACATGGGATCGGTATTTCGCGACATCATCAGGGCGCGATGAAAATCGTCGCGCCAGCCCTCCTGGCCGTGTGCCCACCGACCGATCGACCGTGATGCGTAGGCACAGGCCAGCGGTGCGCCCACAAAGACATTCCCTGCGGCCGGATCGCTAGCGGACACATCGATGACCATTTGCGATAACCGCAGCATCTCTGCCATATCCCCGGTAATCAGACCCATCGACATCGGGGAAATGGCAAGTCCCACAGTGAGTGCCGGTTCACCGATCGACTCGAGGAGCGCCGTGAGTTCGAAGGCAAGTTGAACCGACTCGTGAATGTTCCCGCGCGTCATGTAATCGCCGGTGAGTCCAGCCATCCCGATCGCCAACGACGCTTTGTCCCCAGCCGCTGTACACAACTCTTGCAGTTCCTCGAATCGAGTGCCCGCAATGGGTGTATGGATTCGGTATCCGTGCGCGCAGATCAACGTGCTGGGGGCAATACGCATCGTCAGGCGGTTCGGATCGCCCTCGGGCATCGCGTCGGCGATCTTTCGGGCACGCTCCCAACTCACATGTGCCGCCGCGATGTCGCGGTAGGTCGCCCACATTGCCGCGCGCATGTGCCAGCCGTAGGCGGCGTGCAGATCGCCTGCCGCCTCCAGGTGCTCGGCGATCAGCGCCGCGTTCTCCTCCAACGATTCCGGGTCATGCTCTTGGATCGCATCGGCCAACCTCCGGTGCAGCTCGGCGCGATCCGATTTGAGCTGTGATTCGTAGGCGACCGCGCGAATTAGCGGGTGGTGAAAGACATACTCGGGTTGGCGGGTGAACTTGACCTGATCGATGAACTGGGCTGCCACCAAGTCAGCAATCACCGGTCCGACGCCTAGCTGTGTCAGCAGGTCCAGGTTGAACCGCGACCCGATGACCGCCGCCGCGCTCAACGTGCGTTTCGCCTCCGGCGGAAGGCGATCGATGCGCGCGGCGATGGTCGCCTGCAACGTGGCAGGCACACTCACCTCAACGACCTGTGCCGAGGACACGTATGCGCCCTGCTCCCCATGCAACACACCACGCTCGGCCAGTTCGCGCGCGATCTCCTCGGCGAAAAACGGATTACCGGCAGCCCTCTCGGCGATTATCTGGCCCAATGCGCCAACAGATGGGTCGGCCCCGAGCAGCTCCGTGATCAATGCTTTCGTTTCCGAATCACTTAGTGGCGTAAGTGCTAGTGTCTGCGCGTCTGCGACGTGGGTTAACGTGCCCCGATATTCCGGGCGATAGGTGAGCAGCACCATCGATGGGGTTTGCGGGATGACCGTGAAGAACTCGGCGATCATCGACTCGCTGACCTCATCAATCCAGTGCGCATCCTCGACCACGTACAGCGCCGGTTGGGTGCGGGCCAACGACGCGGCATTGACTAGCGCCGTCAACCGCCGCCGACGAGCATCCGGATCAATACTGGGCAGCGGGATGTCGGGATCAGCGATGCCCAGCAGGTCATCAAACAGAAGTACGTCCTCGGGCTCGGCCTCCGACATCTGAGCCCGTATCCGAGCCCGAGCGGCGCGAGCGTCAAGACGATCGACGCCCGTCGCAGCGCGGAGCAGCCCAGAGACGGCATGAAACGAGACCTCACTGGTGTGCGACTCGCAGAAGGCGGTGAACGCCTCAACATCACGGTCACGAGCCATCGTCGCAACTTCGCGCACGAGGCGGCTCTTACCGATGCCCGGCGCCCCGACCAGGGCGACCACAGAACCGTGGCCATCGATAGCCCGGTCCAACAAGCCTTCAACGGCGGACATCTCCCAGCGCCGACCGACCAGGTTGGACTCAGCGCGCCTGACCGTCCGATCCTGGCGCATGCCCAGCAGGCGGCAGACCGGAACGCTTTGATCGGCACCCTTGATCCGAACCGACTCAGGCTCGCCAAGAGCCGCTGCGCCATCAACGAGTCGCGCTGTCGACGCGCTGAGCATCACGCCGCCAGGCGGAGCGACCGACTCCATTCGTTGAGCCATCCCCACCTGCTCGCCGATAGTGGTGTAGCCCAAGCAAGCCGAACCGACTTCGCCAGCGATCGCTTGACCCGAATTGAGCCCTATGCGCAAGGCCAGTTCGACGCCGTCATGATCGCGAACCTGCGCGGCCAACCGTGCGAGTTCGTCCTGGATTGCCAATGCCGCAAGACACGCCCGCACGGCATGGTCCTCCAACGCTAGAGGCGCTCCGAAGACTGCCATGATCCCGTCGCCGGTGAACTTGTCCACCGTGCCGCCGTAGCGCTTCACGATCGTTGTCGTGATGTTGACGACTTCGGCCATGATCTCGCGAAGCCGCTCCGTCCCGACGGCCGTGGCGATGTACATGGAGTGGACCACGTCGGCGAAGAGAACCGTGACCTGCTTGTACTCCGCTCGGGTATCCCCGTCGTCGACTGGCGAGCCGCAACTGTGGCAAAACCGGGCGTTCTCCAGCGGCTCGGTGCCACACGTGCGGCACGCGGTCGCTGCGGTCATCCGACCCTCCGCCGCTTCCGGCCCCCGACGTTTCCCGATTCCCCAGCATAGGGCGCTAGGCGATTCCCAGAAGAAGTTTGCTTAGGTCGCCATCAGCGGCGCGTCTCTGTACGTCAATGGGACGTGTCGCTGCCGTCCGCCGCTTCGCCAGCACGGCGATACACAATCGCCGCTGCGCCCAGTGGCGGCTCTTCGCCGCGCGCCCGGAGGCGGGGTGGGCAGTGTCGTCGATAGACGTGGCGGATGCGCTGCCCGAAGAACGCCGCGAGTTGCCGGAAGTTGATTGGTGGGGACGGAGGCTGTTTAGGTGTCTAGAATCCGGCTGCCGGCCCATGCATCTTGCCGTACGAGGTTTTTTCTAGGCCAATCCAGTTGGCCTCGTATCCGCCCAGTTGTCCGGCATACCCTGAAGCAGTGCTGACTGCTATCCCATGCCAGACCAAAACCCCACGCAACGCGAATCGCCGACGCCGCAAGGATGGATCGCCTCGGCCGCATGTAGATACGCGACGTTACTGTGGGTGGGTTGCCAGGTAGTCGCCGACCGGGATCGGTGATGTCGCGGCGTAACCGATGGGTAGCAACACGTCGCCCGCGGTCGTGTTGTAATACACGTCCCACCGGTAGTACGACGCAAACGCAGCGGCATCGGCCGCGATCAGCGCGCCGTATTGGTCGACTGCCCGTACGTATTGGTTCGAGTGGTTGTACGCGTAGATGGCGTGATCGCGGTCGTTGGCAAAGCCGTTAGCGGCGAGGAAGCGGCCCGCCGCCATGATGCTGTCGTGGGGAGAGTTGACATCGCCGCCCTGGCCGTAGCTGGTGAACGTCGACGGTAAGAACTGCATAGGGCCTTGCGCGCCGGCGGTGCTCACGCCGTTGATGCTGCCGAACCGGGTTTCGATCAGGTTGATCGCAGCCAGGTAGTTCCAGCCGACGCCGGAGTCCGCCTCCGCCGCGTGGTAGTAACCCATTAGCTCGTCGGCCGGAGTTGGAGGCTCGATGCGCCACGGGGGCAGCGTGTCGTTCGGGTACGTCATCGCGGTGAGTTGTCGACGGGCGTCGACATTGCGGTCGTAGACGTCAAGTAACTCCGGCGGGATTCGTGTGCGCGTGGTCCCATCCCATTCGGGATGCCGCCCGATGGCGTGGTAGGCCGCCTGCTCGCGGTGCGCCGCCGCCGCCAGCGCTGGCTCCGCCGTCGACGGGTCACGCAACGCACGCTCGTCGGCGACAAGATCGTCGGCCAACTGCGCGGGGTCTGACGCCAGCCGAGGTTGCGCAACCGCGGGCGGGCTCGGCGCGGCGGGCACTGTTCTTGATGCGAGCGGTGTGCCGGCGACTGTCGTTGCGGTTGAGGTGGTCACCGCCCTTGTTGCTTGCGGCGCTGTCGACGCTGTGCAGCCGACGAGTGCGAACACGATCGCGCCGAGGACGCCCACGACAGCCCGCTGCCGCAGAGCGGCGACTACACGGTTACTGCTCACTATGTGCACTTCCGTCGATTGCCTGAGTTCCTGCGTCTGGTTGGCCCGCAGCGAGTCTTTCGTATCGGACCGTATGACATCAATGCGGTGACGGCTATCAGCAGGGCCAGCCCGTACGGCATCGCCACCGTCACGGCATCGCCTCGGCCCACGCGATATGCCCTTCGAAGCCAAGCGTTCTCGCCATGTCGCGGTAGCGATCCCGGAAGTCCGCGTAGGCCGCGGCATCGCCACGAGCCCGCGCCATTAGAGCCCGCAGCCGCAGCAGCCAGATATCGCGTATCACCAGACCCTCATCGGCCGGCGCGACTGCCAAGCGCTCGATCGCGGCCTCGGCTTCGGCCACGTCAGCGTCGGTCCCCCGATCCAGCAGTGTCTCCACCAGAACACCCGTCAAAGGAATGCCCAACCCCCCCAGCCGCTGTCCCTCGCAAAAACGGTCGACGGCGGCGCGCATGAGCGGTATGGCCCCATCGCGATCTCCACGCCGAGCCCTCTCCCGTGCCACGTACACCTCGAAGAACGGTACATCGTTTAAGGCCAGTCCCTGGCGTAGGGCCATCTCGCAGACCTCGGCCAGGAGCTTGTGTCCGCGACCACGCTCGGCAGCCGTGTGGCGGTGCACCAGCGCAACGCCCAGCGCTGCCCGGGCTTGGGCCAACGCCAAGTCATCACCGCATCGTTCGACAATCTGTAAGGCATCCTCGCTCTCGCGCACCGCGGAATCGTCGGGCCTGAGCACGCCAAACGGTATCCCCGTGTAGACCCAGGCGACGACATTGGCGTAGGACGCAGGGTCGGTGCTGCGGGCCATGGTCAGGCCGTGCCGCAGGTCGTCTCGTCACCCGGGACGACCCAGAAAAGACCGAGCACTACCCCGCGTAGTGAAGGCGTACGCCAACGGGGACCCGATAATGAAGTTGCCTTTCGACGGGTCGCCGTCGGCCAGGTCGATGACCCGCTGTGACCAGCGCAGCATGTCACTTATCTCGCCGTTTTCAAGCTTGGCGTAGATCGGTATGAAGGACAGCCCCACCGTCAGGGTTGCATCGCCGATCGACTCGATGAAGGCCATGGCTTCTGACGCCAGCTGCGACGCCTCGCTCACCCGGTCCTGAACCGCGAGATCGATCACCAGCCCGGCCATCCCGATGGCCAGGGACGCCTTGTCCCCGGCGGCGGTGCACAACTCCCGCAGTTCCTCGAAGCGGTCCCCGGCAATATTCATATGGACTCGAAAGGCGATGCCGCACAACATGGTGCGCGGGGCGATGCGCATGGCTGCCCGCTTGGGGTCCTCGGCGGGCAGGGCATCGGCGATCCGTTGGGCGCGCTCCCAGCTCAGTCGCGCGGCGTTGATGTCGCGGTTGGTCGCCCAGGTTGCGGCGCACATGTGCCAGCCGTAGGCGGTGTGCAGATCACCGGCGGCTTCCAGGTGTTCGGCGATCAGGGCGGCATTTTCCTCGGCCGCTGCCGGGTCACGTGATTCGATTGCGGCCGCGACGCGCCGGTGCAACTCGGCGCGATCCGATTTGAGCTGTGATTCGTAGGCCACCGCGCGGATCAGCGGGTGGCGGAAGGCGTACTCGGCGGTCGGAGTGAACCGCACCTGATCGATCAGCTCCGCGCCCAGCGGCTCGTCGACCACCGCATCGATGCCCAACGCGGCAAGCAGCTCCGCCCCGAAGCGGGCCCCGATCACCGACGCCGCGTTCAACGTCTGCTTGGCCGGGGTATTAAGCCGGTCGATGCGCGCCTCGATGGCCGCCTGCACCGTGGCCGGCACGCTCACCTCGGCGACATCGACCTGGCGCACGTAGCCACCACGCTCACCGGCCAACACCCCGCGCTGGGCCAACTCGCGCACCATCTCCTCGGCGAAAAACGGATTCCCGGCGGCCCGCTCGGCGAGGGCCGCCGCCAGCTCGCCGACCGAGGGATCCGACCCCAGCAGCTCACCGATCAGCGCCGCGGTGTCCGAATCACCCAGGGGGGCAAGCGCTATCGTCTGCGCGCCGGGCACCCGTGTGAGCGCTCCCTGGTACTCGGCGCGAGACGTGATCAGCACCATCGACGGGGCGCGCGGGATCACCGTGAGGAAGTCGGTCAGCATGGACTCGCTGACCGCATCGATCCAGTGCGCATCCTCGATGATGAACAGCGCCGGTTGGGTGCGGGCCAGTGCCGCGGCGTTGATCAGTGCGGTCAACCGCCGCCGCCGCGCATCCGGGTCGATCTTGGCCAGACTGACGTCGGGGTCGGTGATGCCGAGCAGATCCTCCAGCAGCAGCAGATCCTGCGGGTCGGCATCCGGAATCTGCTGCCGCACTTTCTCGCGGGCGGCTTCGCCGTCGAGGTCGGCCACGCCGGTGCTCGCGCGCAGCAGCCGCGTCACGGCATAAAACGGAACGTCACCAGCATGCGACTCGCAGAAGGCCCAAAACACCTCGACGCCGCGACCCGCCGCCACCGCCGCCGTCTCGCGGGCCGTGCGGCTCTTGCCGATGCCCGGCGCTCCCACCACATTCACCACACCACCGCGGCCACCGATCACGCGCTGCACGATGGCGTCGAGGGCCGCCATCTCCCAGCGCCGACCAACCAGGCTCGCCTCGGCGCGCCCGACCAGCCCATCGCGCGGGACGATCCCCACCAGCCGACGCACCGCAACCGGCTCGTCACGGCCCTTGATGTGCACCCACTCGGGTTCACCCAACATCACGAGGTGCTCGACCAGCCGCGCGGTGGACTCCGACAGCATCACCCCGCCCGGCGGGGCCACCGATTCCATCCGCTGGGCAAACCCGACCTGCTCACCCATCGCGGCGTACCCCAAGGCTCCTGAACCGATCTCACCGGCGATCACCCGACCCGAATTCAGGCCCACCCGCAACCGCAGCGCCACACCATCGCGGCGGGCCACCTCGGCCGCCAACCGGTTCGTCTCCTCCTGGATGGCCAGCGCGGCCAGACACGCTCGAAAAGCGTGGTCCTCCAACGCAACCGGGGCCCCGAACAGCGCCATCACCCCGTCGCCGGTGTACTCCACGGTCCCGCCGCCATAGCGGCGCACCACCGCCTCCGACCGCTGCACCAACTCGGTCATGATCTCGCGCAACCGCTCCATATCCAGCGCAGTCGCGATGTCCATCGAGCGCACCACATCGGCGAACAGCACCGTCACCTGCTTGTACTCAGCCGGTTTCGAGGCTGCTGAAACGGCAGTGCCGCACTCGCTACAGAACTTCGCGCTCGACCGCAGTTCTGCGCCGCACGACCTGCACGCCAAACCTGCGGCAGTCATGTCGTCGCCGTGAATACTGTCCCGCTGCCGTCCCGAGCATCGCTCACATGAGTATCGTGTCACCACTAGCCGGCCAGCATGTGCCATATCGCGCCGCCCGCGATCCGGCCAACGGGTAGCGCCGCGCAGCGCCTCGCGGCGGGGTCTGGGCCGGATTCCGCCGATGTGCGAGGTAGGAGCGCGTCTGGTGTGAGATTCTGCAGGGGTGTCCGCTCCTGCGGCGGCTGCCCCTTCGGGGGTGGTGACGTTTTTGTTCACCGATGTGGAGGGTTCGACCCGTCGGTGGGAGTCCGACGCCGATGCGATGCGGGCGGCGCTGGCCGCCCACGACGAGGTGTTGCGCACGGCGATCGAGACACACGGGGGCTGGTTGTTCAAGCACACCGGCGACGGGGTGTGTGCCGCGTTCGCCTCGCCGAGGTGTGCGGTGGATGCCGCCGTCGCCGCGCAGCGGGCGCTGGAGTTGCCGGTGCGAATGGGATTGGCAACCGGCGAAGCCGAGTTGCGGGAGGGCGATTACTTCGGTGCGGTGCTCAATCGCGCTGCGCGGGTGATGGCCGCCGGGCACGGCGGTCAGATCCTGCTGGCCGAGTCGACCGCGGGTCTGCTCAGCGGAGTTGATCTGATGGATCTGGGATCCAGACGGTTGCGGGACGTGCCGACGCCGGTCGGGGTCTTCCAAGTGCGTGCGCCAGGTTTGGCGACGGATTTTCCGCCGTTGCGGGCGCTCGATACGAGTCCGGGGAACCTGCGGCCTCAGACCACGAGCTTCATTGGGCGCGAGTCGGAGGTCGCCGAGCTGCAGGCCGCGGTGAAGGCTCATCGGCTGGTCACGCTGACCGGGGTAGGTGGGGTCGGCAAGACGCGCCTGGCGCTGGAAGTCGCGGCGCGGCGGGCCGATGAGTTTCCCGACGGGGTGTGGTTTTTCGAGCTGGCCGCAGTCACCGACCCCGCGGCGGTACCCGACGCCGTCGCGGCGGTGTTGGGCATCACCCAGCAACCGGGCAAGACAGTGACCGAGTCGGTGGCCTCCGCCTTGGAGGGCCGGTCGCGGCTGCTGGTGTTCGACAACTGCGAGCACGTTGTCGACAGTGTCGCGGATCTGGTCGAGGCGATCCTGGCCGCCTCGGCGACCGTAACGATTCTCGCGACCAGCCGCGAAGGATTGGGGGTCAGCGAAGAACAGTTATGGCGTGTCCCGTCGCTCGACGTCAACTCCGGAACCGAATCCGCCGCGGTGAACCTTTTCGTCGACCGTGCCCAAAGTGTCGTGTCGGACTTCTCGCTGGCCCAACCCGGCGAGGCGGACGCGGTGGTGGAAATCTGCCGCCGCCTTGACGGCATCCCGTTGGCCATCGAGTTGGCGGCCTCGCGGATGGCGTCGATGACCGCCCGCGAGGTTCGTGATCGTCTGGATCAGCGGTTCCGGCTGCTGGTCGGCTCGCGGCGCGGCCTGTCACGCCACCAAACGCTGCGCCACGCGGTGGCGTGGTCCTACGACCACCTCGAGGACGCGGAGAAGGCGCTGCTGGAGCGGTGTGCGGTGTTCGCCGGGGGATTCGACCTCCAAAGTGCCTGTGCGGTCATGGGTTCCGATGATGACTTCGCCACCCTGGATCTGCTCGATGCGCTGGTGCGCAAGTCGCTGCTGGTCGCCGACCGGTCGGCGGGGCGGACCCGGTTTTCGATGTTGGAGACGATCCGCCAGTTCGCCGAGGACCAACTGGTCGCCCGCGGTGAAGCATCCGAGATTCGGGCCGCCCACTCGCGCTATTTCGCCGGACGCGAAGCCGACATCCTGGCCCTGTGGGACAGCCCCCGCCAGCGTGAGGCCTACGACTGGTTCACTCTCGAGCTGGCCAATCTGCGCACCGCGTTTCGCTGGGCCGCCGACCAGGGCGATCTGGATGTCGCCGCCCCCCTCGCCACCTATGTGGGGTGGCTCGGCGTTGGGGTCCAAACCCTTGAGCCGATCGCCTGGGCTGAGGAGCTGATCGAGCCCGCCCGCGCGGTCGACCACCCGCGGCTGGCGACCCTGTATGTGATTGCGTCGCGGTGCTTCACGACCGGACGGATCGAGGCGGCCGTCGGCTATTGCGACGCCGGGCAGATCGTTGTGGGCAGGAGCCGCGATGCGCTGCCGTACGGCATCGAAGGCGTGCTTGGAGTTGTATACCTAGCCATCGGGCAGCCCGAGCGGTTGGCCGAGTTGTGCCGCGCCCAGCTCGCACGCCGCCGCGACAACGACGTGCACCTCCGGGCATGGCTGGTTGCCGCCCTTGCATTGGCCGGTTCCGGTGGGGAGGCGATGGATTCCGCGGATGGCCTCATCGAGGCCGCGGAGGCAACAGGCAACCCGCACTTGCTCGCGTTGGCGCTCGGTGCCTACGGTGGGGCTTTCCGCGACGCGGATCCCGTCCGGGCGCTTAACGCCGTCGGCCGGGGTCTGGTGATCGCTCAAGACAGCGGCAACCGCACCATCGCGTCAACCCTGGCGTCGTTTCTGGCACGACTCGAAGCCGAACACGGCGCCACCGCGTCCGCATTCGATCACCTCACTCTGGCGATCCGCAACTATCACAATGCGGGCGACACCACGACGATCCGCGTCCCGCTGGCCAGCCTCGCCGCTCTTTTCGACCGGCTCGGACGCTACCAACCGGCGGCCACCATCGCCGGCGCCCTCAGTCCCATCGCCGCAGCGGCGGTCCCTGAGCTTGGCACCGCGATCACCCACCTGCGCGATGTGCTCGGCGACCAGACCTACGAATCGCTCGCCCGCAAGGGCGAGACGATGACCACCGCCGCCATGGCGACCTACGCATACGACCAAATCGACCAGGCCCGAACAGAACTCGAACACTCTGGTTGAGTTGCGCGAGTCGCGTGTCCAACGCGAGAGCGGCGCAGTATTTTCTCAATCGCCTTCAGCAGTCTGTTCGGCCAAGACGCGGTAAACCGTTGCACGGCTCACGCCGAGAGCAGTCGCAATCGTGCTCGCAGACTCACCGCTCGTGTGCATGCGCTGGGCCAGAGTGGCTTTCGACTTGTTGCCTGCACGCGGTCACGCCGTCACTTCTGCGCCCTGGCACCCAGGATGTCGTGGAACAGGGTTTGGCGCAGGGCCGCGTCATGCAGTGTGTGTGTACTGGGCGCATGGACCCGGTGCCGATCTAATCGGTTGGAACAAGCCGGGTGACTTCGACCGGCGCGTCATAGCCATTCGCCAGGAAGCCGACAAGCATGGCCGCCCCAATGCGGTTCCGCAGTACATGATTTGCGGCTTGTGCACGGCGTTGCACAAGGAAGCCACGGGCCGCTATCCGTACCAGGACGACGGCACCAACTAAGCATCGATTCCCGGCGCTATGCTGGCCGCTGACAGACGAAACCCCCGACTCCGTATGGAGGCCATGGGTTTTCGTTACAGGGGATCTGAGGGCTGATGTCTGGATCTGTGGGAAACATGGCTCATCCTGTGCCCATTACCAGCTAGCAGGTAGTGGAAGAATGCGGCTAGCGGCAATGCCCGCCCGTGACGGGCGTGCGATGCTGGCCATGTTCCGGTGGCCCACAAGCTGGATGTTCGGCTCACACTAGCTCCAACCCTTCAACTGGGCCACCGGAACCACCAGACCCCCGGTGGCCCGTTATCTGACCCCATCCTCGTCGCGACGGGTCACCGGAGAACCACCCACAAGGTGGCTTTGTAACCCCACAACACCAAAGCCACTACCAACTGCCGGGGCGGGTGACCGATGCTGAATACAGCCCGCATACAGGACGATATAAGGAGCAAGACATGATTCGTCCAAACCCGTTGCAATGGATCTGGTACACGTTCGGCGGCAGGCTTGGCCCGATCTATAGCGGGTGGGTGCTGTATGACACCACCTGTCGCACGCGAGGGTTGCGCGAAGTTGTTCGAGCCATCACCCAGGTTGTGCTGCCTGGCGCTGTTTTGGTAGCCCTGTTCGGAGACAACTGGATCGTCTGGACCGGCCTTGTCGGGGGCTTGCTGATGGCGCTGTTTTACTCGCTGGCCTACATGGACTCGTTTGCGGAGCGCCGCCTGGTGAAGCACGGGTACGAACCAGGCACGCTGAAACGAACGCTCCGCGAGCGCGTCGACCGCGAGCAGGCGGATCGGATCTGCCGCTACATGGAGATGTACCGATCATGAGGCAGACACTTCGTTACCGGTTCCGAATCTGGCGCTATCGGCGGTGGGAGCGCCGCGTCGTGGCGCGTTACCCGTCCGACAACAGCTTCGACGCATACGACACGAGCGTAGCCCTGCAGCCCTACGCCAGCAGCGCACTGAAACTGGCCCACAGACTTCTGAAACAGCCAAGGGGCGGAATGTGAACCCTGCGGCCTGCGAATACTTCGAGCACAACCCGGATGCCAAGTACTGGTACGCCAG
>Ga0210393_10001653_pt1 | contig 18579 bp, 19 predicted proteins | sample IncBWC27OmetaG_FD_160068 | JGI IMG/M metagenome (GOLD analysis project Ga0210393, IMG submission 160068) | Forest soil microbial communities from Barre Woods Harvard Forest LTER site, Petersham, Massachusetts, United States - Inc-BW-C-27-O ... | reverse complement strand
ATCACGAAATGGAGACATTCGCATGAATGACCCACAAGATAACAATGCTGGCACCGAGGGCGTGTCGAGACGTACTTTTTTGGGCGTAGGTTCCGCTGGTCTGGCGAGCGCCGCACTGGCCTCCCTGGCGGTCAACGCCCAGGAGAGATCAGACATTCAGAAAGGAGAGCAGGATCACTCTGTCAGCAATCCGGGGCCGGAAAACAAGCCGCTTTTTGATGAAAATCCGAATTCAAATCTTCCCCCACCGACGGATTACGGAAACATCGACCCTGTTTGGTATTCCTTCGATCTAACTCACAAACGTGTCCAAGAGGGCGGCTGGACGAACGAAGTAACACAAAAGGTGCTGCCCTCCTCCAAAGAGCTCGCGGGAGTCAGAATGAGGCTTACCGCGGGCAGCTTTCGGGAGTTGCACTGGCACGAGGCGGACGAATGGGCTTATATGCTGTACGGGAATTGTCGCATCAGCGTTTTGAATCCCGACGGAACCGTTTTTATCGGCGATTTGGAAAAGGGTGACCTTTGGTACTTTCCAGCAGGATTCCCCCACTCGCTCCAGGGGTTGGGTCCGGACGGTACTGAGTTTTTGTTGGTGTTCGATGAAGGCATGTTTTCTGAAGACACGACCTTGCTCCTTTCTGACTGGCTGCGGCATACGCCGCCATCGGTGCTTTCGAAGAATTTCGGGTTGCCGCCGAGCGAAATTAAGAAACTGCCGAATAGAAATCTATACATCTTTCCGTCCGACGTCCCGCCATCCTTGGCGCAGGACAAGGCCGCTGTCGGCGGCCGTCAGGCCGAATCGCCCTACCAGTACATCTTCAAGGCGTCGACTATGCCCCCCACGCAGCAAACGAAGAGTGGTGAAGTTCGCATCGTCGACTCCCATAACTTCACCGCGGCAAAAAATATTGCTGCCGGAATGATTACGCTTAAGCCGGGCGGCTTGCGCGAATTGCACTGGCATCCAAACGCGGATGAATGGCAGTACTGGATTGCCGGTAAGGGGCGCATGACGGTGTTTACCAGCGCTGGGTCGCACACGATGGACTTCAACGCAAACGACGTAGGTATTGTGCCGAGGGTCGCGGGCCATTACTTCGAGAACACCGGCGATACGGATCTGGTTGTCCTGGAAATGTTCGCGGCGCACGAGTTTCAGGATGTTTCGCTCAACAATTGGATCAGGCATCTGCCTCCCGAGATGGTCACGGCACATTTGAATCTGGATTCAGACGCCATACGCAAAATTCCCGCAGAAAAGCTCCTGGTTCTCCCCGGCTAGCCCGCGGGGCAATTCGAAACTTCAATGTGGCCGGTCGGCTTCTCAGACACGCAGAGCAGAAAATTCGCTCCGATTTAGTGAAGGGAACTTGAACGGTGTTTTGGTTCAAGGGACAGCGTTGCGGAAGACCTCGAACCAACGGAAAGGCTTCTGAAGTAATGCCAATTAGAACAAATCTTTTGATGCCCCTGATCCTCTTGGTTGGTTTAGGCACATTTTCTGCACCGGCCAGCGCTCAAACTTCTCCAGACCCAGGCACCCAATCCAGCCCATCCGCAGGCGACTCAGATTCTCCGTCCTGGCTGTTTCCCATCGCCAAACTCGACGACTCTTTGCCCAAATGGCTTCACATTGGCGGCCAATATCGTGCTCGTTTGGAGGGTCCGATCGGTATCGGCTACACGGGTACAAACGATTTTTATCTGCTGAACCGCTTCCGCTTGACCGTGGCAATTCGGCCGAAGGAGTGGCTGAACTTGTTCGGGGAAGTGCAGGACTCTCACATCTTTTTCAACCACCACATCGCCACCGCTAACCCGTTCGAGGACAGTTGGACCCTTTGGCAAGGCTACCTTCAGCTCGGTAGTTCCACATCAGGTTGGGTCGACGGCCTTGCCGGGCGTCAAGTTCTCCTCTTTGGTGATGAACGCGTAATCGGTCCGTCCAACTGGCTCAACGTAGGCCGCACTTTTGATGTCGCACGCATCGACCTTCATCATCCCGGGTACCTTGTGTCAGTCTTCGGCTCTTCGGTCGTGCCCGGCGACAATACCTACGTGCATCGCGCGCTTCCGGGGAACAACTTCTACGGAGTCTACGGAAGCTTCAACAACATCATCGAAAACGGCACCCTCGAGCCCTATGTTCTATGGCGCGTCGCACCGCCGAATCCTCAACTTCCAGAAGAGGTCGGCCACGGCCACCTCAATGAAGTCACTATCGGCCTACACGCAGAAGGCACTCTCCCCGCAGGGTTTGACTACGACGCGGAATTTGACGGGCAGAAAGGCTCTCTCGGCGTATATTCCATCGGTGCGTGGGCGGGCTATGTCGGCGGGGGGAAACAGTTTTCCAACGTTGCGACAGCGCCGCGGGTTTATTTCGAAGGTAATTACGCATCTGGAAATAAGAATCCGGCGGGTCATGACTGGAATACCTTCGACAGTCTTTATCCTTCAAATCACGACAAAGAAGGCTTCGCTGATCAGGTCGGCCGCAGGAACCTTGAACAGTTCCGGGTCGGCGTGGAGGAAAACCTCAGTAAGAAATGGAGAATGAGGCAATCGTTTGAAGGCTTCTGGCTCGCGACCTCAAATGACAACTTTTACGCCAGCAGCGGAGCGATTGCGGTACCAGCCCACCCCGGGGCTAGCCGTCATATCGGAAACGAACTCGATCTGATCGCCGAATACACGATGAATAAAGGGCTCAACTTCGGCTTTGGCTATGCCCGCTTGTTCGCCGGGCAATTTCTGCGGACCACCACGCAGGGACACGATTACCAATACCCATTCGCTTATATGGAATACAATTTTTCCAAGTCGGGCTCGAAATACGGAAAAGTGGTCAGGGAGCAGCCGCCTGGTTCGTACCGCTGGTGAGTACGCCTCTTCGAACGGTTGTCAAGTGAGACCGAGTCCGCCGTACCACTCATAAAACCTTTTCTAAGCCTTGCTTTTATTTTCCGGTCACTCCAAGCAAAACGAACTATTAGCGCGATCACCGGCCCAGAAACACTTGCGCCCGATCTAAGATCCGGCGTTTGACTCTTCTTTTGAGTTCTTGCTCGCTGGACCGCGCGCCCGTCTCAACATCGCCCGCGGAAAAAGAGATTCAGCACGCCCACTGGCTCTCTAGATTTTCGTGGACCGTGCCGGCTGCGATCACTCCTGGACTCGCAAAAGCATCCCGGCATCGCTGGGCAGCTTGAGTTGGCCCTTCTCGGAGGTCAAGACAATAACGCCAACGGGTTCCGTTCTCCCGGCATGCGCGATCCGAATTGTTGACAGCCCGTACGTCCCGCACGCATCCGACGAAAAAACCCACATGGCCGCGGGGCTCGTGTTGCTGTCGACGGCGCCCCGGCAATCTCTCCCCTGCCGGTTACTAGCGCCGACCTGAACCAATACGCCATCCGTAACGGACTTTCCGACATCCGCGCCATTTCTATCGACCACATCACCCCCCGAAGTGTACGCAGTGTCGCCTCCCACCTGTGTTGCCGCAATGGGCATGGAGACGGGGCCGTCGGTCGGAATTTCTGCTTCCCTGACCTCCACGAATCCGGCGACCGCCCTGAGATTTGTGTTGATAGGAATTGTTCGACCGGAAGAAATCACCTTGTCGAACTGCAACGAGATTTGTTCCGTCTTGGCATCTTCCGGCGACGACACGTTCACCACGTGCCCTATCACTTTGCTCCCCTCACGAATTTTTCCGCCATTCGCCAGCGGCACATCTTGCATGATTCTTGCGGTGATAACCTGACCAGGATGGCTCTTGGAGGTAGAGAGCGAGTTATTCAGACGGATGGGCAATATGGTTCCTGCTGGGATGGACTCCGCACCCGCTGCTTTGTTTTGGGCCCGGGCAATCGGGAAAGTAGCCAGCACTGCCAAAATCGCAGTGCTGGCGATGAAGCCAGAGAGCACGCTCACTCGATGAACATTTTTATAATTCACGGCTTTCTCCTTAATTATTTTCTCCACCCTCAGTGAGGACGGCGCATTTCTCATTCGTTGTATCTTCAGGGACACCTTTAGCGTCGCAGAAGTCACAACGGGAATAGGCAACACGCTTGCCAAAGCTGATTTGCTTGTAAGTGAATGAAAGTAGAGCCAGTCTGTTGGCGGCGGCGCGTTACCACATGCCTGCCCCCTGAACACGATGTCGAAATCTCGTGATCACGTGCGAGGCTGGCCAGTTCATCTGGGGATTTAGGAATCTTTGGGAGGACCCAGCGTGTGATGGTCACTCCGGGACATTTGCGCCGCGTCCGCTCAAGTAAGGCTCTATACGCCAATGCCTTTTCGGATGATTCGAATACAGTGCTCCGCCGATCGGAGGGAAGTTCGATTCGCGCGTTGCGCCAACTCTGTTATGCCGGAGCGGGATCCTTGTTGGCGCGGGAGATGCCCAGCTTTTGCATCCGGAAGTAAAGCGTAGACCTCTTGATTCCCAAGCGCGCGGCCGCCCCCTTCGGGCCGGCAACAACCCAGCGGGTTTCCTCGAGAGCCTTTCGAATATGGTCTCGCTCCGCGTCTTCCAGCGTAACCGCCCCGGCGGATTGCACTTCGACGGCATTGCTCGTCAAGCTTGCGAGCGGGGGTTGCAGAACGTTGCCAGAAGTGAAGATAACGCTGCGCTCGATGAAGTTCTGTAGCTCGCGAATATTCCCCGGCCACTGATACGAGACCAGCGCAGACATCGTTTCCTGGGAAATGTGTTCGATTTGCCTGTTCATCCGGTGGGCATAAATCTCGACAAAATGTTCCACCAGCGCGGGAATGTCTTCCCGGCGCTCTCGCAACGGCGGCAGTGAGATCGGAAACACATTCAGGCGGTAGTAGAGGTCGCTCCGAAATTCGTTCCGCTTCACCATTTCCACTAAATTCCGGTGCGTGGCTGCCACCAGGCGAACGTCGACTTGATGAGTCCGAGTGCCGCCCAGGCGCTCGAACTCCTGCTCCTGCAAGACGCGCAAGAGCTTCGGCTGAAGTGCCAAGGGAATATCCCCCACTTCGTCCAGCAAGAGTGTTCCCTTATCAGCCAATTCGAACCGGCCCACCTTTTGCGCGATAGCTCCGGTAAAAGCGCCTTTCTCATGCCCAAAAAGTTCACTCTCCAGGAGATCAAATGGAATCGCGGCGCAGTTCAGCTTGACGAAGGGACGCCCGAACCGCGCACTTAGATCGTGGACCGCCCGGGCGATGAGCTCCTTGCCCGTACCTGTTTCTCCCTGGATAAGAACTGTGGAATCGGTGGGCGCGACGCGTTGGACTTGTCCCAGCACCGATTCCAGAGCAAGGCTGTTGCCTATGATCTGCTCGAACCTGCGCGGATTCCCGTCCCGGTCACACAGTCGGGATGTTGCTGTCACTCCCACAGAGGATCTCCTTGCGGACCATGTTCACCTTAGCCCCCGGTCAATTCTCCAGCGCCGCCCGAACATTATCGAGCAGCACTTCGTTGTCGAATGGTTTTGACAAAAATTCCACTGCGCCTTCTCTCCGCGCCTGCAACCGCATTTTTTCGTCCCCATGTGCGGTGATGAAAATAATGGGAATCCTGCAGCGTTCGGCTTTCAGGTGGGCCTGCAGTTCGAGCCCGGACATTCCAGGCATGCGGATATCGGCGATCAGGCAAGCAGTGGCGTGTTGTATGCCGGACGTTAGGAATTCCTCGGCCGACGCAAAGCCTTGTGCCAGCAAGCCCACCGCTTCCAGCAGGTCCTGCACCGCCATGCGCATCGAGTCATCGTCGTCCACGATTGCTACTATTTTGGTTTTTGCGCGGGTAATCATTGCTGAAACTTATCAGCCACGCCGAACGCGGCGCAATCACACGTTGGTATTATGCTAGGTGTCGCCCGGCAAAACCCCTAGTACCCCTGCCATTTTCACCAATTCCGCCAGCGATCCGGCTTTCATCTTCTTCATTGCACGGCCGCGTTGGATCTTCACCGTAACTTCGCTGGTCCCCAATTCGGCAGCGATTTGTTTATTGAGCATGCCCGAAACCACCAAGCGCATCACCTCTCGCTCCCGGGCGGTCAGCCCCTCGTATCGCCCTCGCAACCCCACCAGGTTCGCCTGCTGTTCACGTGTCACCCTGTCTCGGTCCAAGGCTTGCTGGATTGCACTCACTAAGTCCTTGTCCTGGAAAGGCTTAGTAAGGAATTCCACCGCGCCGGACTTCATCGCCTTCACGGTCATGGGAATATCCGCATGGCCGGTAATGAAAATGATTGGGATTTGGAAACCTGCGTCGACCAACCGGCGCTGAAAGTCCAATCCGTTGACTCCGGGAAGTCTCACGTCTAGGACCAGGCAGCTTGGCCCCTCAGGTAGCCTGGTTTGGAGGAACTCTTCCGCTGTCTCAAAGGCCTCGGAGCGCAATCCCAACGACTCCAGCAGGTCCCGGATGGACTCACGTACATCGGCATCGTCATCAATGATGAACACCGTGGGCGCGCTTCCCGGGGTCATTTATGAGTCTCCGATTCGACGGGCAAAGTGACGCTAAAGATTGCGCCACGCGGAGAATTGTTGGCAGCCCACAACCGGCCTCCATGCGATTCAATGATGGAGCGGCAAATCCGCAGCCCCATGCCGGTGCCGTGCGGTTTGGTGGTGAAGAACGCATTGAAGATGTCATCCACCTGTGTGGGCAACCCCACGCCGGTATCGCTGACGGACAGCAGAATTCGCTCGTTTTCCGCCGGCTGCGACTTGATGGCCAGTTCCCGCGCCCCGTCTACAGCCCTCATCGCATCAATGCTGTTAATCATGAGATTCATCATGACTTGCTGCAATTGGACGCGATCCCCCATGACCGGCGGAAGATCTGCCGCGAGTTCCGTCCGGAAAGAGATCAAGTATCGCGTTGCCTCCCCACGCAGCAGCACGATCATCTCCTCAATGACTTCGTTTACATCCACCAATTCCAGCTGCAGAGAACCTTTTTGGAAGAGCATGCGAATCCGGCGGATGATTTCCGCGGCTCGCGTTGCGTCGTGCGCGATCCTCGTGGCAGCCGCGCGGGCCTTGTCGAGATTGGGGATCTCCGAGGCCAGCCAGCGGACACAAGTATTGGCGCTGATAACAGCGGCGGCAATCGGTTGATTCACCTCGTGCGCCAGTGAGGCCGTCAACTCTCCCATGGTGGTCACCCGGTTGACGTGCGCGAGCTCCATCTGCGCCTGGCGCAAGCGTTCCCGCTCCTCTCGAGCCAGCTTGCGTTCAATGGCAATTCCGGCGAGGTGTGTGGCCATCTCCAAGGCGCGAGTCTCAGCCGGTCTCGGACCGCGCGGTTCGGGGTAATACATCGTAAACGAACCGAGCGGCTCACCCGAATGCGCAAGTATCGGAATGGACCAGCAGGCGCGGAGCCCGTAGGGTTCAGCCGCGTCCCGGTACGACTCCCAAAGTGGATCCTGGAAAATGTCGGTAACGACAACAGGTTCTCTACGGTACATTGCGGTGCCGGATGACCCAGCCTTTGGCCCAATGCACATGCCCTCAATGGCCTCGGTGTAGGCGCTAGGCAGGTTGGGGGCTGCACCCGAACGCATGTGCTGCCCGTCCTCGTCGAGCAGGAGAACAGAGCAAAGCAAGTCGGCAAATTGGGCTTCCACCAGCAACACAAGCTTTTCGAGGGTTTCCTTCAGCGGAGCATCGCGGGCGATCATTTCCAAAATACGGCTCTCTCCGTCGCGCAGCGCCCCCGCCAGTTTCCGCTCGGTGACATCTATCACGGTGCCCACGAACTCGATCACCTGGCCCGAGTCATTGCAGACAGGGTGGGCGACACTCGTAATATATTTTATCGAGCCGTCCGGAAGAAAGATGCGGTAATCGTATTCGGCATCGTTTCCCTTGTAGAGCTCAGACACACCCAGTTCGATAGCCGCTCGATCGTCGGGATGCACTCTCTCCAGGAAGATTTCTCTTGTTGGTTCCGAAGTGTTTGGATCGAAGCCAAAAATTTGAAATGTTTCCACCGACCAATACTGTTGCTCGGTCTCGACCTTCCAGGCCCAGCTTCCTGTATGACTAAGCCGCTGCGCTTCCGCTAAGTACGCCGCACTCTGCCGTAGCGTCTCCTCTGCCCGCTTGCGCTCGGTGATGTCGATCACGGTTCCGACGTATTCGACAAGGTCTCCGGACGTGCTGAAAACCGGATGGCCTATGGTGTGGATGTCCCTGATCTCGCCGTTGGGATGAACAATTCGATAATCGAACTCGTACCCCGTCTTTTCACGGGCCGCTCTTTCGAGCTGTTCCAGGATCCTGGCTCGATCATCCGGGTGAAAGCGTTGATAGAATCTTTCAACTGGCGGCAGCCCTTGATGCGGGTCAAAGCCCAGCAGGCGATAGCATTCCTCGGACCAGTACCTGATCTCTCCCGGTCCGGGAGCCCCTGCATAACTGCCTGTCTGGCTGAGCCGCTGCGCTTCCGCCAGATAACTCTCACTCTGCCGTAACGCCTTTTCCGCCCGCTTACCCTCGGTGACGTCCATTACCGCCCCAACAAATTCGATTTCGCCCGACTCCCCTCTTTCTGCACGAGCCACAACGTGGACGTGTTTGACAGCACCATCCGGCATCACCAAGCGGTATTCATGCTCAAAATCCTTTCCATCCCGCAACGCACGGTCAGCGGTCTCCTTGAACGAGTACACGTCTTCCGGATGAACTCGTTGGACGATGCGTTCAATCGTCGGTTTAATGGTTGGGTCGTATTGGAAGATTCGAAACGTTTCCTCGGACCAGTTAATCTCGCCGGTCGAAACGCACCAGCCGAAGCTCCCGGTCTTGCTCAATCGCTGCGCTTCGGCTAAATAGTCCTCGCTCCGCCTCAGGGCATCTTCGGCACGGTGACGTTCTTCGATGTCGATAGCGGTTCCATACCACTTCACGATATTGCCCACCTCATTACGCAGCGGTACGCTGCGCGTCAGCCACCAGCGATATTTTCCGTCCGCCCCCCGCACCCGCACTTCCCTCTCTATCGCTTCCCCAGCGGCAAGGGCAGCGCGCCAATCGTCGACGTACCTGGCGAGGTCATCAGGATGTACGACGGAGCACCAGTCCCAGTCCCGTGCGTGTTCCAGGGTCAGGCCGGCAGTTTCCAGCCAACGTTGATTGACGAAATCAACGGAGCCGTCGGGCCGCGCGCTCCAGACGTGCGCCGGGATCGTATCGATAACGAGCCGGAGGCGATCTTCGCTCCGCTGCAGGTTCGCGTAGAGATCTTGCAGGTGCCTGGCGGTATCATTGAATACCCGACCGACGTGAGCGAGTTCATCATTCCCGGTTACATCCACTTGATGCTGAAACTCGCCGCGCGCCAGCGCTTTGGATCCTTCCACCAAGCGCGCCAGAGGCCGCGTGATGCTGCGGGTAATGACGACGCCGAGAGTCGCGGCGATCAGAAGCGTGACGAGCGCGGTCAATGGCACCATCAGAAAAACCAGGCGTTGCACGCGCTTCATGTTCAGCACGGTTTGGGCCTGCTCTTCGCTGACCTCCTGGTCGACGTTTTCGACGATCGCCGAGGTCAGGGACTCCAGTTGCGTTACTTCGTTTGCCAGCCGCAGGTGCACGGCCCGCCAGTCGCCGGATTTGGCCAGCGTGGTGATCGTTTCAAGCTGTGATGGCAGCGCGCTCTGAATAACGTGAAGTGTAGGCAGGATGGTCGGATTTCGCTGGGACTCGGAAGGCAGGAGACTCAGCGCGGTCATTGCGCGACGCGTGTCCTCCAGAACCGCTGCGCGAAGGGGCCCGCCCTCTGCCACCAAGCGACCCACGTCCTGAGAATCGGCAAGCTCTTCCAGTCGATCGTGAAACACCAACAGGCTGGCATAGACGCGCTGGACACCAATTAGTTTCTGGTCGACACCATTCAAGCGCGCCGCTTGCGTCCGTACCAGTTGAAATTGCCAAAGCAAGACGGCATCCGCGGCTAACATCGACAGGATGATGAACACGAAGCCGAGTATCAAACGCGGGCCGATGTTGAACCGGCCGGCGTAAACAGTTCTCTCCCCAACGCTTTTGATCCGGCGGTTCAATGGAGTTGAGGTGTGAAGCCCCATCGGTTATTCCTATCGTGCTACTGCCGGCCTCGAAATCATGCCAGGCCGCTCGCCATTCACCGTTCGCGGAAAGAATTTCAAGCAACGGATTGGGGCGAGTTTACTGCAGGGGTCCGGGTGTTCCTTTCACTGTTGTGCTGCTAATCCCTGAGCGATGCGTTTCCTTTTTGAAACCCGTGATGCGAACCAACTCCTTCTCCAGGGCCGCGGCGGCTTCCGGCGCAGCCACCTCGCCGGTCAGTACGGAGTGCACCGACTGAATGTAGGCGTCGGTCACTTCCTGGTATTTCTTTCCAGCGCCGTTCGAAGGACGCATGACCGTGCCGGTGCGGAGCCCTTGATTCAAGAGCTCAAACCGCGGATTTGGCCCCGATACCTCAGGCAGTTTGTAGAGCTCCGGTAAAGTGGGTGGCTGCGAAAGCAGGCGGGCCCGCTTCACCTGCACGTCGCTACGGGTGAGAAACCGGACCAACTCCAATGCCTCGCGGGGATGAACCGAGAATCGGGAAACCGCCATGCCCCATCCTCCCAAAGTACCCACTTGGCCTGCCTTACCTCCGGGCAGCAGGGCGGTGGCGAACTTATCCCGAATGGATGATCCTGCCGCCTGGCTGTCGACGTAGGCTGATGGCCAGTTCCTCATAAATGCCGCGTCGCCTGCGACCCAAACATTCAGCGAGTCCCACTCTCTATATCCAACTACACTTGGCGGCGAGATGGAACCAACCCAGTGCGCCGCCCTTTGCCAGGCATGGATCGCCTGCGGATTATTCACGCTGATCACCCGATCCTCCTCGATGATTCTCCCGCCGCCTTCGGCCGCCTGCCATTCCAGCGCGTTGCAGGTCAACGCTTCGTCAGCCGCACCTTGCCAGACGAAGCCCCAAAATTGCTTCCTGCCTTTGGCTCTTTCGCCAGCCTGAATTCGAGCCGCCATTGCCTCCATCTCATCCCATGTCCTGGGTGGCTCCCGGTAGCCGTAAAGCCGTAAAAGGTCGGTGCGATAGTACAGAAGTCCGATGTCGGCACGATACGCCATGGCCAGCAGTTTGTTATCCACCGTGAAGCTGGCGGTTATGGCTGGAAATTGGAGTGCGGCTTCGTTGGCGAAATGTGACTTTAAATCTACGAAATATTCGGCCAGCATCCCGGGCCAGATCAGGTCGATCCCGTAAACGTCTGGCCCCGCAGTGCCCGTCCCGAGTAACTCTCGCCACAAAACCAGCCTTTGCCGCGCGGACTCCGGTGATGGCAGGAGATTGACTCGAATTCCCGTTTCCCGGGTGAATTCCTTCAGCTCCTGTTCGCGGGCCTCGCTGAACGTCTTGTTCGACCACTCCTCCAGAAGCGTTAACGTGACCGGTTCATGTACGGACGGCCTCGTGCAACATTCCAGAAGCAAACCGATCATCACTATGCAAACCGGCCGCGCTATCTTGCCAGCCCTTGGCCACTTGGCGTGGCGACCACCAATTCCCTGTTCGATTACTCTCTGAAGTTTCATCAGCATTTTGAGTGTTTTCCTCTCATGAGAGGGTCGGGGACGATGTCAGCGCTCGATAATCACTCCTTCGCTCATCATCAGGCGGCTCGCGCCACAGGAGAGGATTTAATCGGCGCATGCTGCTTCCTCCTGCAAGGCAGGGGGGTGCTCCCTGCGATGGCAATCTTAGCACCGGAAAGTATCCTTCTATTGCAAGGAAAGTCATATGGCGCATCTCGCCCCTCCGTTGTACCTGGATAGAGGCCGCAGGCTCATCCAGTCCCGTAGACGAAGTGCCAACACTCTGACGTTTAACGCGCCAGTTGCCCTCGCCCGGGCCGTGGTGAATCGGCCTATCTCCCCCTCTGCCAACAATTTCCAATCTGCACTCGTCAAAGGCGAGCTCTGGCATGCGGATTGCTTTTCCATTAGGTGTCTGGCGTTTTCCTGGTGAACGGAAATTGCGGCGTGAATTCGTCAACGTGACGCCAACTCCCAGCCAGGAAACGCGATGCAGACAGGAGTGCAACCATGAAACCTCTATCCATCCTCGACTGGTATTACATTCTGCGCGCGCGGCATCACTTGAAGGTTTTTGAGTCCATTCGCTATGCGATTTGGCTGGCGCGCTGATCGTATCTCTTGCTTTGTGCCGCGGGTGCGGGAAAGGTGCCGATTCATGAAATCGTCCTCCGGGGAAGTTATGGATAAAAACTCCGACGTCGCGCTGGTGGCCGCCACAAAGCAGGGAGATTCCCAGGCGTTCGAGGAATTGGTTCTTCGCCACAAGCGCAGAGTTCTTTCCGTGGCGAAACGCATCACCAACAATTGGGAGGATGCCGAGGATGTGGCGCAGGAGAGCTTCCACAAGGCCTTCCTTCATCTCCACTCCTTTCAGGAAAAGTCGCGCTTCTCTACCTGGCTGACTCGCATCGCCATGAATGAGGCGTTGATGTTGCTCCGTCGAAAGCGCGGCGTTTTCGAGGCCTTGCCTGAGAACCCTGAGAATGGTGCCAAGTCCACCCTCGAACCGTTTGTCGACCGGAATCCCGATCCTGAAGAGTCCTGCTGGCGCCGCGAGCATCAGCAACTCCTGACTAAGGCGATCAATCGCCTGGGTCCAAAAGTTCGGCGCACGATTTTGTTGCGCGACATCGAAGAACGATCCGTCGAAGAAACGGCCAGGATCATGGGCATCTCCATCAGCGCCGTGAAAGCGCGGGTTTTTCAAGGGCGCCGCAGGTTGCGTCAGACCGTGAACCCCGCGCTCCTCATCGGATTCTGTGCTCCGGATCCAGAGGCGGCGCAACGCTTCTGAGCCGCGAGGCCCGTCGCCCCCAACTTGTTACCCCAATCGGCTTCAGCGGTGAACTCGCGATTATCTCGGCGAAATCTGCGTCCGGGCCGCGGGAACAACCTGCTTCATGGCCTTCCCCCGCGACGCCGTGATGAGATTTTGGACGCTCCTCGCAAGGTCCACGACTTCGCCGCTTCCCTCGAGTTCGAATTCAACTTCATAATTTCCCGTCGCCGCGTGATCAACCGCCTCTCTCAGGCTCACAAGCGGCTGTATAACCTGGCGAGGCAGAATGAAGCTGACCCATACGCTGAAAAGGAGAGTAATCGCCGACACGATGGTAAGGCTTTTCTCAGCGCGATGGATCAGTTCGCGAGCCTTTGCGTGATCCGCCTGTACGCGTCCCCAATTCCGTTTTTCCAGTTCGGAAGCCACCTGAAGGATCTGCTCGCTCGATTCCTGAAGTTCCGGGGTTACTTGGTCCAGGGCGGGGTTTAGCATTTGCGCCGCGCCTGCCATCCGGTTATCAAACGTTCCGACACTGGCGCGGAGTTCCTGGATCATCTTGCCTTTCTTTTCATGTTTAGACTGTCGAACGAGATTGTCCAAGTCTGCTTCATAGGCCCGCACCATTTTCCGAATACGCTCGACGGGCTCCTGCCTCGACCTCGCCATCGTCGAAGCTTCTATTGCGAATTGCTGCTGATAGAGGGTGACTGCTTCGATCCCTCGTTGAACTATGGCCTTGTCTTCAGGCTCAAGTTCCCCGACGTTGAGCAGCGTTTGCCGTACGCTGGCGAGCGAATCCTGATTCTCTTGAAGATATTCCCGGTCCTGGAGCAGCACGTAGTTTCGCGCGGCTCTCCGGGCCTCCATGGTCTTGAAGGCGGCCTGCTCGGCCAGCTTTGCCGCCGGCGCGTCGGTATTCACGATGCGGTCCCCGATTCGTCCCATCGCAAAGAGGTAATAAACCGCCAGAAAAATAACCGGAACTAGGATCAACCTCACGATCGCCAGGCTATAGGCAACCCTTTTTCGCAGGGAACTTCCTGGAGCGAAGATCCTGAACGATTTTCGAATTCTCCATCTCATGACGCAATACCTTCGCCGGTTGTCGCGGAGACAAACCCATTCACCGTGATGCGGACAGCCCAGGAACCTTCCAGAGCGCTTCGAAGTCTTCATCTGTTAAACGCAGGGAACTCGCCGCCACGTTCTGCTCCAGATGTTCGATCGAGGAAGTCCCTGGTATGGGCAGCATGATAGGAGACCGGCGCAGGAGCCACGCCAGCGCGATCTGTGTCGGGCTCGCGTGGTGCGCTGCCGCGATTCGGTCCAACACCTGGCCGGCCACTTTGCCGGCTCCCAGCGGGAACCACGGTATAAACGCAATTCCATTGCGCTCGCAATAGTCAACCACATAATCCCATTCGCGATCCGCGAAGCTGTAGCGATTCTGCACGGAGACGATAGGGACAATTTTGCGCGCTCGCTCGATATGCTCTTGCGTCACGTTGGACAACGCGACCAGGCGAATCTTCCCTTCGTTTCGCAGTTGCGCCAGTGTCTCCACCGATGCTTCAAACGATGTAACGGGATCCGGAATATGCAGTTGATACACATCTATACGATCCAGACGAAGTCTCTTCAGGCTTCCCTCAACTGCTTTGCGAAGATGTGCGGGACTTGCATCGTGGGTCCACTGATTCGGCCCCGGACGGTTCCAGCCCCCCTTCGTGGCGATCGCCAGCCCGGCAGGGTACGGAAACAACGCTTCGGCAATCAGTTCCTCGCTGACGTTTGGCCCGTAAGAATCCGCGGTATCGATGAAATTGACTTCAAGCTCCACAGCCCGGCGAAGAACCGCCAAGGCCCCTTTGTGATCTTTCGGCGGCCCCCATATGCCCTCGCCTGTAAGGCGCATGGCTCCGTAGCCGAGACGATGCACGGAAATTTCTCCGCCCAGGGAAATATTCCCGGCCGCTTTTGCAGATAACTCTTTCTTGTTCACAATTGCCCTCCAAGCTTCTCACTCTCCCACTCATACCGTGACATAGCTGTAATGACCTTCTGATTGCAGCAGCGCAATTGCCGCCACCATCGATGCGACCACCAGCACATCCGGATGCGCGTGCGCCAGCAACTCCTTCACGATCTCTTCCGGTTGCTGCCCCAGGTTTTCGTGCTCGATCAGTCCCCGCGCCTGCTCTTCCGTCGCGGTATGGCAGCAAAGAAACTGCACTCCCCGGAGTTGTAACGCCTGGATACTGGCGTCCTGGAAGAGAGAATTCCCGTCGTCGGGGTCTTGCGTCGGGTAATGCATCTCCGGCGCTGCCTTGCTTGCAAAAAACGGATTGCGCACGGCGGCTTGCCCGGTCTTGGGATCCTGCACCTTCAGCCATTCTCCAATGCGATATTTTTTCCAAACGTAGTCGTCGAAATTGAGCGCGTTCGCCGAACCGTGCATGGCAACTGCGATTTTGATCTGGCCGGTTGGGATGCCGAAACCAAACTGGAGACCGTTTAGGGAGTTCTTGATATTATTCAGGAACCTGCCGCCTCCAATCTGGTTCTCATCAAAAACCTGCTTCACGCGGGCGGGATTCCTGACCAGGCGCTCGAACTCGGCAATTTTCCAATCCGATCGTCTGTAGACCAATTGCAAATTCGCGCCGGATGTCATTGCACGTAATCCGGCAAAGCTGGCGGATGCCTGCCCGAGGAATAGCCTGCGTGTGAGGTCTGTCAATGAAGCCTCCGGCATGTTCCCTGACTCGATATTCGGATGATTCGGGTACGGTTCTCGCGCTCTGGACAGCGTCTCCCAGTTTCAGAGGCAGTGGCGCAAATTAGCCCCCGAACTCCCAATTACTTCTTTGCACGCAGTGAGCGAACGTGCCCCACCAGCGAGTGAATTTGATCCTCGCTGAGCGAATCCTTGAACGCGGGCATTCCGCCCTTGCCATTCGTAATCACCTGGGTGAGCTCGGAGTCCGACAATTTTTGGACTGCCTGCGAGCGGAGGTCTGGAACGTTCAAGCTTTTCCCGACCTCAGAGCCGGCCCCGTCTGCGCCGTGGCACATTGTGCATTTCGACCGAAACGTCGCACTCGCGGCCGCCGCGTCGGGAACCGGGTTGGCCCGGGCAATCGAGGCGACAAACAGCGTCAGCCCTATGAAAAGCAGCAACAGAATTGTGGAACCAAAAATCACATGGTTTTCAGCTCTATCTTTTGTCATGAATCTTCCTCTACTGGCAAATTGTTATTCCCACTCCCGACACTTCCCCATCCAAAGGCGCGGAACCCTTAACTCAAGCCAAGCTTGGTGATCGGCAGTTCCTTTACTCGCTTGCCTGTTGCAGCGCAATCGCATCGCGCGAAACCGCGTCACGTCCGCCCATGGCCGTTGGAACCCGAATGCGCATATTTTTCCATTTGCAGAATCACGGCTGAAAAATCCTGCTCCGCTCCTTCGTCCGATTGCCGCGCATTAATCTCAAACGCAGCTCCCGCCGCGGGCATTTGCGCGCCAACCGCAGCCGCGAGATTGAGAATCAAACCGAAATCCTTGTTCATCAGCCGGATTGGAAATTGCGGGCTATAGTCGCTCTTCATCGCTCTTTGCAATTTCCCAATGTGCGCCGGGGCGACCACTGCCGTCTGCGACAGCACGTCCAGCAACCGATGCCGGTCAAGTCCAGCTTTTTCACCCAGCGCCACGGCTTCGGCAATCGCCTGCATGCCTATTCCAAGTAATGTGTTCACCACGAGCTTCATCGTCGCCCCGGAACCGCTCGGCCCGAGATAAAAATATTTTTGGGCAATAACGCGAAAAATTGACTTGGCCCCTTGGAAGCAATCCTTGTTTCCGCCGCCGAACAGCGTCAGCAACCCGCTTTCCGCGGCCGGCGTGCTTCCCGAGATGGTCACGTCGAGAACCTCAACTCCACTCTCGGCACCCAGTCTGGAGAGTTCCTGCGCCGTTTCGGGATTCACCGTACTCATGTCGATAACCAGCGAGCCGCGCTCAACATTGGCGAACACGCCGTCCGGTCCTCGATAGGTGTTCAGGACCGCTTCATCGGTAGGCAAGCATGTCAACACGACGCTGCAACCGGAGGAAAGTTCCGGTACGCTATGCGCGACTCTCCCGCCATATCGAACTATTTCCTGCGCCCTGTTTGGGTCCCGGTCGAACGCTGTCAGCTTGAAGCCGGATTCGAGCAACCTCCGCGCGATCGGCCGGCCCATATAGCCGATCCCGACAAATCCCAGTCGATCATTTTCCTGCGCGATTAATTTCATGCCGAATTGTCCTTATCTCCAGCCACAATTTGGATTTCATCTTGCGTGTCCTTACATAAGCACGCGTTGCGCCGTTTCCCAAAGGGGCCGGATATCCACGCAAGATGTTGGCAACAATGTGGATACGGAGCTAAGCGGGCAAGACTTCAGCCTCGGCAGATGGAACGTGTCATTCCAACCGTTTGACACTGTCAGCCTATTGGAAATTAAATTTTCCCACGAGGGTCGCTGGAAACGGAGCCTCCAGTTCATACCTTCCTCTGAAAAACTACCCTCAAGCTGTCGCTCCAGAAATTGCCGGATCTGAAATCCAGATTCTGCTCCGTATGAGTCACATCTCCAGAACCTGGCTGTAGGCTGGCACCGCGCCACTCGTCACGCTTCCGGGCCGGCTCGCGAATCCTACCGCCCATGTGTGTCTTTAGGAACAGCGTTCCCCTTGCCACCAGAGCTAGCATCGTTCGCTGAGTTAAATCGCGCCGCAACGAGGGGCTGTCAATCCTAAGCTGGCCTTCCCCCCATTGCCAGCGCGCAGCAGACCCGGCAACTCGTTGACTTTCTCAGTCACTTGAACAATCTTCCGCCCGGCGTCAAGCAAGTCTTTCCCGAAACACCGCCCCAAGCGCATCGGTAGCAGGAGAGTTCGGAACATCGTGACTACATCCTGGCAGGATAGAAACTCGTGCTTTGCAGGAGTTCAAAGGTGAAAGCATAGTGAAAAAACTGATTGTGTTTGATCTGGACGGCACACTGGCCGAAAGCAAATCCCCGCTGGATGCGGAAATGGCGGCCCTGTTGCATGCTCTCCTCGGCGCCACTCAAGTCGCCGTAATTTCCGGGGGCGATTGGCCGCAATTTGAAAAACAACTTCTCTCCAATTTGCCCCGGAACACGCTTCTGGAAAATCTTTCCCTGCTTCCAACGTGTGGAACAAAATTCTTCCAATACGCGGAGTCTTGGAAAAAAATCTACTCCGAAGACTTCACCTCGGATGAAAAAGGGACAATCATCGCCGCCCTCAAACAGGCGCTCGAAACAGCCGGTTTCAAGGTCGAAAAGCTCTGGGGTGAAACCATTGAGGATCGGGGCAGCCAGATCACATACTCAGCGCTGGGTCAGCAGGCTCCCTTGGAAGAAAAGAACAAGTGGGATCCTGATTTCAACAAACGGAAGAAGATCAAGGCGATCCTCGATCCCCTACTCCCGGGGTTTTCTGTCCGGCTCGGCGGCTCGACTTCCATCGACGTTACCAAATCCGGCATCGACAAAGCCTACGGAATCCGGAAGCTTCGAGATCTCCTCGGAGTTACCCTGCAAGAAATGATTTTCATTGGTGATGCCTTGTTCCCGGGCGGAAATGACTTTCCAGTAGAGGCAACCGGCGTT
>Ga0210393_10001652_pt1 | contig 18587 bp, 19 predicted proteins | sample IncBWC27OmetaG_FD_160068 | JGI IMG/M metagenome (GOLD analysis project Ga0210393, IMG submission 160068) | Forest soil microbial communities from Barre Woods Harvard Forest LTER site, Petersham, Massachusetts, United States - Inc-BW-C-27-O ... | reverse complement strand
GGGATCGTACGAAAAACAAACCAGTTGGCGATGTTCACGAGTTCAAAGTAGAGAGCAGGCGCAGGCGTAGGTTGAAAGAGTATGACCGACTTTTGAAGGGATTCAAGTATTCCGCTGCCCTGGACTCTGCTCTACGAAAGGTGGGCACGTCGTTTTACTGGTCATATAAATAAGGTTTGACTACAGAGTTCAGCGGGTTCCCCCTGCAACAACATTCGCGCTTATTCAAGAACTCATCTATCGCGATGGCCTCCGGTCAGCCCTCGCAGGTCGTGATGACGTCCTTCTCGAGCCTATCTTACGGCTACTTCTAAAATACGTCACTGATCCTCGCTTCGGCGGCACAGCGAGCGACGTTGTAGCGCTAATCATTGGTGCGTCACCATGCATGGCCTCGATTATGACTGTAGCGTTACGTTGCTTTCCTACAGAGATGTATACCCCTGTGCTCGGCCAATCCCCCACCATTGATTCCCTCTTCCTGCGCCTGCGGAGAAAACTCGAAGCCGAATTGCGGCTTCAAGACGAGCTCGTCAAGGTGAAGGGGATACTTGACATGCTATTCGCATTCGCGGCACTTTCCGCATGATGTCTTGCACACACCCACAAAATGTACGCTCGTGTGTTGCCACCGTATACGTTAGTAACTTTCCAAGAAAGCTATTAGATTGTGTAATATCTCGCGTTGAGAGATGCCATCAGAGTTGTTCGATTCACCCTCGTCGATGTTGTCGCGGAAACTCCGGAGTGTTGTGACGACGTCCAGATAGGACTTGTTGCGCCGGTTCAGCATCTGTCGCACATGATCGCGAATCTGGGGCACAATCAGAAGCACGCATGTGAGCAACTGGATAGCACCTACCCCATCGTCTTCCATGACAATCCATGCCAAGATGTAATCCACAGTTTGTAGTGTGTAGAACCCCCCATCCAGCCGTCGCAGATACCATGCGTCCTCTTCGTCCCCTATTTCTTCACCTTCCTCAAGACGTGCCCCCTTTTCCGCATCAATTTCCCGGTTCGTGGCTGTAAGTCTCGCCTGTGCAGATGTACGGATGTCGAGTAGCTTGTCGGCCTTTTCGTAGTTATTTTCCACGAACTTCGCAAGGAGGCGGATTCTGGCAGGAGAGTCCGAAGGGAGATTGGTGAAGAGAGACGAAAGAATGCCGAGGGTATGCGTCGTATCTTCAGGGGCAGTGGGCTGGATGACACTTTTTTGCTTCTTAAGAGGCTGCATTACTTCAGAAAAATATATTTGAGAGCGAGATGAACTAAGACAGACCTTTCCCATGAAAGCGTTGAACAAGTATTTGAGGCCTAGTGCCTCAACAAATACCTTGGATGCCTCCGTACCTGCATGCCCGGACATTGCATGGTCCAAGGCTTTGACTGCGCGTGAGCGCGCTTGCATCTTATCTCTGATGGGAGAATGGTCAAGACAGATTAAGGGCAAAAGCAGAAGATATACTTCATCATCAGCACCATCAGATCGACACCTTCGCTCTTCAAAAATAAATCTTTGATTTCCGCCTGAGCAAGGGCGGAACATAACGAGTCAAAAACGTTCTCCATAAACTCGGCCTCGTCAGCATCGGTAGGGTCTCGTCGACGGAATTGCTGTGCCTGTGTGAGACTTTTGAAAAAATATTTGGGGATTGTAACGCACCGAGGCGACATTCAGGAGTATTTCCACGCCATCATTTTTCCCTAGCTCGAGGCGATTGAGCTGACTTCCTTGCAGCAGAATAGACAGTAACTCCGATGCGTAGCCACGGTTTTCATCATGCGTCTTGGATTGAGCACGGTTTAACAACCAGGGTAGAAGTTTTGTTTTCAGGACCAATCGTTCGGCTAGAGGCGGCTTGGAGCCAACAAAGTTCTCAAATATACCTAAGACGTGAAAGATGCCTTGGCGGTCTGCCTCCTCTGCTTCGTTGAGCCTTGTCATGTTATCGACGAGCAACTCCAAAATGGAGAGGTCCAACTTAGGACACGTAAGCGCAATTGCTCGACCTTGATCAAGAGTAGACGCACCAGTGCATTGATTAAGCTTTTCAATGCAGCCTCTCTTTGCTCCGGGTCTTCCTCGTCCTCGTTGTCGGTCTCTTCGCCAACGTCCTCGTCCGTAAGTTCATGAATCAACTCTATGACGTCCAGCGCAATATCTGCATTTTCATGGCTAAGAAGCCCGACCAAGACCTCTAACTGGCCGGAGCTGACGAGAAGTGGATAAGCGATCTCGGGAACCTGAGCAAGCGGAAGTAGAGCTTTGATGGCGGCATCAAGGTCCGCTTCCGAATCAATGAACCTAGCCCCAGCCATAGTGAGAACAAAGATAGCAAAGACTGGCACCACTCACTTCGTTGGATCGTCAGGATATTTCGACCGTTGTGACTGGTTCTTATTAGCGGCTCTCTCCAGCCGCAGCAACAACTTTTTAATGCCCGAAGAGGAGAACATTTCGGACTGGTAAAAGCCAATGATGAGCAAAGCGCAATTGATGGAGCGTGGATACGGACATCATCCGGAACCTGGGAGGCACCCGCATTGTCGAAGATATTCAATATTTCTTTTTGCTCGTTCGTGAGGCCACCACCAAAAAATCGCCCCTCTTCGTCCTCTTCGGCAAAGTAATCTGCATCATTCCCTGGCGCAAAGGTTTGTCCTCTTATGTCGCCCGCCACGTCATCGTCATCGTCAGCATCCTGCACTGACGCAACTCGCTTGGAAGGAGCGGTGGAATGTGGCGGCGATCCCATGGATGTGATGGTGGACGCGCCCTCTGAGGCAAGTCTCATCTTCTTGAGCATCTCGGGTGTTGGTGCATCTGGCATGCGCCGTTTGTTTCCCCCTGTGGGGATTTTTGGTACCTGAAGTTTCTTCAATATACACAAAGGAAGGTACTGACCGATGCGCATACAGTACCTTGAAGAGCTTGTCGATATCCATGATACAAAGTAGACACTACCACGGTGACATTATTGTGGAGTGAACTGACGCGTCATAAATCAATTGCACGTGATCAATCGGCTAGCGACTACGCTACGTAGCTATAGGACGTAGGACGTAGGACTCTTCCACATAAGATAATGTATAACTACCCACTCACATCCTCACGCAATACTGGATGCAATGATCTCATTGAAGGACCATAACAGATTGAATTGAAGCGTCCCATGACCACACGGTGGATCTCATTCTGCTGACCTTGTAACCCGTATATAAATATAGCTACGGCCCATTCTATAGGCGGATCTGCGAAATAGACACGCATGAAGAGGTGGTGACTTGATCTGTAGAACATGAGAAAACAACACACATATGGTGCATGGTCAATATCATTATAACTAATACGGCTTCTTCCTGTTCTTCTTCAGCTCCATTTCTAGTTGCTTTGCTTTCCGATGCCCAATTTCCACAGGACGAATAGCACTACTATCTGCTTTTTTCAACTTAATAGGGCGGTTTCCGACGTATTTACCTGAGGGACATTAGAAAAAGAAAGACGGAGTAAGCATTTAGAACATACCATCCATCTCCTTCCAAGCATTGAGGAAGTCCTCAGGGTCAGAAAACGCAACGAAGCCATACTTAGCCTGATCAACCAGTAAGCAGAATCTACAACACGGTAAGAACGAGCGGGACACACTTTTTGGCTTAGCCTATCCCGTATTACACGTGCCTTCTGAAACGACAAGTACTTATTAAAAGCACCAGCAAGTACGTCGTCAGAGACATCATTACTCAAATCCCCAACAAACAGTCGAAACCACGCTGAAAACGGACGTTAATGGTTATATAGAGAGAAAGGAAAGCCGTACATGGGTTCCATTCGAGCAGAGTCTGATCTTCCCAGGTCTTCCCACCACCCTTTCGTAGGACGGTCGTTCGCTTTCCGCCCTTCGCCAACTTGCCGCCTGAGCCACCTTTCTTATCAATCATAGCACCTGGGACGTATACGGATTGTTGGGCAAGTATGCCGACGTCATATTCGTACGCGTTCGCGGGGACCGGTGCGTTGTGTGAAGATGTAGAAGGCAAGGGATAGATTGGGCCCTGGTACGGCTGATGATATGGATTGACGTCGGAGGATGATGATGATCCCTGCTTGAGGTTATGGTTTGAGTACATGTTGACAGGAACGAGGTTACTGGCAGTGGAACGGAGAAACAAGATGAACACGATGAAGCACGCCCGAAAGGAACCCAGGATTATGTAATGTGCCAAACAGGTCAATTTGAGCTTAACTATCATTGCGTTGTGGACCAACCAAACCCTATCGCACTTGGCGGATTTCCTCGTTAAACACAAGGTGAGTTGATAGTCCAACAACCCACCGAATCGATCTATTCCAGTTCATATCATGGGCTATCTTTTGCTGGAAGTGCATATCACCTTGGCGGTGGATGGACGAGATAGGTTTATGATGTACTAGCATTACTGACACCACCCCAGATGCCATTCGTCAAAAAGATCAAGTCGAATGCATACTTCTCCCGTTTTCAAGTAAAGTATCGTCGCCGGAGAGAGGGGAAAACTGATTGTATGCTACTTCGCCTTTACTCATAGAATCCGTATACTGATGCTCATGCTAGATTACGCGCGCAAACGGCTAGTGGCGCAGGCAAAAAACAAGTAGTACGTCCTCATTCACGAACGCGAGAAGTCACTTTCTAAACTGCATGCTCAGTAATGCGCCCAAGTATCGCCTTGTGGTTCGTTTCACGAACAAAGACATCATCGTTCAGATTGTCTACCCACGCCTCCAAGGTGACTTCGTCCTCGCTGCTGCACATTCACGGGAGTTGCCACGCTATGGCATCAATCATGGTCTCACAAATTGGACTGCCGGTATTAGCAACTTCATGACTTGAAGCGAGTTTTCCCTGATGCCGCATCCCACAGCGTATGCCACGGGTCTTCTTGTCGCCCGTCGTGCGTTGACCAAGCTGGGCCTTGCTGACAAGTACCAGGGCGTCACAGAGCCTGATGGCACCATTTCTCTGACGGAGGCTGTCGATGACGATTCTCCTCGGCCTTTCAAATGCTATCTTGACGTTGGTTTGAAGCGCACTTCCACAGGTTCACGCGTTTTTGGAGCTCTTAAAGGTGCTAGCGACGGTGGCCTCTATATCCCCCACAACGAGAAACGCTTCCCTGGCTACGATCCAGAATCAAAGGAGCTGGACGCAGAAGTTCTGAAAAAATATATTTTTGGTGGCCATGTCGCAGAGTATATGGAGAGTCTGGAAGAGGAGGACGACGAACGGTAAGTAGATCTTTCGCATTTCATCTGTTATTTTTGTGACTCACCCACCAATAGCTTTAAGAAGCAATTTTCCACGTACCTTGCGGATGGAATTGGCTCAGAGGATATTGAAGAGATCTACACCAATGCCTATGCAGCTATTCGTGAGGATCCCACCTTCAAGCCAACCGATAAGACGAAGGACTGGAAGGCCGAAGGAAAGAAATATTCTACACCTCGTCTCACTTATGAACAACGAAAAGCCAAAATTCAGGCGAAGATTGAGGCATTCAAAGCTGGTGGTGGTGCCGCGGCCGAGGATGAGGACGAAGAGGACGATGAGTGATAGGTTCTCCTGTCCTATAGCATATCATACTATGTGTCATGCATGTTTGTGGCATTGTTGTGTGTTCGTGTCTGTTTACCCCAACCCACGAGAGGTCGTGCCCGCCTCTTTTTAGTACTCATGATACAATCGTGCGTTACACCGAGATAATGTATGGCTCACGGACGGAGCTTAATGCCCAATAAATGATACTTCTATCACCTCCCGTATCCACGAGAACAATGTGCTCGACCCGGTGACATATGTTCTGGAGATCGTTTCCTCTTTCCCAGAGAGCCGTACATGCCGCGAGATTGAGCATTGCAAATTATCCTCGCAGATCACAGAGAATATCCTAGACGTGGACCAGTTTCATACACCTCGCCGACATAGTAACGATTGGTGCTTACAGCGTTTTGCCTTCCCATTTACCTACTACCCGGTTCATGGGCATATCAACAAGCCAGGTGCCGCTGAACCGATCGCCCATCTCGGCGCCCATCTCGCAAATGCGTTGAAGGAGACATTGTTCAGTCTCGTCGCGAAGGAGCCGGGTGAGCTGAGGGATGGAAGAGACAGGCAGAGTCGCTTGAGAAAGATGTGCTACCAAAGATGAAGGTGATGAGAAGGTAAAGCGCAGAGTTCGACTATCCAAACATCATATCAGCCAGGCGCTCTTGCACACTTGTGTCACTCACCTGTTATCGATGCGAATGGTGGTTACACCACTGATGTAACCAGTGCCACCACCGATCAACGATTCAAGAATGCCGGTGCTGTCCTCCCCGACAGCATCAAAGTGAAACTTTACAGGGACGCCAGCGCGACGCAGAATTTGAACAATTCTGCTCATCTCTGCTTTCACGCGGACGCAGAAGAATTCGTATTGCAGGAGATCGATGACGGGTTGCAGAAGGGCTACGGTGGATTGAATGGAGGTGGGTGGAAACGCTGGATCTGAATGTGGTCTTGGAGTGGGTGCCCCTGTCGTTCCGATCCTGGCGAGCCTCCTGCGAGAGTGTTCGCGGAGAAGGAGGAGATGGAGGAAGTTGTAAATCAAATCACATTTGGCCCGCGAAATAGGATCAGAGGCCACCTGGGACGCAAGCCCATCCCGTTCTATCTAACTCAAAGTCTGTTAGTTGGAGCCGGCAGAACAGGCGTATTAACTCCAACCAGCTCGAACCGGATCTCAGTGTCCTGAGTAGCTTCGACGACGAGAAGCCTCTCGGCAACGCGGACGAGGCTGGTAGGGAGGATGCTCGCATCTCTGATTAGCAACGAAAATATCTCCTGTTCGAGGACTTCGCGCTGTGCCTCACGGAGAAAAGCCTGCAAAGGATCGCTATCCGTAAGTTCGTCCGCCAAGGTGTTGCACGCTGTTCTTTCTGTTCCAAAAGCATCTTTAGTCTTAACATTTATGCAAAGGATCGTTCTTTGTCTTCGCGGAAATACGATCGACTCCTTCGATCCATGTGTAGCAAGTTGGCCAGTCGCTCTCTGACGAAAGACGGGCGACGCTTAGAGGATCTGGATGAGTTTTCGCATGTGGGTTGACGGAGAAGACATACATTCAGACAGACCGAACGATATCAAAAAGTCTTTAGTTGTCCGGTCTGCGCCTCGACCGGTAGGCATTCCCAAGGGTAGGGGAGCAGGGGTGAGGCCCCAGTTTCGTCTCCTAACCTTCAAAGCATCTATCCAATATCGCGCACCGACGTCGTGGCTGCGTTCAATTGCAAGGGCAGCCGATCTGTGTAAATCTGAAGCTTTTCTCAGCGCTTCGTCCTTTCCCCCTGCCACAAGACGTGCATTGAAGGACTGAACGGATGCTATTGAAGGTGGCTGTGATACCGAGGAAGAAGCGAGTATGCTATCCGGAAGTACGGAAACAGATGACGTGTCTGCATGTAGAGGAGGGGGCACACTTGCAGGAGCGACGGATTCTGCGTAAAGGGAAAGGACATCTTTGGCGAGCGTCATCTCACCAAGTGCGACGCTGAACGATTCTGAGCGGCGGTCTAGAAATCTGGGCGCGAGTTGCACGTACTGTAACTGTGGTAGAATCTCGGATCTCATGTTTGACGGGGCTTCGGGCATGGACTCCGTGGTCTGACCATCCGATAACTGATTGGCCGTATCTTTCGTCTCAAGTGCCGCCACTTCGTCGTCGGTCGGTTCATTGGAGCGCCGCTGTTCCTCGTCTTGATTAAAGAAGTCTAAGCCTCGCTCCAAGAACATACGTCTTAAGTTTTCTCCGAGCCGTGAGCCAGGTTGCTCATCGCTGTCCAGAACATGTTGTGAGCTCCCAAACTACAGGGACACCAAGGGTGGTTGATGCGCACGGCTCGAAGATGTAGTGTCCATCTGACGTGATGTCGAATACTGTAGGTATAGGGCGGCCAATGTCATCTTTGTAATGTCTTTCGAGTGACAGCCTAAGCCCGGATCCTTGAGATTCTGACATTTTTTTGAGAAGGAAGGCGTCCGTGGTCGGGGAAATGCGAGTTCGCTTAGTTCCGAGTGGCCGGGTAGTTTACCCGAATGCCCGAACCGAATACCCCTCGCTCGTTGGACGACCACTAGGTTGACCGAGTCAGTTCTCCCGGCTCGAATGGTCCACCGCGAAAACCTCGATAAATCGCCCAATGAATCTCCAGAACAGATGTCTCCTCAACCGCCCATGAAGAGAAAGAAATTAGACGATGACAACCTCAATGGATCGAAGAAGGCTCGAACCCGAGTCAGGTTCGTCCCCTTTGTCCTCCTACAACAAGTTTAGTCTATCTTATGCCTCGACCTTCTCGGGTCCAGCTATTCTTGTGGAGAATGTCACCGCCGTAAGCAGAAGGTGCGTTCAGGATGTTAACTACGTCAGATCCTCATATCGTGGCCCCCTCGATTAGTGTGATCGCCAAATTCCCTGCTCTCACGTATGCATTGGTACACAAGATAAACCGCTGGGGATGTGCTTAACTACATTTTATAGTGTGTGGCTCGCAAGGTGCCTGAATTGTGCAAAGCATATACCCCTGGCAAACCGGATCAAGATATCCACCTTCGCCTCGCTCGCCTCGAGCACATCATCGACATTGCGTTGCCGCAGTATGCGTCTGGGTCCGGTTTTTTGTGTAAGGATAATTGGTCCAGAGAGCGCGCTCGGTCGCTCTCCCCTAGTGCCGATGCCGACACACACTCACAAGCGGACGAGGATGATATTGGCAGCGGAACGTTCCAAAGTGGAAAATGGTATGGGACTAGCGCATCCGGGAGTGTCGCACCCGCTTCAGTATTACAACAGGTGGGTGTTGATGATTCCGCTTCACCTCCTTTTTTTTTTTGAAAGAATCTTGCATTTAGCTCCAGAACGCCGTACCTACTACGCAAGCCGGCTCCTCCACGTCCTTGCTCTCCAACTCGGCAGGTGGTGACGACACAAAGATTTTCGTGGCGGCTATCGATTCTGTTCGGCAAGATTCTGAGCCCACTGCTGCAGACAATCTCAAGACACTCATTCAAGATTGTGGTGTTCCTCCTCACAAAATAACCGAACTTGTTCAGGAGCTTCCGCCGCGAAGATTTGCGGACGTGTTGATCGATTTCTATTTTACTTCAGTGTAAGCTACCAGCCCTCAGTCAGGGCTAGTGTTTGTCTGACAAGACGTAGCAACTGGACGCGCTACCCTATCTCCGAGCGGGACTTCCGGAAGTCTTACGCTTCAGTCTTCGCCAATGGAGTTAGCATTCATCCGAACGATGTCCGCTTCGTACCCTTGCTCTTTGTCGTCCTCGCAATCGCCGTCCGTGTAGCACCGGAGAATTTAGCGGGGGATGCCAGGAGCCGGAGACTGACATCTCTTAGGTATTATTGGTCTTGTATGTCGATCCTGTCGTCACCTCATCGTCACTGTTCAATTCCGATGGCTTTGACAGCGCGACGATCCATGCTTATAGCTGCTGCGATTCAGCCAGACTCTTTAGATATGGTCCTCACGCGACTTCTGGCAAGTGGACTTGTCTGTGTTATTGAGTTAAAACATGTTGACATAACGATAGAGTGCACGTTATCTGACTTTCGATCGCCGAATAACTGAGTGTTGGAGTCAGTTGGGTGCTGCTGTACGAACCGCACAGGTAAGACAGACATTTCCGAAAAGTCTCGACTCACTCGGGTAAAGGCTCTTGGTTTACATCGAGACGCTTCGACAATGGTAAGAGGAGTTTAGTTGTCTCCTGTTACTCTATTATCAACTTCTCTTTAGGGATTGGAGCCTGCACAAGTGGAGTATCGCCGGCGTATCTGGTATGTCCCCTCTCATAGTCTCCAAGCAGAACCAACTTGCGCAGGGCATATCTGTATCACGCAGATCGATCGTACGCTCTCTTTCTGGGGAGACCCAACGCAATACAGGACGAATATTCCTCGACCCTTCCCCCTCTCAATGTCGAGGACGAAGTCAGTGTCTCTGAACTTCGCAACCCCCCTCCGTTAACTACACCAACTCGCATGACCTTCGCCATTCTACGTCACAAACTTGCCAGTATAATTGGCCGCATTGTCCACCACTTCCAGCAAGTTCGACAGCATAGCCATTATTCTGACGTGTTGGCCATTGATGATGACATTCTCCGATTCCTCGACAATCTTCCCCCTCATTTTTCTATGAATTTTGACACGTCTTTGGATGATTCGCTCCAATACCTTCCCGCTCATCGGTTTCTTCTTCTGACGGAGGTCTTCTTTATCCGAATAAGTCTCCATCGACCATACCTGCTTCGCCGCCTTGGCTCTGATCGTTACTCTCGCTCACGAAGAGCCTGCTTCGTCTCCGTAATCAGGGATTTCGAAATCAGAAGAGCCATAGTCTCCAAACTTTCTCAAGAAACCCTCGTCGCCTTGAACATCGCATATCGAGATTTTCAGAGTGCGATGATCAGTGGCATCTATTTGGTCTTATATCCGCGAGGAAGTATGGCCGAACGCATGCATACTATTTTAGATACATTTTTGAAAGATCACGAAGGAATCAGGGAAATGGACGAGACTACGCGCAGGGAGGTCAAAATCATCCAGTTCCTGAAGGCGAAATCCTCTCAAGTAGAGGCTTCTATCAATGAAACGCACGCCTTCGAAGAGCCCTTGGAACCAACGGCCCCTGCAGACGCGCAGTCCCTACCGAACATACAAAAGCCTACGTCCCGCAGTGCCGGCTTCATCACTCACTCCACCAGTGGACCCATCTCCCCCAGGCTGGGTGTTGAGTCGACCCCTTCACTCAGCCATATTCTCTCGTCCCCTACCATACAGCGACTGCAAAGCGAGTCAGGTATCGAAACGTCCAACTCGAATAGCCCCACGGCAGAGGATGAGTCAGCTGCCCAAACACTTCTCGACCAGTGGTACAACGCTGTAAGCATGTCAAGCGGCCCAGGTGGAGACGGTTCCTTGGACTATGCTGGCCTCCCCTGGGGTGGTTTCGGGAGTACGGATCTATCTGGGTGGTTCGGCACGACCTCGACGGAGGGTTCAGCGGGGATTAATGCCAACCCTAGCATTGCCGCAGTTCCTGATGGATCTGACTGGAGTTATTGGGAGAACCTTGTGAAGGAGATTCGGGGAGGACCCGCCCAGTAGCTATCATGATCATCTAATGCCGGAATTTGTTTACTACTTGTTTACCCAAGCTGTGACCGTTATGTTACTATCCTCCACGTGATGTCACGACCTTCGGGGTCAAATGCTCGCTGAGTTGTGTCCGGTGCTTAACGCCTCCCATCTCTCGTGGGTTCATTCCCATTCTCTTATCACACCTTCCACGTACCGCCCTTTCCGTTGGCATCTTCCCTCGATATATGGATGCAACACCCCATCTTGGGACTATCGCAGATCTCGAAATGCGGACTGCTCGAGTAGCAGACCCCGCTCTCGGTACGCATTTTGGCATGTTTTATTCGACTGGCCAACACCCAAAACATTGGTTTTCTAGATTTGACGCGTAGACTCGCAGCTGCTACCGAGCTACGTGACATGATCGATAATGTTCGCGACACAGAGGCTACTCGTGTATATCTTCAGACAATCCCCGCACTGCTCGAGCTTCTCCGCTCAAATGAGCCTGCATTCCAAAAGGACTCCCTGGAGTACCAATTTCGGCGTGTCATCGTAGAAATTTTGCAGCGTCTCGCCCCGACGGAGGGTGCGCGTTCTCTCGTCTCCGTTGTCTTTCCTGGCATGTTACACCTTTTGCGTCACGACAACGAGGAGATTGGTGTCGCTTGTTGCAAAACTCTCAGTGAAATAATTCGCACCCATCGAACCCTTCCGGAGGATCTAGTTTCGCAATTTATGGTTGTTTTTCAAGCATTGTCCCGCAACATTCCCTCACTCGCTACGGAATATCTATCAGAGGGTTCTGCCGTCCTGGATACCAACGTCGTCCTTCTTAGCATGCGCAGCTTCAAGGTGCTCAAGGAAATGGGCATTGTTGTCTCAGCCTTCATGCGCGACCAGCGACAGTCCATTGTCACACTCATCCAGAACAGTCTTCCTTTGCATTTTGAGGTTCTCGCAGTCGAGGCTCCTGCACAAAAGAAGGCAAGGGAAGACTATGAGGCCATGGGGGGTTTCTGGTCGGGAATGTCAGGGACCATACGCAACGCCCAGGCATATAGCGACCTCATTCTTGCCCAAGTCAAAGTAGGTTCCTCATGCTCTCCATACGTCTTGTGCCTACAGGATTTTTCTCAGATGCTGTCCTACGTCGCCTATGTTCTCCGGGGTCTTGGAGACCAACCTGAGTCACACGGAGATAGTCTTCTTCTGGCGGCATTGCGATTACTTCAGGATATCCCTGCGCATGACATTTCTTCGAGACGGGTGCGCACTTGAATCATCTTGCGTCGCGGTCTTCTAACTATGCAGATGATGTAGGAACTTCTAACTTGCTTTAGAATTCTTGTAGCTACACCATACCGTGGGGCACTCCTTCCTCAAGTCGATAAACTCCTGGATGAGAATGTGCTGCTTGGCCCTAGCTTCGGCAGCCGAGAAGCTCTTCGGTAAGCCCTCGTATCTAAGATGTAATGCCTCCCTCCCAATAGCCTTTTGTTAGCCCGACAGCGTATGCGGCGGCGGCCGATCTGGTTCACTACCTTCGTGGCGATCTGTCGCCTCGGCAGTTAGCCCACTTCATTCACGTATACTCGCGTGTGATCCACAACCCTTGCCTCTCCAGCAGTGTACATACTCTAGCAGGAAAGATGATGTTCAACCTTATAGAAACCGTGGTAACGAAGGATACCCCGGACGGCGCTGCCAAGGTACTTACTACTCTCATGGAAACGTGCGTGGATAGGCTCGAATCACTCGCTGCCGTGCTCGATGAGGTCCAGCAACGCTCAGAGCGTCATAAAAACGAGGAGGCAGAATCCGGGAACTTCTTTATGGTCGAGAAGGCACGGCCCGTCGCATCTGCTGTGTATGCCGCAGACGATCCAGACAGTGTTTTATCAGGTGAGTACCTCAAAATGAATTTCCTCACGATCCCCACTGAGGTGACCCTAGAGTTCCGGATTTTATTCCGGACCTTTGCACACGGGTTACGAGTCTGTCTCGGTGCTCTCAAGAAGATTGAAGCGCCATTTCTCGACGGCTCGCTCATGCTCAGATTGTTCGAGACCTGTATCCGGTGTATGAGTCTGTATGATGCCGACCCGCGGGACGGAAACGAGCCCATGGAAATGCTAGTTGGCGCTCTCCTTGAAATCAATCCCCACATCTTCCGAGAAGTCTGGACCCTAAAGGTTGATTTTTTCTTCCAAACAGCGCGAAAACGGCACCACATTCTCCAGATATGTCAGGCTCTTTTTGGACGCGAGCCCACCTCCGCAATTCTAGTATCGGTTATGTTACGACATCTCATTTTGAACCTTCCACAACTCGGGGAGTATGACGATCCTACAGCAGTGATAACGATCCGGTTATTCAAGATGGCATTCGGGGCCATCGCCATGTACCCTCAGCACAACGAACCTATTCTCGCATCCCATCTATCACAGCTTATTACGGAATGCTTTCCCCTAGCTGCGAAAGCCACGAAGCCGACCAATTATTATCACCTTCTCAGGGGGTTGTTCAGGGCAATTGGCGGCGGTGGAGGTCGCTTTGAACTTTTGTATAAGGAGGTACTTCCCCTTCTACCAGAGATGTTGGAAAACCTTAATAGGCAACTTCTGGTCTCTGATGGTTACAGTCGAGATATGCTTGTTGAGTTGTGCTTGACTGTACCCCTACGCCTAACGCATCTCTTACCCCACCTATCCTACTTGATGAAGCCCTTGGTGTTAGCTCTCCGCGGAGGTCCTGAACTTGTGGCACAGGGACTTAGAACCCTGGAGTTATGCATTGACAACCTCACTCCAGATTTTCTCGACCCTACTCTCAATACAGTCCTACGCGAACTTATGGAAGCGCTGCAAAGTCACCTGAAACCCCTTCCTGCTAATCATATCAACGCGCATACGACACTTCGGATCTTAGGCAAACTAGGTGGCCGAAATCGCCGCCTTCTAGAGAAAGAACCAGAGTTGAAGTACCACCATATATCGGATCCCGCTCAAGTGTTCGTATCATTCGGAGCGGGTACAAAGGGTCTTGACCTTGGTTCAGCTACGTCCATAGCGATAAAGGTGTTGAAGAGACACACCTCACCATATCGCCAGCAAGCCTTTGATTTTATACAAGCCTGTGTCGCCACACTCCTCAGTAACGTAAGCGCGACCCCTTTACCGCTATCGTGTCTGACACCTGTTGCAGGGGCTGCATGGGCGAGAGCGAGAAGAAGTGTTCGTGCGCTGTTTAGAGGGAATGTTCGACGCTATCCATCAGACCGACGTCCAAGGGAAGGCCGAGGCGTTCATCCGCGATCTTGCCCACTACGTCTTTGGTGCTGAAATTCGAAGAGCGGTCACCCTAGACAAGGCGATGCGACGCTATCCGAGCCTCCTATTCGCTGCCTTCCTAGACGGGCTTTCTCACGGTCTTTCACGGGAGAATGCTGCTGAGGCATCGCGAGCTGTCGACCTCGTTAATTCATTGATTCAAGACCTCATCGTCCTTTGGGGCTCGGGCGAGGCGTCCACACAAGATTTGTTACCCCTCCTCCATCACGTCGCGGGACGATTCAGTGCTCTATGTCTTGACGAGTCATGGGTCCGGAAGAAGGCCGGTTGCAGCGGAATCAAACTCATCTTGAACCTCCCGGACTTCGGGGCCAAGTGGATCAATGACCGTGAGGTCGATCTTGTCCGGACGCTATTGCACGTCCTGAAGGATATGCCCCATGATTCACAACGAGATATCGATGATATCTTGAATACCTTAACTCGTGTACTTCGCCTCAGCAATGTTAACTCATTGGCTCAAATTTCCGAGCCGGGTACGGCCAAGCTCGCCCATCTGACGGGCATTTTCTTCACGGAGCTCTCGAGTTCCAACGCTATCGTCAGGAAGGCCGGTGAAACGTGCATCGCGCTTCTATCGGAAATTACCGGACAAACCATACACAGTCTCCTTATGCCCCACCGTGAACGTATGCTACTAGGGATCTACACAAAGCCCCTTCGTGCACTCCCCTTTCCGATACAGATCGGTATAATTGAGGCAATGAGGTACTGCGTGAGCCTCGATCCTCCCCTTCCCGAGTTAAACGACGAGCTACTACGCCTGCTGCACGAGGCCCTAGCTCTTGCAGATGCAGAGGATGCCGGTTTGCTGAGTAGGGGAAGCGCCCGGCAGAGCAGTCTGGATATCACGAAGCTACGCGTGGCCGCAATCCGGCTTTTAACTGCCTCGATGCCCATTACGGAGTTCTTCTCTAAACAACCCCAAACGCGTCAGAGGTAGGCATTTTCTACACATATACTTGCACATTCACTGACACATAGCTAGGGTCACAAGTGTCTATTTCAAATCACTCTACTCTCCTTCTCCAGAAGTCAAGGAAGTTGCTCATGAAGGCCTTCGAGTAGTGCTCACTCACCAAAACCGTCTGCCCAAGGAGCTCCTACAGACCGGATTACGACCCATTTTGATGAACCTTGCCGATCCAAAGCGCCTGTCTGTCCTGGGCCTAGAGGGGCTGGCGCGCCTACTCGAGCTCCTGACGAACTACTTTAAGGTAGAGATAGGCTACAAGCTGCTCGATCATTTCCGCATAGTCGCCGATCCCCAGACATTTTCGAAGCTTCCTCCCACAGACACCGAGGGTATCACCAAACTCTTACGCCTCGCAAATATTTTCCACTTGCTACCCTCAGCGGCCAATGTGTTTCTCGAGAGTCTGGTGAACGCGATCGTTCAGGCAGAAGCGCAAATGCAATACTCGGGCCCGAGTCCGTTCGCTCCTCCATTAGCCAAGTATCTGGATCGGTACCCAATAGAGTCCATCGACTTCTTTTTGAGACACTTCCATCTTCCCCGACATATCGGCACCTTTAGAAGCATCCTCCAGTCTCGCCTATCATCGAGTCTGCAGCACGAGTTGGAATCGCGTACACCGATCATAATTCGCGACTGTTTGAAGGGGGCCAATCCGGCTCTGGTCATGCCTGCTCTGCAAGTCTTCTCAGACCTCGCTGATATCAATCCAGACTGGATTTCAGAATACCCATTTGTAGTGGAGGCTTTGCTCGACGTTTGGCGTGCCGAGACACCCCCGGCTGAAGATGATGCGTCTGCAATTTCCGCCGCCGTCAAGCGACACACTCTTATCATCACCATTTTTGAGGGCGTTCTTAGGTGGAAGCCTAGGGTCGACATACTCTTCGACCTCATCACCGTTTATACGCGCAACCTCCCCATGGACTTGATCCGCATGACGCGTTTCCTTCTCGACCGTGTTGCCTTCAGTGACGACGTTTTCTACCAACGGAACGTCTTCTTCCGCTTCTTGACACGGTTCTCGGATACCTCCCTCAGTTGGTCCGATAAAACCCATTTCATACGCGTCTTCATAACCCCTACGCTTCTCTATCGAGCTCGATCGACCTCAAAAGATGCTCTACTGGATGAGGATCTTGTATCATATATTCACCGCCGTATCTGGATCCCCATGCTTAATGGTTCAACATTCTCGGAGGCCGACGATGCTTTCCATGTCGAGCTTCTACACCTTACTGGCGTTCTAGTTGAACATTACCATTCCTCGTTAGAGGTGGCGCGGAAGGACATAATCAAGTGCGCCTGGCAATACATAAACAGCGAGGATACCTACGTGAAACAAACCACATTCCTACTCGCTGCGCGGTTTTTCAAGAATTTCCCAACGCCGCCCAAGTTCATACTCACAGTTTGGACTGGGTTGCTCAAACCGCCTCCTTCATACAACGAAGCGAGGTCCCTGGTTAACCAGTCTCTGGATATCTTAGCACCATCTATACCCCAAGAAGTTGGCTATCCTATGTGGGCCAAAACGACTCGACGCTTGCTTGAAGAGGAGAATAGCCAATCTATGATCATGACCGTTTATCATCTCATCGTCCGACAACCGGATCTTTTCTATCCCGTACGCGCTTTATTCGTCCCCCATATTGTGAACTCGCTGGCCAAACTTGGCTTGCACTCCTCTGTGTCGGGTGAATCAAGATCCTTGTCAATCGACATCACACAAACTATCTATGATTGGGAACAGCGAGCCACAAGAGAGAGAGGTTCTTCCGTGAATTCAACAAGCAGTATTCCAAATTGGGTGACACCACTGCCACTTCGTGAAAGTGTTGTTAGTTATCTCGTACGGCTCATCACGACAGCCTTCGACAACCAATCGCGAAACGTCGTTGTACCTCGTGCTCTGGCTCTGTTGCGTTTGATTGTCGGCCCGAATGGTTGGACGGAGGTCACGGTTAAGTTGAATTTCTTCTCCCGTTTCCTGGAGCAGGTACGACAACTCGCTCGACTATCCTCTTTCCCCCTAGACTTAAAGCTTCCTCTAGGCTGAATTGAACAGCGAGGGTACACTTGCCCAAGCTCTGTGTGCGGCAAACGTCCTTCAGGTGGTCGTGTCGGATAAGCCAGACACCTGGTTTGCGGACGCCGAAAACGCTGCTACGCTCCAGAGACTTGTTCGTAAAGGAATGGTCACAGAGGATTCTGCTCTTCATGATGCCCTCCATCCCGTCTTTGATCGCCTCATCCGTTTGTTCCCCCTCCCAAAGGAAGACGATCAGCAAACCGAAATGTCCGGTTTTCACCAGTTCGTACAGAAAACTGTCGACGATGGATTGCAAAATGCAACGGCTCTGCGTGGTACACTCTTGATGTTGCGGTCCATCGTTCAGGTTACGCCCGAGAGGATCGACCCTTTCAGCGCACCACTCATGAAACTTCTCAACAAGTTGACCAAGGAGCACATTCAAGTTCAATCTGCTACTCAAGGCTTTGAGAGCGGGGTACGCCTCTTGACATCAATCTTGGAAATCTCGCAAATCTCTGTATCCTTTCTCGGCGAGCAAAGAAAGTACCTGCTGGCTGCGCTTTCCCAATTAATCGAGAAGTCGAAGAGCGCGTCCCTTTGCCGGTGTGTGCTCGAGATCGCGCGAGAGTGGGCCTTGCACCGCCAAGAATCTTATCCGACAATGAAAGAAAAGGCTAGCATCTTACAAAAGATGTCCACCTTCGAAACGCGCGGCGAACCTCTGTTCAACTCTTATCTGGGACTCATTCTGGAAATATACACCGATCCCTCCCTTCGCCGCAGCGACCTCACAACTAAACTCGAGCAGTCTTTCCTCCTAGGATGTCGAGCACGCGAACCTCGCACAAGAGAGCGCTTCCTGTCGCTTCTAGACGGAAGTGTCCCACGGAGTCTGTTTAGTCGAATGTGTTATATTCTGGGCGTACAGAGCTGGGAAGCATTGGCCGACACGAACTGGATTCATGTCGCCATTCACCTCCTGCTCAGCACCGTCGATGGTGACATGGCCCTAGGACCAAGGCCTACATCGTCTACCTCAAAT